>SMVB01421477.1_pt1 | contig 13793 bp, 9 predicted proteins | sample 2456461 | NCBI WGS metagenome assembly SMVB01 (sample SAMN11095934, study PRJNA526329) | marine sediment metagenome | biome: Marine sediment; feature: Surficial sediment; material: Deep marine sediment; isolation source: Hadal surficial sediment | place: Pacific Ocean | collected 2014-05 | depth 0-1...
CGAGGCCGTTCTCGGCCAGCGCCCTCACGTCGTCGAACGTCATGTCACCCGCGAACTCGGAATCGCGCAGCAACATGCCGAAAGCGGCGACGGCGGCAGCGAAGCGGAAGTCGTCACTGGCCGCGCTCAGACGCCGGCCGCTATCGACGACCGCGAGTTCCTGCAGCCGGCTCCTGGTCCCATCGGGGTCCTTCCAGCGGATCTTGACGGTCAGCAGTTCGCCGGAAGCCGCGGCCTCGGTCAGAGCCGGTGGCCCGGTCCACGGTTGTCGATACTTGAGCGGATCCACGAAAGGGGTCGGGTAGCCGACGCCGTGCGGGACGATCTCGTAGAGCGCGGTCACGGTGTGACCCGCACCGATCTCCCCGGCGTCCTTGGTGTCATCGTTGAAGTCCTCGTCGCGCAGCGCACGGTTCTCGTAGCCGATCAAGCGGTACGACGCGACCTCGGCCGGGTTGAACTCGACCTGGATCTTGACGTCCTTGGCGATCGCGATCAGCGTGCTCCCCGCCTCCTCGACGAGCACCTTGCGTGCCTCGCGCAGGTTGTCGATGTACGCGTACATGCCGTTGCCGTGGTCCGCGAGTTGTTCGAGTAGCGAATCCTTCAGGTTGCCCATGCCGTAACCGAGTATGGTCAGGAAGATGCCCGTGTCGGCTTCCTTTTCGATCAACCGGACGAGCGAACTACGATCGCTGATCCCTACGTTGAAGTCGCCGTCGGTCGCCAGCACGACGCGGTTGACGCCGCCCTCGATGAAGGAGCGGCGGGCCTGCTGGTACGCGAGCTGGATGCCCGCACCCCCGGCGGTGCTTCCGCCTGCGCGCAGGGTTTGGATCGCGCGAAGAATCGTCTCGCGGTCCGATGCCGGAGTCGGTTCCAGGACGAGCCCTGCCGCCCCGGCGTAAACCACGATCGACACCTGGTCGCGCGCGTTCAACTCGTTGACCAGCATCCGCATCGAACGCTGGACCAGCGGCAGCTTGTTGGGCGTGTTCATCGAACCAGACACGTCGATCAGGAAAACCAGGTTGCAGGCCGGGCGCTCTCGCCCGCGCAGTTCCTTGCCCTTGAGGCCGATGCGCACCAGGCGATGCCGCGGGTTCCACGGCGCCTCGCTGATCTCGACACCGATCCCGAAGGGCACGTTGCCGTCCGGCTGTGGGTAGTCGTAGTTGAAGTAGTTGATCAGTTCCTCGATGCGCACCGCGCCCGGGGGCGGGACCACGCCCTGGTTGAGCAGGCGGCGGACGTTCGAGTACGAGGCCGTATCGACGTCGATTGAAAAGGTCGAGAGCGGGGTCGTGGCGACCGAGCGGAAGATGTTCTCGACGATCTCGTCGTAGGCTTCGGTGTTGCCCGGCCTCTTGCCCCAGCTCATCTGCTGGCCGATCAGGGGGTCGACGTTCGAAACGCCGCTGACGATCGCCTTGAAGTCGCGGTCGCGGGAGCCGTGGACGTTCGGGTTACCGTCGCCATCGGCGTCCTGCACTCCCGGAGCGAGCGTGAGCACATTCTGGTAGAAGCGTCCGGGGACCGGCAGATCCTGGACAAACTCCTCGGAGAACTTGGTCGTCTTCTGCGTTTCCTCGAGTTTGACCACCCGACCCTCCGCCACGACCTTGACGGTTTCGACCATTTCCTGAACCAGGATCACGGGGATCTCAACCGATTCCCCTGCCTTGATCGTGATATTGGTGATCACCTGCGTCCCGTAGTTGGAGAGACGCACTTCGATCCGGTAGCCCGTACCGGGCCTGAGCACGGGGAAAGAGACCTGTCCTTTCACGTCCGCCTGGACCGAGGTCGTCTTGATGAAGCCCGTGTCGTGCGAGATCGTGACGATCGCTCCGGGAAGCGGCCCCACTTCATCGGAGACCGTAACGACCAGGCCTCCGCTCTTCGGCTTTTCCGCGGCCAGACCGGCAAACGCACCGGTGATGAGAACAACGGCTAGTCCGATAAAAATGAGTTTTCGCATGGGACGATCCTTCCTCGCCAACGCTGGATTCAGGTTACGCGTGCCCACACGGAAGCGCGACATCACACTCGAATCGCTGGTGCATCGGCTCCGCACGGCGGAAATCCAAGACTCCGGGGTGTTTCCTTGCATGAGAATCCCTCCTGCAAGGATCGGACACCGCTGGGCGGGCGGAGTTCCCGGTGGAGCTCTTTTCTTGATCCGGAACCCGGGTCGTTGAAGAGAAGGTTCGTGACGCGATCAAGAGAATCGAGCAGAGGCATGCGGCGGAATAGGTCGCAGCTGTGCTGGTGGTTCACCGGCCAACTAGCGCAATGCGGCTGTCGGATCCGGCCTGTCACGCCCGTCCGACCTATGAGGCCGTGCCCGCAACGTCCAGGTAGTCCTGGTTCTGGGTCTTCAGAGATCGGGACGTGGCCATCGATACGATGATCAAGAGCACGACGTTGACCACCACGCCGTAGATCCCGGCGTGAAGCGGCCACGGCCGCAGGCCGCTGTAGAGCGTGAACAGCACCGTGACCGTCCCACCGGCAAGCAGTCCGGCCAGTACGCCGGCCCCGGTCGCGCGTTTCCAGAACAGCGTCGCGACGACCACGGGGAAGAACTGCCCGACCGGGCCGTAAGCCCACAGCAGCAGCGAGACCAGATCACCCTTGTAGAACACGGTGAGCAGGTACGAGCCGAGCAACACCACCACGACGGCGATGCGAATCCACTTCCGCTGCGCCGCGTCGTCCAGATTCCATCCCAGCGCATGCACGCCGCCATCGCGTACGGCGATCGCCGCCGCCGCATGCACCATCGCGTCCCCCGATGACATCGAGGCCGCCAGCGCCCCGGCGCAGAACAGACCGACGAGCACGGCGGGAATCTCCATGTTCATCAACATGTGCGGGAGGATCTGGTCGGCGGTCTCGGGGACGGAGCCGAAATTCACGCCGGCGAAACCGATGAGGAACAACGGAACAAGGAAGACCTGGAACGTCGGGTACAGCACGACGGTCCTGCGCAGCGTCCGCTCGTCCTTGGCCGTGAACGCCTTCATGAACAGGTGCGGCCAGACCGAGAACCCGATGATCGACATCAACACCGCGCTGGAGTACTCGCCCCAGCTCCACGACTCCCCCGCCGAGTTCAGGCCCGGGGCCAGCAGGTGCTGCGGCTGTTGCGCTGCGATTTGTTCGAACATCGGTTGCACGCCGCCGTAAAGTTTGTACGGCAGGTAGAGCCCCAGCCCCCAGGCCAGCAGCATCATGAAAATTCCCTGGAACGTGTTGGTCCAGCCGACCCCGAGCACGCCGCTTCGCAACACGTAGATCAACACGACGCCGTAGACCAGCGCACCGCCGAGCCACACCGGCAACTGGCCATGGGTGACCGCGAACAGCACGTACCCCGCGCCTTTGATCTGTATCCCCAGGTACGGGATGAACGCCGCCACGCTGATCACGGCCATCACACCCGCGATCGAGCGCATGCCGTAGCGCTGCGCGATCATCTCGGCCTGCGAGACGAACCCGTACTTACGGCCGAGTCGGGCCGCGCGTGGGCCGAGAAAGTAAAACGGTACGAATCCGAGCGCGCCGTAGCCGAGGATGTAGAACGCCGCGGCGCCCCTGCTGTAGGCCCAGCCGGGACCGCCGAGGAAGGCGAACGAGCTGAAGATCGTCGCACCCGTGATGAAGTACATCACCAGGAGACCGAGCGAGCGATCGCCCGCGACGTACCCGGCGGTGGTGCCGCTGGCCTTGCGCCCGGGCCACATGCCGACGGCCAGCGAAACGACCAGGTAGGCCACGCTGATGCCGATCACGATCCAGGACGCGGGCACGGGCTAACCGTCCTTCTCGCCGGTGTTGTGGTAGATCACGAGCACGACGAACGTCGCCACGACCCAGGCGACGACCCAGAAGAAAGAGAACGGCAAACCGAGAACGTAGGGCTCGATTCGGTTCCCGAACGCAGCGTAGCCCGGCCAGGTCATCGCTCCCAGACAGGCGAGCGCATACAGACCGAACAGTGCGTTGCGCAGGGTCATCCGCGCATCACTCCCGGGTCCAGCGGTCGAGCCACTCGATCACGGTGTCGTGCCACTGGATCGAGTTGTGCGGTTTGAGCACCCAGTGATTTTCGTCGGGGAAGTACAGCAGCTGGCTGGGAATCCCCTTCCGCTGGAGTGCGGTGAACGTAGCCAGCCCCTGCGTCTCCACGACGCGGTAATCCAACGCGCCGTGAACGACGAGCATCGGCGTCTTCCAGTTCTTGACGAAGTTGACCGGATTGTGTTTCTCGAACGCCTCGGGGACGTCCCACGGCGTGCCGCCGCGCTCCCATTCGGGAAACCACAGTTCCTCGGTCTCGTAGTACATCGAACGGTCGTCGAGGATGCCGTCGTGGTTGACCAGGCAGCGGAAGCGATCGGGCCAGTTACCGGCGATCCAGTTGATCATGTAACCGCCGTACGAGGCGCCCAGCGCCACGACGCGGTTGCCGTCCATCCACGAGTAGCGCGCCAGCGCTTCGGCCAAGCCCTTCTTCAGATCCTCGAACGGTTTGCCGCCCCAGTCCCCGCTGATCGAGTCGGTGAACGCTTGCCCGTAGCCCGTGGAGCCATGGAAGTCGACCATGACGACGGCGTAGCCGGCTCCTGCGTAGGCCTGCGGGTTCCAGCGGTAGTGGAAGTTGTTGCCGAACGAACCCTGCGGACCACCGTGGATCAGGAACGCAACCGGGTACTTCTTGCTCGCGTCGAGACCGGCGGGAGTCACGACATAGGCGTAGACCGTCTCATCGTTCCAGCCCTTGAAGGTGAACTGATCGGGCACGCCCATCTCGGCGACCGCGACACGTTCGTCGTTGAAGTGACTGATCTGCCGGGCGTCGCCGGCCCCGGCGGCCATCGTGAAGAGTTCGACGGGCGAGTTCAACGTGTCCAGACCGTAGACCAGTCGACCGGCGGCCTCGCCGATAGAACGCACGGTGCCCTGATCGATCAGCGCCGCCGCGTGACCGGTCCGCGGATCGACGGCGAACAGCGCGCGCTGGCCGAGATGGCCGGCGATCGCGTAGATCTTCTTGCCGTCGGCGGACCAGGCGAGCGAACCCGGGGAACGGTCCCAATCCTCGGTCAACGTCCGGACTTCGCCACCGGGCCAGTCCATCAACTTGATGCGAAAACGGTCGGCCTCGAAGTCGGGCCGCAGCATCGCCAGCCAGGCCAGCGTCTTGCCGTCGGGCGAGAACACCGGCTGCGCATCCCACGCCTTGTTCGCTGGAGTCAGGTTGCGCGGCGTGCCGCCGTCGGCATACGCGAGATAGAGATCGAAGTTGGTCGACCACGCCTCCGACGCCCCCGCGTCCCTCGCAGCCAGCACCAGCGCTTTGCCGTCCGGCGTGAACGTGTAGTCCTCCGGGCCGCCGAACGGTTTCGCCGGACAGTCCGCATCGAGGTTCTCCATCATGTCGATCGGATCGCCGCCCGCGGCGGGCAGCGTAAACACGTGCGAGCGACGCCCGTCCTTCCAGGTGTCCCAGTGCCGGATGAACAAGCGCTCATAGAGCCGCCCGGTGGTCTTCGATCCGTCGCGTTCGTCGAGCCGGTCCGCCGTGCACTGCACCGTGTCGCAATCCACGAACACGTCCATCGAGATCGCCAGCCGTGTTCCGTCGGGGGAAACGACCAGGCTGCCGACGTCGAGCGGTAGATCGGTCACCTGTTGCGACTCGCCTCCGTCGATCGCGATCTTCCAGACCTGCGACGATCCGTTGCGCGTCGAGAGGAAATAAATCCAGGATCCGTCGCCGGCCCAGCGCGCGTTGGATTCGCTTGCGGGGTCGGTGGTCAGTCGCCGCGACCCGCTGCCGTCCGTCGCGGTCAGCCACAGGTCGGAACGACCGCGATTCGCCTCGAGATCGGTGGACCGCAGCCCGTGCAGCACCCACCTCCCGTCGGGCGAAACCTGCGCATCGGACACGCGCTGCATCGCCAACATATCGTGGATAGAGAACGGGTGCGTCTCGGCGCTGCCGCCGGCCGAAAGGAAAAACGCCACCGCAACCACGATCAACACTCGTTTCATGATCGTTGTCATCTCAGAGGAACGTGTTCACGCGAGAAGTATTCCTTCGTCAGCTTGACCACGAAGCCCGTCAGGAACAGCAACGCAACAAGATTGGGGATCGTCATCAGCCCCAGCGCCACGTCGCCGAAAGTCCAGACCGCCGAGAGTGGCAGGATCCCTCCCATGAAGAAGAACGCGACAAAGGTCCAGCGATAGATCGGGATCGCGCGCGCGCCGAACAGGTACTCGACCGAACGGTCGCCGTAGTAGGACCACGAAATACCTGTAGATACCGCGAACAGGATCACGGCGATCGTCACGAGCAGCCCACCCCATCTGCCGGGTAGTCCCCGGGTGAAACCCATCGAGGTCAGTTCGACCCCGTTCATGAGGGCGTTGCCGACGATCTGGGGCGGCTCGCCGTCCACGGTCGCGCCGCCGGCGGCGTCCACCGTGAGACGGCCGCTCCAGGGTGCGCCGTCGGCGCCGGTGAGTGCGGCGTCCTCGATCATCGCGTCGAGATAGACGAGCGAGGCGCCGAAAGCATGGCCCTTGACGACCTCGATCGTGCCGGCGCTACGCGACTCGCGCAACGCGACGAGTTCGCTGTCCTGCGCGGACTCCGACATCACGATCTCGACCGCCGAGAGGTCCAGCTTCTGTTCGACCTTGTCCTTGTAGACGCCGGTCATCACGATGACCAGACCGGTCATCGTGCAAATCACCAGCGTATCGATGAACGGCCCGAGCGAGGCGACCAGCCCCTCGCGCACGGGCTCATCGGTCTTCGCCGTAGCGTGGGCGATGGGGGCGCTGCCCTGCCCCGCCTCGTTACTGAACAGGCCGCGGCGGATACCCCACATCAACGTCATCATGAACGAACCGACGGCGCCACCGACCAGCGGCTCGGGGCTGAATGCCTGCGTCACGATCAGCTTCAGACCGCCCGGAATCGCTCCGGCGTTGAGCGCCAGGATCAACATCGCGCCGGCCACGTAGAGCAGGGCCATCGTCGGCGCCAGGATCGAGGTGACCCGGCCGATGCGCTTGATCCCGCCGATGATCACGAAAGCCACCAGGGCGGCAAAGACCAGCGACGTCCAGACCGTCGGGATGCCCCACTGGTTGCGCACCTGGAGCGCCAGCGTGTTCGACTGGTTCATGCAACCACCGCCGAACGAGCTGATCGCGGCACACGCGGCGAACACCATCGCCATCCACTTCCATTTCTTGCCCATGCCCTGTTCGATGTAGTACATCGGGCCGCCCGAAACCGAGCCATCGGGGTGCACCTTGCGCATCGACACCGCCAGCGTGCACTCGACGTACTTCAGCGCCATACCGAAAAACGCAGTGACCCACATCCAGAACAACGCGCCGGGACCACCCATGCGAATCGCGATCGCCACGCCCGCGATGTTGCCGATACCGACCGTCGCCGACAGCGCCGTGGTCAGCGCCTGAAAGTGGTTCAGATCACCCGCATCCTCAGGGTTGTCGAACTTGCCTCGGGTAATGTCGATCGCGTGCTTGAAGCCGCGCACCTGGATGAACAACAAGCGTAACGTGACGAACAGTCCCGTCCCGAGCAGCAACACGGCGAGCAATGGAACCTGCTGCGGCCAGTTCCAGACGTACTCTTCAAGGAAACTCGCGAGCGGACCGAGCGTTCCGTTGACCGCTTCGGAGATCTTCCCGGCCAGGTCTTCAAACACTTGAACCCCCAATCCAACATCGAGCGAAGCGCACCGCGCGTTCCGTCGATAAGGCCCGAAATCCTACCATCCTTTGCTAAGGTGACCGGCGTGTCGTTTCCGCCCGATCTTCGCCGCAATTTCACCCGGCTCACGGCCGTCAACATCCTCTCCAACCTGACGGTCCCGATCACCGGGCTGGTCGATACGGCGATGCTCGGACACCTCGCCGACATCCGTTTTCTCGCCGGTGCCGCGTTGGGTGCGATCCTGTTCGACTACGTCTACTGGACGTTCGGCTTCCTGCGCATGACCTGCACGGGCCTGACCGCCCAGGCGGTCGGCCGTGGAGATCGCGACGACGAATACGGACACCTCATTCGCTTCGTGTTGCTCGGGCTCGGCGCTGCCGCCTTCGTCCTGTTGCTCCAGGTCCCGTTCCGCGACGCGGGGTTCGGCCTGCTCAGCGGAGCGCCCGGTGTCGAGGCCGCGGGGCGCGACTATTTCAACGCGCGCATCTGGGGCGCTCCCGCCACGCTGCTCAACTTCGTGCTGATGGGCTGGTTCCTGGGACGTGCGCAAAGCCGCAACGTGTTGATCATGACGGTCGTCGCCAACCTCGCCAACATCGGCTTCAATTACCTGTTCATCGTCCGGCTGGGTTGGGCCGCCGCGGGCGCCGGTTGGGCCACCGCGCTGGGGCAATGGCTCAGCCTCGCGACCGCGCTCGTGCTCTACGTGCGGCGTAGCGATCGCGAGCCGGTTGCGTGGCGCACAGCCCTGGCCCGTAAGAAATTCAAGGGACTGTTCGCACTCAACCGAGACCTGTTGATTCGCACGGTGTTGCTGGTCTCGGTGTTCGCGTCATTCATCGATTTCAGCGCGCGGCTCGGCACGATCGCGCTGGCCGCAAACTCGATCCTGCTCCGCATGCTCAACCTGGCGGCGTACCTGATCGACGGCGCCGCCTTCGCTTGCGAGAGCCTGGGCGGCATCCTGCTCGGCCGGGGCGACCGCGACGGACTCAAACGGCTGGTTCGGCTGGCTCTGGTGACGGGCCTGTTCTTCGCTAGCCTGTGTCTGATCGTGTACCTGGCGCGACCACGTTTTTTCCTCGGCCTGCTCACGTCCCACAGCGAGGTGATCGAATTCGCGCACACCTACGTTTACTGGCTGGTCCCGTGCGTCGTATTCGGCTCCATCGCCTACATGTACGATGGCCTGTTGCTCGGCTGGACGCGCCCGAAGACACTGCTCGTTTCGATGTCGATCAGCGTATTCGCGGTCTATCTTCCGCTGGCCGGTCTCTCCGCGTGGAGCGGGAACATCCATTGGCTGTGGGCCAGCATGGCGCTCTTCATGCTCGCGCGCGCGGCTACCCTGGCGGTGGCGACACGTCGGTTTCTGGCGGAACCGCGCTAGCCACTAGCTCTGCTGACCAACGATCCGCAGACGCGGCGGTTCTTCGAAATGGCCGATCGCGGCACGCTGTTCCTCCGTCACGGCTCGGTCTTGAATGGCGAGAGCAACGCCCCGAGGTTCGCGCGTTGGAACTCGGGCAGGATGAACGCCCCGCGGTGGATCGCCCTGTTGTAGTAGCGACACTCGAGGTTCTCGCGGTCAAAACGTGCGGCGTCGAAGTCGGCGATCGGGCAAAGGTCGCGGCGCCCGGCCAGCGTGAAAGACCACAGCCCGCCCGGGTAGGTCAGGTTGGAGTAGTTGTAGATCGCGGTCCGTTCAAACGTCTCGGAGAGAATCGTGAGCAACGAGCGTTGCTGTTCGGGCTCGTAGAATGGCGACTCAGCCTGCGAGACCACACAACCGCCGCGTTCGAGGATTCGTTTCACGTTCCCGTAGAACTCCGCACCGAACAGCGGCGTCGCCGGGCCGATCGGATCGGTCGAATCCACGATCACGAGGTCGTAGCGCTCGTCCGTATCCTTCACGAACTTGACCCCGTCTTCGATCGTCACCGTCACGCGCGGATCGTCCAACGCCTGTGACGTGAGCTTCAGATGCTCGCGGCAAGCTTCGACGACCAACGCGTCGATCTCGACGAGGCGAACGGTCTCGATGGAGGGGTGACGCAACAACTCGCGAACCGTGCCGCCGTCTCCCCCGCCGATGACCAACACGCGCGCAACGCGAGGGTGAACGAACATCGGCACGTGGGCGATCATCTCGTGGTACACCCACTCGTCCCGTTCGCTGACCATCGCGATGCTGTCGTTGAACAGCATCCGGCCGAAGCCCTCGGTCTCCACGACGTCGATCTGCTGGTAGTCGCTCTCGCCGGAGTACAGCGTCCGGCGCACCTTGTAACGTAGGCCTAGTTGCTTTTGATGGAGTTCCTCGACCCACAGTTCGAGGCGTTGCTTGGCGGTCTCGGTCATCGGGATCCTCGGTTCAACATTTCCACCTCGATCGGGATCGAGTTCGGCCGATTTTCGCCCCGCGAGGGGCGAAAGTGGCTCAGGAAACGGACGCGGTAGCCGCAGTCGATGCGTTGCGTGACCTGCGCACGCATCGTATAGCCCGCAGGCGATGCAAACGGCCCGCCGCCGCCCTGATCGAAAAGCACGACGTCAAAGGCGCGCGGCTGGAACACGTCGAGGACCTCGTTGCATAGCGCAGAAGGGTCGTCGCCGAACGGCCGGTTGGTCTCGAAGCTCGCGTAGGAACCGTGCTCCTGGGGCGTGACGTGGAGTGTCCCGTAGTGCTCCCCGTGCACACCGTTCAGCGAGTACCCGCTCGGTTCGAACAGATGCTCCTCGGTGCGGTACCCGGGGAAGATGCGCCGCATCGCCTCGGAGCGCGCCGGCGCGGCGGCGGCGCCTTTCCGCAAATCGAACAGATCGGCTGCGCTGCGATCCAGCCCGTACATCAGGATTTCCATCGTGACGTCACCGGGCTCGCCGTCGAACGCTCGGTCGAGGTGGTAAAGGTACAGATGGTGCTCGTCCTCGTTGCCGAAACGCATCGCCTTACCCGGAAGCAACTCGTTCAGCGCACGCGCGTCTTCGTAGAAGCTCGTCGGCTGCCGGTGCGGGAACACCTCGTTCTTGCGCTCGAAAATGAGAAAGCACACGTCCTCGGGGGCGACGTCCTTCAACAACTCCGCCACCGCGTCGACCAGGCGGGTCCGCCCGCAAGTGATCATCAGCATTTTTCGTTCGAAGACGAACAGGCTCGATTCCGAAAGGAGGTAGGCGTCGCAGTGCTCGGTTGTGAGGCACGAGAGCACGTTTGCCCGCGCTGCCTCGACAATTTCGCGCCAGCGGCGCTGGCCAAGCGCGCGCAAATTGGGTGCCCTGGCGGAAACCACCAGTTCGACCTTTTTCTCGGTGCCTTCGAAAAACAGGTTGGACATCGTCTTGGAACCCGGACGGATTCTGCCACAATCGTTCCGCGCCCGCCCGGCCCCCCGATGCTCCGTGCGGGAAGCGTGTTAAATAGAAGTCCGGAGGTGCGAGGGTGTCGGGGATCAGTCCGGACGACAGGCTGCGGGTGACCTACCGGCTGTTCTGCGGCGAGGGCGAGAACCCGCAGGACAAGGCGACCGACATCGCCTACGAACAAACGGTCGAACTACCCGCGGAATGCGTCGGCGACGCGATCACCGAACGGGTCGTCGGCCGCGTCGAGAGCGTCGAATCCGGTGCCGGACGCGGCGGGACCGCGGTAATTTCCTTCGCGCCCGAATGGATCGGCAACGACGCCGCACAACTCGCCAATCTGTTGTTCGGGAACATCTCCCTGAAGAAGGGCATCGTCGTCACGGGCATCGAGTGGCCGCAGACGGTGATCGAGACCTTCGGCGGACCCTCGCACGGTATCGCCGGGGTGCGTGCCCTGACCGCCGCCGTAAACCGGCCATTGCTGTGCGCCGCGCTCAAACCCGTCGGACTCACGGCGGACGAACTGGGAGAACTCTGTTACCGCTTCGCCGCCGGAGGGATCGACTTAATCAAGGACGATCATGGACTGACCGATCAACCGAGCGCCCCGTTTGACGAACGCGTTCGGTGTTGCGCGGAGGCGGTCGCACGCGCCAACGACGCGACGGGTGGATGCACGCTGTACTTCCCCAACGTCACGGGTCCGGCCACGAGCCTAGACCGGCGCCTCGAAGTCGCCGGCAAGGCGGGCTGCAAGGGAGTCATGGTGTCTCCTCTGCTGGCGGGCCTCGACAGCCTTCAACACATCTCACGCGAAACCGGGCTTGCGGTGCTCGCGCACCCGGCGTTGGCCGGAGCGTTCTTCGGCGAGAACCACGGAATCCTCCCCGAAGTCTTGCTGGGCGACGTGTTCCGCGTACTCGGCGCGGACGGCGTGATCTACCCCAACGTCGGCGGACGCTTCCCGTTCGATGACCGCACGTGCCAAGCGATCAACGAGCGATTGCGGGGCGACTTGGGCAACATTCGGCCGGCGTTACCGGCACCGGGTGGAGGGATCGACGTCAAGATCGTGCCGCACTGGCTCGGCCAGTACGGCCCGGACACGATCCTGCTGATCGGCGCTAGCCTCTACAGGCAAGGCGACTTGACGCAGGCGACCCGGCGTCTCGTCGACACAGTCGAGCGTTGCGCGGGATAAGACGATCCTCCCGCCGTTATATAGTGAGCAGACTGGGAGGAGGGTTTCGTGAACGAGACATGGACACGAAGCGATCGTGACGGCGGAGGACGCGCGCTGCTGATCGCCGCTTCGTTGATCATCGTAATCGCCGGCGTCAAGGCCGCCAAGACCCTGATCCTTCCGTTCCTCCTCGCAATGTTCTTCGCGATGGTCACACTGCCGTTGCTCAATTGGATGCGCGCCAAGAACGTCCCGACGCCGTTGGCGGTGCTGGCCACGCTCGTCGTGGCGCTCAGCATCGTCGTCGGTCTGGGCGTGATGATCGGCGGATCCGTGTCGAGCATCAGCGACGAGATCCCCAAGTACCGCGAACGTCTCGAGGAGATCTCGGGCGACGCCGTCACACAACTCGAAACGTGGGGGCTCCCGGTCTCGCGGGAACTGTTCACGGATCTGGTGCAGCCGGACAGGGCCTGGGCGTTCGCGCAGTCCGGCCTCAAGGGTATCGCGACGGCGCTCTCGAACATGTTCCTCGTCTTGCTGATGATCGTCTTCGTCCTGTTCGAAGCCGCGGGCATCCCGGCGAAACTCCAGAAAGCGTTCGGCCACCAGCGCAACACGGAGCGTTACGAGAAGATCAAGGCGGAGGTCCAGAAGTACCTCGCAGCCAAGACCGTCATCAGCTTGACCACCGGGGTCCTGGTCGGGATCGGGTTGGCGATCGTCGGCGTGGACTTCTGGTTCCTGTGGGCCTCGCTGGCGGTCGTGCTGAACTACATCCCGACCCTGGGATCGATCATCGCCGGGGTTCCCCCGATTCTGCTTGCGATGGTCCAGTTCGGCCCGGTCCAGGCGTTGACCGTCGCGATCATTTTCATCTCCGTCAACGTGGTCCTGGGTAACGTGGTCGAACCCTACCTCGTCGGGCGCAAGGTCGGGCTCTCGACCCTCGTCGTGTTCCTGTCGTTGGTGTTCTGGGGTTGGGTCTGGGGACCGGTCGGGATGCTGCTGTCGGTTCCGTTGACGATGATCGTCAAGATCATGCTCGAGAACACCGAGGACCTACGCTGGATCGCGATCCTGCTGGGTCCTGCGCCGGCGGCCGAGAAAACGAAGCCAAAGACACCGAAGAAAGTCCAGGCTTGATGACCGGCCAGGTGCGAGCCTGGACTTGCATCCCGGCACTGGCCCTGGCGGCGTTCACGGGCTGCGGCACTGCAGAGCCCGCGCCGAAGCCCAACGGGACGCCGCAACGGGTTGTCGTGTTCGCGCCATCGGCCGCCGAGGCGCTCGTGGCCCTTGGACTGGCCGATCGCGTGGTGGCCATCGGCTCTCACGGACCGTGGCCCGGAGAGTTCGCCGCACTCGAATCGGCGGGCAGCTTTGACCGGCCGGACCTCGAGGGAATCCTCGAACTCGAATGCGACCTGGTCCTGACCACGGCGAGCGTCGCGGCGAGCATCGGCCACCAAA
>SMVB01173075.1_pt1 | contig 13791 bp, 11 predicted proteins | sample 2456461 | NCBI WGS metagenome assembly SMVB01 (sample SAMN11095934, study PRJNA526329) | marine sediment metagenome | biome: Marine sediment; feature: Surficial sediment; material: Deep marine sediment; isolation source: Hadal surficial sediment | place: Pacific Ocean | collected 2014-05 | depth...
GCCAGGGTCTGGCGCCAATCTTCGATACCGCAGTCCTCGGTGGGCCCGGCGGGGCCGGCGATGCCGGCATTGTTGATCAGCACGTCGAGACCGCCCAAATGCCGCTCCGCGTCCTCGAACAGGCGCGCGACCTGGTCCGGGTCGGACACGTCGGCCCGGCTCCGGCCGATCATGGGGTTTTCCTCCGCCAAGTCCGCGAGGCCGGATTCATCGACGTCGCAGATATGGACCCGCGCGCCGGCCTGGTGAAAGCCTTCGGCGATGGCCCGGCCGATGCCGGCGGCGCCCGCGGTTACCACGACGCGTTTGTTCTCGAGTCCCCGAACCATCAGACCTGCCCCCCGCCGCGATGCGATTGCTTGGGTTCTATTAACCAAGAGCGCGCAGAATGGCGAGGACGGAAATTATCGCGGCCAGGCGCGGGACGCCGGTCCATGAGCGCGAGATGCCGGTCCATGAGCGAAGGAGTGCGGCCATGAGCAAAACCGAAGTTGCCGGCAGGCGGCGGGGCGGGCGCCGGGCAAGACGCGAGCTGCGGGCCGCGCCGACTCCCGCCGAAGATCGGCCGGTCAAGCCGGGTATGGAGGGCGGGCTCTACCGGCCGCTCTCCGATACCGATCTGGAGCGCATTCACCTCGCGGCGCTCGAAATGCTCGAGCAGATTGGATTTAACGAGGCGATTCCGTCCTGCATCGAGTTGGTGACCGCGGCCGGCGGAACGCTGACCGCGGAGGGCCGGCTGCTGTTTCCACGGGGTCTGGTTGAAGATGCACTGGCCAAGGCGGCGCGGCGGTTCACGCTGCACGCCCTCGATCCGGCTCACGATATCGAGCCTTGGGGCAAGAAGGTGCATTTCGGCACTGGCGGCGCCGCCGTGCACATGGTCGATGCCGAAACCGGCGAATACCGGGAGTCCACCCTGGCGGACCTCTACGACATCGCGCGCTTGCTCGACAAGATGGAACACGTGCATTTCGTTCAGCGCCCGATCGTGGTGCGCGATATTGAGAGCAGCCGGGAGCTCGACTTCAACACCTGTTATGCGACGCTCTCGGGCACGGCCAAGCACGTCGGCACCAGCTTCTTCCAGCCCGAGCACGTGGAGGAGACCCTTCGCATGCTGCACCTGGTCGCCGGTGGCCAGGACAAGTGGCGCGCGCGGCCCTTCGTCTCCATGTCGGCCTGTTTTGTGGTGCCGCCGCTGAAATTCGCCGAGGACGCCTGCCGATGCCTCGAGGCGGGGGTGCGCGGCGGTATGCCGATCCTGCTGCTCGCCGCGGGTCAGGCCGGGGCCACCTCTCCGGCGGCGCTGGCCGGTGCGGTCGCTCAGGAGGTCGCCGAGGTGCTGGCCGGGCTGGTCTACGTCAATTTGATCTCGCCCGGCCATCCCTGCCTGTTCGGCACCTGGCCTTTCGTTTCGGATTTGCGTACCGGGGCCATGAGCGGCGGCAGCGGCGAGCAGGCGATCCTCAGCGCGGCCTGCGCCCAGATGGCCCAGTACTACGATCTGCCCGGCGCCGTGCCCGCGGGCATGACCGATTCCAAAGTCCCCGACGCCCAGTCCGGTTTCGAAAAGGGCTACACCGTGGCGCTCGCGGCCCAATCCGGCGCCAATCTGATCTACGAATCGGTCGGCATGCACGCGTCCCTGTTGGGCTTCTGCTTGGAAAGTTGTGTGATCGACAACGACATGCTGGGATCGATCATGCGCACGGTACGCGGCATCGAAGTCACCGACGAAAATCTCTCGGTCGAAGCGGTGCGTCAGGTCTGCACGGAGGGCCCCGGTCACTTCCTGGGACATGACCAGACCCTGGACTTGATGGAGAAGGCGTACGTCTATCCCGAGGTCGGCGATCGCAGCAGCCCCAAGGAGTGGATCGAGATGGGCTCGACCAACGTTGTCCAACGGGCCCGGGTGCGCACCAGGGAGATTCTCGATACCCACTATCCGCGCCACATCGATGCGGAACTGGACGCCAAGATCCGGCGCGAGTTTCCGGTCAGGCTGCCACTCAAGAACATGAGCCCGAAGACCGAAAACTAAACCGGCGAGAGACAGGGGGATACTCATGAAATCGCACGCGCGCTGCGTGGTGATCGGCGGTGGAATGATGGGCGTCGGCCTGCTCTACCATCTGGCCGAGGAGGGCTGGACCGACAGCCTGTTGATCGAGAAGGACGAGCTCACCTCGGGCTCGACCTGGCATGCCGCCGGCCTCTGCCCCAGCTTCATCGCCGATTTCAACATGGCCAAGATCCACGACTACGGGATCAAGCTCTACCCCAAGCTCGAGGCGATGACCGGACAGTACGTGAGCTGGCACGGCTGCGGCGCGATCCGCTTTGCGACCCAACCCGCCGAGGTCGAATGGTTTCAGCACGTGGCCGGGGTGGCCAAGCTGATCGGTTTTCGCCTGGAAGTGATCGACCCGGAAAAGATCAAGAAAATCAACCCTTTCGTTACCACCGAGGGAGTCCTCGCCGGCGCCTGGACCCTGGATGACGGTCACGTCGATCCGGCCGGTTGCTGCAACGCGCTGGCCAAGGGCGCGCGCGACATGGGTGCCGAGATTCTGCGCGGCAACCGGGTCCTGGACGTCAAGCAGCGTGCCAGCGGAGAGTGGGAGGTCTTCACCGAGCAGGGCAACGTGCTCTGCGAGCACGTGGTCAACGCGGCCGGCTGCTACGCGCGCCAGATCAGTCAGATGGCCGGCACCGACGTGCCGATCACCAATATGGAACACAGCTATCTGGTCACCGAACCGATCCGGGAATTCATCGAGCGCGACGGCGAGATCCCGGTCATGCGCGACCCCCATGCCTCGTCCTATTTCCGCCAGGAACAGAAGGCCGGTTTGATCGGGGTCTACGAGACCGAGAACTCCAAGGAGTGCTGGACCCATCGCGGCGGTTGGCCCGAGTGGGAGTCCGAGCACGAGTTGTTCTCCGGCGATCTGGACCGCATCGGGCCTTACGTGGAGCGGGTTCTGGAGCGCATGCCGATCTGGGCCGATGCGGGCATCAAGCGTCTGGTCAGCGGCGCGATCCCGCACACCCCCGACAACAATCCTCTGCTCGGCCCGGCCGCGGGCCTGCGCAATTTCTGGCAGTGCTGTGGCTCGGCCATCGGCATCGCCCAGGGCGCAGGCTGCGGCAAGTACCTGTCCCAGTGGATGGTCCATGGCGATTCCGAGATCAACATGGCCGGCCTCGACCCGCGCCGCTTCGGGAGTCACGCGCCGGGCGATTACACCAGAGCCAAGGCGTTCGAGGATTACGAGCACATGTACGCGCTCCATCTGCCCGGCGAGGAGCGGCCCGCGGCGCGCAAAACCCGGGTGACGCCGCTCTACGACAAGCTCACCGCCCAGGGCGCCGTGCACACCGAGGCCAACGGTTGGGAGCGGCCCAAGTGGTTCTCCCTCGACGGGCGCCAGGAGGAGCTCGGATTCCGCCACAACAACGTCTTCGAAGTTGTCGCCGAGGAGTGCCGCGCGGTGCGCGAGCGGGTCGGCGTGCTCGACCTCTCCAGCTTCGCCAAATACGAAGTTACCGGCGCCGATGCGGAAGCCTACTTGAACCGCATTTGCGCCAACCGTATGGCGCGCCGCGAGGGCGGCATCGCGCTCGCCCACTTCCTCTCCGAGGACGGCCGCATCGCCGGCGAGGCGACCATCACCCGGCTCGGTGAAGGGCGGTATTACGTGCTGTCCGGCGCCGCCGCAGAGCATTGCGACCTGGACCGCCTAAACCTGGGGATCGGGGCGGGCGAGCGGGTCAGCGTCGCCAACATCACCGACGACTGGGGCGTTCTGGTGCTGGCAGGCCCGCGTGCGCGCGACCTGCTTGCGACCCTGACCGAGACCGATCTTTCCAACCAATCGTTTCGCTGGCTGACCGGCAAAGAGATCGAAGTTGCGGGCGTGGGCTTACGCGCGCTCAGGGTCAACTACGTCGGCGAACTGGGTTGGGAACTGCATTGCCCCATGTCGCGCCTAGCCGATCTCTACGATTCGATCTGGGCAGCGGGGCAGGATCACGGCATCGCCAACTTCGGCGTCTACGCGGTCAATTCGCTGCGTATGGAGAAGGCCTACAAGGGCTGGGGCGCCGAGCTGACCAACGAGATCACCATGGTCGAGGCCGACATGGAACGCTTCGTCGGTTACGACAAGGAGGACTTTCTCGGCAAGGCGGCGACGCTCAAAGTCAAGCAGGCGGGCGTTGCGACCCAGCTGGTCTATATCGAAGTCGTGCCGGGTGACTCCGACATCCACGGCGGCGAGCCGGTCCTCGCGGGCGGCCGTGTGGTCGGAGTCACCACCTCCGGTGGCTATGGCCACGCAACCGGCAAGAGCCTGGGCTTCGCCTACGTCGAGCCTGAGTTGGCCGCACCGGGCAGCGAATTCGAAATAGACCTGCTCGGCGCGCCACATGCCGCCAAAGTTCTGGCCGAGCCGGCCTACGACCCCAAGAACGAGCGGCTGCGGGCGTAATGTAAGGAAACCACAGAGACACAGAGGCACAGAGAACCAACAAGGTAAAATTCCGCGCGCGAAGCGCGCAACAAACAACTTTTTGGTTCTCTGTGCCTCTGTGCCTCTTTGGTTCAACCTTTTATTGTTTCTAGGAAGAGGCCATGGGGACGGATATCCGAAGGGTCGCGATCGTCGGGACCGGGGTGATCGGGGCCGGTTGGGCGGCGCGTTGCTTGGCGCGGGGCTATGAGGTAGTCGCGACCGATCCGGGACGGCACGCGGAGGCGCGGCTGCGTGCGGCGGTGGACAATGCGTGGCCGGCGCTGAGCCGGATGTCGCTCGCCCCTGGCGCCGACCCGGGGCGGCTCCGTTTCACCACCGATCTTGCGGCCGCGGTCGCCGATGCCGACCACATTCAGGAGAGCGCCCCAGAGAACGAGGATCTGAAGCGGGAATTGCTGGCGCGCATCGACGCCGTAGCAGCCCCCGAAACGATCATCGCCTCGAGCTCTTCCGGCCTGCTTCCGAGCCGTATCCAGGCCGACTGCCGGAATCCGGAGCGGGTCGTCATCGGCCATCCCTTCAACCCGGTTTACCTCTTGCCGTTGGTCGAGGTCTTGGGAGGCGCGCGCACCGCGCCCGAGTCTCTCGACCGCGCCGAAGCCTTCTACCGCGGGCTCGGCATGCGCCCCTTGCGGGTGCGCCACGAGGTGCCGGGCTACATCTCCGACCGTTTGCAGGAGGCGCTGTGGCGCGAGGCGCTGCACATGGTCGCCGAGGGCATCGCCAGCACCGAGGAGATCGACGACGCCATCATCTACGGCCCGGGCTTGCGCTGGGCCATCATGGGCACCTGCCTGACGTTTCACCTGGCCGGCGGCGAATCCGGCATGGCCCATATGCTCGAACAATTCGGCCCGGCACTGAAGCTGCCCTGGACCAAGCTCGAGGCGCCGGAGCTGACCGGGGAACTGTCCCGGCGCATGATCGAAGGCACACAAGCGCAGGCAGGAGACCGCAGCATCGAGGAGCTCGAGCGCCTGCGCGACGACTGCCTGATCGCGATCATGCGCGCCCTGCGCCCCTACGATATCGGCGCCGGCGCGGTGCTGGCCGCCGACGAAGCTGCGGCCTACGCAGGACGTAAGTTCCAAAGCTGGACGCCGGGTGCGGCGGTCGAGGCGCCGCTGCGGCTCTACCGGACTTCGGTGCGGCCCGAATGGCTCGACTACAACGGCCACATGAGCGAGTCCTGCTACCTACAGGCCATGGGCGATGCTTCGGACGCGCTGTTCCGCTACATCGGCATCGACGAGGCCTACCGCGCCGCCGGGCACTCATTCTATACGGTCGAGAGTCACCTCAGCAATCTGGGCGAGGTCGGCGGCGGCGAACCGCTCACCTTCACCACCCAGATTCTGGATCTGGATGAAAAGCGCCTGCATTTCTTCCACGCCATGACCCATGGCCAGAGCGGGGACCTGCTGGCGACCGGCGAGCAGATGCTGTTACACGTGGATATGACCGGCCCGCGGGCGGCGCCAATCGCGCCCGATGTCTTTCAAGCGCTCCAGGCGATCCGGGACGCGCATAAGGACCTGCCCAAACCCGAACAGGCGGGCCGCAGCATCGGTATCAGGCGAAACGCCTGAGCCAGGGAGGCAAGTCATGGATTTCGCACTCACCACCGAACAGAACATGCTGGTCGAGAGTCTGCGCGCATTCGTCGCCCAGGAGCTCTACCCCTACGAGGAAGAGGTCGAGCGGAGCGGCGAGTTGCGCCCCGAGTTGGCGGCTCAGATCAAGGCCAAGGCGCTCGAACAGGGGTTCTACGCGGCCAACATGCCCGAGGAGCTAGGCGGCGGCGGGCTCGATAGCGTCTCCACCGCGCTGCTCGAACGGGAGCTCGGCAAGGCCAGCTTCGCCCTGCAATATGCGGTGGCGCGGCCCAGCAATATCCTCCAGGCCTGCATCGGCGATCAGATCGAAGAGTATCTGCTGCCGACCATCCGCGGCGAGCGGTGCGAATGTCTGGCCATGACCGAACCGGGCGCGGGTTCGGACCTGCGCGCCATGTCGACCCGCGCCGAGCGCGATGGCGACGACTATGTGATCAACGGCTCCAAGCACTTCATCAGTCAGGCCGAGCACGCCGACTTCGCGATTCTCTTCGCCACCACCGGGGTCGAGGAGACCGCGCGGGGCCCGCGCAAGAAGATCACCTCGTTCCTGATCGACATGGACACGCCGGGCTTCGAGGTGCGGCGCGGGCCGACCCCGGTGTCGCACCGCGGCCACCATCCTTGCGAACTCATTTTCACCGACTGCCGGATCGGCGCCGACAAGATTTTGGGCGAGGTCGATAAGGGCTTCGACGTTGCCAACACCTGGCTCGGCGCGACCCGGCTCTGGGTTGCGGCCAACAGCGTCGGCCGGGCCCGGCGGGCGCTTGATCTCTCGGTCGAATGGGCGGCGACTCGCAAGCAGTTCGGCCAGACCATCGGCCGTTTCCAAGGCGTCTCGTTCAAGCTCGCCGACATGGCGACCGAGTTGGCCGCCGCCGAGTTCCTGACGCTCTATGCCGCCTGGAAGATCGACCAGGGCACCCTGACCGACCAGGACGCCGCCATGGCCAAGCTCTACGCCACCGAGATGCTCGGCCGGGTCACCGATCACGCGGTGCAGATCTTCGGCGGCATGGGGCTGATGGAATCGCTGCCGTTGGAGCGGTTATGGCGCGACGCCCGGGTCGAGCGCATCTGGGACGGCACCAGCGAGATTCAGCGCCACATCATTTCCCGCGCATTGCTGCGCCCGCACGGTGGCTGAGCCGATAATGGAAATCACCGCGGCCGCGTGGCCCGATCTCTCGCGGTTGCTCGCGCCCCGGCACATTGCGGTCGTGGGCGGACGCGAGGCCGCCACCGTCGTGCGCCAGTGCCAAGCCGGCGGTTTCGCCGGCGCGATCTGGCCGGTCAACCCGGCGCGGGCGGAGATCGAAGGCCTGCCCTGCTACGACAGTGTCACGGCGCTGCCTGAGGCGCCGGATCTGTGTTTCATCGCGGTGCCGCGCGGCGCCACCGTCGAAGTGGTGCGCGCCTTGGCGGCACGGGGCGCGGGCGGTGCGGTCTGCTATGCGGCGGGTTTCGCCGAAATCGGGCGCGAGGGCGCCGAGTTGCAGCGCGCGCTGGTCGCCGCTGCGGGGGCGATGCCGCTGGTCGGACCCAACTGCTTCGGCCTGCTCAACTACCTGGAGGGCGCCGCCCTGTGGCCCGACCAGCATGGCGGCGCAGCGGTTTCCCGGGGGGTCGCAATCGTGACTCAGAGCGGCAACATCGGCCTCAGCCTGACCATGCAGGAGCGCTCGCTACCGATCGCCTACATGATCTCGATCGGCAACCAGGCCGTGCTCGGCTTCGCCGACTATATCGCGGCACTCGCCGAGGACTCGCGGGTCAGCGCCATCGGGCTCTATATCGAGGGCCTGACCGATGTCGCCGCCTTTTCGCGTGCGGCGGCGCGGGCACTGGAACGCGGGGTGCCCATCGTCGCGATCAAGAGCGGCACTTCCGAGACCGGCGCGCATCTTGCCATGAGCCATACCTCGGCCTTGACCGGCAGTGAGGCGCTCAACGATGCCTTGTTCCGGCGTCTCGGTATCATCCGCGTCGGCTCGCTTCACACATTTCTGGAGACCCTCAAGTTCCTCGATCTGGCAGGGCCGATCCCGGGCCGGCGCCTGGGCTTGATGAGTTGCTCGGGCGGGGAGGCGGTGCTGTTTGCCGACCTGGCCACGCCGCGCGGCTTCACCTTTCCACCGATCGAGAAGGCGCGGGCCGAGTCGTTGCGCGCGCAGCTACCCGACTTCACCATCGTTTCGAACCCGCTGGACTACAACACTGCGATCTGGGGCGACCGCGCGGCGCTGGAGCGCTGCTTTGCCACCATGCTGGCGAACGGCTTCGATTTCACCATCCTGGTGTTGGATTTTCCGCGCGCTCGCGTGCCGGGCATCGAGGCTTGGGAGGAGGCGCTCGACGCCTTCGTGGCTGCCGTGGCGACGACTGGCGCGCGCGCTGCCATAATGAGCACCATCGCAGAGCTTTTGCCGGCCGCCGCGCGCGAAAAATTGCAAGCGCGGGGAATCGTGCCGCTGCAAGGCTTGGAGGAGGCAGTGGCGGCGCTCGAGGCTTCGGCCTCCTACGGTGAGGCGCGCGCCCGCATCCTGGTGCAGGGCTCGGCGCGCGCGGCGATTCTGCCACCCGCCGGGCCCATTCCGCCGCCGGTGGCGGTGACCAGCGAGTGGGACGGCAAGCGGCTTCTGGCCGGAAACGGCCTGACCGTGCCCGAGGGCCGCCTGGTGGCGCCGGAGGATGCGGCCCGCGCGGCTGACGAACTCGGTTATCCGGTCGCGGTCAAGGGGGTCGCGCCGGGACTGGCGCACAAATCCGATCTCGACGCGGTGCAGCTCGATCTGGGCGATGCCGAGGCAGTCGCCCGAGCCGCGGGCGATGTGCGAGCGCTGTTGCCCGATCCGCCGGGCGTCGCGCCCCGGGTCCTGGTCGAGCGCATGGTCGAGGGTTCGGTTGCGGAGGTTCTGGTCGGCGTCACGGCCGACGCCCAGTTCGGCTTGGCCCTGGTGCTGGGCTCCGGCGGCATCCTGGTCGAGCTGGCCCAGGACAGCCGCAGCCTGCTGTTGCCCACGACCCGCAACGAGGTCGCGGAGGCTTTGGATTCGCTCAAGGTGGCGCGCTTGATCGCCGGTTATCGCGGCCGGCCCGAGGGCGACCGCGGGGCGGTCATCGAGGCGGTGCTGGCGATTGCGGCCTTCGCGGAAGAACGGCGCGGCCGGCTTATCGAGCTCGACGTCAATCCGCTCATGGTGTTGCCGCGGGGGCAAGGCGTGGTGGTCGCCGATGTCATGATTCGAATGAACGAGAAATAGGGATGGAACAATGACCGATCCGGTTCGCTGCGAGCGCCGAGGCCAGGTGCTGGAAATCACCATCGACCGGCCCAAGGCCAACGCCATCGACATGGCGACCAGCCGGGCGCTGGGCGACGCCTTCATCGGCTTCCGCGACGATCCCGAACTCCGGGTAGCGATTATCACCGGTGCCGGTGAGCGAATTTTTTGCGCCGGCTGGGACCTGAAGGCCGCGGCCGCGGGCACGGAGGATATCGACGCCGATTATGGCGCCGGCGGCTTTGCGGGCCTGACCGAGTTGTTCGATCTCAACAAGCCGGTCATTGCGGCGCTCAACGGGGCGGCGGTGGGTGGCGGCCTGGAAATCGCGCTCGCGTCCGATTTGATCGTGGCCGCCGAACACGTCACCGTCGCCCTGCCCGAGGCCATGCTGGGCATTATTGCCAGCGCCGGCGGTGTCGTGCGTCTGGCGCGTCAGATCCCGAAACGGGTGGCCACGGAGATGCTGCTGACCGGCCGCCGCATGGGCGCCGAAGAGGCGCTGCGCTGGGGCCTGTTCAACGAGGTGGTGCCCAAGGAGGCGCTGATGCCCCGCGCCCGCGAGTTGGCGGCGGAGATCGCCGCTGCGGCACCGCTCGCGGTCGAGGCGACGCTGGAGATGCTGCGCCTGACCGAAGACATGAGCGTCGCGGACTACTTCGCCGTCCAAGCCGGCGGCAAGCTGCCGATCTACGACCAGATGCTCGCCTCCGAGGATGCCATCGAAGGCCCGCGCGCCTTCGCCGAGAAACGCGACCCGGTCTGGAAGGGGCGGTGAGCGCGCTCGCCACGTTGCTATTTTCCGCAATCGAGTGCTGGACAAAGGCATCCGGCCGGTCCAAGAATTCCCCGAGACTAAGTCCAAGAACGCGGGGCACAGTATCATGTTGAATCAGGTCAACCACGAGCCGCCGGAGCAGCTCGGTTTTCTGCTGGTCCCGGACTTCTCCATGATTGGGTTCTTCTCGGCGGTCGAGCCTTTGCGGGTGGCCAACCGCCTGTGTGGGCGTCCGCTGTATTCCTGGCACATATTCTCGGTCGATGGCGAGCCGGTCCAGGCCAGCAACGGCATGGCCATCGTGGCCGATGCGCCGATATCCGCGATCCAGCGCTTTCCCACGGTGATCGTCTGCGCCAGCTTCGAGCCGGAGCGTCACGCGGGCAAGCGGCTGCTCGCTTGGCTGCGCCGGCTCGACCGCCAAGGCTCGCGTTTGGGTGCGCTGGATACCGCCACGCGCATCCTGGCCGAGGCCGGCCTGCTCGACGGCCACCGGGCAACCCTGCATTGGGAGGCGGTGCCCGCTTTCGTCGAGCAGTTCCCCGACATCGAGGTGACCCAGGAATTGTTTGAGATCGACCGCAAGCGCATCACCTGCTCGGGCGGCACCGCGGCGATCGATCTGATGCTGCACCTGATCGCCGCGCGCCACGGCCAGGGCTTGGCGATCGAAGTTTCCGAGCAGCTGCTGCACGCGCGCATGCGCAGCCCCGACGAACATCAGCGCATCGCCGTCGGCCAACGCCTGGGGGTGCGTCACCCCAGGCTGATCCGCATCGTCGAGGCCATGGAGAACAATCTGGAGGAGCCGCTCGGCCTCGACGAGGTGGCCGCCATCGGTGGCATTTCGCGGCGCCAGCTCGAGCGGCTGTTCCGCGGTCACCTGGGCGATACGCCGACCGGCTATTACCTGAAACTGCGGCTCAAGCGGGCGCGCCAGTTCCTGGAGCAGACCGACATGTCGGTGCTCGGCGTCTCACTGGCTTGCGGATTCATCTCGGCGCCTTATTTCTCGCGCGCTTACCGGGCGTTGTTCGGCCGCGCGCCACGCGACGACCGCCGCAACTTCCGCGCCGGCGAGGGCCGCACCGGATGGTTCATGACGCCCCCCGGCGGTCAGGAGCTGCAGTAAGACCGAGGGTGCTTATTCCGCCTCACCGACCGTCACTGTGAGGGTGCCGACGCCTTCGATTTCGCCCTCCAGGCGCTCGCCGGGGCGGACCGGACCGACGCCCCCCGGCGTGCCGGTATAGATCAGATCCCCGGGCACGAGTTCGTATAGGCGCGATAGCGCCGCGATGATTTCCGGCACCGGCCAGATCATTTGCGAAAGATCGCCGTCTTGGCGTGGCGCGCCGTCGACCTTGAGGGCGATCGCGCCCCGGGTCGGGTGACCGACGTCGCTCACGGGGTGGAGCTTGCCGCAGGGCGCGCCGTGATCGAAGGCCTTGCCCGCGGCCCAGGGCCAGGAACGGTCCTTGGCGACCTGTTGCAAATCGCGCCGGGTCAAATCGATGCCGACGGCGTAACCGTAGATGTGGTCCAGCGCCGCCTCGGGCGGAATGTCGGCGCCGCCGGCCGCAATCGCCGCCACCAACTCGATCTCATGGTGCAGGTTGGCGGTGGCCGGCGGATAGGGCACGTGGCCACCGTCCGGCACCAGCGCATCCGCCGGCTTCATGAAAAAAAACGGCAAGTCGCGCGTCGGATCGGCGCCCATCTCCAGGGTGTGCGCGGCGTAGTTGCGTCCGACGCAGTAGATTCGGCGCACCGGAAAGCGCGCGTCGGTGCCGGCGACCGGGAGCGAAGGCCGCTCCCACAGGGGAATCACGGTGTCCATCGGTCGACTCCGCGGTCCCGCCCGGCTCGATCCTCGATATCAGACGTGGAAGCTTTCGCCGCAGCCGCAGCGGCCTTTTTCGTTAGGATTGCTGAATACGAAGCCGGTGTGGAACTTGTCCTCGACGTAGTCCATCTCGGAGCCGAGCAGGAACATCACCGCTTTCGGGTCGATGAAGATTTTGACGCCCTTGTCCTCGACGATGTCCTCGAAGCGCTTGGGCTCCTCGACATACTCGACCACGTAACTGAGTCCGGAACAGCCGCGCGTATCGACACCGACCCGCAGGCCCAGCACTGGCTTGTCGGCCTTGCCGATCAGCTCCTTGACGCGCGCGGCGGCGGCGTCGGTCAATGTAATCATAGGCGCCATATTCAGAGACCTTTCGAGTCAAACATTAAAACATGCCGAGTGCGAGTCGGGCATCCTCGGACATGAGGTCCGGAGTCCAGGGCGGCTCCCAGACCAAGCGTACGGTGACCTCGCCGGCGCCTGGCAGGGCGGCGACCGCGCGCGCCACCTCGCCGGGCATCTCGCCGGCCACCGGACAGCCCGGCGCGGTCAGGGACATCTCGATCTCGATGGTGCCGTCATCGAGGATCGTGGTGTCGTAGATCAAGCCCAGGTCGTAGATATTGACCGGAATCTCCGGGTCGTGGACCGTGCGCAGCGCCGCGATCACCTGATCTTCGGGGGCGACCGGAGTATCGGGCGCCAACGGCGTGCCCTCGGTCGCGGTGAAATCCGGCTGCTCGCCGGGCGCGAGGGCGCCATAGGGGCTGAAAATGTCGCTCACCGTACCTACTCCGTACTCGCTTCGTCGCTTCCGGCCATGGCGGCGGTCATGGTGTGCCAGGCCAGGGTCGCGCATTTCACGCGCATGGGAAAGGCGCGCACCCCGGCCAGCACCTGGAGCCGGTCCATATCGTCCGCATCGGCATCGATCGCGCTCGGGTCGAAGTCGTCCTTGGTGCACATGTCGTGGAAGTTCTCGAACAGGGCCTGCGCCCGCGCCACTGTCTTGCCTTTGAGAAGGCCGGTCATCATGGAAGCCGAGGCGATGGAGATCGCGCAGCCCTTGCCCTCGAAGGCGGCGTCGCGGATCACGCCATCGTCATCGACGGCGAGAAAGACCTCCAGGGTATCGCCGCAGATCGGATTGTTGCCGTGGGCGTGGCGGTTGGCGTCCTCCGGGTGCCGGTGATTGCGCGGATTGCGGCCGTGGTCGAGAATCACTTCCTGGTAGAGTTCGCGCAGTTCGTCCAACATCAGCCAAATATCTCCGTGACCGTACCCAAGGCATCGGCCAGAGCATCGACCTCCTCGCGGGTGTTGTAGATGCCGAAGGAGACCCGCGCTGTTGCGTTCAGCCCGAAGCGCTGCATCAGCGGTTGCGCGCAGTGATGCCCGGCGCGCAGCGCAATACCGGCGCGGTCGACGATGGTGCCGATGTCGTGGGCGTGGGCTTTCTCCATGATGAAGGAGATAATGCTCGCCTTCTCGCGCGCGTTCCCAATAATGGTCAGGCCCGGCACTTCGCCGAGGCGCTGGGTGGCATAGGCGAGGATACCGCTTTCGTGGGCGGCGATATTGTCGCGCCCCAGGCTCTCGATATAATCGATGGCGGCGCCCAAACCGATCGCCTCGACGATCGCCGGGGTGCCGGCCTCGAAGCGGTGCGGCGCGGCCTTGAATTCGCTCTTCTCGAAGGTCACCGAGGCAATCA
>SMVB01022674.1_pt1 | contig 13788 bp, 9 predicted proteins | sample 2456461 | NCBI WGS metagenome assembly SMVB01 (sample SAMN11095934, study PRJNA526329) | marine sediment metagenome | biome: Marine sediment; feature: Surficial sediment; material: Deep marine sediment; isolation source: Hadal surficial sediment | place: Pacific Ocean | collected 2014-05 | depth 0-1...
GCTGTTTCTAATAGTAACACCCAAATTAATAGTATTGAACGACTGGTCTATCGAATCTTTGCTTACTTCAGTCCCTGTATCATACCCATAAAAATGATAGCCATTGCGTTCATATCCAATATCACCTGCTATGCTGGCTTTCCGACCAATATATTTTCCAAATAAATTGATACCGCTGTGACTATCGCCAGAATTATCCTTATCCACAGGGCCATTCCTTGAGGATAGGTGTCTTAATTTGACGCCATAATATCCATCCTTGTTTACACCACTATTGAGGGCAGCCACGAGATAAGGCGTCAAATAATTTCCAAAACCCAATTTCAGATAGCTCCCTGGCTTTGAAGTAAATCGTTCGTCCTTAAGTTTTAAAACACGTAACCTTGTCCTGATATCATGAAGCTGGGGTGTATAATCCTTAAAGGTATATTGAAGTGGCTCGGTCTGTTTTGCATTAATCTCATCGGGACGCACTTTTTGAAATATTCGCTGTGCAGCTGGCAAAGTGATTTCCAGATTTTTGTTAATTAAGAATTCGCCCTCCACCACTTCTCCTTCATCTTTGATGAAATCTTCGTCCTGGGCAATTATAGGATCTATTCCCAGCAACAGAAATATAAAAACAAATCCCAGTTTAAATGAGATACGCATGAGATTATCGGTTTTCAATATCTTCAATTTCCAAAGTATCTAATTCTGTATTTTCCATTTCTTCAACCTTTTCCTCAAGAATAAGCAATACCAATTGCGCCTGATCTACAATTTCTTCTACAGGTGAATTCTCAATAACTGAACGCAGGGTGGCCTTCGCCTGAAAATCCTCTCCCATCGCTAAATAATTATCGGCTATCAACAAGAATGACTTACCAAGCCAAAGTTCATATATGGAAAAATTGCTGTTTAATTGAAATAATTTATCCGTTGATTCCTGGTACAATTCATTTCCATGAAGCAGATCTGCAATTAAGTAAAGGGCTTCCGCTCCATTTTCATCTTTTGCACTTTCCACGGTTTGTTCAAGATAAGCTCTTGCCTGAGATTTTTCATCCAACTCCAAAAAAGATTTTCCAATTAGCAGAAGCGCCTCATTTTTAGCATTCAAAGCTACCTGACCCTTTTCCAATATTTGTTTTGCATATTCGATAGATTCATTATAATTATTCAACTTAAAATTAGTTTTCATCAACCCATTCCATGCTGCCAATTGCTCCTTATTTGTTGAGGCAATTCGCTCAAGCTGTGTAAAATTATCTATCGATTTCTCATAATTATTTGAAGCAAATTCAAGCTCAGCAATTCGTTGAATAACGCGATTATGCCTATTGAAACTAATGTCATTTGAAATTCTGTAATAATTCTCCAGCGCCTTTGTATTATTTTTCATTCGATAAAAAGCATCTGCGGCCAGGTATGTAGCTTCTGTAGTAAAAGCGCTATTGGGATAGTTCAATAAAAAGCGTTCCAATCCCATGATCGCCTGGTCATATTGCTGATTGAAATACTGAGACTTAGCAGCTTCAAATTCAATACTTTCAAGCTGGTCACTTTCGGGATTGGCCTCCTTAAATTTGATTAAATAGGTATTGAAATCACTTGTGTTTCCGGCTTTTTGTAACACTTGCTGAAGACCCAACAATGCATTGTTAGCGATTTCATGTGCCGAAAATTTATCGAGAATCATTTTATAATCCAACTCAGCCTCCCTGTATTTACCAATATTTGTGGCAGCAATCGCTCTGCTTTGCAGTGCGTAAGGCACATAATTACTTTCAGGATAATCCCTGATTAGCTGCGAAAAAAGATCAATAGAATAGGTGTATGACCCATTTTCAAAATTAAATTGCGCTTTCTGATATATGGCATTGTCAATAAATCTCGAATTGCGGTATCTCTTCATCACCACATCAAAACTTTTATTTGCCGCATCCATATTTTCCATTATTCCATAAACAACACCTTTTCTAAAATAGCAATAACCTGCTAACCGACGGTTGGTCTGTATGGCCTTATCAAACACCGTCAACGATCTTTGATATTGTTTCATGGCATAATAACAGTCTCCCAGTCTAATCAATGCATCATGATATTTTTCTTCATTATCCGCACTATTTACATGCTCAGAATAATATTGGAAATGTTCCAGGGCTTTAGAATATTCCTTAAGATTGTAATAAGCATAACCAATTCCATACCTGGAATCCAAATATTCAGGAGAATTTCTTTTTGAATCTGTCCGAAATACCGAGGCATACGACTCAACAGCCTCGCTATATTTCAACCCTATAGAATATGCTTCAGCTTTCCAATAATTAGCCTTAATCACAAAATCTTCAGACAAGGATTGCTGAAGTGACTTGTCAAACATTTGTACTGCCGGGTAAAATTTTCCATTATTGAATAACTCAGTTCCCTTGAAAAATGCGATTTGCTGATAAGCCCTGTTTATTCGTGAACTACGATATTTCATATTTTCTATATAAAATAGCGCCTTGTCATAATTTTTGGAATTGAGATAGGCTTCTGTTAGAATCTCATCAATATTTTGAACTCGTTCACTGCCGGGATACTTGCTTTTATATTCGGTGATAGAATTAATAGCCTCATCAAAGTTTTCAACGTCCAGGTTTAATTTGGCATACTGAAAAAGAGATTCCTCCTCTAACTCTTCATCGTACGAATTACTTTTTGATATTTTAAAAGCCGAAATCGCATAATTCTTATTGCCAATTTTGGTATACAAATTACCAAGGTAATAAGAAGCAATAAAACCTAAGGTATCATCTTTTAGCGCTACTTTTTTAAAACTTTCAATTGCTTCATTTTGCTTGTCAGAAACCATTTGAACGTAGGCTATCCTGAATAGCAGATCTCGATCTGTATTTCCCTTTTTTTCAGCAAGATACGCATCGTAATATTTCGCCGCATTCCCATAATTATTTTTTTGAAAATACGCCTCTGCTATGTACAATTTTATTTCAGACTTATCCTGAACATTTTGGTTATTTAGCGAGGCCAATCCGTAGGTAATCAACTCATCATATCGCTTTTGTTTATAATAAACTTTTACCAACAAAGAAGGGATAACCGGGGCATAGGCGGAATTTTTTTCTGCCCTGGTAAAATCATACAAAGCGCGATCATATTCCCCATTTTCAAAATTGATATAACCCGCATAATAGCTGGATGGAAATTTATACTTATTTTCCTCTCTTTTAAGATAATTGAACAATTCATAGGCTTTGTCAAATTTCTTTCGCGTAAAGTAGGAATAGCCCAATTTAAACTTTGCATCGTATTGCAACTCTTTGCTCAGTTTCGGGAAATAGAGCTTTTCAAAATACTTAATAGCCAAAGGATAACTTTTCTCATTATATTTCAAATTTCCGAGTTCATAATAGGCCAATGAAGCTTTGGTATGATTTGGATGCGCTTCGATAAATTCTTCGATGAGCAATTCACCATCCTGATTTTTTAGTTGCAAAGCAGAAAAAGCAATGAAATACCTGGCATCAGCGATTTTGATTTGGTCTGTACCCTGGGCCAGATAAATTTCAAATGATTTGCTTGCCGCAAGGTATTTCCCCTGGTTCAGCAATTCCACACCATTTCTGTAAGGGGTGTCTTCAGCAGTAAAGTTTAGAGACGATTGTCCCTGAACTGAAAGATTGAAAAGAATAAAAATGATCAGGCTAAGAAAAAATACGCGCATAAAACATAGTCATCTGAAATGAAAACTTCATTTCATCATCAAAATTGTATTTTCACAAAAATAAATTTATTGTGAGAAGATGCATGGTATTTTTATGAAAAAGAAAAAAATTGTTTGACGGATGGGGTTTATCGATCTGATTGAATAATCCGATAGAACTCGGGTATCATGGATTAGCTTTATCTTTTTATATCCTCATCTAAGATTTCCCTATCAAATTTTTTAACTGAGAATAGGCTCAATATGGATGATTTTTTTAATCCAATTAAAATATCAATCATATGTTTTTGCCTTTTAATCCCTCAAGTTTCAGCCTTATCCCACATTCAATGCATTATCTTAAATATCAATTCTTTCAAAATTTGCTCTTCTGGAAGGTTGGCGGCATTTACCCCTTTACTTTGGAGGTCGGCATGTCGAAGGTCATGAATTACAGAAATCACTTTATTTGGCGGATAAATTCTTGCAGCAGTCAAATAATCCCTAACAAAAAATCGATTTACTCTCAGTACTGAGGCAATGTTATTGTCAGATTTGTCATTGGTGGAATGAACTATCAGCAACTTAGAAAAAAAGTTATATAAAATGGAAATGATTGGAATTACAGGATTATTTTTTGGGTTGGTGGCAAAGTAATTGATAATTTTATTTGCTTTGACTATTTCACGAAATACCACAGCTTTTTGTAATTCGAAGGCATTATATTCTTTGCTGATTCCAATATATTTTTGAATGATATGGTCATCAATTTCTATCTTCTCTTTAAAATTAATCAGCATTTTATCAATTTCATTGGACAGCCTTTCCAGGTTGTTGCCAATAAATTCTGCCAGCATAAAAACACCTTTATCCGTTATCTCAAATTTTTTCTGTACGAAATAATTCCTAATCCAGTCAGGAACCTGGTTGTCATAAAGTTTATTTGAAGTAAGCATTACAGCATGCTTTTCCAAAGCCTTTGTTATTACCTTCCTCTTATCCAGTTTTTTATGTTTGTAACAAAATACCAGTATGGTAGAGGGAAGTGGGTTTTCGAGATACGATTTCAACAATTTTTCACCCAGCTCTTTACCAAAATCTAAAATATTCTGTGCCTCCTTTACAATTACCACCTGCCGATCAGACATCATTGGAAAGCGTTTTGCATTGTTCAAAACATCGCTCACTTTCACGTCTTTCCCATAAAGAATAATTTGATTAAAGCCTTTGGCTGTCTCTTCCAGTGCATTATTCTCAATTATTCCGGAGATAAGATCAATATAATATGGCTCTTCTCCCTGTAAAAAATATATGGGAGCATACTGTCCGGCACTCAGATTTTTAAGTATTTGATTTACTTCTTTCATTGATCGCTCGTCGGTGGTGTAAATTCATAAAATTCCGTGATTATTTCGCCCTGGGTACCAAATCGTCTTTTATACTGGAAGGTTGCGTAGCGCGATGTAATGCTGGTAACAAAGATAGATTCTATTGTGGAGTTTATTTCAAAAACCAGTGTATCGGATCTATCATTATTGATAAAGGGTTTCTTTGCATACCAGCTCCCAATATGCAGGACGCCAGGATTGAGTGTTTCACAAAAATCAGGGTCTGCATTGCAAAGCGTTGTATCCGCCTGACAAAAATCCGGATGCTGCATGCAAAAATCCAGGCTATCGCAAATCAATGGATTATATGCATAAAGGAGAGGTTTTGGCTGACCAATACTGCCTTGAAGAAAAATCAAATAATTTTCCATACCGCATTCATCAGGTAATATTTCTTCGCCATCCTCTTCCTTCGCAATGCGTTCCCAAATTTTAAAATCATCTGAAGCAAGAAGGTATTCCATTTCCTTTTGTGTAAATCCATTAAAACGCTTCACCTTATCTTTGCAAAATGAAAACAGGAGGATGAGTAGAAGAAAAAAAATACCGTTTCTTACCATGATTTGTTATACCATTTTATTTGTGGATTGGAATTTTGAATCTGCATAATGCAGGAAATAATTATTGATGCTTGTAAAGAGTTAGAAATCACGGTATTGACATTGAATTTAAAAAATACTTCTGAAAATTTAATTTTTCTCGCGATTTATCGGCTTGAACTGACTGTCAATACCTTATCTGCAAAATGGTTATATTCATGAATTATTGAGCTGAAAACAAAAGTTTAGAATCCGAAGTTCTTTTGCCACTTGGCTACTAACCGTTATTAAAACCATACATAAACCATTTTATCAAAACGAGTTGCAATTTAGAGATAAAACGGTTTTAGAATTGCGAATATTAAAAATTAGTAAATTAAAAATATTGGTTATTTCAAAAAAACAAAACTGCATCGGTTATTGGATGATAACTCCTTCGGCAATAAAGGTTAGCTCCTCTTTATCTTTATTTATTGCACTAATCTCTTTTTCAGATTTCCCGGCATCTTTAGCCAGATGTTTTAATTCCTCCACGGTAACATTTTCTATTTTGGCAATACCTTGAATAATCGCGGTTTTCCCGGCAGCATTTTTTGGAACGAAAAATCCATAATCTTTAAACTTTACTCTCAGTAATTCATTATTTCCCAAATCAATGGTCATCCAACAACCTTTTGCCTGACAAACCTCCGTAATAACTCCTTTTACCTTTAATTCCAGGGACTCCGCACCCTCCAATTTCTGCGGAAGTTTTTTCACAGATATGGCTCCTTTCCTACTTATAGCTTCACCAAAATTTCCTGTTGGATTTTCACTCTGTCCAAAAGAAAATATAGAAACTAAAACAAATGTAATTATTAGTAATGTTCGTCTGTACATCCTTTTTTAATTTAAAAATTCATCGAAACTCAAACTGATATAATATAGTCCTCCAATTTGCGCACTACCAAAACTTGTCGTGTAATACTTATTCAATAGATTTGATCCTCCAATTTTTACAATAGATTTGATATTTGGCACCTTGATAGCCACATTTGCATCTAATGTTCCAAAAGCCGGCATTTGAGCTACTCCAAAATTAGACTCCCATAAAAACTCATTTTGCCATCTATAGTTGACGTGCACTCCTACATTTTTAATAATTTGTCTGTTCCCAAAACCGATATTAAATCGATAATCCGGTGTATTATATCTCGATTGCCTACCATCCTGATAAGGGCCATCGTCTATCTTGTTATAGGCGATATTTCCTTTTAAATAATAACCACGCTTAAGATTCAAATCAGCTCCAAAGGCCCAGCCATAAGAAGATACAAGTTCATTTGTACTTATCATAGTCTGATACCTTTTTTCTTCCGGAGTAAATGGATTTTGCACTAATAATTGATTTGCCAGAAAACCGTTGTATTCATTTTTATAAATGTATGCATCCACAAATAACATTTTATGGAAACTCAATCCTTTATATCCCAATTCCAGAGCCGTCACTTTTTCAGGGCCAAAAACAGGGATCACAAAAGGGCCATCATCCACAACAGGTTCGTCGGTTATGGGATTAGATCCTGCTAGTGGATACACCGGGTTAGTATCAAAATCATACATATTCTGAACTTCCGGCAAGCCTCCAATAGCATGATAAAATCCTAAATCCAAATCAATCCATTGATCTGAGGTAGATGGAAATCGGAATGCGGTCTGGTATGAAGCACGAATATTGTGTTCTTTTTTGGGATCCAACGAATAAACTACAGAGACTCTCGGGGTAAACTCACCTTCGAATTGTTGATGTTTATCGTATCTGGCAGAAATGGCAGCTTTAAATCGCTCACTCCAGAAGGTCTTTGACAGTTGAGCATATGCTCCAAAAATACTATAGGTAATCGGTTTACCCGGTTCATCAGCAAAAATAGTTCCCTGACTATCGACCCAGTATATTCGATGACTGGCACCCACCATCAGATCTACAACTTTTAGCTTATTGGATAAATTATACATTCCCTCCACATGCCAAAGCTTGCTTTGATCAATTACCTTTGCTCCCCCATCTACCACAGGTTTATTTATTATTTCGTTATAAAGCGTGTAAAACTCCTCTGTATTTGGCAATGGAATCGCAGGTAGGCCAGGTGCAAAAATATTTCCAAATTGATCCCGATTGTCTGCCACCATTCTGGCGAATTGATGGGCATTGTCCTCTTCGGATCCCAAAAGTACGCTTTGAGCAAATGAACCAATATAATCCTCATACCATTGTTCACTGGATTTCCATGCTTCATTTAATCGAAGGGCTCCTCCCCCAACATCATAGGAATCTCCAGAATTCTCCAGCACTGCCCAGGTTCTCAAGAAAAAATCGGGGCCTTTCAGTTCGAGCTTTCCAAAACCAATATCAAAATCCCGTATTGAAAAACGGTTGGTTGTTGTATATAAACTAGTTCCTTTACTAAAATTGCCCTGCACAATTGCCTCAAGTTTTTCATTAATCCGATAATGAAGCGCTCCGCCAAATCTCATATTTGTCGTCTTGGTGTCTGCGAGGTATTTTTCCTCCCAACCTGTTCTTGAAACCACCTGATCGGGAAATGCGTCAATCACGCTATTGTATAATTCATCGTATTCAGGCGTGCCGGGCATAATTCCCTGGCTTTCCGCAATCGCCTCAGCAATGGATGGAGCCACATCTTTCAGATTCACCGGTACAATAATGTCATCTCCGTACACATTTACTCCATCATATCCCGGATTAGTTTCTCGTGTAAGCGTGGGGTCACTTAAATCCGTCCTATCTCGAAAATCAGAGGCTTGCCAATCGGTCGCCTGCAAATAACTGCCTGTAATTTTAAATGCAAATTTATCATTAATCGCCTTTGCATACCTTATGCTAAAATCATACATAGGAGATGGATTTTGATCATAATCCGCATCCACATGCATAATTCCTGTTTGGGCGATAAAGCTCAGCCCCTGGTATTCAAAAGGATTCTTACTGGTCATCAATAATGTGCCATTCATCCCCCCGGGACCGTATAATGCAGATGATGCTCCCACCAACAGCTCCACACTTTCCACATCCAGCTCCGAAAGACCAAACATATTGCCAGCCGCAAAACTCAACCCTGGAGATATATTCTCTATCCCATCCACCAGTTGATTCATACGGTAATTTGATTCTCCGGTAAATCCACGTGTATTTGGGAATCGAAACGTCAGGCTATTCACATTCATGTCCACGCCTTTTAATTGATATAATCCATCATAGAAATTGGCGCTGGAACTTTGCTGAATATCGATAATGCCCATCTTTTCGATACTCACCGGAGAAGTAAGAATATTCTCTTCTACCCTGCTTGCTGATATAACTACCTCCTGTCCAAAAAAAGTTTTCACTGACATGGTAATATCAAACTGCTGCTCTGCTGTTGTCACTTCACGCTCCAGGCTTTCATAGCCCACTATAGAAAATACCAAAGTAAATGGAGGAAGAGTCTTCGTTTTCAACGTAAAATTCCCGTGAATATCAGTGATGGTTCCTACAAGTTTTTCCTTTAAGGCAATGTTTACACCTATCAATGGTTCTTCTGTATTTTTTTCGACAACCCTACCCTTAATATGTGTGGTTTCCTGAGCAATTGCTTGAGGTATAGATATTGTCAATATTAAAATGTAAAAAACTGTTGTGAAGTAGATTTTATTCATTCGTAATAGTTAATTTTTGTTCAGAAATAACTTCAATCAAGAAAACTTTTGCACAAAAAATGCCAATTTCTGTATATATTATCCAGTAAATTTTATTCTATTTTACTGATAATAGTAGTCATCTAACTAAACCATAAAGTATAACTACAAAACAATAATATCTTAATTTATGAGTTTTTACCTGCATAATGCAGGGAATAATTATTGATATTTGTAAATAGTTAGAAATCACGGTATTGACATTGAATTTAAAAAATTCTTCTGAATATTTTATTTTTCTTGCAATTTATCGGTTTGAGCTGACTGTAAATACCTTATCTGCAAAATAGTTATGTTCATGAATTATAGAGGTTTACTACTTTCCCAATTGTTAACGTGTAAATTTTCACTCTTATTCTTTTTAAATTTGAATTGATCCTTACTTTCTTTATTATAGATAATTGTGTATAAAATTGAATTCTATATTGTGACTAAAAAATAATCAATTAATCTTTGCTTACGATTTTTACTAAAAAATTAGAATTATGACTAAAAGAACCAATTTTCTTATTGCGTTTATTCGAACTCTTTTTATGAGTACATTTATTATCGCTTTGTTGTTTACAATGAGTTGCGATGATAGTGATGATGACCCGCAACCAGAATTATATGAAATTTCTGGTGTGTATACGTTTAAGACAGCTACGCTTCAAACTACATTAAATATACCAGGTATTCCTTTTCCAATTCCAGCTGGGACAATTATTACGGATCAATTGTCCAATGGTTTATTGGCAGAAGCGCCATGCGATGACATAAGTAATGGCGCTATAGAGTTAAAGAGTAACAACGAATTATTCTTTACGTGTATCGGAGAATCAAATGAAGCAAAAGGCGGCACATGGGCCATTAATAGCGATACAACTGAATTGTCATTAAACCTTGCTTCACCCCCTTTGCCAAGTCCGTTACAACTTAAACTTGAAGGTTTAGAAATTGATGAGTCGAATGATGTAATGGGAGGTTCTGTCTCGAATTTTCCGATAAATAAAGCTTTAATAGGTGGATTTTTACCTGAATCTCAAAGAGATCCCATCCTTGCCGGAATTGATGATAATTTCGTCATCTTAGTTGATATAGATATTGAATTTCAGAAAGTGATCCAATAATCTTTTGAAAAAAACTTTAGGCTCTGCAACTATTGTAGAGCCTTTTTTTATGTTAATTTTTCAAGGTCTCGTTGAATTCTAAAGAAAGGTCAATCCAATATTCAAGTTCTACATCCATATCTATGGCTTCCGGCTCTAAAAACACATATCCCTTCATTGGTTTGCCTGTAAAATCCATCTGACGACTCCCTTGTTTCTTTATCGCACTTTCATAATTGTCTTTTCCAATTCTGGCCATCAGGTCATTTTTCACAATCCCAACACACATCTTGTCATGAACCATGAAGGTGAGACCTCCCATCATTTTTTTTTCATGAAAAAGTACCTTTTTCTCATGAAGAGAATTTCGAATGCGATCTGCCAAATTTTCGTCGTAAGCCATAGAAATTAAATTTTAGGATTGCATAAAGTTAAATAATTGAATCCACTCCGAAAAGTATAAAACCCCTAAATCCCCTAAAGGGGACTTTGCAGAGTTAGTTGATTTTCAACTAATTCCCCTTTAGGGGCCAGGGGTAAAATTGTTGAAAATCAATGAACTCGGACTTTTCGGAGTGGACTCGGTTATTGTGTCAGTAAAAAATGAATGCAAATATAAATAATTAAGGCGTTCGGAATTGAAATAATCGGTTCTACTGTTATTTTAATGGAAACCTTTGGTCCAAGGGCCGGAAGCCTGCCTGCTGCAGGCAGGTCCGAAGACCGGAGTCGGAAGAAAATATTCACAGAATCAGCAAATGTTACTGTTTCTTATTCCTGCATTGGGTTTTTCACCTTTTTTACTTCGGACTCCGGTCTTCCGACCTGCAGGCAGGCTTCTGAACCTCTTTGTTATCTTTCATTAAATTCAGAGTAGAACCAAATAATCTAATGGAAATTTTATCGTATTAATGCTTATGCGCTGTCTCTCCCTTTTTCAAATCGGCCAGTAGATAATAAGCTGCATTTTGAACGATCTTTGGCTCGTCAATTAAAGAATCCAACAGTTTGATTTCAACATATCCTTCATCGCTCATACCTGTAATCACTTCCAACATTCTAAAAGCCATTACGTCATTTTCAATCTCCGAAGTCTCATTTTCACGATCAAGACCCGCGTGTGATTCGGCCTCATCTTGCTGGTGAATATCCCCGGATAGTCCATCTTCATGATGATCATCCCGTTCCATATCCTGAATAAAAATATATGATTTTGCACCTTCGCCAACAACTGCATCTTCTGGCAAGGTTTGAGAAAAAATGGCATCGGTGTGAAAATGTCCTGTGATGTACATGCCCGGGATCAGATTGCCGGGATTATTGGTTAAATTTGCATGAATATGAACCGCCCTGGTACTTGATTCAAATTCTTTTCCAACAGCAAAAACTTTTGCAGTAAATTCTTCTTCAGGACGATTCGATACTGTGAAATGCACGAGTTGCCCTTCCTGGATGAGATGAACATCTTTTTCATACACAAGAAAATCTGCATGCAGGGCGCTATTGTCACTAATTGAAAACAGCCTGTCTTTAGCGTCAAGATATGTTCCCAATTTTATATTTACTTCATTGACATACCCTTTAATTGGAGAAAGGATTGGGATGGATTTTGTGATGTTGCCATCCATTACTGATTGCGGTGAAATGTTCAATAACTCCAATCTTAATTTCAGTCCTGCATATCGAGCTTTAGCAGTATTAAAATCTGCTTTGACCAGTTGATAATCTTTACCTGCGCCGACATTATTTTCGAAGAGTTCTTTCTGTCGCTCATACTCTTTTTCGAGATATCCGAGCCGACTGGTCACAGCTGCAAAATCTTCCTGGAGCAGGATATAATTCGGATGTTCCAAGATAGCAAGTATCTGACCCTTCTTCACTTTATCACCATGAAAAACTTTGATCTCCTTCACGTTTCCTCCGATCATGGCTGTTATATCTGCGCTACTCGCGGGGGCTACTTCAAGCTGTCCGTTGATTTTTACAACAGTCGTGAGATTTCGAAAATGAAAAGATCCCAGTTGCAGATTCAATGCCTCCCGCTGTTTTTTACTTAGTGTAACAACACCTTCCTTTTCTGACTCAGAATGGGCTGAATTCTCTTCACTTTTTTTATTACTTTGATTACACGACATTGCCATGAATATCCATGAAATCAGCATGATAATATTTAATCTCATTATTTTATTTTTTTAGTATTATTTCCCTGTTATGTATTTAAGTTCGGCCGTTAATTCAAGATATTCTGATTGCTGTTTCAGAGATTCTTTTTTTGTGTTAATGGCTTTTTCAACATTTTGAATAAACTGTACGTAATCGATACTACCCAATCTGTACGCCAGCGTCGAAGCCTCAATTTGTTCATTGGCCAAGGGTAGCGCTTCTTCATTATAAAATAGCACTACGTCCTTCACTGCCAGGTATTTTGTCATTTTTTCTTTGTAGGAAGCCTCCATTTCCATATTGACAAGCTCATATTTTTTTGCCGCTATTTGGTAGTCGATCCTTTTCGACATTGTTTTTCCCCTTTGATTAAAATAAAGTAATGGGAAAGAGACCCCAGCCTGGTATGCGTAAAAACCGGAAACACCATCAACTCGTTGCTTTTCATAAGCCAAACTAAACTTTGGAAGATATCTTGCTTTTTCTACCATCCATTCTGAATTTGCCAGATCCACATATTGTGAATAAAACGCTAGCAGTGGACTTGCAGACAAGATATCCGTTTCTGAATTACCAAAGTCTGCAGATTGTAATGCACTATTCACATCAACCGAAAACCGATCAGGTTCGGATAGGTATTGATTCAATACTTCCAAACTGGCCAGATAAGCGCTTTCTGTTTTTTTTAGATTAACATGTAATTCTTGATACCTGGAAGACGCGGCAAGGTATTCGATTTTTGAGGTTTGCTGTGTATTATACCTCAACTCTGCTGCCCTGAGAAAATCAGCGTAAAGCGTATCCAGTTGCGTATAAAGCTGCCATTGCTGAATCGCAAATACAGCTCTGTAATAGGCGATACTCACATCCCGTGCAAGGACTAATTCTGTTACATCTTTCCCCCACTGAGCCAGCGCTACTCTTGAATTGGCCAATTTATTTTTGGCAGGAATACTAAGGATATCAATATCAGACTGACCAATGCCTATCTGTGTATGAATGCCCTCAATTCCATTACCGGTTTCTTCCTTCCCTGAATAAACCGATGTGACACCTAGATCAAACGCTGTCCTTTTCAGCGCCTCCTGTTTGTCCACCTCCAACCGGGCAGCTTCAACAGAAGGATAATTCATTTTTGCCATTTCAATCGCTTGCTGAAATGTAATCGTTTTTTCCTGTGCCACGGA
>SMVB01245812.1_pt1 | contig 13786 bp, 14 predicted proteins | sample 2456461 | NCBI WGS metagenome assembly SMVB01 (sample SAMN11095934, study PRJNA526329) | marine sediment metagenome | biome: Marine sediment; feature: Surficial sediment; material: Deep marine sediment; isolation source: Hadal surficial sediment | place: Pacific Ocean | collected 2014-05 | depth...
TACTTAGCCGTAGGGGCAACAGGCAATAATCGTTTGCCTTGATAATGTTTACCGGCAGAGAAAGATGTTTCCATTCGGGTCCAGCGTCACGCTGGCTACGGCTTTTGAATGAAAATCCTTGCAGGATACCCCGTCCGCTTGCGGCGGGGTCGTCCATTCCAAAATGTTATGGGTGACGAAAACAAATACCAAAATTATCGAATTATTAAGAGAACCTCTTAATTGTTTGCTAAGATAAGGAATGGAAAATTTACCATTCATCATTTTACCTTGTCCGAATTGTCAGGCGAAAAACCGGATAAAGAGTTACGATTCTGGTCAAACTCCGGTGTGCGCAAAATGCAAAACCCCGCTGGTGAAACCGGACGAAAACGAGGTCCACGCTAAATATGGACAGTCTTTAAAAAGTTTTCTCAATTTGCCGGGCATCGGATGGCGGTCTGATTCCGACAAGTGAATTTTACCCCAAAGGATTTCAGCTTTATGGATGATACGACGGAAATTATCGACACCATTTTAAAAGAGAAACTTGACGCCCAACATGTGGTTATCATTGACGAAAGCCATCTCCACCGGGGCCATAAAGCCGCAGGCGGGGGAGGGCATTATCACGTGACCGTGGTTTCGCAGAAATTTGAAAACGTCAATGCGATCGATCAAAGGCGGCTTGTGTACAACGCATTGGACGATCAGATCAATGGCGCTCCAAAACTCATTCACGCTATACAGATCAAAACCCTCACACCCAACCAGTGGCAAGGCGCGAAGAAAGACTGAGAAGCCCGCTACGCGGGAGGATTATTTAAGGCTCCGTTCGCTTCGCTCACCAGCCCAAAAAATGTTTTACGCCCTGAGCAAACTCGCCCTCTGCGGAGGAGCCAGTGTTACGCTGGCCGCTTTTTAATCCCGATATAGTTCCAATTCTTCGCAGTTTTTGAGGTTTTCAGATTCCGTCAAAGCCTTGTACCCTACATTGCCGAACTGGTTTTTGTAAAGGTCCAGTTTGATATATTTTTTGCTGTGAGGCGAATCCGCAAAGGCTTTTGCTCCCACATCCCCAACGGCGTTTCCAAACATAGTCAAATCGTTAAGTTTGGGAAGCTTGTCTGAATTTGCCAGGGCGATGGCTCCATCGTCTCCAATTTCATTGTGATTCAAATTCAAATGTTCCAAATTTCCAAGGTAGGGTGAGTTTGCCAGGGCTTCTGCTCCTTCGTCGCTCGCCTGATTAGAGGGCAAAACAAGTTTTTTAAGGGTGGCTAGAGCAGGGTTTTCAGCCAGACGCATGATACCTCGAACGCCAAGAAATTTTTCCCGAAGAGTTAATACTTCGCCATCTGGAGTGATATTATCTTTGATTATATCGTCAATATTGAGCATCCCGAACTCCTAGTTTAAACGTTGCGGGTAATAATGTGGATTAGTTATAGAAATTATAACAGAAATGGCACTTGAAAACGTTTTGAATCTGAAAAAAAAGCCGACCTTCAAAAGGCCTACTTTAAATTTAAAGGGTCAAAAGACCGATAGAATCAGAGAAGCGGATCAAGGAACAACTCTTTCGATTTCCAGGCTTCGATTTCTTCCTTGGACGGAACAGGCGGTACGGGCCTTTTCTCGGTTCGCTTGTCCAGCGGATCATGGAAGGTGCGGGCGTAGGCTTCGGCTTTCCACAAATAGAGATGAGGGAAAATCATGCCCCAGGGAGCCATCGGAGTTCCGACAACGCCCCTTGTCACCCGCCGATACCACAAAGCATCCGACCAATCCTTGAGAAGCTTGTCGGTGTGGTCACCTTCAATTTTTGTAGTGTCAGGATTATTTTCATTCCTGAAATCCAGCGCCCCGGTCATCATCGGAATGCCTGTCTCTCCGTGACAAACGGCGCAGTTCAACCCTTCAGTCGCGGGCTCTTTTCCTTCAAATACTATTTTACCTTGGGCGACTATGTCGGCGTCGTCCCACCAAGTCCACTGGTTGGGAAATTTCCCTTCAACCGGCATGTGGGTGGGGTCTCTCATGGTTTTTAAATAGGCGACCAGGGCAACCAACTCATCATCACTGATATCGTCTCCATAATAGGTCGGCATGGCTTTTTTGGATTTTTTGTCTTCAAATCCGGGAGCCTGATTTCTTCTCGGGTTAAGGATTTGATCTTTAATATAATCTTCTGAGTAAAGCCCGATTTGCTTTGTTCCAAGGTTGGGTCCACGGTCGGAGTTGCCTTCCCAGAAAACCTTGTGACAATTGAAGCATTTATTTGCCTCAAAAATCTCCCGTCCTGCGGCAATCACCTCCGGTCCTGCCAGACCGGTTAATTTCATGGGTGGTCTATTGAGCTTCTCCAGTTCAATTTCAGGATCAAACTGCGGAAGTTGGGCCGTAACCGTAATAAAGATTGCAGATGCGAGGGCATAGGTTGCAAGCAGGCGGATGATTGATTGGCCCTGGCTTTTTTCGGGTTTCATGGGCCGCAAATCCAGCAGGATGAAAAAAATCAATCCTACAAAAGCAAATATAACGAATTCCACCTGCCACCAGATCGGAAAACCAAAGCTCCCGGCCAGGAACCATATAATTAATCCCAGAACCACGATTACCGGAATTTTTATTTTTAAGTTTTGCAAAAAAGTCTTCTCTTTGAATTCCGATTTCGGTATTGCGAGAAGAAGGACATAAATCATGACTACCAGGACGATTCCACACAGGCGTTGTTGAACCGCTACGGAAAGACCCAGGGCGGGGCTTCCAAACCAGAAGATGACTACCAATCCCAGAGAAATGGGAACAATTTTCTTGGCTTTTTGAAAAAAAGTTTTTTCCTGCATCCCTTTAATGCTCCTAACGTTTATTCCCACCAGTGGGTTTTATACCCCGTGGCTTGCCACGGCTTTAAAATGAAAACCTTTGTCGGATACGCCGTCCGCTTGCGGCGGAGTCCTTCATTCCGCCATTTGAGGCGCAGTTGAGGCCGGAATTGCCGGTTTTTTAGTGGTTTTTGGGTATTTAATGGCAATCCATATGGTTGCCGTCATAATGATAAAAAACGTCCATACAATTGCAGTTACATGAAAACCGGATTCCGCCAATGTCGGGGCGAATTTTTCCGGGGTGATATCTTTAAAGACCTTATACACGTGCCAGTTCATTCGCGATAATTCCCGAATGGTTCCCATCCAGCTCATCAGCCAGATGTCGGCGAAACCAAGGAAGATGAGAACGTAAACTCCCAGCGGGTTGATTTTACCGTAATGCACCTTGCCGGTTTTGGTGGCGATGGTATAAAAGATGTAATTGATAAACGTCACCGTGACCAAAGCGAACGCGGCGGTATTTTTGGAAATCATCAACGCCATGAACGCCAGGTTGTCCGGCAGGACCATGTCCGGATTCATTCCCGGTTCGGGCATCATGGTGGCAAAAAAGCGGCGCGGGGTGAACCAGATGGCCACTGAAATGACAATCAGGATAAATCCGAATTTCATTGCCGGAAAGAACCGTTGCGCATTCTCGATGCGCTTCATACTCACCCACATATAGATATTACTGGCGCTGAACATGGTGCCGACAAGCAAACCTTGCACGAGCATGAACATGGATTCCCTATCGGACATGATGTACATGCCGATGGTGGCGTCGTATTGATAAATTTCGCTGACGAAGATATAACCCATCGCAGGCAGGGGAATCATAATGCCCACGCCGATGATATTTCCCATATACCCTACCCAGTCGTAATATTCCTTTTCCTCTTTTTTGGTTGACCAGAGGTACATGTATGCGCCGATGATCCCTACCATGTATCCGCCAAAAGTTCCATTGCCCACCAGACGGTGGTAGTTGAGCGGCATCCAGGTTGCATTGGCTATTTTTGACCATTCACTGATATTTCCCAGTTCAGCCAGCGGTTTTGGCGGCGTTTGCATGAAAGTTGCCGGACCGTCCAGTGCGGCAAGCAGTGTAAGACCTAAAACATTTAAAATAATTCCGCAAACAATGTGCCTTCCCTTTTTGTTCTGCTGGTTGAGCGGGTCCCATGAGTACACGTAAATATACATCACCATGGTTTCAAGAATGAACAAAGTGGGGTAGGCAATCATGAACAGAACAGGAAAATTGCCCAACAAGTAGCTGATGAAGTCGCTGTAAACTACGATCATTATTAAAAGGAACAATCCGCCGGTTAGCGCGGTGAAGCTGTAACACATGCCGATGACTTTGGTGATCTCGTGAGCCAGGCGTTCAAACTTGAAATCGGACTTGGCAAACATGATCATGTTGGAAATCATGCCGCCTACCGCACCATTGAGTAAGGCGAGGACGATTCCGGAGGTCTCTATGTGTTCTACAGGAGTCAGCGAGATTGAAATAATTGTCCCGAAAACCGCTCCAACTGCTGCGGATACTTTGACATTCAGCAGACGATGAAAATAATTCAGAAAACTGACAATGAGGGCGGCAAAGGAGCATGCCCACAATCCATAGAGGACGCCATGATGGATTCCTATTATGATTTCCCCGGTGATACCGATGACCACCCCGATCAGAATGCCAAGAAACACATTGGAAAGAATAATGGCTTTACGAACGCCCTGGGTCCGGCGGGCTCCCATAACCTCCATGATGACCACGAACATCGGGCACCCCAGAATGAATGAGGCGAAAAGGATGTGCAACTGCGCCGCCACCCAGATGATCTTGCGGTTGCTAAATCCCAGGAAAGTGAAAGGCTCGATCACTTGATCTTTGGCGATACCGATATCCGTCAGGTAGGCTTTGTCATCCTCCTCTTCTTCACCGTCACCTTCTTCTTCATCCGCGAATTCATCTTCATCCGCAAACTCATCATCCTCTGCGAACTCATCAAGGCCGTCTTCCACTTCTTCTTCCTGCGCGAAAGCTGTGGAAGGCTCTCCTAAAGTGGAAAACGTTGATGAAGAGGAAAATGGCTCTGGCGCGAGGTGAACCAGGCTGAAAATAAATAGAAAGGCGAAAAGAATTTTTAAGTAAGATGATTTATGCTGAAGGTGATGAGAACTAGGCATCAGAACTCCCTTTACTGCCAAACGTTGGAAGATTTTAAGCGTTACCCAAAAACTGCACCTAAGAGACGTTTAAAAAACTGGCGAAATCCATCCGTTTAAAGACCCATATTTCCTGGTTGCAACCTCACCATTTAATATAACGAGGGGTAATTCCTTGAAAAATTGAGCCTTAAAATATCTAAAAAATAACACGGAATTTTAAAATAGTGTAGAGAAATATCATAGGGATTTTGCAAAGTCAAGGAAATTCAAGTCCAATTAAAATGGTTATTTTGCGGATTTTGAAGGGCTTGCGCTCGCTCCCGCGAGGGGGAAAGTTTAGGGCTCCGCTCGCTACGCTCACCAGCCCAAAAAAATGTCAGGATAGAAATTTAGTATTATGCAGGATTCAATCAGCCATAAATCCATAGCACGTTGATATTGGGTCAAGCGTCACGGCGGGCGCGGGAGCGAGTTTACTTTAACCTGGAATCATTATCGGACACGGATTTTTCGATGAAATCCAGAGGCATTATCAGGAGGCCGAATCCCATGGCGGAAAAAAATATTGAAAGCAGGCCCACGAATATTTGTGGCCATTCCGCTGTTATGTATTTCACGGAATAGACGAAAAGAAAGCCCCCTAATATCATACTGATAAGGCCTACAAGACGAATGCTCCACTTATTCATTTTCGAGATTGCCGATTGCAAGAGCTTTTTTCTTGCGGGAAATCAGCATGAGATTGCGGATATAGATAATAGATCCCAAACTTTGTCCAAGAATAAATACAGGGTCCTGTTTGTGTATAGCGTAGGACAACAATATTATACTTCCGACAATGCTAAAATACCAGAAAGGCAGGGGAATGACGCTTTCCCTGCGCTTTTCTGAAATTATCCATTGGATCAGAAAACGCATACCAAAAAGCGCTTGCCCTACAAAACCGATCACCAACCAATAAGTTGAGGTCATCTATTCCTCCTCAATAACATGATAATTCAATCTCCTTTTTTTTAACCAGCGGACACCCATGAGGTCGTTCCAGGAAGACCATAGGCGGTTGCGGATGTTGTATTTGGATTGGCCATGCAATCTGGAATGATGGCTGACCTTGACTTCGGTGACGGTGAACCCTTCCATTTTCATCAATGTGGGGAAAAACCGGTGCATCCCGTTAAATAAAATAATAGGGTCAAAGCATTCCCGGCGAAACGCTTTGAGGGAGCACCCGGTATCCGCGATGGTTTCCTGGTTCAATTTATTGCGAACCGCGTTGGCAATTTTGGAGGAAATTTTCTTGATCCAGGGGTCATTGCGTTTATGCCGCCAGCCGCAGACCACATCGAACTCCCCGATTTTTTCCAAAAGAAGAGGAATATCCGCCGGATCATTTTGCAGGTCGGCATCCATCGTGATGATGATACGGCCGCGAGCCGCCCGAAAGCCTGCCATAAAAGCCGCCGATTGTCCAAAATTTTCCGCGAATCGAATCAATCGCAGATGCGGATTGTGGTTCTGCAATTTACCGATCAACTCGCCGCTTCCATCCTGGCTTCCGTCATCGACCAGAACGATTTCATAATCAAGGTCCAGCACGGAAAGGGTTTCGTTTAACTTTTCTTCCAGTGGAACCAGGCTTTCCCTTTCATTATAGATAGGGATCACCACGGAAAGGTCGAGGGGGTTTTTTGTTGACGATGGGGTCATATAATTTGTTTGCTGTTGGGTTAATGAGCAACGCGCTATGAGGATTGGGCCGCGAGTTGTCCACATGCGCCTAGAATATCCGTCCCCCGGTTTTTCCGTATAAAAACAGAATAATTTTGCGATATCAAATAGTTTTGAAAAGACAGAAGCCTGGACTCAGAAGGAGGATGGTAATCACTTGCTTCAATTGGGTTGAAAGGGATCAAATTAATTTTGCTGGGGATCCCTTTCAACAGCCGGGCCAGACGTATCGCATCTTCATCCGTGTCATTGATTCCAGCGAGCAGGACATATTCAAAAGTGAGCTTGCGGTTGGGTTTCAGGGGATAGGCTCTTAATGTGTCCAACAGAACATCTAGCGGATATTTTTTATTGATGGGCATGATCTGATCCCGAACCTCGTCGAGGGTGGCGTTCAGGGAAATGGCCAGGTTCACATGAATATTTTCTTCTTGGAAATCTTTTATTTTATCGACCAGCCCCGATGTTGAAAGAGTGATTTTCCGGGTGGAAATTTTCATAGCCTCCGGAGCCACCATCAGGCGCAACGCATCGACCAGCGGTTGATAATTATCCAAAGGTTCTCCCATTCCCATGATGACGACATTTGTGATGCGGTCCTTTTGCGCAAACTCTTCATTTACTTTTATGATCTGTCCGATGATTTCCCCGGCGGTTAAATTTCGCTTCAACCCAAGCGTCCCAGTTTGGCAAAAGGAGCAGGCGAGCCTGCACCCTACCTGCGTCGATATGCAAAGTGTCTTTCTGTCCCCGGAAGGCATCCACACGCTTTCGATGGTCGAACCATCTTCCAGTTCAAACAGGTATTTGACCGACCCGTCCTGGGATGAAAATTTTTCTCGAAGACCAGGGAGTGAAAAATAAAATGTTTCGCTCAGCCGCTGACGGAAGGATTTTGATAGGTTTGTCATGAGATCAAAGTTTCTGATTCCCTTATGATAAACCCAGGTGAATATTTGGTAAACGCGGTAGGGTTTGACATCCCACTGCGCAAAATATTCTCTTAGTTTTTTTTCTGATGTTCCTAAAAAATTTTCCATTTTAATTTTGCAATAAAAAGAGTAGTATCGAAACGAAATTCGATTTTACCCATGCGGGGCCATTCGGGTTTTAAAAACTTTCGCGGCTTTGGAGGAGGCGGCAAGTTGATATTTCTTGATGCCCACCCCTCCTTTGCATCCCCGGCCCGCCGTAACCCTTTAAAATATTAAAAAATCCGCCGTTTTTTTCACGGGTTTCCGCGCTGATTTTTCTTGCGCAACTTTACAGCCAGCAATAATCCAACTATTTGTTTTATGGCAGAAGGAAATTTTTAAATATTTTTCCCGGATGAGAATGATGAACCATCTTACCACAATGAAGCTTTCTCAATGCTTCATGATTTTAAATGTGACCCCCCGCGTGACCTGGGAGGACGTAAAAAAATCCTATCATCAGCTCGCCAAAAAATACCATCCGGATCTCAATCCGCGCAACCTTATCTGTGAAAATAAGTTCAAGGAACTCACCAGCGCTTTCAGGATTCTTGAAACGCATTATAAAAACCCAAAAGGGAATGGCCGGCAAAGCGTTCCCTCCATTATTGTGATGCACCCCCGGTCATCTTCAATGCATGTAGAGGAATCTCTTCTTTCAGCCGAGGCTATTAAAGAACGCCAGTCCAATATATTGGAAACCCCTGGCGCCGATAAAGAAAAAAAGAGCGGGTGGAGTGGTTGGCTGCAAAGTCTTCAAGTCAGCTTAAATAAATTCGAACGGAAAATCTTTCTGCTGGACAGGCAAAAAAATATCCGGATTGTTCCCCAAACGGCGGCGAACGGCGGCATCATTCGTTTGCGCAATAGAAAAGAAACCTTCCATGTAAAAATACCATCCGGCGACTGGAATCGAATGTCACTGCGCATTCCGGAAAAAGGCGAATCCAGTTTTTTCGGAAAAAAGCGCGGCGACCTCGTATTAAATATTCAGGTGATTCAGTCTGAACAATCGGACGCCGGGCGTTCAAAGTTTTTTTATGAGCTTCATATTTCGCGTGAAAATATCAAGTCCTCCAAGGTGCAGACTCTGGACTCCGTTCAGGGTCCGATAAAATTCGTTTTTCCACGGGGCACAAAGGACGGGCAAACATTCGTTCTCAAATATCAGGCGAAAGAGGATCCCGCTTCATCTCCAGATCATGTGGTGAAGGTTTATCTGGTTTAGTAACGTTTTAAAAAATTCAACCAGGTGACGCTGGCCAGCCTGGGGTTGGACCTGATATGTCGCGCTATGGGTTTATATCTTTCGGGGCTCGTGAACGAAGTGAGCGTCAGCCCTAAATTTTTCCTCCCCGCGTGACGGGGTCCTCCCCACGCAGTGGGGTCATGCCTTGAAATAATATTCCATGAACGTATAAATCATAATCCCGCCGCTGAAAAAAGAGATAATCAGAGTCATTCCAAAAAGACTCCATAGGGAAGAGGGCGTTTCCAAGGCTGATTTGTTCTTGACCCACCACGCGTTTATCAAAATGCCCAAAACAGCAATAACCATTGCCGCCCCTGATATTTCTGTTAAGGACTGGTTGAAAACGATATTGGAATCCAAATAGTTGAGAACCGAAAAAGACCAGGCGAGCGGGAGTAAACTCAGGTAAAACGCCACGAAGGCCAGGCGGTTTTCTGTCTCTTTATGCCGGAGGTGGAAACGGGTTCCCAGGAGAAATATGATTACGAGAAGGCAAAAGAAGGAGAAATCGCTGATCCTTTTATTCTTTTGCTCAAGCCGGATATGGTTCAAAGCCCCCAAAACATATTGCGAGACTTCCAGTTCCTCCATTTCATAATACCCTCCCTTATCCGTATCATATGCAAAGACGCGGGCGGTTTTGGATTCGGCGGGGAGTGAAATGGCGCGGTAATGGTCCTCGCCAGCGGATTGAATTTCCATATATACAATGCCGCTGTGGTATTTTAAATGATACTTTTCAATTTCAACGAGGTTGCGGGCGTAGCGTTTATTTTCCGCATGGAAGGCTTCCTGAATCTCCATGAGATCCGTCAAAGCTTTTCTTGCTTGAACGTCCTCCGTGGTTTCAAAGAATTGCGAGCAGGAAGCGTTGAAAATCAGCAGGAAAAATGCAAAAAACAATGAGTGGATGTTAAACTTCATCATGAAATCGCCGAGCCATAATTTATTGATTCCCACCAGTGGGCTTTATACCCCGCCCCGCAACACGGGGAGGAGATGCGAGGCAGACGTTTGCTTCGCTCACGGGTCCCGAGACCCTTAGTTAGCAAAGAAAGTATTTGCCATTCGGGTCCAGCGTCACGCTGGCCACGGCTTTTAAAAGGAAAACCTTTGTCGGATACTCTGTTCCTTTGCGGCGGGGTCGTTCATTGGTTTAAAGGTTTTGGTTTATAGCACAGTCATGCAGGCGGCGCAAGACTTGGCATCAAGTGGGATAGACAGCAATCCTCAAATGGTTGATGGCCAAAATGAATTCTCACGCTGTATTTAATAACATCAAATTCGTTACTGGCAACCCCAATAAAGTCCGCGAGGCCGGGGAAATCCTCGGCGTGACTTTGGAGCAAGTGAATTTGCCGCAATTGCAGGAAATCCAGACCCATGACCTTGCGGAAATTATCCAGGATAAAACCCGGCAAGCGTACCGGGCAGTGAACGCCCCCGTTCTGGTGGAAGATTCGGGCCTGGTGTTTTCCGCCTGGAATGGACTTCCGGGAGCCTTGGTCAAATGGTTCGAATCCACTGTGGGATGCGATGGACTTTTGAAAATGCTCGAGCCGTTCGACAATCGGGAAGCCATTGCACTGTGTTACGTCGGTTATCACGATGGAAAGGATATCAAGACCGCCAAGGGCATGGTGCAGGGCAGGGTGGCTGACCGCTTGCGAGGAAGCAATGGGTTCGGCTGGGACACGCTTTTCATTCCCGATGGGCATGACCGGACTTATGCTGAAATGACCGCCCAGGAGAAAAATTCAATTTCCCACAGGAAAAGGGCCTTCGAGGCGCTCAAGGAAATGATTTAACCAACGAGCCACTGAGTAGTTTGCTTTCGGCGAATAACGTTTTTTTGAGTTCTTATCAGCGAATGATTCGACATCTTGTTGATCAGTACGTACAACGTCATTCGTGATAGATACGCCTACACAGTCTGCATATTTCCGTCAAAACTCAAAGCCTACCACGAGGTCTTCCAAATATCTTTTTGCGTGCGGGATTTGAAAATCTTACTGACTTGCTCGCTGAATTGTTCAGGGGTGAAGGTTTTGCTGTACTCGTCCGCGGGCCCGCGGAAGGGATTCCACGACATCACCAGCCGCTCGATGAATAATTCCTCTAAGGGAACCGTTGTAATTTTAATGATGGTGTTTGAAATTGAGTCCACCAGAATCGCCGCCATATCGTATTTTTCCTTACGATAGAGGGCTTCGCAAAACCCCGGCGTTTCCTTTTCCTGCTGGGTAGGATTGCAGGGGGTCTCCAGAATCCAGTCCTCGTTTCCAACTGCAAAGATGGGGATGGATGGAAACTCCGATTCGGTGCACAGTTTGGCCCGCCACTTGCCAGTCCACGCTTCGATCTGGGCTTTGGATGGATTGGGAAACCTGCCGATCAACAGCATGTCGCCCTTGGGTGAAAAGGAAAGACCGCCACCATCGCCCTCGATTTGTACCGGGCAGAGTTGACCTTCCTCAAAGTTTATCGTTTCTTCCATGATGGGTTCCGTTAGAAATTAGGTTTTGATTATTAATAAAGGGCACCTCTAAAAATTAAATTGGCCATGAGCGGCCCTTATGAAATGAGGGCCCGCGAGTTGCCCGAAGGAAAATTATCGAATTATTAGAGGTCCCCTTAATAAATATGTTTCGAGATTTATTATAAATTAAGGAAGAGATCAAAATCCCCCCAGCCCCTGTGGTATTTAACATTAGCTCTCATGCCCCGCAGAGGTACTTTAAAAAGCGAGAGTATGCGCAACTCCTTAATATACACAGCAACTACCGATTTTTCAGGAATTCATCGCACGTTAATATTTGGGTCCAGCCCTTGGGCTGGCTGGGTCCAGCGTCACGCTGGCTCATTTTTAGGATAACATTTTGACTTCGTTCCCCTTGTAAAGTCAACGAAAATCCAATATATCCTGCCTGGAATAAACCGCGGTTCCCGATCCTCTCAATAAAGGGCTGTATAATCCTTGAGTTATCCACAATATTGGGGTAGCTTGACTGGTTTCATGCAAAATCAGCTTACTTTTAATAGCCTATGAGAACGACATTAATTGGACACGCGACCCTTCTGATTCAATCCAAAGACACGACCTTGTTATCCGACCCAGTGCTGTTCCCATTGCATTGGGAAGAACTCAATGTGCACTGTCCCAGCATCGATTTAGAGAGGGATAAAATCCCACAAGTGGATATCCTCAACATATCGCATAGGCATCAGGATCATTTTGATATACGGACGCTGGCTCACCTTGCCAGGAACACGAAAATTCTATCGCCCGATGTTGTTGTGCTGGCACCCCAGGACCAAATCCTGCTGGATGTTTTGGAAGAACTGGAATTTAAAAATGTCCGGGTGGTGGCCGATTTTGAAACTATGGAGATCAAGGGATTGACTCTAACACCGACCCCTTCTCTCAATGAGCAGGATAGTTTTCCCGAGCACGGTCTGCTCATCCATGACGGGGAAGTGACGGTGTGGAATCAGGTCGATACCATTGTCGTCCCAAAAATCATTCAATACATCCATCAACTGTATGGCCAGTTGGATTTGGCGCATGTCCGCTATCTTCCTTTACTGGAAGGGAATTTTACCTTTCATAATGCGTTGGAACTGCCTTTTGAGGAATACAACTCGTATCTCATGGTGGCTGGCACATTAAAACCCAAGTTCGCGGTTCCCGGTTCCGCCGGGTTTCGTTACCGCGACGAATTTGCATTTTTGAATCGATACTCCTTCCCAACCACCCAAGGTCAGTTTTTGAAGGATTTATCCGACTTTTGTCCGGAAATCAATAGCAGTACGTATTTTCCTGGAGACGTTGCGGAGATCACACCGCAGGGAGTGAAAATTTTGCGGCAAAATTCCAATTTCGTTCGCGTCCATGAGGATGACAGCCACTTGGCCGAATTCAAACCCGTTTTGGAAGTTCAGCCATTGAGAACGCTGACGACGGATTTCGCCCAGCAGGAAAAGGAAAAACAGGTAGTCACGGATTTTATTGAAAACCAATTCGTGGATTTGCTAACAGAAAACGAGAACGTGCAAACCTGGGTGGAATGGAAAATGGTCTATCAGTTGGAAGTGTTCGGTCAAAACGGATCGGATATCTGGAGCATCGATTTTGGCGGGGAAGACGCTGCCATCCAAAAAAAGAGTCTTGGAAAAATCAATCTGTATGAAGGCATCTGCTATTCCGAGTTCTATAAATTGATCGAGAAGGAAACCAGTTGGGATTTCGTTGGCGTTGCGGCGCAGTATCGGACCTTCAAAAATATTTATCGGGTGGACCGAGGCCATGCAGAGTGTTATTCCAGTGACAAAAGATTTCCGCAACCGCTGACCGAGATTTTTCCACCAAACAGTGAAATGGACCGGGAAAAATACATGAAGGATGTACGCCGATGGAAAGGCAAGGCCTGACTTCTTCCCAAAGGTATTTTATTGACAGTAAATATTGAAACAGGTAAAATTTCCCCACCTTTTGAGTAAATTCAAATAGTTAACTTATCCGGTTGATAGCCCAATGAGCGACCCAACCGCAAGCGGAGGGGTATCCGACAAAGGTTTTCATTTAAAAGCCGTGGCCAGCGTGACGCTGGACCCGAATTGATGCAATTTTCATTGCCAGCAAACATTATCCAGGCAAACGATTATTGCCTGTTTCCCCTACGGTTAGTAGCCACGGGGTATAAAACCCACTGGTGGGATTCAAAAAATGGCGGTGTAGCTCAGCTGGTTAGAGCGTACGGCTCATATCCGTGAGGTCCGGGGTTCAAGTCCCTGCGCCGCTACCA
>SMVB01254805.1_pt1 | contig 13785 bp, 12 predicted proteins | sample 2456461 | NCBI WGS metagenome assembly SMVB01 (sample SAMN11095934, study PRJNA526329) | marine sediment metagenome | biome: Marine sediment; feature: Surficial sediment; material: Deep marine sediment; isolation source: Hadal surficial sediment | place: Pacific Ocean | collected 2014-05 | depth...
TCAGCCACGCAAGCACAAACATGCCCAGGACAAACCTGCCCCAGGTACTTGTTTGTAGACGATTTTTGCCTGAAAAACTCAAGATTACGCGACTCCTGACCAGCTCACCCTACCCATACTATGATTACTGCGCAAGGGTGATTGATACTTGGATCACAGTGCGAAACATCAGTTCAACCCACTGCTGTCCCCTAAACTCTGGTAGCGATGCCGTGGAGTGAGGTGGCAACCTGAGGTTCAGGCTGCTTTCGGTCGTCAGAGACATGATTTTGACTATGGTTTCTGAAAGCCTTCTCCCGCAGGGGGTGGATTATGCGCAATCGCGGCTGGAAGCCGCTCCTACGATCCTGCCAATCGTAACGTAGGAGCGGCTTCCAGCCGCGAATACCAAACTTCATGGTAAGACCACGCATCGTTTTGACGCCGGTCACAATTTTGTGGGACAGCAGTGATCAGGCACCTTTTTACAGTGGGTTCAACCACAGCTTTGCACTGGATACGGCGAAAATATCAGGTTCGCAAACTGACCGTCAAAATTTGCCCGCAGATACTTGCCGGCGCTGGTTAGCAGGACGTAAAGCATTTTACCCACCTGACGGTTGTCGAATGAGATCAGATAGTACTCCGGCGTTTCTTTGCAGGTTGCAGTATCGGTCGCCTGCTTCCAGCTCTCATCCAGCATTTCACCCTTAACTTTCTTTTCCTTATCGACCAGCGACGAAACAACTGCCGTGGCTCTCATAATAGCCTGCTTCTCATTGAGCACATGATCATGGCCGGGATGAGACGTGGCGCTGCTAACGAACAGGCACTGCAAGCAGATCACGGCAATCGACACTGACTTGACGATTATGTGCATGGATTTCACTTATTACTCAGAGAAGCGGGCCGCTAATTTCGGATTGCTCGATCAAGCTTTGCTCCAATGTGTTCCTCGCCCCGGTCCCTCGCCAGTGCGACTTGCTTGCGACGCTCCTCGAGACGCGCAGCCCTTTCGTCTCCGAGCGTGCGAATACATTTTGGACAGGATACGCCTTCGCGGTAACCCGCTGACGCCAGGTCCTCACTGCTCAATGGCCGCCGGCAGGCATGGCATTGCACATACCCACCCTCTGCCAGGTCACCATCGACCGCGACCCGTTTGTCGAACACGAAACACTCGCCCTGCCACTGGTTCTCCTTGTCCGTCACGTTCTCAAGATAGTTGAGGATGCCGCCCTGCAGCTGATAGACCTCCTGGAAACCGAGGTCCAGCATCAGTGCGGTCGCTTTCTCGCAACGGATACCGCCGGTGCAGAACATCGCCAGAAGACGGTCCCTGCCGGCTTCGGCCAGCTCTTCCGCGAAACCCGGGAACTGTCGAAAGCTGTCAGTCCCGGGATCGATCGCATTCGGAAACGAGCCGACCTCGATCTCATAATGATTGCGCGTATCGATGACCAAGGTGTCCGGATCGGCGATGAGCTTGTTCCACTCGTCGGCCTCGATATGTTTGCCGGTCTTTGTTTGCGGCGTGATATCCGGCCGGCCAAGGGTCACGATTTCGTTTTTGACTTTGATGCGCATACGCCGGAACGGGGCTTCGTCCGCTTCGGTCCAGCGGCCGTCAATCGGCTCCACCAGTGCAAGTTCTTTATCAAGCCAACGTAAAATCGACTGTAGCGCCTTTTCGCCACCGGCCAGCGTGCCATTCACGCCCTCCTCTGCAACCAAAACCGTACCGAGGAGTCCGTGTTTCTCGCAAAGCGTCTGCAAGGCAGCCCGTAGCTTCGCAGTGTCGCTCACGCGCGTGAAGCGATAAAAAGAAACAACTTTCATAAACGATTGAAGCCGGGTCCTGAAAAAGTCAGCGAGAGGATACTGTGGCGAATCTCCTCACCAAGGACCAGCCTGGCATCCTCGCCGATGCGCTTGATGCCATCATCGAACTCAAGGAAACCAGCGTCATTGCGTCGCAAGACATCGCGTGCTCTCAATACGCGAATGAAATCCTGAAACAACGCCTTATTGAAAAAATCGGGCGAGTGCAGACCATAGATCATCGTAAGTCGCTGCGCGCTCATCATGCACAGCCCTTCCAGCTTGGTCCGCGTCAGCGTGCCGGGACCGTTCTTCACCAGCAAAGCAATGACGAGATAGAAACGCTGCAACATTGGCACCATCGACTGGCCCAGCATCAGCAACTGAAACGCCGGCGCCGAACCTGCGGGCGGCCGCACGAGGAATTTCCCTTCACGCGTCAATATTTCCTGCTCAATCAGTGCTTCAATTGCGGCAGTCGTGACATCGTCGATGTCGTCGTAGTCCCACTTGAGACGCAACTCCGCCTTCATGAACGGGTAGATCAGCCGTATCAGACGCTGCAGTTCGCTGTGCTCGAGACGGCGCCCCTGGATGAAGCAGCAGGCGATTGATGCGGGAATCGCCAGCAGGTGTTGTACGTTATTTCGAAAGTAAGTCATCAAAACAGCTTCGTGCTCCGACATGCTGACCACGTCTCCCAGCGGATGCGCAGTCCGTTTGATGACGTTCAATTTTTCGCCGTGATCGACAATATCCTCAGGTGCCCAGTCAGGCAGCGTTACCGAATCGGAATAACGGAACCTCGACAGCAGGTTGAGACTCAACGCTAATTGCCGGTGCAGCTCGAGTTCGCCCATCGATTGTTTGGGCGTGGCGAGAAGCGCAGACGCCAGCAGGCTGATCGGCGTGACCGCTGCTGCTGCATTGATCCCATCCATGATGGCGTTGCCAAGTTCATCGATAACGTCAGCGACCCAGGGTGGCCGCTCCGGTTCGTCCGGTCCGGCTTTCCGCCAATCGGGATTTGCCGCATCGAGCAACGGCACAAGCGGAATCGGCTCACCAATATTGACATAGACCTTGCCAAAATTTTCGCGCAGCGACTTTATCGATCGGATGAGACCAAATAACGACTCTTTTTGTTTCTTTGCGCCACCGAGTTCGCTGATAAACGAGTCGCCCTCAATCAACTTTTCATACCCGAAATACACTGGCACGAAAACGATGGGCAGACGCGGCTCGCGCATAAATGAACTGACAGTCATCGCCAGCATGCCGCCTTTTGGCGCAAGCAGGCGCCCGGTGCGACTACGCCCGCCTTCGACGAAGTACTCGATTGAATGGCCGCGCACCAGTATTTGGCGCAGATAGGCGTTGAATACCGACGCGTACAGGCGATCACCCTTGAAACTCCGGCGCAGATAGAATGCGCCTCCCCGACGCAGAATTGCACCGATGAATGGCATGTTGAGGTTAATTCCTGCAGCAACGTGCGGCAGGCTGAGGCCCTGGTGGTAGACGATGTAACTCAGCAACAGGTAGTCCATGTGACTCCTGTGGCAAGGCACGTAGACAATCTCGTGGTCCCGGGCAACCTCGTGCAGACGATCGACGTGACCCAGCTCAATGCCATCGTAAATCCGGTTCCACACCCAGCCGAGAAAGCGTTCCACGACCCTGATAGTCGGATAGGAAACGTGTGCCGCAATTTCCTGAGCGTACTTGCGGGCTTTGTGCGTTGTCCGTTCCAGCTTTGTGCGACTGTCACCCGCTTCGGCAGCAATGGCAGCGCGTACACCGGGGTCGTGCAACACAACATTGAGCAGCGTGCGACGGTGTGAAAGATCGGGTCCGACTGTGGCTATTCGCCGTTGTCGAAAATGCACACGGAGTATGCGAGACACCTTGCGATAAGCAACTTCCGGCTCCAGTCCGTTTTGCACGATGGAACTGAGCGGCAAAGGATCGCTGTAACGAAGCAGCGTATTGCGTCCCTGAAAAATGGTTGCGAAAAACTTGCGTGCGCGGCCGGCGACTTCCCAGTTCTCCGTAAACAGCAATTTGAACCAGGAGTGTTGCTTGTCCGGCGACCGGCCCCAGTAAATCGCAACCGGAATCAGCAGCAGTTCCTTGCCACCTGCAGCGATGCTGGCCTCAACCAGGCGCTTAAGACGCGCGGACCCTTTCTTGCTGGGCCGGCGAAAAACAAAACCGCGCATGCGCCGCAAAACTACGATGCGACGATTTTCATTAAGGTCGGCAAACTCAAGATCATCTGTCGGCGAGGGCAAACCGTGAATTTTGCACAGCCGCTCGAGCGCCAGCGTGTCGGCAAGCCCGCCGTGTTCAAGCACGTAGCAAACCGGTGCATCTGTATCAGCGAGCAATGCGGCTGGATTTTCAGGTTGCACGGCCGGCCGTGCCCAGGTTGCGAAAACTTTGCCTGACAACCAGTACCAGGGACGAAAAACTTTTCCGGCGATACCCATGACCGGCCAATCTTACAGGTTTCCGCAAGCCTGCTAAGTATTGATTTTTCTGAAATGCTCATGAATGCTACCCGTATGAAACGCACCTCGTCGGACAAAGTGAGTTGGCTCATCGCCGATATTGGTGCGACCTCCAGCCGTTGCGCGACGTTATCGCCACCGGCGGTCACTCCGGAGAACGTTCGCCATTACCGGAATGACAATTATGCGGGATTGACCGATCTGCTCGCGGACTTTCTCGCCGATTGTGAAGAAAAACCGCGGTCGCTCGGACTGGCTGTTGCGGCGCCCGTGTATGGCGACGACATCCGGATGATCAACCGCGACTGGTCGTTCAGTGACACGTCGTTATCAAAAAACTTACGCTTGGCGCGCGTAACAATCATCAACGATTTCCATGCAATCGCCTACGCACTGCCTGTCCTCAATGACGACGCTCGAACAGAAATTGGAAGCGCCACGGAATACCGCGGCGGCAATATGGCGGTCATCGGTCCAGGCAGCGGGCTTGGCACAGCGGCGTGGATTGGAGGCGATGCCGGCGGCGTGCCGATGACCGGTGAAGGCGGACACGTCACTGTATCCGGCCGTGATAAACACGAAGACCAGATCATCTCGCGCGTGCGGGAACGGTTCGGTCACTGCTCTGCTGAAAGAATTTTATCCGGCCCCGGATTGATTACCTTGCACCACGCCATGCACGGCATTGAGATCGAAAGTTCAGAGGCGATCACAGGAAACCCGGGCGACAGCGCCTGTGCGGCAACGCTGAACCAGTTTTTCAGTTTTCTCGGAAGCGCTGCAGCAGACCTGGCTTTGATCACGGGCGCATTTGGCGGCCTGTACATCGCGGGCGGCATCGTACCGGCGTGCATCGATCAGCTGCGACAGTCACCGTTCCGGGAACGCTTCGACGACAAGAACCGGTACAGGGACTACATGCGGAGAATTCCGACTTACGTCATTACCGATCCCGTGCCTGGGCTGACGGGCCTGGCGGCAATGATCAATCGCGGCTCGTAGGAGCGGCTTTACGTACAGGACGTACTTATGTCGCGGAGCACATGGATGTGCGAGAGCGGCCAAGCCGCGAATCCTTTCAAATACCTTCGGCTTGTTTCAGCGCCTCATCAATCTTCCGTTTTTGCTCCATCGCCTGTTCCTCAACCGCACGCGCTTGATCCATCGCACGGTTATAGTCGTCAGCGATTTCCTTGCCGATTGTCGGTGCGGCTTCTTCGACTTCTACCGAGTCATCAGAACCGCAAGCAACCAGCGTCAAAGCTATGACTAGCATTGTCAGGATTTTCATTCCGGTCTCCCACGTCAATTTTCGACCAGGACTTCAATGAACCTGGCCAGTAGGTGATTGATATCGTCAATGTTAGCTGTGAGTCGGTGATCGGCGTCAAGAATATGCAAACTGGCGTTGCATTCTTTCGCGAAGCGGATGCTGTTTTCGACTGGCACTACATCATCATTCCAGCCATGCACTATGGCGATGGGCATCTCCGGAGCCGGTGGCGTCAGCGATTCGTAGCCCCGCATGTAATAAGCCGGCGCCAGGACAAACAGACCGACAGCCCCGACTTTTGCAGCCGCCGCAGTGGCAACATGACCACCCATGCTCGAGCCCACCAGCACCAGTGGTTCCTCCACGTTCGCACATTCCGCAATCAGCTTGTTAACGCGATCTGTCGGGTCCGCGATGCCCTGGTAGTCGACGCTTGTGGTGCGACAACCCAATTTCTCAACGACTGCAGCCATTGATTTGATTTTGCTGCCCCAGGGACCGCTTTCCTGCCCGTGAGAAAAATATACGGCGGGCATCGTCATATCATGATGCCTTCACCGTCGTGACACATGTCTTCAATTTTCCTGGCGAGCAACCAGTCCCGATCCTGGCCCCAAAGCGCAATTTCGCCGATTTTGAATGAGGGTACGCCCCAAAGACCGATCTCTGTCAGCGCCTCACGATTCGCTTCGACTTTTACGCGCCAGTCATCGTCTTGCATCGCCGCTTTCAATTCCAGCCAGGACAGGCCGGCGCGCTTCGCCACAATCTGCATGCCTTCATCGGTGGCGATGTCGATGGCTCTGGACCATATTGCCTGGCCGACTATGTGCAGGAAATCGCGTTCCTTGCCCTGACCTTGTGCGTAGTAGAACGCGGCAATGCATCGCTCGGAACCAACACCAATCGAATCCGCGATGTTGCCAAACGGCAGCTCAAGCTTCCTGGCCTCGCGATTCGCATCGTTCACGATATACAGGAGTTTCGATTTCGGCACAGCAAGCCCGCGCATAACCATCGGCAATACCGGCCGCACTTCCAGCTTGAGGCCAAATGCATCGGCAATCTCGAACGTGCGCCGTAACGCCAGGTAAGAGTAAGGACTGCGAAAGGAGTGAAACATCTCGAGCGGCGGCAGGCTCCCGGCTTTCACTGGGACCGTAGCTGGAAGCTTCAGCTGCATCGCCTGCTCCAGTGACGCAAGCTCCGGCACCGGCTCCTTGAAGCGGTTCAGGCCCTGACCATCAAATCGTTCGGTCAGGTACAGCAATCGATCCACACCCCAGTACCACTCACCCGCGTAATTCATCGTGGCACAGTTGTAGTGCCCCATCTTGCGCAACAGCAACTGGTTTTTGCCCACCAGCACATTTGTCGCAGCCTGTTCGCCCTGGGTTCGCCCGATCAGCCGCGCGGCGCCTTCGGCATCGCCACGCCAATAAACGGCGAGCGCCTTAGCCAGGATCTGGGCGAAGTTTTCTTCCTCGTGCTCGTCCGCCAGAAAGTCGATCAGCGAACGCCGGTATTCAACGGCGGGGGCATCGCCCCGGTCGAGAAACGGCACATCAAATTCGTGGGCCAGTAATTTGCAGTCGTTAACCGCATAGTCGGCCAGCATGCCAGCGTGCGGCATGAATTCACCACTCAGTGCCTGGCAAAGGTAGAACCTGAATTCGACTTTGCTGTAGCGCTTGGAAACAAACTCCAGGTAATGGCTCAAAAGATAGGAATATGGGTCATCAAGTTGCAGAAACACGTGTACGACGCGTTTCCTGAAGGTCAGTTTCCTGCGCAACTCGGCAAGAGTGCGTTTGAGAGTGATGAATCGTGAGTCGAGAATGACCGTGAGGAACAGCGAGCGCAGTTTTCGGTTCATTTATTCGTCATCCCAGGCTGCGCTCGGTTTCCACAAGAGCTCATCGAGATCCGGCTGCCAGCGATACTTTTGCATGTTAATGCACCCGTCCAGTATGGTGACATCCTCCATCATAAGCCGTTTGGACTGCTCATTGAATGCATCACTGCCTTTATCAAATGCAATTCTGCCGGACGACCGGATAACCCGATACCAGGGTACGTCGTGCCCCAGCGGAAGATGGCGCAGTGCGTACCCGACCTGGCGTGCGCCACGCGGCACACCAGCGATCTCCGCGATCTGGCCGTAGCTGGCAACACAACCCTGCGGGATGTCGCGGATCGTCGCCCAGATTCGCGCATTGCGTTTCTCGGTGACTGACTTCATTCACTGAGAATCATACCGAAATAATCCAGCCTGACCGCTGCCAGGAGACAGCCGCGTTTTAACAACAATTAAGGACAGCCATCAATTTTGGAGCGATTTCTGTACGCAAGGACGATAAATGACATGCACCATTTGATGCGTGTCCTCAATTGTCGGCTTCAGGTCGAACGTGGGCATACTTGATCGTATAATTTCTAACATGGCGACTAGACGAGAAATTCCGTGGTCCGGAATTATTGCTGAAGCGGTGGCAATTATTGCGGGAATTCTTGTCGCGTTCGCGATTGACGCATGGTGGGACGAACGCAACACTCAGGATTGGGCAGCTGCTCAGCTACTTGCTATTCGAGACGAGTTTGCGCAAAACCTGACGGCATTGGACGAAATTGTCCGAACTCATGACTCCAACGCTGACAAACTGGAAATTATCGTCAACAAGATTCGGAAAGTTGAGTACGGAGATAGAATAAGCGCGTCTGCTGCCGTATGGTCGGCACTCATTGCCTGGCGCACTGCGGATATCTCCACCGGTACGTTGGAGGCTCTCCTGGCGTCGGGCAGGCTGGGTGACATTGACAGCCCTGGAGATTCGGCAATCACTGGCTATCTGGCCAACTCAGGTCGAGAATGCGCAAGAAGACGAAAATCTGGCGCGAGACTTTGCGGAGTATGTAGTTGCGCCTGGGTTGCTAGGACAGGGAATACTTTATGTAGCGTATCGTACGCGGCCGATTCCGGGCAGGCTGGACGAGGAGCCTGAATCGGATATTGAAACCACCCTCACCGCTACTCCCGAACTGTTGGATCTGGCCACCGCGAGAATGATTCACAGCCGCATGGCAAGCGGTTCCATCACCGAACTGCAAGACAGAATTCGACACATTCTGGTTCTTGTAGAAACGGAGTTGCACGGCGACAGCAATTAAGGACACCCATCAAAACTTGAGCGATTTCTGTACGAAAAGACGAGAAATGACATGCGCCATTTGGTGGATGTCCTTATTATCGCCCTATTTGGTGGGTGTCCTTATTATCGGTGTCCTTATTATCTGCCCTGCGCACGGGCGGGGGCGTTAGCCTTCGCCAGATTCCGCCCGGATCGTCCGCGAACACGAGCGCTTCGGTGGCAGCGACGATGCGCCAGCTGCCGAACGCCAGTTCCCGTTCCAGTTGTCCGGGTGCCCAGCCCGCGTAGCCCAGGAAGATGCGCAGGTTTGCATTACTCGAGGCACCATCGAGCAAGCTCTCTTCCAGCGGCGCAAGATGTACCGTGTCGAAAATGGGCACCGCGTTGTCCGGCGGCGCGTCCGAATGCAGCAGGGCGCGCAGCGTAAACAGCTCGACCGGACCGCCCCAGTAGAGCGTGCCTTCGTATCGGTCGATTCCCGCCAGCTCTGGCAAGGCTTGTGCAGGCCGCGCCTCCATCGGACGGTTCACAACCAGCCCAACTGCCCCGGTCGCGTCGAAATTCAGCAGCAGGATCACACTCTCTGCGAACGCCCGGCCCTGGACGACGTCCGTGGCGACAAGGAGCTTACCCTTGCCGGGGTCTTCTTCGGCGATGACGCCGAGTGAAATCGCGCAGCAGGCGAGTGCCAGCACCACTAAGAATCTGCTCATGTCAGGCACGAGTATAAGCGCCTTTTCCCCAGTTTCCCCGGCGACTACCCCTGAATCCGAGCCCATTACCCGAGCCCAGTGCCGGTGGTAGCTTATTAGCTTATTCCAACATAGGCCCTGGCCGAATGCCGCAGAATAAGGCATTAAGCTACCACCGGCACCGTTATCCCCAAGCAGAAATCCTACGATTACTCGACGAGCAACTAAACAGCAAATAGTCTTGGATCAGCTCAAACCCAGCCTTGCCTGGATTTCTTTTTTGGCTTCCCGAAGCACGGTGTCCCGGTCGAGGCTGTCGAGGATTTCCTGCACCACCGTTTTCGGTCCGCCCTCGCCCCAGGATTTTCCTTTCGACAAATATTCGGCGGCGATTTGTCCGACGACGTAGGTACTGTAATAGGCGATAGCACCCTGGGCGCCTGCGGTGACGAGGGTCGAGAGACCTGCCGTTCCAACCTTCAGCGCACTTGAGACGAAATGCAGTGCCCAGACCGTGCTCATCAGTGCGGCAGCTTCGGCGGCGATGACGCTGATCAGTGAACCGGCTTCGCGCCGGCTGATTGGCAGATCGTAGACACGGGACAGGTGCATCACCATGCCGACATCGATTAATGCTGCAGCAAACAGATCTGCAACCGGTACCGGGTTAAATGCGACTGCGATGCCTTTGGCAACACAGTAGGTCCTTACCATTTTATCGCCGATTTCGCGGCGCGCGTTCAATATGCGAATACCGACCTGGTCACTCAAGTCTGCTGCAAACAAGCTGGCATTGAGGGCAGCCAGCGTTTTGCCTTCGGCCTCGAAGATTTCCCAGAGACGGATGCGTAATGTTGCAATGTCAGGCTTGCGCTCGCGCGTGGTTGAGACTTCGTTGCCGTCGTCGTCAATTTCAATGACTGCCTGCGGCCGTGGCTGTGCAGCGATCGCCAGTACATCGTCGGGATGGGCCAGCCCCGTCGTCTTTTCGCGGATGGACTGCAACAGCGAGTCAAGTGCCTGCTGCGTATACAGATCCGCTTTGTTCAGGGCGACAACCACCGGCCTGCCCTGCGCCAGCAACGTGCGCAGCGCCTGAAGTTCACTGTCAGTGATGTCACTGTCCAGTACGAAAATGACGAGATCCGCTCGATTGGCGACTTCTTTCGCCATGTCTTCGCGAGCTTCGCCGCCGGCTTCGTCCAGTCCAGGTGTGTCAATCAGAAAAACGCCAGCCGCTTCGATTTCCGACCACTGGTGCATCGAGGTTTTTTTGGTCTCTCCGTGCAAGGGACTGACGGCGAATTTCTCTTCACCGATCAGCGCATTCAGGAGTGAAGATTTGCCGGTGCTGACGCGGCCGAACACGGCAATGTGCAGATGACCGTGTTGCAGCTTGTCGAGCATAGCCTGTACAGCTTCGTAATCGTGTGCGAGGGAATCGCGAATGCCGGGCGGCAATCGCGAATCATCGATCAGATCGCGCAGGCTTTCGCGTGCCAGGTTCAGATGAGCAGCACCACGATCGTCGTCCGCTTCAGTCTTTTTCTTTTTCCCGATCCAGGGCCATCCTGGCAACCTGTCGAACACCCGCTTCAATATGCTCACTGATTCCGTCCTCAAATTCCTTTGCGGCTGTCTCAGGGTCCAGTTGACCGTGCGCTGTCAATGTCAGTACCAGGCTTCTGCCCAGTGCATCGAAGATAAGCCCATAGGCTACAGCATGCACGACACCACCTGCGACCGTACCTATGCCGGGAAACGCTTTGAGTCCGTTGCCCGCCACGGCCAGGCTCAGTGGCAGCGCCTTGCCCGCGCGGCTCTGGCTCAGGTTCAGGAATTCCTCGATATCCAGGTCGCGCGGTGCAGCGCCGAACAAACGGCACAGCTCACGGGTCATCGCTGCACCGATGTATCCCTGGATAATAATGTCGGTTCCGGGACTGACCGCGGCCAACGCACCGATCACTGCCTTGCGGGTCGAACTGCGGATTATCTGCGCGGCGCGCTGCTGACGATACTCGAGTTCTGCTTCCTTGAGCTTGGCGGCCGCCAGCCTGAACACCGCCCGGTCGCGACGTATGTCGAGCGAAGCAATATCGTCTTCGAGAAGCCGATTGATAGCAACCACCAGTACACCGATATCTGCAGGTCGTGTGCGCCGAACCATTTCTTCCGATCCGTCTGGCTGCCGCTGCACGGCGTCAATCTCACCGCCAGCAGATACGGCGACGACCTGGTCGTTTGAAAACTCGCTGCCAAAGTCGCCGAGGTGGTCCAGCAGCCGTTCCAGCAACATCGACTGTTCCTCGCTCGAGTAGCGATCCGACTTGTTCATGACCAGGATGAGCGGCTTTCCCAGTTCCAGCAGCCGCTGCACAGCGAGGCTTTCGGTACGCGTCAGATCACCGTCGCAAATGAAAAGGACGACCTGTGAGCGCAATGCCTCTTGCTCGGCAACCTTGTCGAGGCCGGCTTCGAGTCCGCCGCTGCCCGGTACGTCTGTTAGCAGGATTTGCCTGCCTTTGTCGTCGCGCCAGCGATAGTGACGAATATCGATGGTTGCACCCCCGACCGCACTGATCGCGACGTCGGCGTCCGGAATAAGCGCTTTGATCAGGGAGCTCTTGCCGGTGCTGATCTCGCCGAAGAAACAAAGATGCACGGAGCCGCTTTCCTGGCGTGCTGCAAGCTCCTGCAATTCAGCCCGGGCTTCCTCGACACCGACGCCGGATTTCTCTGCCTCTCGAAGCCGTTTTTTTATGTCGGCCTGCCGCAAAGGCTGGGACGATGATCTGGATTCCGGAATCCTGCGTTTGACAACGAGACGCATGACCAGCCAGAACGCGGCGAGCAACAACCCGGCCAGCGCTGCGAAATATCCATACAACAGGAATCGCGGCCCTTGCACGAGCCGATCCCAGACGTTGAGGGCAGATTCGGTCACGAACAGCAATGCGGCGATCGCGATGACGAAAACGAGCAGTATCAACAGTGCAACCGCGAGCCTGATAAACCGATCCAGCTTCATGGTCAGGAAGACTGCCCGGGATTGTTTTTGTTTGCAAAGAAGGGACAAGACGCCTTTCTTGGCTGGCGGGTTCTTGGGATACTGGACGCCCGGTTTGCGAGATCATGCGGATATCCACCAGTGCCCGGCCAATTTGAACATAAATCTTTGTTTCTATTTGCTTTTATGGCCATCTCGGCAGTCATTTCCGGTGGCTGCACGCATTCCGCGATAACGCCGGAGGCCGCTGAAGTCGGCATGCCGGCCGGATGGACCCGTGGCGGCAACTCCGGAGCCGTTGATCTCAACTGGCTTGAGAGCTTCGACGACCCGCAATTGACCGCCCTCGTGGATGAGGCTATTACGAATAACTACCTGTTGGAACAGGAGCGTGCGCGGCTTTACCAGGCCGAGCAAACGGTGATAATCGTCCGTGCAAACCGGTTCCCGGAACTCGATGTCTCACTGGACGGCTCGCGCCGCGGATTCACTGATGCATCGGGGCAACGAGCCACAGCGGAATCATTTGGTGCCGATGTCGGCGCTCGTTGGGAAGTCGACCTGTGGGGCCGTCTAAGTAAACGACAACAGGCCGCACAACTTGCACTCGGTGCACAGCAGGCAAGATTCGAATCCGTGCAAAGAGATCTTGCCGCAGCCACCACCGGCGCGTATTTCGGTGTTATGGAAGCGAAGCAATTGCTAGCGGTTGCCAGGCGCCGGCTCGACAACGTGATCGAGAGTCACGACATTGTAGCGAGCGGCTATCGCCAGGGATTGAACGACGCGCTCGATCTCTACCTGGCGCGCAACCAGGTTGAGCGGCAGCAGGCAAATTACGCGCAGCAGGAGCAGACGCTCACTGAGACAATCGCTGATCTGCAGTTGTCACTCGCTCGTTATCCGGACGGGCGCATGGAAATACCGGGTGTGCTGCCGGTGATGACAGATCCGATTCCCTCCGGTCTTCCCTCAGAACTGCTCACCCGGCGCACCGACGTGCAGGAGGCCTGGCTGAATCTCCTGGCCGCGGATGCTGATCTCGCGGCAGCACACAAAGCACGATTTCCGAGTTTGACGCTTGTGGGCAGTGCCGGGGTAACCTCAGTTGCGTTTGCCGAGTTACTTGACAGCGACCTCAGCGTTTGGTCGATCGCGGGGGGCGTAACTCAGCCGCTTTTCAACGCCGGCCGGCTCGAAGCATTCGAAGAACAGGCGGTCGCGCAGGTAAGGCAGGCGGAAGGGCAGTATCTCGACCTAGTATTCCGCGCCTTCGCGGAGGTGGAGAACGCGATCTCACGTTCCGTTTCATTGAAAGAGCGCTATGTGTCATTCCTGGATGCGGAAA
>SMVB01297381.1_pt1 | contig 13782 bp, 10 predicted proteins | sample 2456461 | NCBI WGS metagenome assembly SMVB01 (sample SAMN11095934, study PRJNA526329) | marine sediment metagenome | biome: Marine sediment; feature: Surficial sediment; material: Deep marine sediment; isolation source: Hadal surficial sediment | place: Pacific Ocean | collected 2014-05 | depth...
CTGTACGCCGCGACGTCGAAGATCTCGGCGATGGTGGGGTTGTTGGAATCCGCCACTGCCTGCGCCACCGGAGTGTCGGGGTCGGCGACGACGTCGTAGTTGATCAGTTGCAGCAGCACCTTGTCGTCGCGCAGGTGCCAGCGGATGACGCGGTCGAAGGTCCGTGCACCGCCGTAGCCGGCGCCGAGCGTCGTCCGCTTGATGCGGCCGACCCAGAGAAAATCCTTGTCGAGCTCGGCGAGCGGAATCTCGTAGTAGAGGTCGTCGCCGATGCGATGGACGTCGAAGATACCCTCGTCGGTGACCGCCTCGTCGGTGATGACCTCGTCGTAGGGCTTGGGTCCTTTCGACTCCTGGTCGTCGTCATCATCGCCACCGCCGCCGCCGCCGCGTTGGCCACGACCCTGGAGAGCCTCGCTCATCCAGATTGGATTCTCAGGAGTGACCACCGCTTGCGAGGCCTGCCGTCGGCCGGCGGCGCTTCCTCCCTGCTGGCTCTGCGCGCCGGCGGTCATCACGAATGCCGCGACAAAGACGACGACCATCGACCATAGGAACAGCTTGACGTTGCGTCTCATAGATTCGGTGCTCCGGTGTTCAGGGGAGTTTGGAGAAGCCATTATATTCAGTTGAAGTTGTCGACCTCGACGTAGGCGGCGATGACCGCCTGCTCGCCCGCAAGGCCACGGCGCGAGTTGCCGTGTTCCATGCCGAGAATGCCGTCGTAGCCCTTGCCGTGGATGTGGCGGAAGACGTTCTTGTAGTTGATCTCGCCGGTGGTCGGTTCGTCGCGGCCGGGGTTGTCGCCGATCTGGAAGTAGGCGATCTCGTTCCAGGCCAGGTCGATGTTGGGGATGAGATTCCCCTCGGTGATTTGTTGGTGGTAGATATCGAAGAGAATCTTGCAGGACGGCGAATCAACGGCGCGACAGATCATGTACGCCTGGGGGATCTTCGACAGGAACATCCCGGGGTGGTTGGCGTAGGGGTTGAGCGGCTCGAGCACCATGATCAGGCCGTCGGGCTCGAAGATCTCGGCCGCCCGCCGCAGGCTCTCGATGGCGTTGGCGGTCTGGTAGTCCATCTCGAGTCGCGGCGACAGATCGCCCATGACAACCGTCATCCACCGGGCGTTGACGCGCGCCGCGACCTCGACCGAGTCACGGCAATCAGCGAGGAACCGGGCGCGGTGCTCCTCGTCGCCGGCCGTGAAGCTCGGCACGCCGAAGCCGTTGCTGTTGGCAACGAACACACCCATGCGCATGTCGAGCCTCTCGAGCTCGGCGCCGATCGCCTCCTGCTCCCCGATCGGCCGCTGCCGCATGTTGTTGTCCTCGATCGAGCGGAACCCCTGATCGTGCATGAAGCGGATCTGATCGAGGAGCTCCTCGCCGGCCGAGTTGCGGAACATGCCGAAGTGGGGCGCGTAGTCGAGCTGGAAGCGGCGTTGATGGGGCACGGTTGGCGCCGCCGTGCCGGGCAGGGTCGTTGCCGCGGTGGCCTCCCGTCGTCGCCCGCTCGGCCGGTCACCGCGCACCGCTCCACTCGCCGCTGAGCCGATTCCCGCTCCCGCCGCGATGCCGAGGGTGGAGAGCGCTCCACGTTTCACGAAGTCTCTGCGTTTCATCATTCGCTTCCTGCTGCCGCCGCTCACATGTCCCGATCGAGCGTCGTGACGCCGGGCACCGCGACGGCGGGAACCGGCATCGGGCCGAAGTGAAACACATCCGGCACGAGGCTCATCTCGGCATTCAAGAGCTCGTCCCAGGTGATCTCCTGGCCGGTGTAGGCGGCCTCACGGCCCATGATCGCGGTCAGTGTGCTTTCGGCGACGCGACGGCCTTCATTGAGCGGCGCGCCGGCGCGGATGCTGGCGATCAGGTCGGTGTGCTCCTGGACGTACGGGTTCACGTACTCGGCGTCGCCCCACTCCCAGGCCTGCGCGCCGCGGATCCAGCGCGCCGGATCCGACGTGCCGCGCGTCCCGACGATACGCTCGCCGACGTGGTTGGCGTTGCCGTCGATCTGCCGGCACATACTCGTGACGCGGGCGCCGTTCTCGTACTCGAACTCGATCGCGAAGTGATCGAAGATGTGGCCGAACTCGGGCTCCACCCTGACCTGACGGCCGCCGACGCCGACTGCCCTGACCGGATGGCCCTGCATGGCCCAGTTGGCGACGTCGATGTTGTGGATGTGCTGCTCGACGATGTGATCGCCCGACAGCCAGGTGAAGTACAGCCAGTTGCGCGCCTGCCACTCCATGTCGGTCCAGTCGGGTTGACGCTCCCGGTTCCACAGGCCGCCCTGGTTCCAGAAGACCTGGGCGGTGAGCACGTCGCCGATGGCGCCGTCATGGATTCGTTTCATGGCCTCGAGGTAGGGCGCCTCGTGGCGACGCTGGGTGCCGGAGACGATCGCCAGGCCCTTCTCCTTCGCCATGTCGGCGGACTCGATGACCGAGCGGATGCCCACCGGGTCGACGGCGACGGGCTTCTCCGTGAAGACGTTCTTGCCGGCCTCGACGGCGGCGCGCAGGTGCTGCGGCCGGAAGGCCGGCGGGGTGGCCAGAATCACCAGGTCGATGTCGGTGCCCAGCACGCCCTCGAAGGCGTCGAAGCCGCTGAAGGCGGTCTCGTCCTTCACCTTGAACGCCGCGCCGAGTCGCTCGGCGAGGCGCTCGCGGCTGGCGGCGAGGCGATCGGCAAACAGGTCGCCCATGGCGACGATCTCGACGCCTTCCGAAGACTCGACGCAGTTGGCCGCCGCGCCGGTACCGCGGCCGCCGCAGCCGATGACGCCGACGCGCAAGGTCGCTGTTTGGCCGCCCGCGAAGGCGAAGCGAGGGGCGGCGACGATGCCGGCGGTAGCCGCGGCGGTGGTCTTGATGGCGTCCCTGCGGGTGATTCCGTTGTTGCTCATCGGTGCCTCCAGTCTTGCCTCGACCTCGATCGGGTGTCGTTCGATGCTCATCGCTGATGGGTGCGCTCTCGCCGCCTATCGTACGCCTTCCACGGCCTCCGGGTCCCGGACGACGCGAAATCCGACGAAGGGTCCGTCCGACAGCCACCAGGTGCTCTTGGGGATCTGCGGGTCGGTCGAGTTCCAGGCGCGGGTCTGCTCGGCGCGGGCGCCGCAGTGCACGTCGGTTGCCTGGTCGCGGTAGGAGCCGCCGTGCAGCGCCGCGACGCCGGCCGCGTCTCGGGCCCATTCGCCGGCGTTGCCGAGCATGTCGTAGATGCCGAGGGCGTCGGGCTGCATCGAGGCCACCGCGTGGGTGGCGCGATCGGCGTTGCCGGCGTGCCAGGCGGCGGACTCCAGGTAGTCGGCGGCGGCTGCATCGGCGATGGCGTCGGCAGCGGGCGGCGTGCCGGCCTGCATTTGTCCGCCCGCGAGGCCTACACCGTGGCCGAGGTAGCAGGCGTATCGCCACTCTTCGGCGGTCGGGAGCCGGTAGTTCTTGCCGGTCTTCTCCGACAGCCAGCGAGCGTATTCTTCGGCCGCGTGGACGGTCACCGAAAGGGCGGCGAAGCCCGAGTGTCCGAAGCCCCAATCGGGCGCGCCGTAGGGGCGGCTGGGGCGTGATTCTGCGTCGATGCGGCGGCGCGCGGCCGGCTCGTGGTCGAGGCCGAGCTGCCAGATGTCATATTCGTCCCAGGTGACCTCGGTCTTGCCGATCCAGAAATCGTCGACCTCGAGAACGACGCCGGCTCCCGCGGCCGCGGCGTCAGCCACGGTAAGCGAGCCGCCGGGAACCGGGATCATCTCGAACGTGACCACGGTGCCCGAGATCGTCTCGGTGTAGGGTTCGAGTTGCGAACCGGTGCCGGAGAAAGTTCCCAGAACGATGGTCACGATCACCGCTAACCCGTATATCTCGACAATCGGAGGGCGTTGAGATATGCGGGATAACCGAAGCTTGATGAACGTAGGGAAGATCATTTTGCTCCTTGCGCTGGCCGTTGTGCCGACGCGCGGTTCCCACGCGGCGCCGGCCTCCGAACCCGACTCTCGAACCGAGCCGGGCCTCGAAACACGATCCCACGGGACCTCGGGCTCCGGACGCCGACCCCTTGGGCACCCGGAGGACCGCTACGTGTATAGACAGGTCCACATGGGTATGCAAGTGCGCATCGTTCTTTACGGGGCCACACAAGACGAGTCGCGGCGGGCGGCGCGCGCCGCGTTCGCGGAGATTGCCCGGCTCGACGCGGTGTTCAGCGACTACCGGGCCGACAGCGAGCTGTCGCGCCTCGTCGACCGCGCCGGGCGGGCTCCCGTGCCGGTGAGCCGGGAGCTGTACGACGTACTCGATCGGGGCCGGCGCCTTGCCCAGCAGACCGGCGGCGCCTTTGATATCACGGCCGGGGCGCTGACCCGCCTCTGGCGGGCGGCGATTCGCGACGGCACGGCGCCCGACGAAGCCGAGCGCCGCGCCGCGATCGCCGCTTCGGGCGCCGACAAGCTTCGTCTCGACGGCGTCGCGCACACCGCGCAGGTCACCGGCGCGGGCTTGCGGCTCGATCTCGGTGGTATCGCCAAGGGCTATGTGCTCGACCGTGCCCTCGGCACGTTGACGGCCCACGGTGTTACGAGAGCCCTGGTCCAGGCCGGCGGGGATATCGTCGTCGGCGCCGCGCCGCCCGGCGAGCCCGGCTGGCGCCTGGCGATTCCTCACGCGGCATGCGAGGTGGTCGTAACCGACGTCGCCATCTCGACGTCCGGCGACAGCGAGCAGTTCGTCGAGATCGACGGCGATCGCTACTCTCACACCGTTGATCCGCGTAGCGGTTTCGGCCTGACCCGGCGCCGGATGGCGACCGTCATCGCCACCGACGGCATCACCGCCGACAGCCTGGCGACCGCGATTACGATCGTCGAAGATAGGGAGGTGGAGGCGCTGCTCGACCTCTACCCGGGAGCGCGTGCCCTGGTGGGTTACTCGCGACCGCTGGGAGATACGTCCGCTGCCGAGCTGAACGTACAGATCTACGACGAACCGGCTACGCTGCACGCGGCAAACACTACGGACGTATTCGCGGGATGTCGCCGTTAGCTGCCAGCCCGTCAGGAGGCTGCTATGCGCACGACCTGTCTGATTGCCTTCCTCGCCATCGCCTTGCTGGTGCCGTTCGATACGGCGGCAACCGCCGACGGAACGCGACGTGCCGACCCGCAGCAACAGGGGCCCGGGCGAGGCGACGACCTGGCGCTCAACGAGGCCTGGCGAGCTTTCCTCGGCCCCGCCGACCGGGCTTTTTTCGCCGCCCGCATGTCGACCGAGGCCGTCCAGGCCAAGATCGAGCAAGCGGAGGCGCGTGTCGCCGAGCTCGAGGAGGCGCGAAACGACCCCGACGACGAGGGCGGGCGCTCCGACATCACCGCCGATGTCGGCTTCCTGGAGCGCGCCCTCCGCGCCTTCACGGCGGCGCGTATGTCGACCACCGACGTGCAGAAGTGGTTGCGCGAGGCGCGGGAAGCGGGCGGCAGCGACCTGCCAAGCTAGCTGTGTTTTTCCAGGAGGTTGTTCATCAGGAGCTCCTCTGAGACAAAGGGGTTATCGAACACTCCAACGCCTCAGAGGGAGCATCCTGATGAACCTCCATGGTAACTCCAAGACGGGCCCCTACATACGAGAACAGATGGTCCGCCGTGTCCTGAGCAGGCGGAGCCTGCGAAGCTCTGACGACCGGATAGCAGGACCCCTGGGAATCCTCGACGCGCGGGTTGTATCATTCCGCATGTCTTTACCGACCCCACCGTACATCCGACCACACATCCGAAAGGCACCGGAACATGCACCGTCATTCGCCCACTATCCGTTCGATCGGCCTCGTCGCACTCGCCCTTCTCTTCATTCCGGCCGTGGCGCTCACTGCGCAGCAGGAGGAGGCCGAGAGCCAGGCGCCGGAAGATCCGCGCCTTGTCATTCTCGGCACCGAGGCCTACCTGACGCCGCCGCCGGAGGTCCTCGCCGCGGTGATGGCGACGCAGGACCGGCCGCTGCGGTTGGCGAGCCAGGACCCGACGGGGCAGATGTTCCTGCGGGCGGTCAGCGCCGGCTTCCCGACGCTGGCGAGCTTCGCCAAGGAGCGCTATGACCTGGGGCAGTTCATCATCGACCCAGTGGCGAACCGCAACCGCCGGCTCACCACCCGTGCGAGCGCCGGGCTCGAGATCTATGACGCCGACGGCGGCCTGGTGTCGACGATCGAGATCCCCGACGGCGCCGGGGTCAGCGGCCAGCAGTGGTCGCCGGATGGCTCGCAGGTGGCCTTTTTCGCCAATTTCGCGGACGCGACCCACGTCTACGTCGCCGACGCGCGGAGCGGCCGGTCGCGGCGCATCACCGCTACGCCGGTGCTCGCCACCTGGGTGACGTCGTTCGACTGGACGGCCGACGGCAGCCGCATTGTCACGGTCCTGTTGCCGGAGAACCGCGGCCCCGAGCCGGCCAAGTCCGAGGTGCCGGAGACGCCGAAGGTGCGGATGACGACGCCCGACCGCAACCGTCTGCGTACCTACTTCGACCTGCTCGAGAACCCCTACGAGAAGCGCCTCGTTCGCTACTACTCGACCGGGCAACTGGTGAGCATCGACGTGGCCTCCGGCGACACCGAGACGATCGGTGAGCCGGCCATGATTCGTGCGCTCGACGCGTCGCCCGACGGCGACTACGTTCGCGTCACGACGTTGAAGGACGACCTTTCCTACATCGTGCCGGTGAGCAGCGCCGGTAGGGTCGAGGAGATCTGGAACGCCGCGGGCGAAGCTCTCGCCGAGATCGATGACACGGACGTCAACGAGCAGGTGATCGACAACAACGGCGGCCAGCGTGGCCCCGGCGGCGGCCGCGGCGGCCGCGGCGGCCGCGGCGGCAACCCGAACAGCGATGACAAACGGTCGCTGGCGTGGCGCGCCGACGGCGGCCCGGGGATGGTGTTCATGCAGCGCGAGCCGCGCCCGGAACGCGACGACGACGCCGAGGAGCAGGAAGCCGAAGAGGACGAGGAGCGCGCTCCCCGCAAGGACCGTGTCATGTACTGGCTGCCGCCCTTCGGTGACGACGACACCGAGCTCGTCTACGAGACCGAGGACCCGATCAACGGCTTACGCTTCGATGAATCGGGTCGCTTGATGTTCCTGACCCGCCGCGACGGAGACACGGAGACCCTCCACGCCGTTTCGCTCGACGATCCGGGCGAGGAGCACCTGATCTACGAGGAAGACACCGACGATCGCACCGCCGACCAGGGCAGCCTCGTCGGTGGCCACACTCCGGGCTCGGTGCTCGTGTCCCCGGATGGTCAGTTGGTATTCCTCTCCGGCACGCAGTACTTCGACGATCCGCTCGTCGATGCGCCGCGACCGTTCCTCGATAGCGTCGACATCCTCTCGGGTACCAAGCAGCGCATCTGGCAGAGTGAGCCGGACGTGTTCGAGACTTTCAGCGCGACGTTGAATGACGACCTCACCGAGGTCATCGTGTCGCGCGAGTCGGCGACCATGGTGCCGAATCAGTTCCGCGTCAACGTCGAAACCGGCGCCGAAACCCAGGTAACCTTCAACGAGGACCGCCACCCGGAGATCACCGCGGCGCGGCGTGAGCGCTTCACGATTCAACGCGCCGACGGTTTCGAGTCGCGCGTCACCGTGACCCTGCCGGCCAACTACCGCGAAGGCACCCGCCTGCCGGCGATGTTCTGGTTCTATCCGCGCGAGTACACCGAGCAGGACGTCTACGACGAAGGCTTCGAGACGTTCAACAAGAACCGTTTCGCCAACGTCGGGGCGCGCTCGATGAGCATCCTGACGTTGCTCGGCTACGCGCTGATCGAGCCCGACGTGCCGATCGTCGGCCCGCAGGGGCAGCGCAACGACGAGTACCCGCACGACCTGCGCAACACGCTGGCGGCCGTCATCGACGAGATCGACGCCCGCGGTTGGATCGATCGTAGCCGCCTCGGCATCGGCGGCCACAGCTACGGTGCTTTTGGCACCGCCAACGCCATGATCCAGACGCCGTTCTTCAAGGCGGGGATCGCCGGCGACGGCAACTACAACCGGTCGTTGACGCCGGCCGGCTTTCAGAGCGAGCGCCGCATGTTGTGGGAGGCGCAGGATCTCTACATCGAGATGTCGCCGTTCTTCCAGGCCGACCGGTTGTCCGGAAGCTTGCTGTTGTACCACGGCATGGACGACCACAACGTCGGCACGAATCCGATCCACTCGGAACGCCTGTTCCATGCCCTCGAAGTGCTCGGCAAGACGGCGGCGATGTACAAGTACCCGTTCGAGGACCACGGGCCGGCCACGAGGGAGACGACGCTGGATCTATGGGCCCGTTGGGTCGCCTGGCTCGACCTCTACGTCATGAACCCCGACGGGCACGAGTCGACGACGACCGACGACGGGTCGGGTTCGCGCTAGCTGAACCGCGACGATCGACGAAGCCACGAGGCGGGGGAACGGTTGGGCGCCGTTCCCCCGCTCATATTCGGCGTTGACGCGTGGGGACGATCGGTTACTGTCCGCCACCCGAGACGGTGAACTTCTGTACGCGCCGGCCGGTGGACGCCTCGCCCACATAGAGGTTGCCGTGCGAGTCGATGCCCATGCCGTGGGGGCGTAGCATCTGGCCCACCTGGCGGCCGCCGCGGCCGAACGAGCCGACGATCTCCATGTCCGCGCGGCGCAGGATCCAGACCTTGTGGTTCGTGCCGTCGGCCAGGTAGAGCCACTCCTGATCGGCATCCGGGGATAGCTGGATGACGAACGCCGATCCCGACGACAGCGTGTTCGGCGCGATGATCTTCTCCATGACGAACTCGCCGCTCTGCTGGAAGACCTGGATGCGGTTGCCGCGGCGGTCGGCGACGTAGATCAAGCCGTCGTTCGAACCCACCAGGCCGTGGACGGTCGAGAACTGCCGCGGCGGATCGGCTTCACGATCGTCGCCTTCGTAGCGGTACTCGTCGTCCGGCACCTCGCCGTAGGCGCCCCAGTGGCGCAGGTACTCGCCGGTGTCGGCGTCGAACACGATGACGCGGCGATTGCGGTAGCCGTCGGCGATGAAGATCTCGTTGTCCTCGGGGTCGACCCAGATGCCGGCCGGGCCGCCCAGGAGGGTTGTGTCGTTGCTGCCGGCGTTCTCGTCGTACTCGCCGATGGTCATGATCGGCTGGCCGTCGCGGGTGAACTTCATCACCCGGTGGTGCCGGTAGGTGCCGACCCAGACGTTGTCGTTGTGATCGATGAACAGCCCGTGGGCATCTTGCGGAAACTCGGAGACGTCCTGGGTGGCGGGGTCGCCCCAGCCCTGCACCACGTTGCCCTCGGCGTCGAACTCGATCACCACCGGCGCCGGCGCGCAGCACTCGCCGAGCGGCGGGTCCTGGACGGCCGAGGTTTCTTCGGGGGTCAACGTCGCCGGCAGGTGGGTGACCCACACGTGGTCGTCGGCGTCGACGAACACCGAGGTCACCGCGCCCATGATCCACAGGTTCGGCATCTCATGGGGCCAGCTCGGGTCGACCTGGAACGTCGGCACGCCCCCGGCAGCCGATGCGGCGGGCGCCGGAGCGGTGTCATCGTCGCCATCCGGCGCCGACCCGCAAGCAATCAGGCCGAAAGAGAGCGGCAAGAGCAGCAAGAGTACGAAGATTCGGCGAGCTTCTCTCATCTTTCCTATTCTCCATTGGGGATGTTGCGGGGCAATCTATCGTCTTGCGCGAGCATCCCGCAACAGCAGGGCGAGGAGGGAGAGTCGGGCCGGCCCTGGTTCCGCCTCGTTCGCTCGCTGCGGCTCGCCGATTTCGTGCCCCGTGAGCCGCGCCCGGTGAACGGAGGAACCTTGACCTACGGGCCGCGAGCGGCCACGCTAGTGGGGTAGATGTTGCCTAGGGGTGGCCACTCGGCCTGAGATCAAACCCTTGAACCTGATCCGGTTGATACCGGCGTAGGTAACGGCAGCCGGCTCCTTCGCGCGGCGAGGGAGAGGCGCTCTCGAATCGAGTAGGCCGTCTCCTGAACGAGGAGAAGCTTGTGTCTCGACGGATGAGCGGTACTCATGTGGCGGCCGTGAAGGCGCTGCGGCCGATTTTTTTGGCGCTTGCCTTGTCTCTCTCGCTTGGCCCGGCACCCTGTGCGGATGCGCAAGTGGGCCCTGAGGGGCGCGACCCCGAAGCCCAGCAGAGCGCGCGAGTGCACGGCGTCGTTCTGGATCCCACCGGGGCGCCCGCCGCGAACGCGACGGTGGCAGTCGGCGCCCGGCACGTAACCACCGACGCTGACGGGCGCTTCTCGATCGGGGTTGAAGACGGCGATCGAGAATTCGTCGTGCGCCACCCCGCCTATCAGGAGCTCCGCCGGGTCGTGACCGTCGCGGGCGTGGACGTCGAGATCGAGCTCAGGTTGCAGTGGGTCACGGCGGTCCGCGAGTCGGTCACGGTGACCGGCATTCGGGCGGGTGAGCGGATGCCGGTGACGAAGCGCAATATGGACCGGGCGGAGATCGACAAGCTCGATTACGGCCAGGACGTGCCGCAGTTGTTGCAGTATACGCCCTCGATGAACTGGTACTCCGATTCAGGGGTGGGCTCGAACTACTCGTACTTCAGCATGCGCGGCATCGCTCAGACCCGCATCAACATGACGTTCGACGGCGCGCCGCTCAACGATCCGGCCGAGCACGCGTTGTACTTCAATAACTTCCACGACTTCGCCAGCACGGTCGACAGCATCCAGATCCAGCGCGGCGTCGGCACCTCGTCGGTGGGCTCGCCGGCCTTTGGAGGGTCGGTGAACTTCGCCTCGCGCACGCCGTCGCCGGAGCCGCGCCTCGATGGCCGGGTCGTGCTCGGCTCGTACGCAACGGCGCGGGCGTCGGTGGGCTACCAGACCGGTGTGTTCGACAACGGCCTGTATCTCGGTGGCCGCTTTTCGTTCGCCCGAACCGACGGCTACCGGGACAACTCCGGCACCGAGCACAACACGTTGTTTCTCAACGGTGGTTGGCGGGGCGAGCGCGCCTCGTTGACGTTCGTCGGCTTCTCGGGTCGGGAGCAGTCGCAACTCGCCTACCTGGCGGTCGAACCGGAGGTCCTTGCCGAAAACCGGCGCTTCAACCCCCTCACCGAGCAAGACCGCGATGACTTCGGCCAGGACTTCGCCCAGGTGAAGTACACCCAGGCGGTGGGCGAGCGGTCGCTCCTGACGGCGTCGTTGTACTACAACGGCGCCGCCGGCTGGTTCCAGCTCTGGGACGACCCGGTGGCGCAGACCGACCTGCTGCGCTTCGGCATCGATCAAGGGTTCTTCGGCAGCATGGTCACGTTCACCACCACAACCGACCGGCTGTCGGGAACCTTCGGCGTGCACTACAACGACTTCAGCGGCGATCACTTCCTCGACTCCGCCGCCGCCGGGCGGCTGTACGTGAACACCGGCTTCAAGAGAACGGCCAACGGCTTCGGCAAGATCGAATACGACCTCGGCCGCACGATTCTGTTCGGTGATCTGCAGGTGCGCTGGGCCGAGTTTTCGTACCAAGGCGACGTCGACCTCGGCGCGGTCAACTGGACCTTCGTCGACCCCAAGCTCGGCGTCCGGCGGATCCTTTCGCCGCGGCTGAGCCTGTACGGCTCAGTCGGTCGGGCACAGCGCGAGCCGGGGCGCCTCGACATGCTGCTCGGCGAGGACAACGCCACGGTAGCGCACGATCTCGAAGCGGTCCGGCCCGAGAAGGTCATCGATTTCGAGTCCGGCATCAACTACAACTCGCCGCGGCTGGCGCTCCAGGTCGACGTCTACGCGATGGAGTTCACCGATGAGATCGCGCTCACCGGCGAGCTGTCTGCAATCGGCCTGCCGCTGCGCCGTAACGTCGAGAGCTCGTACCGCCGCGGCATCGAGGTCGACTTGAAGTGGATGCCGCTGCTCGATTGGGCGGTGGTGCACAGCCTCAACCTGAGCCGCAACCGGATCAGCGAGTGGACGCAGTTCTACGACGTGTTCGACGAGTCGGGCAACTGGATCGGCAGCGAACCGCTTACCTTCACCGGCGTGCCGCCGCTGTTGACGCCGTCGGTGATCCTCAACCTCGGCGTCGAGTACAGCCGTGGGGCCACCAACATCGCGCTGATCGGACGTTACGTGGCGCACTCGCAGCTCGACAACACTGGCCTCGAAGCCTTCCGAACGCCGTCGTTCGCCACCCTGGATCTGCGCGCCTCGCAGGGGCTCGGTCGTTGGTGGCCGGGGGCGGCGCCGACGGTTCGTTTGTTCGTCAACAACCTGCTCAACAACAAGAATTTGCTGCCGAGTGGCTACAGCTACCAGTTCATCAACCGTGACGCCGCCAGCAACGACAGCCTCGACGGCATCCCGTTCTTCTACCCGCTGGCGACGTTCAATGCCTCGTTGGTGCTGGAGCTGAGCTTTTGATCGTCGTGGCCGGCCTCGCGGGCGCGCCGGGTCGGTGGGCGACGCGGCCATGATCGGCGACCTGCCGGGTCGGCGAGCGGCGCCGCGATGATCTCCCTCGAGGTCGTTGCCGTGGCGATCACGCTGGCGGCCGTCTATCTGACGACCCGCCAGGTGATTTGGTGCTGGCCGCTGGGGCTGGTCAGCGTGACGCTGTACGCGCTGGTCTTCTTCGAGGCGCGGCTGTACGCCGACATGGGGCTTCAGGGGCTGTACTTCGGGCTCGCCGCGTATGGCTGGTGGGCATGGCGGCGTGGCGCCGCAGACCACGGCGAGCTGGCGGTGGCGAGAACGTCGCCGCGGGCGTGGGCCGTGCTGATTGTGGTGGCGGCGGTCGGCGGCGTGCTTCTCGGGGAGATTCTGAATCGCCTGACCGACGCCTCCTTGCCCTTCATGGACTCCGTGTTGACGTCGTTCTCGATCGCGGCGCAATGGATGCAAACCCGTAAACTGCTCGAGTCCTGGCTGCTGTGGCTGGGGGTCGACGTGTTGTACGTCGGCATGTTCGTGTACAAGGGCCTGTACCCGACGGCCGGCCTCTACGGCGTCTTCTTGATCCTGGCAACCTTCGGATTCGTCCAGTGGAAGCGGTCGATGAGTGTGCCCGAGACCGAAGCGGGAGTGGCGGTGTGAAGGGCGTTCTGGAGCGCGTCGTGAAGGCCGGCGTGCGCGGCGAGGTGAAGCGCGTCGTGGTTACCGGCTCCGAATGCACCGGCAAGACGACTCTTGCGGTGGCCTTGGCGACGCACTATCAGGTTCCGTGGGTTCCGGAGTTCGCCCGGCGCTTTGTTGCCGAGAAGGGCGCGGCGCCGGTATTCGCCGATGTCGAGGCCATCGCACGTGGCCAGGTCGCCCTCGAGGACAAAGTCGCGGCGACCACCACGACGCTGCTGATTCAGGACACCGACTTGCTCAGCACGGTGGTCTACAGCCACCACTACTATGGTGCCTGCCCGGCCTGGGTCGAGGCCGCCCTGCAGGAGCGGTGCGCCGACCTGTACCTTCTGGCCGGGATCGACGTGCCGTGGGTGGCCGACGGTGACCAGCGCGATCGCGGCGATTCTCGGCTGCAGATGCAGGATCTATTTCGCCGGGCGCTGCTCGATCAGAGTCTTCCGTTCTGCGAAATCGAGGGCAACGTCGAGGCCAGGGTGGAGCAGGCGGCCGCGGTGATTCGCGACGCGACAGAAGTGCGAGGATCGTGATCTGCCACTCCATGACAGCGGGAGGATGCTGATCCACCACTCCACGGCAGCACCAGGATGTTGAAGTTGAGGCCGCGTTGCACCAAGATGGCCC
>SMVB01202948.1_pt1 | contig 13777 bp, 8 predicted proteins | sample 2456461 | NCBI WGS metagenome assembly SMVB01 (sample SAMN11095934, study PRJNA526329) | marine sediment metagenome | biome: Marine sediment; feature: Surficial sediment; material: Deep marine sediment; isolation source: Hadal surficial sediment | place: Pacific Ocean | collected 2014-05 | depth 0-1...
CGATATTTCAAACAAAGGCAAGCGGGGGCCGAGCGGTCGGGGCCTGTTGCCTGTTTCGATGCAGAGTGGAAGCCGCACCACCAGCGTCCTCGGCGGTCTCAGCTTTCAAGGGGACGTGCGAGGGTTCGGGTGGGGAGTCAATGGAGCGAGCGAAATCGGGTTGGGTGACAACAGCCGCGGCTACCGGCTTGGCAACAGCGTGAGGTTCACCGGTTGGCTGGCTCACGATGTGACGAGTTGGTTCAGCGGCTCGCTTCGTCTCGCCTACGACCAATGGTTCCAGCTGCAAAAGACCGAGGGTTCCGGCCCCGCCGACCACTTGTCCTCGTACCGGAGTTCAACCGGCGGCAAGCGGTTGGCCCTGGCCCCGGGCGTTAGCATCGGCCTGCCGGGGATGATGGGCGGACAGCGATTGTCGTTCGAAGCTTCCTGGCCGATCTATCGATCCATGCGCGGGATTCAGGTCGATCGCGACTACCGCTTGATGACGGGCTGGGAGTGGATCTTCTAATCCCAACAGCGTTCCAAGAGCGTTCCGCGGGCGCTACGAAAGGGTTCACATGTCTCCCAAATCGGATCGATTGGCGTTTCTCTGTCTGGGAACCATGGGATATCCAATGGCGGGCCATCTGGCCCGGGCAGGCTACTCCGTACGCGTCTACAACCGGACGGGGTCCACTGCACAGAGATGGCAGCGTGAGTATGCGGCCCACGCGCCCGAGGTGGCTGAAACTCCGGCCGAGGCGGCGCGGGGAGCCGATGCTGTCTTTGTCTGCGCAGGCAACGACGACGATCTGCGCGAAGTCGTTCTCGGACCGGACGCTGCACTCGCAGCGATGCAACCCGGAGCCTGTCTGGTCGACCACACCACGGCTTCGCCTGATCTCGCGAGGGAAATCTTTGCCGGCGCAAAAGCTGTGGGGGTCGACTTTATCGATGCCCCAGTTTCGGGAGGTCAAGCGGGGGCGCAGAACGGAGCGCTCACGATCATGGTCGGGGGAGAAGACGAAGCCTATCAGCGCGCGATCCCATGGCTCGAATGCTATGCCAAGATGCATCTCCACCTGGGGCCGTCCGGGGCGGGGCAACTCACCAAGGCCGTCAACCAGATCTGTATCGCCGGGCTGCTCCAGAGTCTGTCGGAAGGTTTGAATTTTGCGCGGCGTGCGGGTCTGGATGCCGCCCGGGTGGTCGAAGTGATCTCCCAGGGGGCCGCTCAATCATGGCAAATGGAGAACCGCTTCCAGACGATGCTGGACGGTGAGTACGACTTCGGATTCGCCGTCGATTGGATGAGAAAAGATCTCGCCATCGCCTTCGCGGTTGCCGAGCAGATCCAAGCCCCCCTGCCCATCACCGAAGCCGTCGATGAACTCTACGCCGAAGTGAAGTCGCGCGGCGGTGGACGGCTAGACACCTCGAGCCTGATGACTCTGCTCGACTAGTCTCGGCTGGGGAGACACGGTGGTAGCAAGAACAAAAGGGAAACCGGCTCGCCGTTGGGCTTCACTCCTGGGTTGGCTGTGCGCTGCCTGGCTGGCCTGCGCGAGTTCTGCGCTTGCACTCGAGAACCAGCCCGGAGTTCGTTTCGAAGCCGCGACCCAGCGGGCGCAAGCCAGCGAACAAAGCGCCATGGGCTGGCGACTCGCGATCGCAACCGCCGGCTTGGTGCTGGTCGCGATTCCCATGTTGTCGAGAAGATTTTCTAGAAAATCTTCGAGTTCGCCGATCGAGCGCGCGCGTGTCGGACTGCTGCTGGTGCTCGCCGTGGCATCGGTCGCTTCCTACTATGACTTCTTCCAATCGAGGCCCGGTGCCGGCTTCAAGGGCACCGACGTTTTCCACTACTACATGGGATCCAAGTACTTTTCGGAAGTCGGCTATTTCGATCTCTATCACTGCACGATCCTCGCGCTGACCGACTCGGGAGTCGAATCTCGCTTCGAGTTGCCCAAGATCCGCGATCAACGCACCCTGCGCATCCATACCCCCGAGACCGCCCTCGCCGCGGCGCGCCAATGTCGCAAACAGTTTTCCGACGACCGCTGGCGAGCCTTCGCCAAAGACATCGACTGGTTCAATGAGAAGTTTCAAGCCGACCGCTGGCGAATTCTCCTGTTCGACCACGGCTACAACCCGAGTCCCGTGTGGAACGCGATCGGCGGTGCCGTGACCTCTCGGGTTTCGCTTCGAAGTGCGGCCTTCGAATGGTTGATCCACGCCGATCGATTCTTGATGCTGGGAGCCTTGGCTCTGATCGTCTGGGCCTTTGGTCTCGAGGCCGCGGCATTGTCGGCGGTGGTCTGGGGCACGGGTCAGCACTGGGGTCACGCCTGGATCGGCGATTCGCTACTTCGCAACCTGTGGCTTTTCGCGGTGATCGCGGGACTCTGCAGCTTGAAGAAACGGAAAGAGTTTCTGGCTGGGGGGATGCTCGCCCTCGCATCACTGTTGCGCGTGTTTCCGGCGATCTTCGTGCTCGGCTTCGTCGTTGGCTGCGGAGCCGCGGCAGAGCGCAAAACGGATTGGAAGCCGGCCGCGCGCCGCTTTGCACTCGGTGTTGCTTCGGCAGGACTGCTGCTGTTGCTGTTCGCTGCGATGTCTTCGGAATGGGGAGCGACCGCGTTCCTCGAGTTCTATGAGAAGATCTCGGTATTCACCGACAAGAAGTCACTCAACAAGTTGGGCCTGTCTTCACTGGTCTGGCGCGCAATCATGATGGGCACGGGCCACCTCACGACCGGCGCGGACGGTAATGTGTCACTGAGTTTGTATGCGCCCGGCTGGTTGCCCTTTGTCATCCGAGGCATTCAACTCGTGATCGTCGTTCCGGCGCTGATGCTGTTCTGGCGCGCAGCCGGCCGCAGCCAGGCCTGGGAGAGTTCTGCGCTCGGTTTTGCCTTGATTCCCCTGTTGAGCGATCCCGCAAACTACTATTTCAGTTTCGTGATCTGCGGTGTCTTGTTGGCAACCCAAAGACCGCGCTTGCAGGTCTATCTGTTGGGGAGTGCCGTGCTCTGGATTGCCAACGGGCTCTGGTTCTATCGACTTCCCGAGGAGTACCTGGGCGCCGGCATCATCGCGGTTCTGCTGCCGCTCGCCGTTTTGTACGAAATGTCGCGGGCCCCCGACGACAGTAGCCCCGCGCCAACCTGAACCGGCCTGTCATCGCTTTGCGAGTGCGCTCGGTCCCGGTTGCATGAAGAGCGCAAAGTGGGCGATCGAGAGATCGTCGCCGTCCACCTTTCCATCTCCGTCGAGATCAAAATTTGGATCGTACGGTCCGTTCTCGGACGACATTGCGATCCACTCGATGTCGCCCCGTTTCGTCAGGGGATACATGACTCCCCATGAGGTCGTGACCACGCCGTCTCCGTCGACATCGGCGTCGCAAAAGTTGCCGAAGCCATCGGCGTTGGTGTCTCGCTGAGCGGGGTTCGGGACCTCGAGGCAGTTGTCCACGGTGTCGGGAATGCCATCGCGATCTCGATCGCCCTTTGGCCGAGCGTGGGGCTTCGCGACGGTCATCAAGGGGTCGCCGATATAGACGTTCATCCACCCCAGGTACGGAATGCTTCGGTAGAAGGCTTCGACCGCCCGCAGACCTTCAGCGTAGCTGGGAAGAAAAATTTGTGGCCTGGGAACTCCCGACAGGGCAGGTTCGTACACGTGGCCCGTCGCCCCGGCGACGCCGAGATGCACCAGGTCGGCGATCAGTGACTGCCCGTATCCGGCTGGGTAGGTAAAACTGCGAGCGTTGGTGCTGACGAAGTCGTTTGCGAGACTCCTCGGGCCGAAGCTGCCCGGGTAGAGCTTGTCCAAGATCATTCCGTAGAAGGGCTTGCCCGCGTCGTTTCCGTCGTTGCTTCCCCAGGACGTGTAACCCGCGATCGAATCCACCCCGGAAACGAACTCCAGTTCGCGATCGTGCATGACCCTTAGCCCCATGCCGGACAAGATATCCGCCGTCGCCGCGAGCCAGAGCCGATTGGCGATCGCCAAGCCGGGAACTTGACCGGGATCTTCGTCGATCAGCCAGACTTCCCCAGCGAGATCCAAAGGCTCGGCCGTTGCCGAATCGATCAGGTGCTTGATGTCACCCGGCAGACCCGTTGCCTCATCCAGATGTTTCTCGTAGCCGGTAAGTCTGGCAACCATGTAGCGAAGCGTTGCGTCGGGGTTTTGTCTGCGAAATTCGCGGAACGACACTCTGGCATCATAAAACGGATTGATTGAATCCATGATACCGGCGGACCCGGCGCTCTCCGAAAACAGCAGCGAGAGTTCGGCGTCTACGGAGGCTCGCGAAGCAACGCGCAGCCAGTTTTCCCGGTTGGGCGCGGGCCCGTCGACACGCAGCGGGATGCCCTTGGTGGTGACCAGAATCTCGACCGAATCCCGCAGCCCGCGTTCTTCCATGATGCGTTCGAGGGGCTGTCGGATCAATTCCTCGTATTGCTCGGCAGTGATCGTTTCGTCTGCCCTGTCGCCAAGCTTCGCATCGCGCAAGGGGATCTTCAGGCGAACGACATTGTCGCTCGAGATCATGCGCGCCTTGGCGTAGTAGTCTCCGATGGCCATCGAGATGGCGCTCTCGGAGTTGGTGATCACCAGAACATCGTCGCGCTGGGTGGCGGAACACGAGGCGTTCAGCAGGCACAAGACCGCGAGTGCTGTGAGCATGGGCGTGGGTCGAAAAATCGGGTAGGTCCCTTTCTCATCAAAATGTACGAGAACGCTCGAGTTCGGCCGGGGCCCGAGACGCCGCCCGGATGTGCTGCACCGGTCCTCATTGTGGCCCGTGACGGCGGTTCCCACCACCCTAACTGAGGAGCCTGCCCCAAGACTCTCGCGACAGATCAACGCCTGACCCTCGCGAAAACTCGCGCCCTCGATAAACTGGCTCTGCAACGATCAACTCTAGAGGGGAAAATCCTTGGCACAGGAATTTGTCTACGTCATGCACGACCTGCGCAAAGTCGTGGGAGCGGGGCGTACGATTCTCGACGGGATCAACCTCTCGTTCTATCCCGGCGCCAAAATTGGGGTTTTGGGACACAACGGTGCGGGCAAGTCGACTCTGTTGCGCATCATGGCGGGGCTCGACAGCGACTTTCTCGGCGAAGCCAGACCGGTGGGCAAGGTTCGAATCGGCTACCTGCCCCAGGAACCCGAACTCGATGCCGAAAAAGATGTTCTGGGCAACGTCGAGGAGGGCGTGGCCGAGACCCGTGCTCTTTTGCAGGCCTTCGAAGATCTGAGCGCGAAGTTCGCCGAACCCATGGACGACGACGAGATGAACGCGCTGTTGGAAAAGCAAGGGGCGCTACAAGATCAAATTGACGCAGTCGGGGGTTGGGAACTCGAACGCACGGTCGAGATCGCCATGGACGCCCTGCGCTGTCCGCCCGGGGACTCCGATGTCAGCAAGATCTCCGGCGGCGAACGTCGTCGCGTCGCCCTCTGCCGCCTGTTGCTCGCGAAGCCCGAAATGTTGCTGCTCGACGAACCGACGAACCATCTCGACGCCGAGAGCGTCGCCTGGTTGGAGCGCTTCCTCGCCGAATACCCCGGCACGGTCGTCGCGATTACCCATGACCGCTACTTCCTCGACAACGTGGCGGGTTGGATTCTCGAACTGGATCGCGGAGCCGGGATTCCCTGGAAGGGCAACTACTCGTCGTGGTTGGAGCAAAAGAGCAAGCGCCTCGAAGTCGAGGAGAAACAGCAGTCGGCCCGGTCCCGCACCCTCAAGCGCGAACTCGAATGGATCAACATGAGCCCCCGCGCCCGCCAGGCCAAAGGCAAGGCGCGCATCAACGCCTACGAAAAACTTCTTTCCGACGGGGAACAGCGGGTCGCGGGCAAAGCTGAAATCGCGATTCCGGTCCCGAAGCGCCTGGGCGATGTAGTCGTAGTCGCCGAAGGTTTGTCGAAGGCTTTCGGAGAGACGCTGCTGTTCGATGATCTCGACTTCAACCTGCCACCCGGAGGCATCGTCGGCGTCATCGGTGCAAATGGTGCGGGCAAGACCACCTTGTTTCGCATGATTACCGGGGAAGAAAAGCCCGATGCCGGCAGCCTGCGTCTCGGCGAGACGGTCGAATTGTCCTATGTCGATCAGAGCCGTGACTTGCTCGAACCCGAAAAGACCGTCTGGGATGTGATCAGCGGGGGCGAAGAGCGCATCCAGATCGGCGGGCGCGAGATCGCGTCCCGGGCCTATGTCTCCTCATTCAACTTCAAGGGAACCGATCAACAAAAACTCGTGGGCGACCTTTCCGGGGGAGAGCGCAACCGCGTGCACCTCGCGACCTTGATTCGCCGGGGTGGAAACCTTTTGTTGCTGGATGAGCCGACCAACGACCTCGACGTCGATACCCTGCGGGCGCTCGAAGACGCTCTGGTGGATTTCGCAGGCTGCGCGGTCGTGATCTCCCATGATCGATGGTTTCTCGACCGCATCGCGACTCACATCCTGGCGTTCGAGGGCGACAGCCGAGTGGTCTGGTTCGAGGGCAACTACGCGGACTACGAAAAGGATCGCCGACGCCGCCTCGGTGCCGACGCCGATCGCCCGTCTAGGATAAAATACCGACGCCTCGAGGCGTGATTCTCCCCGGTAACCCTCAATGAGCGATGCAGAAGCCTTGCACGAATCCGATTCGCCTACTGCACCCGCACCACTCTCCGGGCCGACCTACGCCCTGAGTCCGGCACCTGTTTGGTATGGCGTGCTGGCCGTAATCGTGTGCGGACTGATCGAAGCCCGCTACTTGAATCGCGGCATCAGCCTGCTCGACGAGGGCTGGGCCATGTACGCCGCGATGCAGCTCCACATGGGGGGCACGCTCTATCGCGACATCTTCTGGGTGTTCCCACCGGCACACGTTTTCACCGCCTGGCTCGGCTATGCCATCGCCCCGGACGGCATCCTGTTCACGCGAACGCTCTACGGTTGCTGGACCGTCGCCTTGTGTCTCTCGTGTTTCCAGCTCGGACGCCGCATCATGCCCAGTCGCTTCGCGCTGCTGGGCGCACTGCTGCTCGCTTTCGCGGCGCCGCGCACCCACACGATGCAGCTGTTGTTTGGCTACCGGTACCTCGTGTTGGCCATGCTCGCGCTGTTGGCTTTCCACTATCGGCTGCGAACCGGCGATTCGCGCTGGATGCTGGCGGTGGGCGTGATGGCGGGAATCGCCGTCAGTTTCCGACTTACCCCCGGTTTTGCAGTGAGTGTCGGCATCGGCTTCGGGGTAATGCTCGCGACCCGGGACTGGCGGCGCTGGCTCGGCGATTGGGTCCGCTTCGGCGCGGGGATCTCGATCGTTATGTTGCCCGTGCTCGCATGGTTTGCGTACAGCGTGGGACTGGCGCAGTTCGCCCAGGAGGTGGTGGTGCATCCGCTCGAGATGCTGCAGGCACTGCCGCTCCCAACCCTCTTCTTTCCCCGCCACTGGGATCGAATCCTGATCGGGCGCGCCTTCTACAGGTTCGAGTTCCGGCTCTACTCGGCGTTGTACCTCATGTATGGAGTGGCACTGCTGATCACGTGGCTGCGCTGCTTCCGGGCGGGACGGCCGTTTCCTCACGCATTTCTCGGGAGCCTCGTGATCTTTGGTGCGGTCTTCTATATCCGATCTCACGGCCGTGCCGACGAGGCGCATCTCGACTCGACGATCCCGCCAATCTGCATCCTGTTGGCCCACGCCTCGAGCACAATGTTTGCGCGACTGCGCTCACTGCCCGGCTTGGCTGCGCGCAAGTTTCGACATGCCGCCACCGCCTTTTGCGGGGTCGTGCTCTGCGGCTGGATCCTGCTCTTGAGCTCGGACCAGAAGTTGATCAACGCCTACAACGGCTTCGAAAGGATCGATGGCCTGGCCGATGCCATCTATATCAGCCCGGACGAAGCGACGATGATCGCGAGACTTACCCAGACCATCGCGAGCGAGAGCCAACCGGGCGACGTCATTCTGGATCTGAGTCCGTCTCCCTTCCTCTATGTCCTGGCCCAGCGCAGAGGACCCGGCTACCGCGACACCGTCATCCCCGGAACCTTCTACGACGCAGACGACGAAGAGGCCTTCGTCAAACGACTCGAGGCCACCCCACCCAAGTTGGCCATCTGGCCACACAAGATCTTTGACGACATGCAAGAGCGGAGTCTGTCGACGGTCGCGCCTCGACTGGTCGACTGGGTGAGGCAGAACTACGAGCCCGTGATGCGCCAAGAGCGCTTCTCCTTGCTGAAGTACGTCGGGTCGGACTGACACGGACGGCATTGGATACGCCGCCCCACAAGTTCGCAAGCTCGACTCCCGCGGCACCGTTGAAGTCCGCGCCGCGGTTGTCGCCTCGGATCAGATTATTTATGAAGTCGAAGCGCGATAGCGGTTCGGACTTTTGTGGTAGTGGGCTTTGATCGGAGCTCGCCGATTCCGGCTCGAGGCAGTGCCTCGCCTTTGCAGCCTCTTCGTACTCAGTCCAAGTATCCTAATGCCCGTAGGCGGTCCAGGTCTTCTTCGCTTAGTTGTTGCGGACTTTGGTTGGCGGGCGAGAATATTTTGACTAGTTGGTCGACTCGTTTGCGGTGGGTGTTGAGGATGTCGGTTCGTTGGCTGGCGAGGTTGTTTAGTTCGTCGGGGTCGGCGTCGAGATCGAAGAGCATGAGGTGTTCTTGGTTTCGCTCCCACATGCTTTTCCAGTTTCCCTTGCGGTAGGTCTGGTAGAAACGCTCGGTGACGAGGAGTTCGTCGGGTTCGAGGTCGGGGTCCGGCGCGCCTGCGAGTCCGGCGATTTCGCGTATCAGGCCGCGGATGTCTTGTCCGCGGACGAATGTATTCGAGGGTTTGTCGAGAGCCGGCTTTATGATGAGTGGGACGCGGAGCAGGGGTTCGAACGAGGGGTTGCCGTAGTGGCGAGAGATCTCGAAATCGAGATGGTGGTCGATCAGCATCTCTCCATGGTCGGAGGTGAAGACGATGGCTGAGTTTGTCAGCAGGCCAGAGGATTCGAGGGAGTCGAGGAGAACGCCCAGGTGCTTGTCGAAGCGGCGGACGCTTTCCGCGTAGGAGATGTCGAACAGGATCCAGTCGTGCACATCGATGTAGTGGATGTAGAGGAAGAACCGGTCGCTCTTGCGATTGGCCAGGATGCTGAGGACGCTTTTGTTGACGTGTTCGGCGGTTCGAATGCGGGCGGACTGTCGGGCGTTGAGCTTCTTGTCGGGCGGGACACGGCCCACCTCGAACCAAAGGTCAAACCCCTGGTCGTATCCGTAGGGCCGGAAGAGCAACTTGTTGGAGACGATGCCCGCGGTCCAGTACCCCGCGGCGCGCAGATCTTCGGCCAGGGTTTGGACGGCGTTGGGTACGCAGGCGTCGTCTGCTTCGTCGAGAGCGAAGCGCGACATTCCGCAGGAGGCAAAAGTGTTCCAGTCGAGCGCCGCCCGGGCGTCGCCGAACTCGATGCTCGGCGTGCGACCTGCGAACAGTGCGGCCATCGACATTGTCGTCGAATGAAAGGCCGAGCTGGCATTCTGGAAGATCTGTCCACCCGCAGCCAATCGGTCGATGTTGGGGGTCTCGACTTTGCTCGGAGAAAGATCGCTCGCGTAGGCGGACACGTGGTCGCGTCTCAAGGTATCGACGACGATCAAGATGATGCGCTCGGGACCGCTGCTCGGTGTCGTTCCCAACTCGCAGCCGACCAGCAGCAGGGCGATCGAAAGCCCTGTTAAACCCCTTCGCCACATGGCTATGGATGATCTCCCGGTATGTTTCAATGGGACTCTAGCCTCAAACGTTGCTCGTATCGATCAATTGGGTCCGGTATCCTCGCGCGCGCGAGGGAGAATCAAGCTGGACAACGTGGTTTCCAAGACCGACTCGAGTGCCACACCTGGGGCGCCTGGTCTAGATCGGGTCGCCGCAAGTGCGGACACCAGAATTGCCCTCTGTGTCTTTGACTGCTCTCGACCGCAGTCGCTCGAGAGCCTGCTCGCTTCTCTTCCCGAAGCGGCCAGCGTGGGGCTGTCGGAGATCCTCGTAGTGCACGAGCGCTCGGCGGCCTGGCCGGCAGAGATCGAGGCCGAGCTGGCGCGTGGCTTTCGGGTGCCGCTCCGCTTTCACCGCAATCCCCGGGATTACGCCTACGGAGATGCACGCAAGGCGGCCTTCGAATACGCGATCGCGCGCGGCTTCAGCCATGTGATCTGCCTGCGCGCCGAACAACGGCACCCGGTGGATGCGCTGCCCGAGTTGTTGCACTACGCCGCCCGACACCCGGCAGATCTGATCATCGCCGCGCGGCCGAGCACGGGTCCTGAAAGCTCGGACCGCAGGCTCGGGACGGGGCTGCACGAGCGGATTCTCAAGTTGGGCCTGAGAGACTATCAATCGAGCTATCGGATCTATCCGATGGCAGCGTTGCGGGTTCTGCCTTTCCAGCTCAACGCCGACGATCGCACCTTCGACACCGAGTTGCTGATTCAGTGTCGCGGCCTCGGGGTCGGGATCCAAGAGATGTCTGCGGACCGGGGTTGGAACGAGTGGGACAGTCTTGGCGATCGTCTACGCGGGGTCTATCGCAGCGCGGCCGCGTCCTTAGGCTATCGACTCCACCAGTTGCACGTGACGAGACGCGGTCAGTACATGATCGACCACGATGTCCAGTACACCCTCAAGTACAGCTCGACCGGTTCTCACATGCAGATCGTGGATGCGATACGGCCCAACACCCTGGTGCTCGATCTGGGATGTTCCCAGGGTCTGCTCGCGCGACCTTTGCTCGAAAAGTCGGTCAAGGTCACGGGAGTGGACATGCAACCCGCATCAGAGGTCACAAGCGAGTTGTCTGAATACTTCCAGAGAGATCTCGAAGAGCCGTGCGAGCTCCCTCTGGGTCGTGTGTTTGACTACGTCGTCGTCGCAGACGTAGTCGAACACGTCAAGAACCGGACGCAGTTGATCCGCAGTGCACGCCGCTACTTGAAAGAGGGCGGGCGGCTGATTATTTCGACCGGCAATATTGCCCTGTGGTTCTATCGGCTTTCGCTCGTGGTGGGCCGCTTCGAATACGGTCCCCGGGGCATTCTTGATCGTACCCATGTTCATCTATATACCCGGGACACCTTCCGGCGGGAAGTCGAACGGGCGGGGTTTCATGTTCTCGAGGAGCGCTGCACGAGTTTGCCCTTCGAAGTCGTGTTCGAGTCCACCGGGCGCAGTGTCTGGGTTCAGCGAATTGCTCGGGTGTATCACCTGATGGCGCGGATCTGGCCGGAACTCTTCGCCTACCAGTTCATTCTGGAGGCCGAGATCGAAACCCTCGACGACGAAGCCACGGCCGCGCCCGAAGAGCCTCGTCCGTAGTTCACGCTAGTAGATGATGCTGTCGGCTTCCTGGTAGCGAACGGGCAAGCGACGCCACTGTTTCTGGAGCATTTTCTTTAGCTTCGTCAGTCGGGTCAACTGGTCGCCGTCGCGAGTCGTGGCCGTTCCCCGTGCGACGGCTTCTTCGAGCTTCGACACCCGGTTTCCGGTGGTCCAGATCAGACCCGAGAGAACGGCTACGTGCTCTCCGAAGTCAAGATCGCCGACATGCGAGAGAAACTGCACGATCTGGCCCGAGCCTTCAAAGCGGTACTCGATACCCCAGCCGATCCCCTGAAAGATTCGAAACCGTTCTTTCAGGCCCGGAGTCCTGCGGGCCTGGGAGTAGGCCACGGACAGGTCTTGTTCGTACTTGCGGTGGAGCAGCACGCCCCGCACCAGGTATCCCCTATAGACGTGTTCGGTCAGATCGCTGCCGATGTGTCGCTCTTCGGGATCTCGCATCGCGAGGGCGACGCTCGAGACGGTGCAGGAGACGAGGGTGAGGACGAGACCGAGCTTGGCTGCGGTTTTGCCGAAGCCCGGAGCGTCGAGTCCCCTCGATAGTGATATCGCCACGGGAACCCACATCAAGATCGCGAGTGGGAGCAGGAGCCGGTAGGCGTGAGCCCCCTTTTCGGGTTCGATCGTGAAGCTCGAACTCAGGTAGGCAACGAGGAAGATGAGCGCGTACACGTAGAAGACGATCTCGCTGCGACGCTGCTCGGCTTCTGGGTCGGTTGCCGGACTTCTCGCACTCGTCCTCAATCCGCCCACGACTCTGTAGAGGCCTGCAGCCAGCGCGGCTGCGACCGAGGTGTAGAAGGCGACTTCGAGCGTCACGGTGAGCCATGGATGACCGATGTTCGAAAGATCGCGGAAGGGGTCGAGCATGCCGATGGGGAGATCGCGAAAGATCAGGTCGAAAAATTTTTCGAACGGTCCCTGAGCCACCCAGGCGTCGATCGGATCGCCGGCGCCAAAAATTTCGAACAGTCGCAGAAAGCCCGTGAAGTCGTTTTGCAAGTTGTAGGCAAACCAGGGAATCAGACCCACGATGGCGCCGCCGGTCGCGGCCAACAACAGGCGGAGCTTTGGGATGCCTTCGAGAATCAGCCAGGTAACTCCGCAGGCCGCAAGGCTGAGTCCAGATGTGTAACAAAACCAGAGGCCGAGCCCCGAAACGAATCCGAGCGCGGCCCAACCCAGCGGCGTGTGCCAGCGCCGAGACAAGATGCCCAGGAAGCAAATGAATTGCACCAGGCTAAACAGGGCAGATTCGCCGTGACTGCCCATGGGAATCAAGGCCGAGTGCACTAGTAGCGGCGGACCGACGAGATAGGCTCCTGCGGCAATCAGGGCGGTGCGGCGTCCAAACCAGAGCCGTCCGAGGGTGTAGATCGCGGCCAGAGTTGCGCCCGCGAACGCCAGCGGGGCCAACTTGAGACTGAGGAGTGATTCTCCAAACAACGCGAACAACCCGGTGATGAGCCCGATCAAGACCAGCGAACCGCCCTGGTAGTTGTCGGCCTGGTAGTCGAAGACCGGTTGGTGCAAGCCGGCGAGGATCTCCCGCGCTGATATCCAGCGGTAATCTTCTTCCCAATATTGTGTCGCGTCGGGATTCGAGAGGATCCAGACGATCCGGGTTGCGAACAAGAGCAACAACAAGCCGCCCATCAAGAGCCAATCGTCGCGGGTAAACGACGCCTTGGGCTGTAGCGTCTCTGCATCGTTCATCGGGTATTCCGCGGCAGCCAGATCTGAAACTTGTTGGTCTTCTTGCCGGGCTTGTAGCGCGCCTCGACCCAGGCGACGACGTCGGGTGCGACGGCCTTGGCGGAGCGACTCTCCATGTTGTCGAAGTGTCGCACCGGCCACAGCACTGCCGCCGGTGGCTCTGACTCGAGCAACCTCAAGAAGTCTGCCTGGTCGGATTCGTGCATGAAAGTTCCCGGCATGATGATGTCCGAGCGACCGGGCCCGGGTCGACCCGTAAGCGCGTGGAACATGGGCGCGGTCGAGAGGTCCAGGATGATCTCGCCGGGTTCCGTGTGCTTCTCGATCAGCTCGACCCCCGATGTCACTCTGCGGGGAAGACCGATGCTCTCAAATCGATGGGGCAGGGGATAGCGATCGCTCGCCAGCAGCAGCACCCAGCAGACGAACACGAGACCCACGGCGAGGGGCGCTGCAAACTTGGCGCTTCCCGGCGCGGCGAATCGCCCCGCGAGTTTCTCGGACCCGAGGTCGAAAGAGCGGCTGACAAACAGCGCGATCAAAAGACAGATCGGGGGCAACGTGGTGTCCATATGGGCTTCGTCGGCGCGGCCAAAGGAGCGCAGAAAGAACACGCCGCCCCAAATCACGATCGCGACCAACAGGCTCGACTCGAACGGTTC
>SMVB01148000.1_pt1 | contig 13774 bp, 10 predicted proteins | sample 2456461 | NCBI WGS metagenome assembly SMVB01 (sample SAMN11095934, study PRJNA526329) | marine sediment metagenome | biome: Marine sediment; feature: Surficial sediment; material: Deep marine sediment; isolation source: Hadal surficial sediment | place: Pacific Ocean | collected 2014-05 | depth...
CATAACGAAGGAGAGAACAAGCTTATATATTATAAAATAAATCTGACCCCTTTCTCGCTTTCTCGCCCACCCCTTTCTCGCCTTTCTCGCCAGCGAGAATCTGGAAATTGTCCATTCTTTCCTGGTGCCAACCAGGTTTCAATGACTTCTCCCAATCGGGATCGATGGGGTCGTTATTCTTCACATCGATAGAAGAGGGCGTGCGCTGGAACACAAAGAGTTCCCCAGCGGATTCGCCGATATGTGATACGCATTGCACCGCAGTCGCACCGGTACCGATTATTCCAACGCGCTTGCCTGCCAGGCCCTCGAGATTTCCGTTAGCATTACCACCAGTGTAATCGTAATCCCAGCGACTGGCATGAAAGGCATGTTTCTTGAACTTTTCGATCCCCGGAATGCCGGGTAACTTAGGTTTGTTGAGCACACCGAGCGCGTTAACAATGAAGCGGGCTTTCATTTGGTCGCCGCGGTTGGTCGCGATGATCCAGCGGGAGAGTTCCGCATTCCATCGCACCTCTGTCACCCTGGTCTGGAAACAGACATCACGATAGAGGTCGTACTTCCTCCCGATTCTCTGGCAGTGCTCAAGTATCTCTTTCCCGGTAACGTACTTCTGCCGGGGTACGTGACCGGTTTCTTCAAGCAGCGGCAAATAGATGTAGGACTCAATGTCGCAAGCCACACCGGGGTAGCGGTTCCAGTACCAGGTGCCACCGAAGTCACCTGCACTGTCGATGATTCGTATGTCTTCAACACCTTTGTCACGAAGCCGAGCAGCCGTCAGGAGCCCGCCGAATCCTCCCCCGATTATCACGATCTCGATCTCGTCGCTTAGAGGTTCGCGCTCGAACCCGGGTTCAACGTAAGGATCCTTCAGGTAATGAGCGTACTCGTCTTTGATCTGGATATATTGATCATTGGCGTCGTCGCGCAGACGCTTGTCTCTTTCCGAATCGTATTTCGCACGCAACGCTTCCGGATCGAAAGCGCGCTCTGTTGTCTTATTTGAATCGGTTCTTTTTGCGGTCAAATTCTCTCTCCTGATTATTCACACGGGTGAAGCGTGATACTGTCAGGGAAGAGCGGGAAATAAACCACAGATTAAGGTGAGTGGTCAAGCAAAATGGTAAGCCCACACCATCTTGGCTTAAATAGGATCAGCCTCCGCCCGCCCGGAAGCTCAATGTCATTGACCACTTTTCTGTCTCCTTTTCTTCATTGCAAGTACAAAGCTAACACCTTCAAGTCCTTCCGTGTTTCCACCATCTGAAATTTTGGGGTCGAATAATTGGAGCATTGCCCTCGACATACAGCAGTGGCTCGTTAATACCGTTAATGCCGTTAATCCAATGATTACCATCCAGAGCCATTGAATCGTCTCGGGTTGTTTCCACTCCGTTGTGTTTCTATCTTAACTCACTGTCTCATTCATGGGATCCACAATGAGAGAGAGATTATTTCTCATGAGTACAAAAATGGACTTAATTATTCACTCAGGGATTCTGACAGTCTTTGGTTTAGTGCCAGGTCCGACAGATTGCTAGATATGGAATTCAGTCATTTTATGATCGGACACAAATCTTTTGATCGGCGCCAGATTCGTGAAATAAATAAGATGAGATTTACAGCGGCAATCTGAAGATCCAAATCCTTTCATCGCTACTTCACCACCGGAAATTATCAGCTCACTGGCATAGGTGCATTCACTTCTGGAATTGGGTTGAATAAAAGCGCAGGCATTTTCAACCCGCTGGCGAAGATAGTCGATATGCCAACGAAGTTTTTTAACCCGCCGAAGATGCCTGCCAACTCTAGCGCTAACTCCACCCGGTCCAAATGCGCTGCCTGAATAAACATAGAATCCTGGTTTTATCGAAAGCTCACCCAGCTTACCTATTTTTATCTTCGACACGTCGGTGACCTTTAGTAAGAGTAGGTAGGATCCAACTAATGTATCTTGCATCGCTTAATGCAACACGATTGGGCGGGAAGAGCGCGGCAATCTCATCACCCGCTATTTAAACGCGCATTCCGTCATACCCGAGCGTACGAAGCTGATGCATGCTTTTCGTTCATTAGGCGCAACCTGAATCCTCACTGTAAAAGATCAATCAACCCTGCATTCTCCTGTAAATAGTGCCAGATTAGGACTCACTTGAACGCTTCATCTATGATGAATACATCTGTTAACAGCGCCCGCAGATGGATAGAGGCATTGAGATTGTCAATCAATTGGGAACTGATGGCATCCTGGGTCAAAACCAGCCTAACTGCTGCTTTCGTTATTCTGGCATCGTTATCCAGCGCATCGATAAAAATCGAATAGCTTTCAGCAGCAGGACCATTTTTTTCTTCTGCAACGGCGCCAGCAATCACACTGAAGCCATCCAGGGCGAGTTCAATATCATTTAGATATTGCCGAATATCCTGGCCCTGGCCGGTATCTTTATCGGATTCGTGACCCTGGGCAGCGTAGGCCAGCATGAATTCATATGCTGCTTCGATTTTGTCAATACGCGCACTGAGTTCCGTTCTTTTGTCAGTAGACATGGTTTAGTTTCGCCATCTTTCCGGATCGTGCTGATTCACATATTCTGCCCTGCTTAACCAGCCCAGGAGCATGGAACGCAAATACATCCGTTTTTCTGGTCTGAGTGAAAAATAGATATGAATCATCACGACGCTCATAATAAATAAAGCCGCGGCTCCGTGTAATACATACACAGTCCCCCAACTCTCATCAGACAGCCAGTAGGGATCCCTGTCCCAGAGAGGCGTGTCAATTTTTACCATCATCAACAAACCCGTCGCGATTGTAATCAGCACAAACAGGCTTACGCCATGATGCATCAGTTTTTGTGCCGGGGAATATTTTCCGGTCCTGCCCAGGGCACCACTTTTTAACCTGAACAGCCAACCAAGGGTAGCCATTGTTTCCTTGATGTCCGTGAGCCCAAACCACATAGAACGTAAGTCCTGCCAGAAAGAGGAACGAACGATATGACAAAAAATAAGACCAGCCAGTACAAGCCCCGAAACCCAGTGGGGCGTGACCCAAGAGAATTTTACGCCCAAAATTGGCAGGAAGGCTGTAAACAGAAGAATGAACACGGAGATCGCGGTTAGCCAGTGAAACAATCGATCAATCAGGAAATGGCGAACAACATGGTCCCCCGCTCCCCTCTGAGCTCTTTCATCGTCAAGATCATTCATTCATTAATAGTTCGTTATTTTTCAGGAGAGAAAAACCACATGTAAAGTGCATGGGCAACGATAAACGCACAACCCGCAGCAAAAAAGACACCGAGCAGGTCCCATGACATGCCTTCCAGAACAGATTGCCCCCAGGCGTTAGTAGTATAACGAAATACCTCCATGAGCCTAACTATCCCGAATCGCGCGCTTAACCAGGTTCTCCATTAGCGGTATCTTAAAATGGTTATGATTTAGTGGCGTCGCGCCTCGAACTGCTGACTGTCCGGCCAGAGCCGCGGTCTCTTCATCATTGACACTTCCCTTCACCACACTCTCTACAACCGTTAGCCGCTTCGGTACACATTCCACACCGCCGCAAGCGATGCGTATATCTTCAATCACTGACCCTTTGAGCCTCATGGCAGAAGCGACATTCACCAGTGCAAAATCCCAGGTCTTGCGATCCGCGACCTTCTCAAAATAAAAATTTGCGCCCGCCCAGGTATTGGGGATACGGATGCTGGTCAGAATTTCACCGTCTTGCAACACGTTCATGCGCATGATATCAACAGCCGGTCCAATGAAAAAATCTTCTACATCGACGATGCGTTCCCCTGTAGGGCTGGTGATAACACATTTCGCATCCAGTGCAACCAGAGCCGGTGCTGTATCTGACGGAGAGACCGCCACGCATCGATCAGCATTGAATAAACAATGTTCACGATTCATCCCTTCCGGTGTGTCCGCATAACACTTTTTCCCTCCCGCACGATAACAATCCAAACCCGACCTGTAATACCAACAGCGAGTATCCTGGCAAAGGTTACCGCCGAGTGTGCTGACATTTCGAATTTGCGGACTCGCTACTTTACTTGCAGCCTCTGCAAGCAGACCGAATTTTGGTCTTACCAGGTGACTATTGGAAATTTCTGTCAGGGTTGTTAGCGCGCCAATTTCAATCCCTTCTTCAATTTCGCGTATTCCCTTAAGCTCATCAACTGCCGATAGATCTATCAATGCCAGCGGATTTTTAACCCTGTCTTTAAACCAGTCCAGGCTATCATTGCCCCCTGCCATGAGCCACCCGTCCCTGCCGAGACGATCAGTGAGATTCAATGCATTCGTAAGGCTTGCTGGTTGATACAATTCAAAGCCCCGCATCATGTCTTTAATCATCGTAATCTCCCCTAGAAGGTGTTGACTTGTAGTGGCTTGTGGGACTGTGCGCGGTCATTGACCGCATTGATAATCATATCTGCGACGACCGGCGTTCGATTGAAATAGTGGCCGCCCAGTGCATCGGATATGGCGCAGAGTAAAGCTGCTGCTGCACATCCCATCACAGGTTCGCCAACGCCTCGACTGCCAACAGGGTTCATCGGATCCGCTTTATCAACCGCAGAAGCACTCATCATTGACGGAACATCGAGATAGGTTGATGGTTTCGACTGATTAAACCCGACATTGGCCGGTAACCCATTCTGCGGATCATATACGTGGCGTTCACGCATGGCCATACCGAACCCCCAGACACCACCTCCCTTTATCTGGGTCGCCAGGCCAAGTGGATGAAGTACCGTGCCGCAATCTGCCACACCGAGATAATCAATGATGTCAACTACTCCGGTTTCAACATCGAGTTCAATTTGAATGAAACCAGTCGCAAAACCTGGCGGCGTACCCTCGGCGTCCAGGTTGTCTTTTGCGACACCAATCAACCCGGTGCCGGCCAGAGCAGCGACAGATGCCTTGGTCATTGGGTTTATATCTTCTGGTGCCTCTTCTCCGCTGTACTTGTTACCAATTTCTATTGCACGTTGCGCGGCGGCGGCATAGGACAGGTTTTTTGATGGATCGGATATGCGAAAAACTCTTTCCTCACCGATGTCGTAATCGTCCGCTGCCCCACCCAGGTCCAGCGCAGCAATTTCCTTGAGTTTTTGTACAGCGTCCATCGCAGCAACATAGTTGGTCCTTGTCATGGTATAAGAAGTGTTGCTGCCAAATTGGGCAAGGTTCCAGGGCAAATGTTTGCGACTATCACCACGCACGATCGTGCAATTTTCCCAATCCATTTTTAGTATCTCTGCAGCAACCCTTGAAGTAGCACTATGTGAGTAGGTACCCAGGTTACCAACACCCGTGTGTATATTGAGTTTTCCTTCAGGGGTGATGACAACAAGACCATCGAAGCCGTTTGCACCAGCACTGTGATAAGCCTGACCGACGCCAATACCCGTTACCCGCGATCCATCGCGCCGGCCGCTAAGTTTTTTCTTTTCTTCCCAGTTGAATTCTTTCGCACCCTGAGTGAGTGCATCATTGATATAGGAACTGGTTAAACCACGCTGTTTGGCACCGTATTTCGTTTGGTGGACTGGATCGTTAATCGCCCGAATTGCCACACGGTCTATACCCAGTTTTTTTGCCGCTTTATCCAGCAATGGTTCTACAGCGCAGGCAATCTGGTTTTGTCCCGGACCACGCTGTGGACCTCTTGGTGGTGTATTGGTATTCACCGGAATGCCCCTGAACTTCATTGCTTCAGGCGTATAAACCAGTGAAACTGCATCCGCTGCAGACATATAGTCATTAAAACCTGTATCCGGACCATTTTCCTGGACAATATACAAATCGACTGCCAGTAAACGACCATCATCGCGAAAACCCATTTTGATTCGACCCTGAAAACCAGGCCGCGCAGATCCAAGAAAATATTCTTCCGCTCGACTAATCCTCAACATTACGGGTCGGTTAATTTTCTTCGACATATGGGCTGGAATCGACATTTCAGTATAGGCAACACCTTTCGATCCGAAACCGCCACCACAGAACTCGGCCACAAAGACCAGTTCTTCTGGTTTTATACCGATGAGCGCCGCAAGAAAGGGAACCGGGAAGCTCTGGCTTTGTGATGACCCGTGTACAATGCATTTGCCATTCTGCCAATAAGCCAGCGCCGTTCGCGGCTCCATTGAATGGTGCGCAGTCCCTGCTGTTACAAAACTCTCATCAAGAACATAAGCCGCTTTGCTGAAATTTTCTTCTAAATCTCCATAGCTCCATTCATCTTCAGCCTGACCCATGGGTAGCTGTCCTTCCTTCGCTGCCGCAAAATCCCGTGCAGTCCATTTCATTGTCTTGATATAAGGCGGCGTGGAAAAGCTTTTTCTACCCGCAACATTTCCATCCGCTCTCGCATTGGTCCCGCCGGGGTATAGGCTTTCCAGGGGATCAACTGTAAAAGGCAGGGGTTCCAGATCAAGCTTTATCTTTTCCAGCGCGTCCTGGGCAATGGTTTCATTTACCGCTGCGAGTGCCAGTATCGGATCACCAACATAGTGCGGTTCATTGGTCAGAATTGGTTTATTGGGTGACGAAACGGGAGGAAGATCGTCCGCTGTCAATATTCCAACCACCCCTTCCATCTTCAACGCCTCGCTGGCATCAATATTTTTTACCCTGGCATGGGGCATTGGGCTGAGCAGCAGGCGGCAGAAAACCATACCTTCTACCCGGAAATCTTCAGCGTATTTTGCCTTACCCGTCACCTTTGCCTGTACATCCGGCGGTGTAAAATTCTTGCCGATCAATTTATAGTGATTCATCTCAGCTTACCTCCGCTGCACGCATGACGGCATTGAGGTAATGATCATACGCCCCGCAACGACACAAGTTACCTGACATCGCGTTGCGCACTTCTTCCCGGGTTGGTTCAGGATTGATCATTAGCAAGCCGACTGCGGACATCACCTGGCCCGGTGTACAAAAACCACATTGCGGAGCCAGTTCATCAATGAACGCCTGCTGCACCGGATGTAACTCCCCATTCGCGCCCTGCAAGCCTTCAATGGTCGTCACCTGGCGGCTGCGAACGCTGTGAGTGAGGGTAGAACAGGAATAGGTCGGCACGTTGTCAATCAAGAGCGTACAAGCACCACATTCACCCCGGTCACATCCGAGTTTCGTTCCGGTCAAACCCAGCTTGTAGCGTAAGGTCATCGCCAGGGTTTCCTGCGGCAAAACATCAACCCGGCGAACCTTACCATTCACATTGAGTGAGATAAGCCTTTCGACTGTGCCCGCAATCGGCGAACCAGGGGGCGTATCATTGGAGCAACCGCTTAAACCAACAAACATTGACCCGGCAGAAACCGTGGCGCCTGTCGCAATAATACCTTTGATAAAATTGCGGCGGGATACTCTGGCAGATGCAGATAATTTCGTTTCACCTGGCTCTATTTCATCCAACCCCGTTTCACCAGGTCCTTGCTTAAAAATAGTCTTGAAATTCATCGTTCCCTCATCAATAAGTCAAACAATTTCAACAAGCTGTCATCTTGGACCATTCATTATCTTCGTTGCAAATATACATGTAAAGGTAACAGACTAATTGATGCCGTCAAAAATTTTAGCGCCAGTCTTCTATGACGGACGGGACACAAACCATTCCCGGGTTGTCCAGCATTAACAAAATGCGTACATTGAACTACACGATTTTCAGAATTATACGGATAGAGGGTAATTTTTTTATATGTACACAGGCAAACATGCGGTAGAAAGAGCTGATCAACCTGCCTTTATCATGGCTGGTACGGGTGAATCAGTGTCATACGCAGAACTTGACGAACGATCCAATCAGCTCGCCCACCTACTGCGGGAATATGGGCTCAACCGATTGGACCACTATGCGATATTCATGGAGAACAACACCCGCTATATAGAAACCTGCAGTGCAGGTGAGCGTTCAGGGCTCTATTACACCTGCATTAACTCCTATCTAACTGCTGAGGAACTGGCGTATATCATCAACAATAGCGAATCAAGAATCATCATCACGTCGGTGGCAAAACTAGCGATCGTGGAAGTTGCCTTACCGCAGTGCCCCAACGTAATCGCCTGTCTTGTCGTTGATGGCAGCGTGGACAATGATAAGTTTGTTGACTACCAGAAGGCCGTGGAAAAATTTCCCGTGACACCGATTGTAGATGAATACCTTGGTACGGGTATGTTGTATTCATCGGGAACAACCGGCCGCCCCAAGGGAATTATTCGCCCCCTTCCAGAAATGAAACCGGCGGAGTCATTGCCGATATTTGACTTTCTGCACAATCTCTGGCGCTACCGGCCTGGTATGGTCTATTTATCACCGGCCCCTTTATATCACTCTGCACCCCAGGCTGCCGTCGGATTAACGATCCGTAGTGGGGGTACAGCGATTATTATGGAACGATTCGACCCGGAAGCTTATTTGGATCTTGTGAAGAAATACAAGGTCACCCATAGCCAGCTTGTGCCGACGATGTTCAGTCGGATGTTGAAACTACCAGATGAAGTACGTGCCCGGAGCGATGTATCTTCTCTTGAAATAGCCATCCATGCTGCTGCCCCCTGCCCTGTACAGGTAAAAGAGCAAATGATTAGCTGGTGGGGGCCCATCATCCACGAATATTACGGTGCAACGGAGGGGCTGGGTTTTACAGCATGTGACAGTGAAGAATGGCTCGCCCACAAGGGAACCGTGGGCAGGGTTTTACTTGGTGAAATCCACATTCTCGACGAGGACGGAGAGGCTTCACCTCAGGGTACTCCAGGAGAAATTTGGTTCAGGACCGCAACTGAATTTTCGTACTTCAACGATGTTGAAAAAACGAAGCAAGCAATGTCTGAAGATGGCACCATGAGTACGGTGGGCGATGTGGGATATCTGGATGATGATGGATACCTTCACCTGACCGATCGCGCAACGTTTATGATTATTTCTGGCGGGGTAAACATCTATCCCCAGGAAACTGAAAATCTACTGATTACCCACCCAAAAGTTGCAGACGCTGCTGTATTTGGTGTGCCCAATGTTGATCTCGGTGAAGAAGTAAAAGCTGTTATTCAACCCATGCCGGGGATCATGCCAGGTGAAGATCTTGCACAGGAGCTAATTGAATTTTGCCTGGAACATCTGTCACGCCAAAAATGTCCAAAGTCAATTGACTTCGAAGATGAGCTACCCAGGCTGCCAACGGGTAAATTATACAAGAATCAACTTAGAAACAAATATTGGGAGGGGCACGAGAGTAAGATCTAGCCCACTTAATTCACCAAAGAATCAATTGTACTTTCACCTATATAGTTGATTCGGCTTCAAACTATGGTTTGAACCAGGTCTAACAAATCACCACGGCCGCCCTGGTGAAATATGTGGGCCAGGAGTCTGCTAGACGTTTTTATTCTCCGAAGACGGTGTAACCAGTTTCAACGACGCTACATTCACTGCAGAAAACTCGTTTATGATGCCAAACATGCTGGCACCTCCATGCTGGGATGTCGAGTTTTCGGAAGCCTGGCTATGATTCAGGATCATGCTTTTGATACCAGAAGATTGTGACAATAACTTGCTAATTTCTTCAGGAGGTTGCGGCCTACTAAGAAGATAACCCTGCACCTGGTCACATCGCAAATCCTGGAGGAAACGTAGCTCCTCCTCGGTTTCTACCCCTTCCGCCACAACGCTCAACCCAAGACTGTGCGCCATGGCAATCATAGCGCTGATGATAGCTGCATCAGTGGGCCCCTTGCCCAGGTCGGAGATAAATGATTTGTCGATCTTGACTTTATTGAGCGGGAATTTCTTCAGATAACTAAAAGAAGAATAACCAACACCAAAGTCATCAATTGCAATACAAAAACCGGCACTGCTCAGCTTTTCCAGAATATCGATCGCGGTTTGCATATTTTGTACAACAACAGTTTCTGTGATTTCAAGTTCAAGTGACTCGAGAGGAATATCGTGATCACTTACCAGGGAGATGATTTTGTCTGCCAGCTGATCATTTCGGAACTGAACCGGGGACAGGTTCACTGCGATTGGCACGATTCCATATCCCGCTTCTTCCCAGGTTTTTATCTGCCTGCAAGCTGTTGTAATTACCCGGCTGGTAATTTTATCTATCAGATCGCTCTGTTCCGCCAGCGCGATAAATTCGTCTGGCGGCACCATACCCAACTGCGGGTGCTTCCAGCGTAACAACGCCTCCATGCCAATAATAGCGCCTGTCCTGAGGCACACCTTGGGCTGGTAGTTCGCTACCAGTTCACCGTGTTCCAATGCCACGTGCAAGTCTGCTTCAAGTCGAAGTTTCCGCTGAGACGTTTGGTTAACATCAGCAGAATAAAACTGCCAGTTGTTACTACCAACTACTTTTTTTGCCTCGCGCATTGCACTGTTAGCCTGGCTCAACAAGGCATCTCCATCCTCGCTGTCCAGTGGATAGATACTGACACCTATATCAGCATCCAGGTAAAGTTCCATGCCATCCACCTCCACGGGTTCGCTGGTGGCACTGAAAATCCGCTTCATGATAACCCTGACGACATCTGTGTCTTGAAGGTCAGTCAGCAATAGCACAATCTCCCTGCCGCCAGTATGCAGCACAGAGAACAATAGTTCGTCTTCTCCGCTTATCGACACCGTGTCAGTTCTGCGCAATGCTTCCTTCAAGCGTTGTGTTACCGCCTTCTCCAGCTTCTCACCCACGGAAAATCCCATCGCCTCGTTCACACGTTGCATGACATCAAATTCAATCGCCAACACTGCTATCGTCGTCTTGTATCTTACCGACCTTAAGATCGCCTGGTTAATCCGGTCAATCAGCAGTGACCTGTTGATGTTCGATTTCTGTGGCTGCGCGGACGGTAGGGTTTCCACTTGCGGCGATTGCTCAGTAGGCATAGCTTCCGGGGTAACCACTTCTCTTACAACTGGGTTCGAAACCTGATCTGTCACCACTGGTAACGCTTGTGGAGGTCCCGCATTCCCTGCCGGGACAGTTGTCTCCGTCTCTGTCTTTGGTATGGAATCTGGTTCTGCTACCCTTGCAGTTTCCTCGTCTATGGGCCAGCAGGTCGCCAGATTACGGCCATTCTCCTTGGCAAAATAAAGTGCTTTGTCACTCTGGTCAAACATCTCCGCGACGTTCCTTGCACCCTGGGTCAAATCCGTGATTCCGCTACTAATTGTAATACTATGTGTATTATTAAACTCAGCAATGTTTGTATCCCGGATGACACAACGCATGCGCTCTGCTATGCCGAAAGCCGCCTCCCTGTCTGCCCCAGGTAGCGCAATACAGAATTCTTCACCGCCAAACCTGCCTACGATATCGTTCGGTCGCGAACAATCAGTGAGTACCGTTGCCAACAACTTGATCACAATATCTCCCACGGAGTGGCCAAAAGTGTCATTAACAATTTTGAAATGATCAATATCAACCACGATACAAGCAAGCGGCTCATCCGCTCTTTGTGCATCTGTGATCATGGTTTCAAAACTATCAAAAAAGGACCGCCGATTTAACAAACCGGTTAAGGGGTCCCGGGTAGCGAGTACATGTAACTCCTGATTCTGCCGCGTAATCTCAATCTGACTCTTCTCCAACTTCCCCAGGGTCCGTTGTAGTTCTTCATTTTGTCTCTCAACTTCCGTGACATCATCAAAGGTAATCAGTGCACCTCGGACTTCACCTTCAGCCGTCATGATCGACGAAGCATTCAACGTAAATTTGAAAACTTTATCCAACCCTGAAGAAAGTTTCACGGTGACAGTATCCCCGGCGGCAAATTCGCCTCCTTCGAGTATATGGTCCCAGGGTAACTCACCATAATCAGAATTATCCTCGTCAATTTCCCAGGGCAGAGAGCTACTTGGGCGACCAACCAGATCATCGGAAGTAAGACCCGTTTTACGTGCAAAGGCAGCATTAGAAAAGACGATAACGCTATGTTGATCTACTATTAGCAGACCCTCGGAGAGGGTATCAAGTGCCAGGCGGACACGTTCCGGGATAACAGCACTCGGGTCAAGTTCGCGCATGGTACGTTTCAAAAAGACCAGGTAGCCAACAAAACACAGCGAAGACACCAGACCAATGACAAAAAGAAATGAACCATTTCCGGTAAACATCTCGCTATTCTGGGAAAGTTCAGCGAACCTTATTTCGACAGTTCCCCATTTATCCTGGTTATCGAACAACGAGACCTTCATCTCAACGGGCGTCGAATTATCACCTGGTGCCAAGGTCCAATGCTGACTGTGTCCGCCATACTCGGCCAATAGATCACCTTGAACTCGACGGACACCGGCAGACAACATTTCGTCGTTGCGCTCAACCAGCAATTTCAGGGTGTCTTGTATACTCTGAATCTGGTTATTGGTGATGGCTGTGGAAAATTGAACCGCAAGAGATTCGACAATAATTTTACGTGAGTTGAGTTCAGCACGTTTCGTATCTGGCATCACGCCAAGCAGATCGCTGACCAGCAGCACAGAGATCGTCACCATCACCAGGCCAAAACTGATTCGGACTAATGGAGATTTTATAAAATTCATATTGTCAATCGTCCTTGTTGGCGTTTAACTCAAATAATGTCTCAACACTGTCATCCGTTTCGGTTTTTTCCTCATCATTCTTATCAGAGTCTCGCCCATCTTTATCCTCCCAAAGGATAGGAAGCGGGTCGAACTGTCGCCACATCGGCATGACCGATATAAAGCTTGCAATCAATGATCCAGCCCTGAGTACCCAACTCAAAATTCCAGTTGTCGCAATTAGCGCAGCCACTGAACTGGTTACTTTTGAATGATCATTCTCATTATCTATCGACTCCTCAAGGACTCTTCCCAGTTCGTCCAGAGATTCAAAAAACGAGTCGTTGGGAACGAATTTTTTGAGCTGAATCAGCTCCAGATTATTCGTTTCAAACTGGCGAATTTCCAGATGCTGCAAATCGATATACTTTGGTTTCAATTGTGCACCCGTTTTATTGCTGGTGTTATCACGGTATACGTCATCTCTAAATTCAAACCCAATATCGATGTCTAATTGCGCCCTGGCACCATCTTGACTTTGCTCATTCGCCAAAAGAACTTCAGCCAATTCGATAATCTCCGATTCTTCAGAGCTGACTTCTGGCTCGACTTGCGCCTCTTCCCTGATGATCGTTTCTACCGCCCCACCGACCGGGACACTTACCTGATTCTGCAGTGTTTCCAGCGTAGCACGCGTTGTATTAAGGATGGTAATTGGTGCTTGATTGATCGATGTATCGATGATACCCGTCGGATCGATATCCCCGTTTATCGTAATGGTAATATCCGTTTGTGTACCGTCCAGTGTTGTCACAATGAATTCTTCCGAAACAGTCTGGCTCAAATCCAGTCGTTGTATTGACTCATCGGCATTCACTGCCAGATAAGTCCAACTTCCATCAGTATTGATGGTTAAGTCACCAAATGTTCCAGTAATGGTTTCTGCCTTAAAACCTGATTCACCCTCATCCAGGTCTGTAATTGTTATCACGCCAGAGCTTTCGAGCAACCCATCATCATCCGGATCAATATCTTCAGTTACTGCGCCGGTGTTAACACCACCTAATACAGGAACATTCTGGACGTCGGATACTGAGATTGTAAAACTATCAGTGACGACGTTTCCACCGTCATCTTCTGCTCTAACCTTCACGGTGACAGTGCCAACATCAGCGTCACGTGGTATACCAGAAAAAGTCTGGGTATTGGAATCGA
>SMVB01444554.1_pt1 | contig 13771 bp, 8 predicted proteins | sample 2456461 | NCBI WGS metagenome assembly SMVB01 (sample SAMN11095934, study PRJNA526329) | marine sediment metagenome | biome: Marine sediment; feature: Surficial sediment; material: Deep marine sediment; isolation source: Hadal surficial sediment | place: Pacific Ocean | collected 2014-05 | depth 0-1...
CCCTGGACCTGCAGGAGGTGTCATTCACCAACGGGTTCTACTTCTTCCGGCGTGACGGCAACGGCGTGGGCATTCAACGCGAGTTGCTGAGCAACATCCTCGACTGGCAGGGGATCTTCGCGCCGGACAACTCGATCGAACGAACGATCGTCGGCGATGGCAGCCTGTTTTTCGACGACAACAGCGATGGTGTGGCCGACCGGACCGAGAGCGTATTCATCCTCACGGGCGCTGGCGTGGATCTCGACTTCCAACTCACGCAGCAACTCGAATCGATACCGGGCGTGGCAACTGTGCTGACACAGACGCTGGAGATCACAAACAACCACACGGAGTCCATCGACTTCACGCTGGTCCGCTCGATGGACGGTGACCTGGTGTGGGATGCCTTTATCGCCGACACCGTCGGCACCGACGCCAACGGGTCCGGGTGCATTTATGTCTGGCAGGGCGAGACGGGCCTGCCGGGCACGTACATCACGATCAGTTCCGATCAGGCCGACGTGTACTTCGGCGCCAAGGCCGGTGTCGACCCCGACGGCGCCGGCCCCTGCCCGCCGATGGTCGGCCCCAGCGACGGCCCGTTGTGGGACGCCTACGGCGTGCCGTGTGCATGGGAGAACTACATCGCCGGCGTCGGCGCCGATGTCAACGGCGAGAGCGGACCGACCCCACCCGGCTGCGAGCCGTTTTTTTGCGACGCCTCGATCGGCCTGTCGATCCCGGTGACGGACCTGGCTCCGGGCGCATCGACCACGGTGGTCGTCCACACCACCTACGGCGCCGCCTCACCGCTGGGCTCCATCTGCGATCCGATACCGTGCCCGTGGGACTGCGGCGATTTCGACGGCGAAGTCGGCATCGTGGACTTCCTGGCGCTACTCGCGCAGTGGGGGCAGGTCGGCACGGCGTGCGACTTCGACGGCAATGGCGTCGGGATCAACGACTTCCTGAAGTTGCTGGCCAACTGGGGGCCGTGCATTCCGTAAACAATGCCGGCGTGTTCCCCAGGAGGACCGCCTGTTGCGCAGAAGGACCGCCTGTTGCGCAGGAGGACCGTGAGCGTCCCGCGCACCGGGCTCGATCAGATCGGCTCGCCGACCGTCGTCGCGATCGCGCTCATCATGAAGAAGCTGGCCAGCATGATGTTGACGATCGTCAGCAGCACGCTGAAGACGATCGCGCGGAACAGGTTCATACCGCCGACGAACACCACGATCCCGACCATGATCGGCAGACTGATCACGATCGCCGGGAAGAATCCCATCAGGAAAACCAGGCCGCTGAAGACGGCGACCTGAAACGCCGCGACGGATGAGAAACGCACGAAGTGGGTCGGGACGCTTCCAATGTCGTCATTGAAGACCTTGCAGACCAGCCAGCCGGCGCCCACCGAGGTCGCGCACGCCACGGCGAGCATGACGCTGAGCATGATGCTCATCGAGATCGCACCCGAGACGCCGCCGGCCCAGAAGCCGAAGCCGCCGAAGATGCCGTAGCACATGAGGATGCCGATCCCGAGCACCATGGCCGGCATGGGGTTTCGGTCGTCGAGATAGCTTTCCATGAACTCCGAGTCGAGAACGAAGTCGCCGTCTTCCTTGCCGTCGCCCAGATGCAGCGGGACCTGGGCGGGCTCGTCGCTTCGCGGCGGTGACGGCGCGTCGGCGACGACGGAGCCGCTGTGTGCAGGGGCGGGGCCGCCGGCCGCGGGCGACTTGGCCGGGGGAAGGTTCGGGAAGCTGTCCATGGGTGCATCTCCTGGTGTGGGGGGTGCCACGCCGCCGCGCGCAATGCAACCCCCCCCCACGGAATCGACCGCGCCGACGCCGGGCTTCAGCCCGGATGGCCAGAGCGCTCGCAACGCCCGCCGGGGGATCGATGCGTGCGAGGTGTCAGGTGCCGGAGAGTAGTTATCAGTCGTCAGTGGTCAGCAGGGCCTGCTGTCTGACCACTGACCACTTCTCCCTCACTTCTCCGGCAACATTGCGACCCTGGCCATGTCGTCTTTGACAAGCAGGATCCCCACAAGGTTGCCGTCGATACGAGCGACGACCGCGGCGCCGTGCCACGATTCGTCCAGCGAGATGGCCGGGTCAACGTCCCACGACGCGCCACCGTCGGTCGCGGTGAGGCGTGCCGCGGCCAGGGGTATCGGCGGCGCCGTCGGGTCGCCGATCGCCAGGCACTCTTCCGGCTCGGCGGCGCGGCGGTACCGACTGCTCGGCCAGGCCGGACGAATCAACCGTCCCTCGAGGATCGCCAGCCCGCCGCCGCTGTACCGTGGCAACCCGTCAAGCGGCACCACCGTCCCGGCAACTTCGAGGATGGTGCTGTCCTTGTCGGCATCATCGTCGGGCACGAGCAGGTCGGCAGGGCCGAGCAAACCCTGGTCGGTCTGCAGCACCCACCCCTGGCGGTGACGCTGGCGGCTGATCAGGCGACCCTGCGTCCAGGCAACGGTCGCGCGACGCGGGCTCGGCAGCGGGGCGCCGGACGGCAGCAGTGAACTGCCGATGACCGCCATGGGTTGCCACTGCAGCCATCCCTCCGGCGGCCGTCCGCTCAAGGCGAACCGGTAGCCGGTGCCCACGGCTTCGCCGCCGCCCGGCGGCGTGGCCAACGCGACACCCCCGGCGAGCAAAGCTTCGAGGTTCTCGACGCGAATGTTCACACCGGTCAGGCCAACGGTCGCGTCGAGCCCGCCGACGTCCCAGAAACGCGTGTCGCTGCGGATGAGCTGCGCATAAGCCCTGTCGATGTGTACGCGCGCTTCGACGCCGCCACCGTCACTCATGAGACCGACCGACAGGATCGTCCCGACGGGCACCTGGCGGTACATGACGGGCGCGCCACGACGCAGGCTTCCAAGGGCCGTGGCCGTGAGAATGATTTCCAGATCGCCGGGATCGCGACGCTCGACGATCGGCGGTTCGTTGAGGCCGATGAAGTGACGCTGAGATGCGCCCCGACCCGGCAGCACCGCCAGGTAACGCGGTCCGACGAGCGTCTCGAGCCCCACCGTGCGTGAAAGCCCGAACTGCGGGCGGACGACCCAGAAGCGGCTGCCGGTGCGCGCCAGCCGGTCGGCCTCGGAGCGCAATGCGATCGTGACGCGGATGCCGCTGCTGGCATCGTCGAGCGTGACCTGCCGCACTTCGCCGACGGCAATACCGCGGTATCGCACCGCGTCACCGACCTTCAGGCCGTGGCCGTCGGCCAGCACGACCGTCACCGGCACACCGCGTTGCGACCACGCCCGCCCGCCCAACCAGGCGGCGGCAATGATCGCCGCCGCGGGTAGCAACCAGGCGAGCGACACGCTGCGTTTCGGCTTCAGGACGGCCTGCGGCACGTTGGCTGGCATGGAGGATTCCGGAGACGTCATGGCTCGGTGTCCCAGAGGCTGTGTGGATCAAACGACGCGGCGGCCAACAGGCTCAGGGTAACGCACGCCGTGAAGGCGAGCAGCCCCGGACCCACGCTCACGGCCATAACGTCGCCGAGCTTCAGCACGGCCACGAGGATCGCCACGAGCAGCACGTCGAGCATGCCCCACCGGCCGGTCCAGTCGACCAGGCGATAGGTGAGCGCCTGGTGCTTGTGTCCGAGCGCCCCGGTGGACAGTACCAGCAGCGCCGTGAGCTTGCCCAGCGGCAGAATCACCGAACACAGCAGCACGATGATGCCGACCACGAGTTGGCCGCTGCTCAGCAGCGCCGTGACACTCTGCAGCACGCTCGAGGTGCTGCTGTGGCCGAATTGCTCGATCTTGATGAGCGGAAGACTCACCGCCAGCGGGTAGAGGATCAGCGCCGCCGTGGCGATCGCCGCGGTTCGGCTGTTGGCACGCGCCCGGCGTGTGCGGCCGCGGATCGTCGACTCACACCGCCCGCAGCACGCGCGCATACCGGTCGGTGCCAGGGGCACCGTCTGCACGAGACCGCAGTGCGGACAGCTGACCAGGCTCGGATGCGTCTCGACCATCCCTGTCAGGTTCCGATTGCGGCGTCATCACTTTCGTCGTCCGGGTCATCCACGAGACTGATCAGCGTATCACCGGGCTTCGGGTCCGCGGGCCGGTCAGCCGTGATCACCTCCAGCCGCCGCGACGGCGAGACCACCAACAGCGGCACGGCGGTCTGGCCGTAGTGCTCGCGAAATGACTCATAGGTGAATTCCTCACTGAGCGAGGTGGTCTTGATCACAGCACCGTCGGCGATGCGTCTGCTGAGCTGCTCGTAGGTGAGCCCGTCGTCGAACAACCACCGGCCGTGCAGGTGACGGTGATCGTCGTCGCCGCTGTCGGCGCCCTTGCGTGGCGCGACCTGGTACACCTCGCCGCGACCGAAGACCGGCATGAACCGGTGCACGGCGAGAATATTCACCCAGTCGTTCGGAGTGGCGACGATCAGCCGGCCGGTGCCTCCGAGATCGATCTCGTCGAGCAGGTGCTCGGCAAGAATGCTGTCGTTGTGTGTGTCCAGACCCGCCATCCGCGCGGTCGCGAGGTGGGTGCGGTTGGTGTCGATCAGCAGCACGCGGAAGCCCTGATTCTGGACTGCTTCGGCGATCATACGGGCCCACTTGTGCGCACCGACCATGAGGATGCCCTGCGGCTTGCGGTCCGCGAGCCCCAACCGGTGCGCGATCGGCGGCGCCAGCACGCTGCTGACGGACACCGTCCCGATGATGACGAGAAATGTCAACGGCACGAGCGCGGCGGCCTGCGGGTAGGTCTCTTCCAGACGCAGCGCAAAGACCGACGCCACCGCCGCCGCCACGATGCCGCGTGGCGACATGATCGCGAGAAAGGCCGTTTCGCCGCGGGTCGCCGACGAACCGATCGTCGACAGCCACACGCTCACCGGCCGCACCAGGAGAATCAGCGTGACGAGGAAGACGGCCGCGCGCCAGTCCACGTACTCGAGGTCAGCGACATCGAGCCGCGCGGCCAGCAGTATGAACAGCACGCCGATGAGAAGCACACGCAGGTTCTCCTTGAAGTCGGCGAGGTGCTTGACGTCGACCAACTTCTGATTGGCGAGCGTAATTCCCATCACGGTCGCGGCAAGCAGCCCCGACTCCGGCTGGAGACGGTGCGCCGCCGTGAACACGCCGACCACGAACATGATCGACACGGCGTTCTCCAGGTAGGCCGGTGCCCAGAGCCAACGCAGCACGTGTACCAGGGCGACGCCACCGAGGAAACCGAAGCCTCCGCCGATCAGGATCATCTTCAGCAGCGTTACGGCAACCTGGGGGGCCGCCTCGACCACACCCGGCAGAAGGATGACCTCGAAAACGAGCACGGCGAACATGGCGCCGATGGGGTCGATGACGATCCCCTCCCACTTGAGGATCGCTCCGATCCGCCCGGTGGGCCGGATATGCCGCAACAGGGGCAGGATCACGGTCGGACCGCTGACGATCAGGACGGCGCCCAGCAGGACCGCCAGCCGTGGCTCCAGGCCCAGGATCCACCATGCCGCCACGGAGCCGAGTCCCCAGGTCACCAGGGCGCCAAGCGTGACCAGCCGAACCACCACGGCACGGGCCTGGCCGAGCTCCGCCAGTCGCAGCGTCAGGCCGCCCTCGTAGAGGATCAGCCCGACCGACAGCGTGACGAACGGCAGCAACAGGTCCCCGAGCAACTCGTTCGGATCCAGAAGCTTGCGACCCAGGACCTGTTCGCTCACCGGCCCGACGAGGAAGCCGGCCACCAGAAGCAGCAGGATCGACGCGATACCCAGCCGCCACGCCAGCCATTGCGCGGCGACGCCGAGGACGATCAGGCCGGCCAGCGCGATAAGAAAGTGTTCGGACACAGCAGAACGCCCATCCTACGGCGACAAAGCCCAGCGTGCCTCTCTGCCTTCTTCCCTCCGTGCCTCCGTGCCTTCTTCCCATATACTCCAAACAGCAACGCGTTTGGACCCGTTGCCCCGTCAGGGGGGTAGCGGATTTGGAAACCTGATCCCTGACGACATTGCGGGATTCCCACGGCGGTCGTCGAAACCGGGGGCCCGGTGTGACACCGGACCGGCGACGCGCGCCACCCGACGCGAGCTTTCTCCATGAGTATCTTTCCGCTTCCCGTCTTTGAAGCCGATGCCGATCCGCGTCACCGCTCGTCGATGACCGACGAGGAGATCTACGAGCGGCTCGCGCCGCCCAAGACGATCGTCGTCAAGTTCGGCCGGCTCGGCACCGTCGGCGAGTTCCCGTACGAGGGCGACGAGAAGCCCGGGTGCGGGACCAGGCTCACGGCAACAACACACCGTGGCACCGAGGTGGTGGAAATGCTGACCACCACCTGCGACAACGCCGGCTGCTCCAAGAGCGTGACCCGCCAGGAGTTGCTGGAGTACATCGACAACTCCGGCGGACGGGACTTCCCGTTCCACACCGACGGAAAGATCCTGCACGTCTCGACGGTCGAGGAACTCAACAAGCAGGCGGAGCTGGACTCCAACAAGAGCCATTACATCTCGACGTGCAAACGACTCATAGGTGAGCTCGATCTGTCCATGAAGCTGGTGGACGTCGAGTCGATTCTCGGTGAGGAATTGCTGACGTTTTACTTCATGGCCCAGGAACGGGTCGACTTTCGCAAGCTGGTGCGCGATCTTGCCGCCGACTTCAAGACGAGAATCGAGATGCGTCAGGTGGGGGCGCGCGATGAGGCGCGACTTGTTGCCGACTACGAGCGGTGCGGTCAGCACTGCTGCTGCCGGAACTTCCTGAAGGTGCTCAAACCCGTCTCGATGAAGTCGGCGAAGATCCAGAAGGCCACGCTCGACCCGTTGAAGATCTCCGGCCGCTGCGGCCGGCTGATGTGCTGCCTGCGGTACGAGGACCAGACCTACGACCAGCTCCGCAAGAACCTGCCGAATCGATCGAAGCGTGTCGGCACCAGCGAGGGGCCGGGCGTCGTTCTCGACACAAAGATCCTCGTGCAGCTGGTGCTCATACGACTGGAGCACAACGACAACCAGATCGCGGTTCCAGTCGAGGAGCTGATCGACGTCGAGGAGAGCATCGCGTTGCTCGAACGCGCCCGTAGCGCGCCCGAACCGCCGCCCGAAATGCTCGCCGGGGACACCGACAAACGTCGCGACCGACCGCGACACAAACTCGGCCGCGGCGGACAGCGCGATCCCCGGCGCGAGACCGGTGGGGAATCGAAGGCCGGGACCGGGACCGTCGAGAAGACCCCGGACCAGAACCGGGAACGCCTCAGCCAGCCCGGCAAGCCGACCGACAAGCCCAAGACCGAGGCCGAGTCGTCAAAGCCTGACGGCCCGCGACCGAAGCGTCGGCGACGACGGCGACGCCGTGGTGGCGGCGGTGGTGGCGACGGGTCCGGCGGCGGGTCCGGCGGCGGCAAGGAGTCGTAGCGACAATTCGCGTACGATCACCCAACCATGGGATCGCCCGAGCAAGACTCGTCGCAGGTCATCAACGCGCCCGAACATGAGACGTCGACCGTGGCGACGCTCCAGTCGCTGATCGTGGCCTTCGTGCTGGCGATGACCTTCCGTGGATTCGTGACCGAGGGGTTCGTGATCCCGACGGGATCGATGGCGCCGACCCTCATGGGCGAGCACCTGCTGATCCACTCGAACCAGACGGGCTACACCTACCCGGTCGACGCCAAGGGCGCCAACCTTTCCGGCGCGGCGGTGGATCCGATGCTGGGCCCGAACTACCCGCTGTCGACCATCTCGCCCAGGACGCTGCGGCACCGCATGGGCGACCGGATCCTGGTGCTCAAGGGTCTGTACCCGTTCTCGAATCCGAGCCGTTTCGACGTGGTGGTGTTCAAGAACCCCACCGATCCGGACGGTGACGCCGAGAATTACATCAAGCGACTGATCGGCCTGCCGAACGAAGCCATCTGGCTCACGGACGGCGATGTCTTCGTCGCCCCGGCGGTGAGTTGCGACGACTGGTCGGCCTACGAGATCCAACGCAAGCCCCAGCACGTGCAGCGTGCGGTCTGGCGGCCCGTCTATCACAGCGACTTCATCCCGGTCCACCCGAACCGGCTTTCGGGCACGTACGCGTCACCGTGGTCCGGACCTGCGTGGGAGACGGCGGACCGGCGGAGCTACCGCTGCGAGGTGGCCCAGCCCTCGACGTTGTCGTGGGATAACCAGCAACTGCGTTTGTCGGACTGGACCTCGTACAACATGTTCTCGATGTCCAGGAGCCTGCGGGCCGGGCGTGACACGAATATCAGCGACCTGCGGATCGCGGCCGCCGTCGTGGCCGACCAGGACGGCCTGATCATGTCGCTGCACCTGGACACGCGGGGATACCAGTTCGAGTTCTCCATCGGCGACGGCGTCGCACGGATGCGGATGCGTCCGCTCGATGCTCGCGGACCGTGGATCCACGAGCAAGCCACGGAAGTCGAGATGCCCCGGGCCGGTCGCGTCTACAACGTCGAGTTCTGGCACGTCGACCAGGCGATGTCAATCTGGATCAACGGCAGCAGGGTGGGCGAACCGTTGGAATACGACTGGGCACCACCGCAACGCATCGAACAGTCGTACGGCATGCCCATCGACGCGTGGAAGCAACGGTCACCGCGCCTGCAGCCAGGCGAGGCGAACCTGCGGTGGAACTTCGCCGGCTCGCCGCTCACGCTGCACCGCGTCCAGGTCGACCGGGATCTGTACTACCGCGTCGATACCCTCACGACACAGGCAACACGCAACGCGACGCCGCCGGGTCACGACGCCCTGGTCCGACCGGGGTCACCGGCGTTCGGCACCCACCCCGACAAGCCCGCGGTCCTGGGACCGGACCATTTCTTCATGCTCGGCGACAACAGCGCCGCGTCGTCGGACTCGCGGCTCTGGGGCAACCCGCACCCCTACGTGGTACACCAGATCGACGACAGTCCGTTCCTGGTGCACCGCAGGCTGCTGCTGGGCAAGGCGTGGCTGGTCTACTTCCCGGCACCGTACCCGTTGACAGAGAACGGGCCGGGTCTGGTCCCGAGCTTCGGGAACATGCGGTTTATCCGGTAGGGAGACTTACCGCTTGAGCGTCACTCGCGCCTTGCGCAGATCCGACTGCGCTTCGGCAAACCGCTCGCGGACCCGGCCGATGTCCGGAACATCGCGATCGGCGATCGGCCCGAGGTCACCGGTTCGGGTGACCGCGTTCCGGACCTCCTGGACCTCGGTCAACGCCAGCGCGATCGCTTCGAGCGAGATCACATCGCTCAGTGGCTCAGCCTCCGGCAGGGCGATCTCGCCACGACTGGTGATGACGACCATGTACAACAGCCGGTCACCGTCGAGACGGCCGACCGTACGTTGCGCCCTCAGCAGCGGCTGGCCGTGCAGCCGCAACGCGCCCACGATCTCGCGTCGCGCGGCCGACTGGCTCGACAGGTATCCGAACGGATCGCGGGCGTTGGCCATGTCGGCCGTCTCAAGCATGCCGGCGAGATGGTCGGTGTTGAATGCCTCAAGCCCCCACTCGGCCAGCAGACGCGTCCGGTTGAAGATCACCTGTGACGTCAGCGTGCTTGGCAACTGGCGATCACCGGCGAGGTGCGCGCTGAGCCGGAAGCAGATCGCCAGGCGATCTGCGGCATCGTCGGGTTTTCCCTGGTGAAGCTGACGCACGGCGTCGGCGTGCAGCAGGCGTACGGCGTCACGCAGGCCCGGCAGGTATGACGCGATGGCCGGCGCTCGACCGTTGCTCGCTATGGAAAAGTCGCATCGCGGCTTCAGCGAGCCGTCACGGAGCGTCTCGATGATCGGTCCGGTCTTCGCGAAAAGTGTCGCGGTGGCGTCGTCGAGGTGACGGTTCGGGTCGTCGGCGATCGCGCGGAGACCCGTGATGGTCTGTGGCAACTGCGTCTTGAGCATCTCGACGGCTCGCAGGTACCACACCGCGGCATTGGCGAGCGTCTCGACGTCCACCGTGCCATCGACAATGGCCTGCAGCATCGCCTTGCGATCGGCGACGGCAGCCTGCGCCTCGATCATTTTGCGGTGAACGCTTGCCGCGTTCGGCACGATCAGCGCCGCGAGCGGCCCGTGTTCACCGCGTCTGATCTCTTCGGCGATCTGCTTGAGCTCGTACTGCGCCGCGGCAGCATCGTCGAGTTCGAACAACTCGACCAGCCGTCCCATGACCTCACTGGTCTCTTCGAGCGCCGTGTCGAAGTGCGCCTGGTCCACGAGCATGATCCCGCTCACGACGTTGGCGGCTTGGGCGCTCAGGCCGACTTGGGCGAGTTCGTCGAACATCCACGCGCGATCACCGGCATCCTCGTACTGCTCACGCACCCAGCCGACCACGAACTCCTGCTCGTTTTCCAGGGCCCCGACGACGTCGAACGGGTCGCGGGCGTCGAACACCTTCACGGCATTGAGCAGCGTCTCGCTGGTGACCGGGTCGAATGCAGACCGGTCGAACCCAGCCTGCGCCGCCTGCTCGGCCTGCCTGAAAATCGCCTGGCCGACCAGCGAGCTGATGATCACCCCGTCGTCGGCGAGGTGGTTCCCGGCGCGATACAGCACCGAGATCGACGCCGCGGCGCCGGCCGCGTCGCCGTCGTGAAGCCGCACCATGGCGTCCTTGGAGAGAAGACCGGCGACGTTGCGGAGGTGTCCGAGGTGGGGAAGTGTCAGCGAGAACCCCTGCGTGTAGTCAAGGTCGAAGTCGCTGAACGCCTGCCGTGATCCACGTTGGAACGCACGGAAAACCGGTTGCAGCCGTGCCAGTGCCGCCCGGACATCGGCAGACGGATTGTCGCCGGACTCCGGCCGGTAGCCACGCAACGCCTTCCACTCGCCGTCGGTGAGTTCGACCGCGTCGAGCCGCTGGACCGCCCTGGTGTACCACCTGGCGGCGTTCCGTGCGTCAGGCGGCTGCCCCTCGACCGGTGACACCACGATCCCGATCAGCGCAGCGGCCACGAGCTGCTTGACACAACGGCGATGACCCACCAGCCTGACTCCCATGAGCGGCACCCCCGACAACCCGTGCAATCCACGCTTCGTTCCGTACGAACCATACGTCACCGGCGAGACGCCGGAGACGGCGGCGCGGCGGTTTTATGAGATTCTGGATCGGCGACGCACGGTGCGGACCTTCTCGGACCGCCCCGTGAGCCGCGAGACGATCGAAAACCTGATCCTGGCGGCCGGGACCGCACCCAGCGGTGCCAACAAGCAGCCGTGGCGTTTCGTGGCCGTCCAGGATCCGGCTCTCAAGAAGGAGATCCGCGTTGCAGCCGAAGAAGAAGAGCGTGAGTTCTACTTTCGCCGCGCCAACGAGCGATGGCTGCGTGACCTCGCGGCGGTCGGCACCGACGAGCACAAGCCGTTCCTGGAGACCGCCCCGTGGCTGGTCGTCGTGTTCAAGCTCATGAAGGACGATGCGCCCGGACGGCTCTCGGACCAGGTCTACTACGTCAACGAGTCCGTCGGCATCGCGGTGGGCATGTTCCTCGCCGCGGCACACGTGGCGGGTCTCGTGACACTCACGCACACGCCCAGCCCGATGAAGTTCCTGTCCAAGGTACTGCACCGTCCTGCCCCCGAGCGACCGTTCCTGCTCATACCCGTCGGCTACCCGGCCGACGGGACAATGGTCCCGGACATTCACCGCAAGCCGCTCGATCAGATCATGGTGATCGATCGATGAGCTCTGAGCTCTTTCTTCCGCCGCGGAAAAAAGAGCTCAGAGCTCTTTTTTCGATCGTCAATGGTGTCCGACGCACGCGTCGCGGCGCCGAACCGCAGCCGTGACAGCCACCCGTCGAGCGACGCAGAAACGGCCGCACCAGCGCCCACAGGCCCAACACCGCCACGGCAGTCACGACGTAGAACTGCCATTGGTCAAAGGGCAACGGCATCATGCGAACCCCATCGCCTGCACGCCGACACGTGTGGCGAACGCGGCAACGTACGCCAGACCGGACATGTACACCAGTTGCAACGCCGCCCACCGCCATCCCCCGGCCTCGCGACGCGTCACGGCGAGCGTCGGCAGGCACTGCATCGCCAGGACATAGAACACCAGCAGACCCGCGGCGGTCGATGTCGTGAAGACCGGTGTTCCATCGTCGCGTCGCATCGAACGGATGCGATCGAGCAACGGTGTGTCCCCCGACTCGTCGGCTCCCGAACTGATGACCAGCATCGTCGACACGAAGACCTCGCGAGCGGCGAAACTCGTCAGGATGCCGATCGACAGCCGCCAGTCGTAACCGAGCGGCTCGAAGACCGGCTGGACAAAGTGCCCGATCCGGCCCATGAAACTGCGTGACAACGCCTCGCGGCTTTCCGCGACATCGGCGCGGCTGGCCAGTTCGAGCGCCAGTTGCGGGTCGGCGGCAGCGACGATACCGGCCTCGGCACGCCACTCGACGGCCTGCGGCGGGGGATCGGTATTCGGGTACGCACCGAGCCACCACAGAACGACGCAGATGGCGACGATCACCGTGCCCGCAGTCCGTACAAAGTTCAGCCCGTTGTCGATCGTGACCATCACTGCCGTCCGCAACGACGGAAGCTGGTACCGCGGCAACTCGATCACCATCGCGCCCGTTCGGCCCCGCACGATCGTGCGACGCACGAGCAGCGCGGTGAACACCGCGGCCGCGGCGCCAAGCGCATAACAGCCGGCGAAGGCGAGCCCGGCTGCCACCGGACGACCGACAAACAGGAATCCGATCAGCAGCACGTAAACCGGCAGCCGCGCCGAGCAACTCATAAAGGGCGCCACCAGGATCGTGGCCAGCCGATCACGGTGATCCGGAATCAGTCGCGCCGACATCATCGCGGGGATTGCGCACGCATGCGCGCTCAGCAACGGGACGAACGCATGGCCCGGCAGACCAAAAGGACGCAGCAGCCGGTCCGCGACAAGCGCTGCCCGGGCCAGGTAGCCGCTGTCCTCGAGCAGGCTGATGAGAAAGAACAGCAGGCAGATCTGCGGGAGGAACACGAGCGTGCCCGCAACACCGGCCACCAGACCGTTGGCGACGAGGTCCTGGATCGCGCCGGCCGGAATGATCGCCGACACCCAACCCCCGACGTGCCCGAACACCAGTTCGATCAAGTCCATCGGCAGCGACGCGAGGCTGAAGATCGTCATGAACAGCCCCGTCATGACGCCGCAGAAGACGATCACACCAGCGACCGGATGAGTGAGCACCGCGTCGAGTCGATCCGTGAGGCGGTCGCCGCGGGCAGCGCGACCGGCGGGGGCGCCGGCCAGGTGGTGCACACAGGTGTCCGCAGTCTGCCGGGCCCACGCGATCATCTCCGGACGGTCCGCCGGCGCCAGGCCGCCCGGTCGGGGTGACCCAAGCATCTTCACGAGTCGGTCGGTACCCTCGCCGGTGCGGCCGCTGACCTCGACGACCGGGCAGCCGAGCTCTTCGCTGAGCTTCCCGATATCGATGCTGATACCGAGTCTCTTCGCATAGTCAGTCTTGTTCAGCGCGACGACGCCGGGCCGGCCGGTTGCAAGAACCTCGCGGACGAAGACAAGGCTGCGTCCGAGATTGCAGCTGTCGGCGACGAGAAGAACGGCGTCGGGCTTGTCGCGGCCGGCGCGACCGTTGTCGATGAAGCCGCGACAGATGCGACTCTCGGGCTGTTCGAGATCAAGCGAGTAGGTCCCGGGCAGGTCGGCCAGGCTGAAGCGTTGATTGCCGGCGATGCAGACGCCGAGCCGGATCGACGAGGTGGTGCCGGGGTAGTTGGCGGTCCTGGCACGGAGACCGCAG
>SMVB01355620.1_pt1 | contig 13769 bp, 11 predicted proteins | sample 2456461 | NCBI WGS metagenome assembly SMVB01 (sample SAMN11095934, study PRJNA526329) | marine sediment metagenome | biome: Marine sediment; feature: Surficial sediment; material: Deep marine sediment; isolation source: Hadal surficial sediment | place: Pacific Ocean | collected 2014-05 | depth...
AGGTTCTGCATGGCGGGTGTGCCGCATCGATCGGCGCGATCGCTGGGCAGGCGATTGCCCGTGCCGTGCTCGGCGAGGAAGCGGGGCCCTTTCACACGGCGCAGATGCAGGTGAGCTACCTCGCCGCGGCGATCGGCGAAGAGGTCGTGGCCGAAGCCCGGCTTCTTCGGCGCGCCCGCGAACTCTGTTTCATTGGCATCGATGTCCAGACGACCGAGGGCAAGCCGATCGCCCAGGTGATGACGACCGTTCGCGGTCGCTTCGGTCGTGAAGACGCCGCCTACTACGTCTCCCCGGGCGATCATGGGGAGTCCGATCCGGGTGTCATGGGACCGCAGCTCCATCGTGTGCCCTTCATCGGCAACCGGGGAATCGTCGTCGAACACATGACGGGCGGCACGTCGAGACTCGTGATGCCGCAGCTCGAGGACAACGGCGATGCCGCGGGCGGGGTTCATGAAGGCGCGGTGCTGGCGCTGCTCGATACGACGGGCGCGATGGCCTCGTGGGCCGAATCCGGTCCGGGGAGCTTCAAGGCCTCGACGGCATCGATGCAGGTCCAGATTCTCGGGCCGGCGCCCAAGGGAGATCTGGTCGCATACGGACGTTGTATCCAGAACGACAACGAGATCTACTGGTCCGATGTCGAGGTTGCGAGTGTGGCGGACGGGCGGGTGAATGCGCGTGGCACCGTTCTCTATCGGATCGTGAAATCAACCCGTCCGGCCTCGGCTCGCCCCCCCGAATCGTGAGCCCACGAGGACAAAGGCGGTTGCGGACACGATCTCGACGCCGATGAAGACGCTGGCAAGGGGCGCATCGTGGAGCAGCCACGCGAGTGTTCGCACGACGGCCGCCGTTCCGAGCAAGCCGGCCGCCGCGTGTAGCCAAAGCGGATTGGATCGCAGGCCCCCGATCAGACCCAGACTTCCGATCGTGAGAAAGAAACTCGACATGTCCCCGATCTGGGTGCTGCGGCCGATTCCGTCGAGCAGCGGCATGCCGAGGGCCTCCGCGGCAGCGGCCGGTCGGGCGATCCAATTGATCCCTTGAATCAGATAGAAGGCGCCGAGGATTCCAGCGGCAATCCGGTAGGACATTTTCTTTTCTCCATTGATGTTCTGGATCGAACGAGTGCGGGCTATTTGTGCGTCTCGAGCAACCGATCGAGGTCGGCTCTCGAAAGCGTCGTATAGCCCTCTTCACCGGGCTCGAGCCACAATGTCTCGCCTGCGACATCGTCGAGTCCGAGACCCTCACGCCTCAATGTCCGTTTGCGTGTTCGGTGTCCGGCGGTCATCGGGAGTTGATCGACGAGCCGAAGGACGAGCGGTCGTTGGTGTGCTGGCAATCTGTGTTCGACCGCTTGCCGGAGTGCGACCGGGTCGAGTTTAGTCCCGGGTCTGAGCGTCAGCGCTGCGACCGGAATGTCCGAATCGGATTCGGGCAATCTCACGCCATAGACCGCTGCGAGATCGACGACATCTTGTTCGGACGTCAGCACGTCTTCGACCGCAAGCGTCGCCACCGCGCCGTGGGGACCGTGAATCACATCGTCGATCGGATCGACCAGCCAATAGTCCCCATCCTCGTCGATGCGCACCAGATCTCGGGTGCTGAACCACGCATCGCCGGCTTCGAAAACGCCTCGCAGGGGTTTGCTATCCAGCTCGCCCCGTTCGCGATCGACACGCTCGACCATCAATCCGATCTCACCGGGTTTACACTCGTTCGCGAAGCCCGTCGGCGAGGTGATCAGCTGGCCCTTGTCGAGATCCCAGGCGGCGAGGCGGATTTCGCCGCCCCCGGGCAGCGGGCGACCGAGGGATCCGATCTTTTCCCCCGTGAGGTTGACCAGCACCGCGTTGCCTTCGGTCGAGGCGAAGAATTCGACGACGCTGGCCGGTGCGAAGCGATCGACGATGCGCCGCCATAGCCCCTTCGGCATGCCGCTTCCCGCAAAGAGTCGAATCGAGTGGTGGCGTTCTTGTTGGGTGGGCGGGGCGTTGACCAGAACACCACAGAGCGAGCCGGTATAGAAGACGATGTTCACGCCGTAGCGACGTACGTCCTGCCAGAAAATCTTCGGATCGATATTCGAAGTGAATTCCGATGCCATTGCGAGCCGTGCCCCGCTGACCAGTGCTCCGCCGACGCAGACGAGGATGCCGGTTGGGTGATGGATGGGCGAGCGGCAATAGACGGTGTCTCGTGGGGTGAGCGCACAGCCAGACGCGGTTCCGTAGGCGGAGGTCGCCCAGCGGCGATTGCTGATCCGGCGAGCGCCGAGATTCTTGCCGTCCGTCGTGATGAGAATGAGCGCCAATTCCCCTGCGAGCCCGGGATTGGGCACATACCACTCGGGGAGTTGGACCGCATCGGGATCGATGGCCTCCATGTCGATCAACCCCGGGGCCAGGCGACGCGCACCGCCGCCTCCACCTAATACGAGAACCTCGCGTTGCGAGATTTCATGTGCCGCTTCGGCTCGTTCTGGATCGCTGAGAAGATGTTCCACTGGGGCCACTTCGAGTTGATCGGCGAGCGGGATGTCGGGTCGCAGAAGCACAGCGATGGCGCCCAGCCGCGAGAGCGCAACGGCCGCGGCGACCGCGCTTGGCCGAGTCTCCATCAGCAGCCCGACGTGTTGGCCGTGGCGCACGCCGCATTCGATCAAGCCCCGGACGATATTGTCGATCCGAACCTCGGCGGCACGATAGGTGTGCGCACGTCCCTCGAAGAGAAAGAACGTGTCCTCCGGTGCGGCTTTGGTTCTCTCGCGTAGCGAAAGCCCGGCGCTGACGGGGGTGCGGCTACGAATCTCCGCCAGTCGCGAGAGTCGCGGAAGCTGGGGGGCGACATTCCTCGCGAGACGACCGAGGATTCCGACCCGGTCGCCGATTCCCTGTGCAGCGCTCCCCAGGATATTGACGCCGAGATCCCAGGCCAGACTGGTGGCCTCGCGAAAATCGTTCGCGGGGACGGGGCGTCCGCTCCTTTTCGGACGCTCTTCGAGACGCGTCGCGGAGGACGGGATCGGGCCTTGGTCGGCGCACCAAGTGAGCCATTCGAGCACCGCCGGCCAGGTGACTTGATTGGAACGCGAACCGACGACGAGACCGAAATGGCCGGCCGGAACCTTGACCTGATAGCAATCCGATTGCGGAGCGGCCGCGTAGATCGCGCGAACCGTCGGCGGCGGTGCGATCGAATCGGATAGGCCGACGAAGGCCAGGATCGGACAGGTGATGTCGGCCAAGGTCACCGTTTGTCCATCGATGACCAGACCCCCCTGAAGCATTCGGTTGTGGGCGACGAGTTGTTTGAGAAGATCGGCGAGGGCGGGACCGGGGAATGCGGTCCAACCCTCGCCGCCCATGAATCGCCGCATTCCCTCGCGCTTTTGCAGCGCTTCACGGTCGTAGAGACGACGCGCGAAATCGATTCGTTGCTGCAGGCTCTTCACCGGATCCATCAGCTGGAATCCAATTCGTGTTGCCCAGGATGGAATTCCGTTTGGAACCAGGGCTTCCTGGATTTTGCCAAAGCGTTCGATGGCCTCGATCGCCCATTCGGTCGGCAAGGCCGACGGGAGCCCGAGATGAAGGTCGACGGCGGCGCCAAATGTCACCAGCGAAGCGACGCCATCCGTGCGCCGATAGGCAGCGGCTTGATAGGCGAACATTCCGCCCTGCGAATAACCCATGACGTGGACCGGTCGTCCGGTTGCTGTCCGAACGGATTCGATGGCCAGGGAGACCGCGAGGACGTGATCCGCCATTGTTCGCGCGAGCCCCCCTTCTTCGGATTCGGGCGAGCCGAAGTCCACGACCCAGGCATCCGCGCCGCCTTGATGGAGCGAAGAGACGGCGCTCGCATCCGGTGCGACATCCCAGATTTCGGCCGTCATCATGAGCGGGGGAATCAGCAGAACGGGTGCGCGGTCGTCACTCTGGGTTTCCGGGTAGTAGCGGCGTAGGCGATGATGTGTGCCCTCGTCGACGACTTCGAAGGGTGACGGCTCGCGCTCGCCCAAGCCGCCGAATCGTGCGATCTCGACGCCGTTTCGCAGGGCCGCCGCGAATCGCGCGATTCCGCCTCGCGGAGCGGAATGGACGCGACTGTTGTTCTCTTGCGGTGTCTCGGACATTCGGATCGAATCTCCCTGCGGACGGGCGGTTCACGGCGCCGCGGGTCCGCGTCGACGCCGAACTTGAATACTACCGCGGAGGGCGAATTCGCCCCCCACCCACTTGAGTCCCTAAATTGTGGCATCTATAATGTCAATTGTTTCGAGTCGATCCCGCGCGGCGATGCCTGGGCAGTTCAGAACGGGGAGGAACGGATGAGCGGATGGAGCAGGGCACTCTGGGGCGTTCTCACGGTTCTCGTTTTGGCCATCGCATTGATCTGGATGAATCGATCCGAGATCCTGTTGAAGGCCGTCGAGATCGCGGCCGCACGCAGAATCGAGATTGGCCCCAATCGCCCGATCGATTGGGATTCCGGCGACGATCCTCGCGGCCGGGCCCGGGCCGATCGACCTCCGAATATCGTGTTGATCCTGGCCGACGATCTCGGCTGGAACGACCTCACCTTCGGTGGCGGTGGCGTCGCGGGGGGAAGCGTTCCGACACCGAACATCGACTCGATCGCCGCGGACGGCGTCGAATTTCGAAATGGTTATGCGGCCAACGGAACCTGTGCACCCTCGCGCGCCGCGATCATGTCCGGACGCTACGGGACTCGCTTCGGGTTCGAATTCACGCCGACACCGCCCGGAATGGGCACGGCGCTCCGCGTGATTTCCAGCCAGATGCCCGGCCGACTCCGAAAACCGATTTCGAACCCCGATTTCGAATCCGTTCCCTATGAAGAAATGGGGATGCCGACGTCCGAGATCACGATCGCCGAGCTACTGAAGAAACAGGACTATCACACCGTCCACATCGGGAAGTGGCATCTGGGTCGTGTGAACGGAATGGCGCCCCAGGATCAGGGCTTCGATGAGAGTCTCTTGATGGCAAGCGGCCTCTATCTCCCCAAAGAGGATCCGAACGTCGTCAATTCGGTGCAGGATTTCGACCCGATCGACAAATTCCTCTGGCGTGCGCTCCACTTCGCCGCCTCTTTCAACGGAGGCGACACGTTCGAGCCGGCAAAGTATTTGACCGACTACTACACCGACGAGGCCGTCAAGGTCATCGAGAAGAACAAGCATCGGCCCTTCTTTCTCTACCTCGCGCATTGGGCGCCGCACACACCGCTTCAGGCGACCCAGGCCGACTACGACGCTCTATCCCATATCCCGCTTCACCGCGAACGCGTCTATGCGGCGATGATCCTCGCGTTGGATCGCGGCGTGGGTCGCGTGCTCGAGGCGCTTCGCGTGAATGGACTCGAGGACAATACCCTCGTGATTTTCACGTCGGACAACGGTGGTGCGGGCTATATCGGGCTTCCCGATGTCAACCAACCGTTCCGGGGCTGGAAGATCTCGTTCTTTGAGGGGGGGATTCATGTGCCCTATTTCCTCAAATGGCCCGCGCGGATCGACGCGGGGCAGACACTCCTCGACCCCGTCCACCATTTCGATATTTTTGCGACGGCGGCCGCTGCGGCCGGGGCGCCCCTTCCGAGCGATCGGAAGATCGATGGAAAGGATCTGGTGGCGTATGTCCGGGGAGACGTCGTGGGTGCGCCCCACGAGGCGTTGTTCTGGCGAAGCGGCGCCTCGCAGAGCGCACTTGTCGACGGATGGAAACTGAATCTGAGCGATCCGCCGGGTCGGGAATGGTTGTTCGACATTCACGCCGATCCGACCGAGCAGCGAAATCTCGCGAGCGATCGGCCCGACAAACTCGCCGAGCTTCGCGCGGCCCTGGCTGCGCATAATGCGGAACAGGCGGAACCGGCCTGGCCCTCCCAGGGCAGCTTCCCGATCAACATCGACAAACCTCTCGGAATTCCCGACGCGCCGGATGACGAGTACATCTACTGGTCGAATTGAGCGGCCCGGACGCGGGATCGACGTAGTGTTCCTCGTCGGGTCAGGCAGGCGAGGACGGGGGCGGCGCCATGTGGACGACGCGTTGGGGAAAGGGAATCTCGATCTTGGCGAGGGCGAGCGCCTTGTAGATGGCGGTGTTCAGGCCGTCGACACAACCCCCTCTCTCCGAGGGCTCATCGATCCAGCCCTGAACTCGAAAGATCAGCGCCGAATCACCCATCTCGACGAAACGCACGCGGGGCGCCGGATCGGTAATGACATGGTCGACCGAATTCGCGGCCGCGAGCAGGGTCGCACGAACTCGATCGATGTCGGAGCCGTAGGCGACGCCGACCGTGACGACCACACGCGTCTTCTTATGCGGGCCGCCCGATTCGTTGACGACTTTGGCGTTTGCAATGTGCGAATTGGGCAGCGTGATTTCGACGTCGTCCCGCGTCAGGAGACGGGTGCTGCGCAGACCGATCTTGATGACCTGTCCGCGTTCTCCGGTGTCCAGATTGATGATGTCACCGATTCGATAGGGCGCGTCCATGATCACGAAGATTCCGCCAAAAAGGTTGGCCAGGCTGTCCTTGGCCGCGAAGCCGATCGCGATCCCCATGATTCCCGCGGAGGCCAGCCAGGCGGAGAGGTCCAGATCCCAGGTCACCAGAAACGCATAGGTGGATACGCTGAAGACGACGATCTTGCTCAGGTTGTCGAAGAGTGGAAGGGTGCGCGCCTCGAGCCAGGTCACGCGATCCGCGAGCCGGCTGAGTCCGATCAGTGTCGTCGAGGTGAGCTTGAAGCTCGCGCCGGTCCAGATGAAGATGGCTGCGGTCTGGATCGATGCGAGGAGAACGTACTCGAGCCCGGAATTCCATCCCATGATCTGGACGGCGACATAGAATCCGATCAGAACCACGCTGATGAACACCGGGCGGTGGATCAATTCGACCAATTGATCGTCGAGGTCGGTCCGCGTCTGCCGCGCCAGCCGCAACAAGAAGTGCGAGATCACCCAATCCGCGACTTTGGCGGCCAGTGCCGAGAAGAGCAGGACTTCGATGGCCCGTACCCAAGGCAACGAGTGGGCCTCTCGGGTAAAATCGATCCATGGGTCCATGATTTTCTCCTCGCGTCACCGACGGGGTCTCAGACCGCGCGTCGAAAGGGGCGCTGTGTCGAACGATTTCACGATGCCGACGAAACGAGACATCGTCGTTTCGGCACGTCCAGTCGGTCGACCGCTTCGATGCTACGTTATCCGGCCAATCAAGGGGGTGTCATGCCGGAACTGCGTCTTGGGAGTCGGGTCACGGGCCTTCTGGTCTGCCTTTTCTTTCTCGGGGGATGCGGTGTCCAATCGATTCCGCGTGCGGCCAACCAGGTCGAAGCCGCGGTGGCCGAGGTGACGAATCAATACAAACGTCGCGCGGATCTGATCCCGAATCTCGTCAATACCGTGAAGGGCTATGCGGGCCATGAGCGGGAGACGCTCGAAGCGGTGGTCAACGCTCGTGCCAACGCCACTCGCGCGACGCTGGACCCCTCCGGCGCCACCCCTCAACAGATTCAGGCGTTCCAGCAGGCTCAAGGCGGCTTGAGCCAGGCGCTCGGTCGACTGATGGTCGTCGTGGAGCGCTATCCCGACTTGAAGGCGGATCGAAATTTTCGAGAGCTTCAGGCCCAGCTCGAGGGAACGGAAAATCGCATCACGATCGCGCGCCAACGACATATCGAGGCGATCAAGGCCTTCAACGATCTGGTGACGGTTCCGCCCTCGAGTTGGACGAATAGTCTGTTCTACAAACACCACAAGATGTCACAATGGGCGCTCGACGAAGCGGAGCGACAAGAGGTCGAGACGGTGCCCGAGGTGCAGTTCTAGATGAAATGCGGCCGAGCGATCTTTCGCGCCATGGCCGGGGTCGCGTTGATCCTGTGGAGCGTCGCCCCCATCGCGGCCGCCGAGTTCGAAGTTCCCGCGCTTCGCTCTGCGGTGACCGATCGCGCGGGAATTCTCTCTCCGGTGACACGCCAGAAGCTCGAATCGGCGCTGCAAGAGCTTCGAAGGGTTGGCGGAACGCAACTGGCGGTGTTGACGCTGCCGAATCTCTCGGGCCTGACGATCGAGCAAGCTTCGATTCGGGTCGTCGACGAGTGGAAGTTGGGCACGAAAAAGGGCGACAAGGGCGTTTTACTCCTGGTCGCGCGCGATGAGCGCAAGGTTCGAATCGAAGTCGGTCAAGGGCTCGAGGGCCAGCTGACCGACGCGTATTCGAAGCGCATCATCGACGAGGGGATCACTCCGCTCTTTCGTCAGGGCGATATGAATGGCGGGGTGACGGTCGGGGTCTACCAGATCGCTCGCTTGACGAATCCGAAGATCGACCTGCGACCCTTTCTCGAGGGACAGCTCCGCCAACGCAATTCGCGGTCGCGCCGCGAGTCGAGTCCCTGGGCCACGCTCTTCGGCGGGCTTCTGATGTTGGTGGTCTTTTCGTCTCGCATGGGCTTGTTGCCCCTTTTGTTGCTGGGCGGAATGGGGGGTCGTCGGCGCATGGGCCACTACGGTGGAGGCCTGGGCGGCGGCGGATTTGGCGGATTTTCGGGCGGGGGCGGTGGCTTCAGCGGTGGAGGGGCGTCGGGCGGATGGTGACGAATGAACGACCGGCCTGGGCGAAGCGTGTGCTAGGCGACGCAGGGGCCGAGCGGATCGAAGCGGCGATCGCCTCGGCCGAATCCCATACTTCGGGCGAGATCATCCCGATCCTGGTGCACCGCTCCTCGACGGTTGGGCATGTCTTTTTGCTCGGCTTCAGCTTGCTCTTGCTCTGTACGTTCCTGGTCGATCTTCCGACCCGCGGTTTCGTCGAGCTGGGCGGGCCACTTTGGGCCTGGCAGGCCGCGAGCTGGCTTCTCGCCGGCGGGCTGGCGTTGATTCTCCAGCGCTTCGATGTCGTCCAACGCCTGCTGACACCGCGGATCGACCAGATGGAGCAGGTCGATCGGCGAGCCCAGATCGAGTTCTACGAACTCGGCGTGAGCCAGACGCGAGATCGAACGGGCATCCTGCTCTTCGTTTCCCTGATGGAACATCGGGCGGTGGTTCTGGCGGATCGCTCGATCGCCGAGAAAGTCGACGCGGCGGTTTGGCAGGAGTTGGTCGACTTGATGATCGATGGCGTCAAGGGTGGGAATCTCGCCGAGGGAATGGCTCAGGCGATCGAGCGATGTGGGGAAATTCTATTGCCCCACTTTCCGATTTCGCCGGACGACGCGAACGAGCTGAACGATCATCTGGTGGTCAAGGAGTGATTCTCCCACCTCCATCTCCACCTCGCGCCCGCCCTTGACATATTGGCATTTGTAGTGCCAATATATCGAAGCGGCCAGTCGAATCCGTCTGGTCGCATCGTGACGGCGCGATGACCGCGCAGCGACGGAGACCGCATGACACTTCCCACTCCCCTTGAACTCATGGGTGCGCCCGGCTCCCCCTACACGCGAAAGATGCGCGCGCTCCTTCGCTTTCGGCGGATTCCGCACATCGTATACGCGCAGAATTCTTCCGAGGTCGCGTCGCTTCCGCGTGCTCGCCCGCCGCTCTTGCCGACTTTCTATCTGCCGGACGAGACGGGAGAGATCGCGGCGTTCACGGACTCGACGCCGTTGATTCGCCGCTTCGAAACCGAATTCGATGGACGCAGTGTTCTTCCGCGAGATTCGGTTCTGGTCTTCTTGGATCGGCTTCTCGAAGACTATGCGGACGAATGGCTGACCAAATGTATGTTCCACTACCGCTGGTCCTACGCGGACGACATCAAGAAGGCAGCCTCGATTCTGCCGCATTGGAGCGCGATCGAGGTCAGCGACGAGCAGATCGCACCGATCCAGAAAATGATTGGCGAACATCAGATCGCAAGACTCGGCGTCGTGGGTTCGAATGCGGTGACGGCACCCGTCATCGAAGAGAGCTATCGGCGTTTTCTGGGCCTCTTCGACACTCACTTGCAGAAGAGTCGATTCCTGTTCGGTCGAAGGCCCTCCGCGGCCGACTTCGCCTTTGTCGGCCAACTGACTTGTCTTGCGCTCTTCGATCCGACGCCGGCGGCGCTGACGCTGGCGCTGTCCCCTCGCATTCATGCTTGGGTCGAGGGCAGCGAGGAGCTATCCGGTCTCACCGTCGAGGACGAGGATTGGATCGATCGCGACAGCGTGCCGGAGACGTTGATCGCATTGTTGCGCGAAGTTGGCCGTTTATATGTTCCGTTCTTGCTGGCGAATGCCGCGGCGCTCGAGCGTGGCGCCGAGAAAATGGACGCGCTGATCGACGGCCGGCGCTGGGAACAGAAACCCTTTCCCTACCAGGGGAAATGTCTACGCTGGCTGCGTGAGGCGCATGAAGAATTGAGCCCGACGGATCGATCCGCCGTCGGCGTGCTACTGAACGGGACTGGCTGTGAGGCGCTCTTCGTGTGAAGCGTCGTTCCTCCATCGGGCCGCCGTAGACCCGCTTCGCCGGAGTGCACATGAAATTGTTTGGCAATCCTGATCGGGGCGTGGAACGGCTTCGATCCCTCTTGGAGGCTGGGCCGATCATCCAGGCCCCGGGTTGTTTCGATGCGTTGTCCGCCCGGATTCTCGAAAATGCCGGGTACTCGACAGCCTTTCTGGGAGGCTTTTCGGTGGCCGCGGCGCGCCTGGGTCTGCCGGATGTCGGGTTGATGAGCTACGGCGAGATGATCGACCAGGCTCGCAACGTTTGCGCGGCGATCTCGATTCCCTTGATGGGCGATGCGGATACCGGCTATGGGAACCCGGTCAACGCGGAACGCACGCTGCTGGGTTGTGCCCAGGCGGGCCTGGCCTGCATGATGATCGAAGATCAACAATGGCCCAAGCGATGTGGTCATACCGCGGGCAAGCAGGTCGTCGATCGAGAGGAAGCGCTTCGTCGGATTCGCGCCTGTGTTCGCGCGCGTGAGGAGGTCGATGTCGATATCTTGATCCTGGCCCGAACCGACGCGAACGCCACGCATGGCTTCGATGAAGCGCTTTGGCGTGTGGAAGCGTTTGCGGACGCGGGCGCGGATCTGACCTTTCTCGAGGCGCCCGAAAACATCTCACAGATGGAGCGCTATTGCGGTTCCGTTCCGGGGCGAAAGGTCGCGAACCTCGTCGAGGAGGGACGGACTCCCTGGATGACACCCTCGCAATTGGAAGGGATGGGCTATTCGCTCGTCTTGTATCCGGTGTCGCTACTCTTGCATAGCATCGAGGCGATGCAGGCCGCGGCGAAGAGTCTCGATCGGGGTCGTGATCGCGAGGCGAGCCGCGTGGATTTCGATGAGGCAAGGTCTCTCGTCGGATGGCCGGAGTACGAAGCCCGTCTGCGCGAATTCGAAGGAGAATGAATGCCTCACCCGCGCAAGGTCCAAACGAGTGACGCAGACGAGTACGCTCCCCAAATCGCTCGCGGGGCGGCCGTCGACGAAGTTTCGAAGTAGATTCCTTCGATCATGAGTCGCGCCTGGCACACCCTGGATCGTTGGCAAAGTCCAGACGGCCTGCTCGAATTGCGACAGCGGGACGTCGACGACTTCTTGATCTGCGTCGATGGCCGCGTTCTCATGAACAGTCGCGCGAGCCGATCGGAAGAAGACCTGGGCCTGCGAACCTGTGCGGGACTTCGCGAGGGTTCCCGGATTCTGGTCGGTGGGCTCGGGATGGGGTTCACGCTTCGGGCCATACTCGATGTCCTTCCCCCCGAGAGCGAGGTCCACGTGGCGGAGCTCTACTCGATCGTTGCGGATTGGTGTCGAGGCCCGCTTGCGGCCCTTTCCGGCGGATGTCTCGACGACCCGCGTGTCTCGCTTCAGGTGGGTGATGTGATCGATCGCATTCGAGAGGCCGCAGAGGGTGGCGGGGCCTACGACGCGATCGTGCTCGACCTCTTCGAAGGTCCACATGCGCGAACGGCCGCCAGCCGCGACCCACTCTATGGGCAGCAAGCGATCGAGCGAAGTTGGCGCGCGCTGCGTTCGGGAGGGGTCCTGGGGGTGTGGGCCGAAGCCCGGGCATCTCACTTCGAAACCCGTCTGCGCGCCCAGGGGTTTCAGGTCGAATCCCATCGCCCGGGGCGAGGGGGCCTTCGACACTGGATCGTATTGGCCCGTCGGCCCTAGGAACGGGGGCCGGGTTCCGCGGGCCGCGGGCCGCGTAGAATCGTGTTCGAGCGTGATCTCGTTCTGGTACGATCGGAGGCGTTTCGCGTGGACCGTTCGCACTGCTGCCGACGGTCGAACGCTTTCTTGGACGAGGGGAGGGTGCATGCTGAATTCTTCCGAGTATTCGAGCTTCGACGGGCTCGGGTTGGCCGAGTTGGTCGAACGAGGCGAGGTCAGTCCTGCCGAATTGGTCGAAGCCGCGATCGAGCGAATCGAAGAGCTCGATCCGAAACTGAACGCCGTCGTTCACAAGGCCTTCGCGAGCGCACGCGCGGCGGCCCAATCGGACCTGCCCGCCGGTCCCTTCCGTGGCGTCCCCTTCCTGGTCAAGGATCTCGGTTGCCCGGTGGCGGGTATGCCGCGGACGAGTGGCAGTCGATATCTTCGCGATGAGGTTCCGCAGCAAGACGGAATCCTCACTCGACGTTATCGAGAGGCGGGTCTGATCATTCTCGGCAAGACGAATACGCCGGAATTCGGGATCACGGGAACCACCGAATCCGCCCATCTCGGTGCCTGTCACAATCCTTGGAATCCAGAGCATATTTCCGGCGGATCGAGTGGGGGGTCTGCCGCCGCAACGGCGTCGGGCATGGTTCCGCTGGCGCATGCGAGCGATGGTCTCGGCTCGATTCGGATCCCTGCGGCGTGTTGTGGACTCGTCGGTCTCAAGACGACACGCGAACGAAATCCGTCGGGCATGAACGATGCCGATCGAATTCTCGGTTTCGCGGTGGATCACGTCGTGAGTCGAACCGTGCGCGACAGCGCCGCCATGCTCGATTGGACGGGCCAGCCCGAGCCTGGCTGTCCCTACGCCGTACCGGCCAAGGAACGCCCCTATCTCGAGGAGATCCAACGCGACGCCGGTCGTCTGCGGATTGCGTTCTCCTCGACGACGCCGAGCGGTCGCCCGATCGACCCCGAAATCGAATCCGCGATGTTGGCCACCGCGAAGGAACTCGAAGGACTCGGACACGATGTCTTCGAACGCGAGATCGATATTGATTGGCACGCGCTCTACGCCCAGCAGGGCGTTGTTTCCGCCGCGAACGCCGCCGCGGGGCTGGCGGCGATGATCGAGCGCGTCGGGCGCGAACCCGAGCGCGACGAATTGGAGCCTCTGACCTGGGCCGGGATTCGAGTAGGCCAGAAGGTTGGCGGAGAAGAGGTCATGCGCGCGTGGGGAAGGCTGCGCGAGCTCACACGGCAAATTGTCGCGGCCTTCGACGACTTCGATGTCTTCCTCTCGCCGGTCATGGGGACAACCCCACCCAAGCTGGGCCAACTCGACCCGGTAAAGCTTTCGCCGCGCGAAGTGAGCAAACGTCAGGCGCGGGTTTTCCCCTTTACTCCGGCATTCAATTTCACGGGCCAGCCTGCGATTTCCTTGCCGCTCGCATGGAGCGAAGACGGGCTGCCCATTGGGATGCAGTTTGCCGCGCGTTATGCGGACGAGGCGACGCTCTTTCGTCTTGCCGCGCAACTCGAGCAGGCGCGACCCTGGATCGACAGGAAGCCCGTCGTCTGGGCTTGAATCGAGA
>SMVB01311728.1_pt1 | contig 13768 bp, 11 predicted proteins | sample 2456461 | NCBI WGS metagenome assembly SMVB01 (sample SAMN11095934, study PRJNA526329) | marine sediment metagenome | biome: Marine sediment; feature: Surficial sediment; material: Deep marine sediment; isolation source: Hadal surficial sediment | place: Pacific Ocean | collected 2014-05 | depth...
AGTCGCGCCGGGGGGCAGAATCATCAGATGACCGGGTTCGAAACCGGGGAACAACTTGCCTACGGCTTCTGGCCCCATCTCACGCACCATCCGGGCCCGCCAGATCTTTGACTCGAATACCCCCATGAAGATGTGACGCACCTTGTAAACGATTAAACAATCCCAGGGTTGCCAGGTTTCGGGCTCCAACCCGGTGATCCGGTATTCGACCGCCAGCGCATTTCCGCCGTCCGTGTTTCCGGTTTGAATAAAGGCATTCACGCCAGCGGCATAGGCGTCAAATACCCCCTTGGTGTGGGTATCCATGACCTGGTAGTCCGCTTTGGCGCTGGCCTCCAACCGGAACCGGCGCATCAGCGTGTCCTGGGACACCGCCTGCTCTCCCACGGCCTCCGCCCAACGGCCGGATCCCCGGCGGCGGTCATACTCCATATGCCATAACCGGTCCTGAGCCGTGACGAATCCCTGGGCGAAGAAGGCGTCGGTCTCCGACTTGGCCTTGATGCGTGGGATGCCGTAACTATCCCGGTAGACCTTCACCGGTCCATCCAACCCATTGAGGCGGACCGTGCCCGTCAGACTGGGCACCGCCGATTTCAGGTCTTGGCCGGTAATCATTTCAGAGATCATGTACCCCTTCCCGCCCATTAAGATTCGACAACAGTATTTGAGAAATCTACGGGATAATATCACAGGCCCAGGCCCAGGCCGCGGCCCAAGATAGGGATTGACGCCGCATAGGCACCGGGCTAACATCCCTTCACTCGGTCACCCGAGCTTACTTTCGCCTGAACGGACCTCTGACCGAACAAGGACCGGCCGATGCAGATTACCAATCACGTCTACGCCACGCACATCGAAGAAGACCCTGGGGGTTTCGGGGCCATGCACCCCGGCGGCACCCACATCTACTTTGTCGGCGACCCCAAGGAACACATGGTGGTGGTGGACTCCGGCGAGCCCTACCGCTCTTGGACGAAGCAGATACTGGATTATCACGCAGAACTGGGGAAGCCCCGCATATCCGCCATCTTGATTACCCACGGCCACGGCGACCACATCGGCGGCCTAGACCGGTTGCAAGAAGCATTCGGCTGCGTCGTGCGTTGCCACCCAAAGCTGGAACCGGCGCTGACCCAACGGCTGGGTCAGGGCAACGTGGTCAAGCTCCGTTCCCGCGAAACGGTTACCGCTGGTGGCGGGGTGAAACTCCGCGCCTATTTCACGCCCGGTCATGAAGAAGACCACGTCTCTTACTATATGACCGAAGGCAAAGTGGTATTCAGCGGGGACACGATCTTGGGTAACTCCTCCTCTAGCGTGCGCAATCTAAAGCAATACATGGCCTCCCTGGAAACGTTGGCCGGCCTGAAGCCGAACATACTCTGTCCCGGTCACGGGCAAATCATTAACAACGGCGCGGCCCGGGTCGAGTGGTATATCCGCCACCGGACCGAGCGGGAGGAACAGGTGCTCGCCGCCCTAGCCTCGGGGGTGGATTCGGTCGACGAGATTGTTGCCACCGTCTACCCGAGGAACCTGCGCCGAAACCTGCGCAGCGCCGCCGCCCGCAACGTTCGCACCCATCTGGACAAGTTGACCGAAGAGGGACGGGTCGATGAGTCCAAGGTCACCTTTTCAGTGGCCAAGGCTTAAAGCCGATGCAGTTCAGGATGAATCGGGCAGGGCCTAGCGCTGGGATTGGCTGCGGTGGACTGGTGGCAATCTTGGGCTTGATCCTGATTTCGCCAGTGGGTGAGTTTCTGATCAAGGGGCTTGGCTGGATATTCATCGTGATCGGAGTATTCGCCGTCCTATCCGGCGTCTATTTTTGGATTAAGAGCACGATGAGAGGCGGATAGGTTTAGGGGCCACGGGCTCAAAAGAAAAAGGGCCGAAGATTTGAATTAAATCGTACTTCGGCCCTCGCCGCAGGATTGCGTCCCACTCTAAGAATATCGACGCACTGCTCTTACTAAGCGTTAAAATTGTACTAAAGTCCGTTCCCCATGTCAAAAGCGGCCTGGACGGGATTCAAACCCGCAACCACTGCTTAGTAAGAACAGAGCTCTATTCATTGAGCTACCAGGCCTGGGGAATCATATCATTAGAGGGCGTGGTGTTTCCTAATCAGACCGTTCCAGCAGTTCTATTCGGACGTCTCCCGGGGCGCGGACAAAGGCGATACGCAGTCCCGGCCGCAGGTCCTTAAGCTCCATGGAAAACTCAGCGCCTTTGGATTTGAGGTCGGCGATGGCAGCCTCCAGGTCGTCGACCCGGAAGCCGAAGTGGTCCAGGCCCAGGTGGGGGTCGACTGGTCCGGCGGGAGTAGAGTCGTCGGCCTTGGCTATGAAGATAATCAGGCCGTTCACGTCGATGTCGACCCTGGTCTGGCCGTCCGACTGGATGCTTTCCTTGATCTCGGCCCCAAACATCTTGTTGAAGTACTGTGCCGTCTCCAACGGCTCGCGGCTGCGAAGGTGAATGTGGTCGTAGCTATAGATAACCATTTTCTGCTCCTTGCATCGAGACGGCGGTTCTGTCTAACTCAGTTTGACCTAAACTATGCTCTGGGCCAAGCGATGTCAAGATTTTTTGTTCACGCCCAGAATCGGCCACTGCGCTTTCGGTGGGCGGCAGTTATAATGGTGGCCAAGTAACTCGCCGGACACTTTAGGCAGGGGACAGGGGATGACGGCAACAATCGTGATTGCGGGAGTGCGCAGCGGGGTGGGCAAGACCACCATCGCCACTGGGATAATGGGCGCTTTGACTCGCCGAGGGCTAAAGGTGCAGCCGTTCAAGGCCGGCCCGGATTACATCGATCCTTCCTACCACAAACTGGCCTGCGGAACGCCCAGCCGAAATCTGGACACCTGGCTCTGCGAACACTTGACCGTGCTGGAATTGTTCCAAAGGGCCAGCGCCGGGCGCGACGTTTCCGTGGTGGAAGGCGTCATGGGCGTGTTCGATGGCCACTCCAGCCTAACCGAAGAGGGATCAACCGCCCAGTTGGCCAAACTGCTTGGCGCTCCAGTGATCCTTATCGCCGACGCCGCGAAGGTCGCCCGCAGCGTGGCGGCCGAGGTGCTGGGCTTCCAGAAATTCGACCCGGACCTGAACGTGGCCGGAGTGATCCTCAACGGCGTGGGCAGCGACCGCCATCTGGAATTCTGCAAACCACAGATAGAGGCCACCACGGGCATCCCAGTCCTGGGTTACCTGCCCAGGAAGGACGAGTTCATCCAGCCAGAACGCCATCTGGGGCTGATTCCGACCGTAGAGGGGACGGTGGCCCGCCAGTGGTACGACAGCGTCATCAATCAGGTGGAGGCGACCATGGACGTGGACGCCATCCTGAGACTGGCCCAGACGGCCAACACACCACAGGTAAACCCGGCAATCTACCCCGAAGAACCGTTACCGGCGCGGACCACGATCGCAGTAGCACAGGACAAGGCCTTCAACTTCTATTACCAAGACTCTTTGGACCTGCTCACGGCTTGGGGAGCGGAAATCGCCCCGTTCAGTCCCTTGGAAGACGATAAGTTGCCGCCGGGAACCGGGGGAATATATCTGGGCGGCGGTTTCCCGGAACTGTTCGCGTCCCAACTCTCGCAGAACGCTCCGATGCACCAGGCCATCCGCGGCGCCGTGGCGAAAGGCGTGCCGGTCTACGCGGAGTGCGGCGGCCTGATGTACCTGGGTAAGAGCCTGTCGGATCTGGACGGCGTGACCCACCCGATGATGGGAGTCATCCCAGCCGAGTCGGCCATGTCCCAGACCCGTTTGACCCTGGGATACCGGGAGGTCGAGTCGTGCTCCGACAGTCCAGTGCTGTCGAAGGGACAGCGGGTGAGGGGCCATGAATTCCACTGGTCCACTTTGGCCCGGCAACCGGGGCCCGATGAATCGGTGTATAAAGTGATTGACCAAGACAACCGGCCCGACGGATTTCGCACCGCCAACGTCTGGGCATCCTACGTCCACATACACCTGGGCAGCGGGAAAGGCCTGGCGGCCCGGTTCGTGGAGACCTGCGCCCGGGGGCCAGCCTAAGAGGACCGGATTTCAAATTCGAACGAATTGTATAGCCAGGAAAAAATACCGGCCTGGCCGGTTTCAGGATAAAACATGACCACAGAAAACACCGCGGACCAGAACACCGAAACAGAGCCGGGACCCCAGTCGGTCCAAGGGCCACGAATCAATAAAGGCCTGGTGATTGTCAACACCGGCAAAGGCAAGGGCAAGACCACTGCGGCCTTGGGCGTGGTGGTGAGGGCCTGGGGCCGGGGTATGAAAGTGATTGTGCTGCAGTTCATCAAGCACTCCACCGCCAACTTTGGCGAGCAGCGCGCAGCAAAGAAGATGGGCGTGGAGATGCGGGCCATGGGCGACGGTTTCACCTGGCGCTCCAAGGACCTGGACCAGTCCGCCGACCTGGCGCGGGCACACTGGGAGGATTGCAAAGGCATTATCGCGTCAGGGGATTACGACCTGGTGGTGCTGGATGAGTTCACCTATCCGATGCACTACGGATGGGTCGACACCGAAGAGGTCATCGAGGTCCTGAAGGCCCGGCCGGAGATGCAGCACGTCATCATCACCGGCCGGAACGCCCCGGAGGCCCTGGTGGAATACGCCGACCTAGTCACCGAGATGCAGGTAATAAAACACCCCTACCAACAGGGAATCAAAGCCCAACCGGGCATCGAGTTCTAACCAGCTTATAACCCCGATTTATGCCGGGGCGGAATGAGGCGTAATGGCAATCTCTCCGCTGATCGACCGCACAATTCTTGATATCTTGCCCTTGGACGAGAAGGCCATGGCCGCCGCCAAGGCGAGGCAGGGCCAACTGACCAAGCCCCTGGGCAGTCTGGGCCGGTTGGAGGACTTGTCGGTGCAGCTCGCGGGAATCTTCGGCGAAGCCACACCGGACATCCGCCGAAAGACGATCATCCTGGCCGCCGGAGACCACGGCGTCGTGGCAGAGGGCGTCAGCGCCTATCCCCAGGACGTCACGCCAGCCATGGTGATGAACTTCTTGGGCGGCGGCGCGGCGATCAATGTGCTGGCCAAGCTCGCCGGAGCAGACATCATCGTCCTAGACGCCGGGGTCGCCGCCGACTTGCCTGCTCACCCCTCTCTCCGTTCGGTGAAGATCGGCCGGGGCACCGGCAACATCGCGGCCGGACCAGCCATGACCCGCGAACAGGCGATCCAGTGCCTGGAGACTGGTATCGAGACCGCACAAGAGCAGATCACAGGGGGTTCCGACCTTCTGGGCTGCGGCGACATGGGCATCGGCAACACCACCCCGTCCAGCGCCATCACCTCGGTGATCACCGGTGCTGGCACGGACGTCACCACCGGCCGGGGCACCGGCCTCGACGACACCGCTCTAGCCCACAAAGCGTCCGTGGTGCAGCGGGCCATCGATGTAAACCGGCCCAACCCCAAAGACGGCCTGGACGTTCTGATGAAGGTCGGCGGATTCGAGATTGGCGTTTTAGCCGGCGTTTTCTTGGGCGCGGCAGCCGGACACCGCCCCGTCGTGGTCGACGGGTTCATCTCGGGCGCGGCAGCGTTGATCGCCCACAGTATCGCCCCCATGGCCGGACACCGGTTCATCGCTTCCCACCAGTCGGTGGAGCCGGGCCACCGCTTGGCCCTCAGGTCCATGGGCTTAAATCCCTTGTTGGACCTGGGGATGCGGCTGGGCGAGGGCACCGGGGCCGCTCTGGCGATGAACATCGTCGAGGCCGCAGCCAAGTGCCTCTCAAACATGGCCACCTTTGCCGAAGCGGGCGTCTCAGAAAAATCCGAAGATGCCAGCCACGGGGCCGCCCCCTGATTTCCTTCTGGCTCACCCCTCTCCGGCTGGCCGTGACCTTCCTCACCATCTTCCCGCTCTCACGCGATCTGGACCGCGGCCCTCAAGACATCAGCAACTCCAGGGCTTTCTACCCCGCCGTTGGTCTGATGATGGGCCTGCTATTGGTGGGAGTGGAGGAGGGCTCCAGCCGCTTGTTCAGCGAGCCCATGACCGCCGCGTTTCTAGTGGCCACCATGGTAATCGTCACGCGGGCCCTTCATCTGGACGGGCTCATGGACGTCTGCGACGGCGTGTTCGGCGGGTTCACCACCGAGCGGCGGCTGGAGATTATGCGCGACTCCCGGGTGGGCGCTTTCGGCGTAGTGGGCGGTGTGACGGTCCTGCTGTTGAAATACGGGGCATTGCTCTCGTTGTTGCTCCTATCCGAACCGGGCAAAGAGTGGGCGTTGCTGCTCTTCCCGGCCATCTCCAGGTGGACCATGGTTGTCTTGCTGGGTGCCTTTCCCTACGTCCGCACCCAGGGATTGGGGTCGCCATTCCACGGGGGCGGCATCAAGATTGCGACAACTATTGCCGGCGTCTCTGCTCTGGCGGCGTCCTTTCTGCTGGGAGGCTTCGCCGGTCTGGGGCTCTTCTTCGGGGCTGTGGCGTTGGCCTGGTTGATGGGCTCCGCAATGGCCAAGGCGCTGGGAGGTCTCACCGGCGATACTTACGGAGCAACGAACGAGATCATCGAAACTGCGGTGATTATCGCCGCGACGGCCCTGGCGGCTCAGGAGTGGCTGGAGCCGCTGCCAGACCTGTTGGACCGGTTCTGATGTTTACCGGCGCCGACGATCTGGCCGTGCTGGCGCTAGCCGTGCTTCTTGACCTGACTCTGGGAGAGCCCCCGAAATGGGCCCACCCAACGGTCTGGATGGGAAAGCATATCGCGTTCGTTGAAAAAAGACTGCCCAAAAAGGGCGTGCCGGGCCTGGCGGCGGGCCTAGGCATGGCGTTGGTGTTGCCAGCCATCTGGGGAACGGAAATGTATCTCCTGACGATATGGCTGAAGGACATCCACACCATCGCTTATATCCTAGTGGGCGCCGTCTTTCTGAAAACCACTTTCTCGGTGCGGTTGTTGCACAGAGAGGCGGCGCTGGTCAGAGGCCACTTGGTCAGGGGAGACATGGAGCAGGTGCGCGCCCGGATGCCATCCCTGGTCAGCCGCGACCCATCCAGCTTGACCGCCGGGCAGGCCACCGCCGCCACCGTGGAGTCGGTCTCCGAAAACATCAACGACAGTTTTCTGGCCCCCTGGCTGTTCTTTGCACTCTTCGGGCTGCCGGGGGCCTTCGCCTACCGCATGATCAATACTCTGGACAGTATGATAGGCTACCGTGGAGTTTACGAGCGCCTGGGCAAGGCTTCCGCCCGCCTGGATGACTTGGTCAATCTCATTCCGGCGCGTCTGGCCGGTCTGCTGCTGGTGGCCGCCAGCGGCTTTCTGCCCGGTCAGCAGATGGCCAGGGCCTGGCGCACCATGTGGCGTCACCACGGCCGCACCCAGAGTCCCAACGCCGGCTGGACCATGAGCGGCATGGCCGGGGCCTTGGGGGTGCAACTGGAAAAGATCGACCCGGAAGTTGGCTACCAACTGGGCGAGCCAGAACGGCCACTGGAACCCCAAGACATCACGCGAACGCTCCAGACCATGTACCTAGTGGCGCTCTTTGGCCTGGTCATAGCATTCCCGGTGGCCTATGCGCGAGGGAATATTTTCTAAAGGCCAACCAATTTTGAAGTCAAACCCATCACATGAAAACGCGGCGAGCCGCCGCCGGCCGGTGCATGGGAGCATCAGGCCAAGCGAATTGCGGGCCCTGGGACTTAGCCTGGAAGACCTGGTGGATTTCAGCGCCAGCATCAGCCCCATAGGCCCTCCCCAAGGGGTCTGGGAAGCCATCCGGAGCGTCGATCTGAGCGCCTACCCCGACCCGGAATGCCTTGAATTGCGCGAGGCCATCTGCCGCCATCTCTCAACGCCGGCGCGGGAAGTGCCTTTGGAGCGGGTGATTGTGGGCAACGGCTCCACCGAGATATTTCACCTGTTGGCCCGCGTCTACCTGTCTAAGCAAAGCACCGCCATGCTACTGACGCCGACCTACGGGGAATACGATGGCGCTTGCCGCTTGGCCGGGGCCCGGATACTGAATCTCGAAGCCGACCTCTCGGGCGATTTTCGCTGGGACATCAAGGCCGCGTCCAACCTCATCAGCGCCAACAAACCGGAGCTTGTGATTGTCTGCAACCCCAATAATCCCACTGGGGTCTACTTGGGCAGTTCGGAGGTCGAGGCTCTGGCGGATGCAGCAAGGGATTCGGGCAGCTTGTTGGTGGTGGACGAAGCCTACCTGTCCTTCGTGGCAGACCCCTGGGACTCGCTGGAGTTGCTAGAACGGGCCAACGTGATGCTGGTGCGCTCCATGACCAAAGACTACGCCCAGACCGCCCTCCGCCTGGGTTACGCCCTGGCTTCGGAGGATGTGGTCTCCCGGCTGCGAGAGTACCAACCCGACTGGAGCGTTAACAGTCTGGCCCAGAAGGCGGGGATATCCGCACTGGAAGACACCGGGTATCTGCCCAAGGCCAGAGATGCCGTTTTCAGCGCAAAAAAATACCTGGCCGCCGAGTTGGGAGGACTCGGGCTGTTAGTCCCTCCATCGGAAGCCAACTTCATCTTGGTCAAGGTCGGAGATGCCGCCAAGTGGCGTTCCCTGCTTTTGTCCAAGGGCATGGTCGTGCGGGACTGCACGTCATTCGGCCTGCCTGAATACATCCGAGTGGGCGTCCGGGCCATGGCGGATTGCCAACGGCTGGTGGCGGCGATGGCTGAGGTGACCCGGTCCGCCCTTGCTGATTGAACACCGGGCCATTAGAATCAGAACCAACAATCAACCCGTCCGGGGTCATCCCACTCAACGTTAGGAGTCTCCTGTCATGACCACCACCGAGGAAACCAGCGCCGGGCGATCCGTTGGCGCCAGCAGGTTCAACGAATCTTTTGGACCGGCCTCTGAACGGGCAGTCACCAAGCTCAAGACCCACCTGACTCCTTACGTTCAAGAATTCATCCGGGCGGCGCCATTCGCCGTCATGGCCACCACCGGCGAAGGTGGCCGTTGCGACGCCTCTCCCAAGGGCGGCAAGCCCGGCTTCGTCAAGGTGCTGGACGAGAAACACCTGCTGTTTCCCGACGTGGCCGGCAACCGGTTGTTCCAGTCCTATCAGAATATCGATGACAACCCTTACATCGGCCTGATCTTCTTCATACCCGGCATAAATGACACCGTGCGGGTCAACGGAAAGGTCAGCATCGTCAGCAGAGAGGACCTGGAACGCCGGAACATCGAACTGTCCCTCTACGAGACCGACGACAACTCCAAACACCTCCAGGGGTTGTTGATCGAGGTCGAAGAGTCCTACGGTCACTGCCCCCGGGCGTTGAAATTCTCCAATCTTTGGGATGGCGAAGAGATTGCCAAGAACCAGGCCGCGCCTCCCATGCCAGAGCGGACGAACGAGAACTACTACCAACACGAAGAAGGGAGAAAGTAGCGGACAGCTACCAGCCGCCAGCATTCGTAAGGGCATCCCGACGAAATCGGGATGCCCTCTTCTCTTGCCGCCCCGGTTGGCAGAATCGTGGCGTAACATCGGGAGTGCGGGTCTTAAATCCACCCCTACCTAGTTGAGCAGTTTTTCATCTGATGGCGGGCGCCCCGAAACCCTCAAACTGCCTTGGATCCCAGGCGAATCCCAGGCCGTCCAATGTCAGAAAACCGGACTCCGAGGCGAGCTCAATTCTGGTTTACAACGGCGGTGGCCCACCGTAAGATGGGTTGCACAACCCTACCCGAACCCCCTGAGGTTTTGCGCAGATGGTAACCATTTCCTTTGAAAAGCACACATTGTCCAATGGACTTGATGTAATCCTCCACGAGGACCACACCATACCCCTAGTCGCGGTCAACGTCTGGTACCACGTGGGCTCCAAAGACGAAGAGCCGGGCCGAACCGGGTTCGCCCACCTATTCGAACATGTGATGTTCGAAGGCTCCAAACACCACAACAGCAGCCACTTCGAACCGCTCCAAAAGGCTGGCGCAAACCTGAACGGCTCCACCACCCCCGACCGCACCAATTACTGGGAGGACGTGCCCACAAATTATCTGGAGCTGGCCCTTTGGCTGGAAGCCGACCGCATGGGTTTCCTGCTGGACGCCTTGGACCAACAGCGTTTTGACATCCAACGGGACGTGGTCAAGAACGAGCGCCGCCAGTCCTACGAGAACCGGCCTTATGGCATGGCCCATTGGCACCTGCAAGGAGCACTGTACCCACTGCCCCACCCTTACCACTGGATGACCATCGGCTCTCAGGAAGACTTGGATGCCGCCAAACTCGACGACATCAAAGACTTCTTTAAGCGGTTTTACTCCCCGACCAACGCCAGCTTGGCCATCGCCGGAGACATCAACCCAGGGGAGGCCTTGGAACTGGTGAACCGCTACTTCGGAGACCTTCCGCCGGGCGAGTCAGTTCCCCGTAAAGGGCGTCACGACTCCGGTTTATCGGGGCGGATCGAACTGGAGATGCGGGACAAGGTCACCCTGCCCCGGACCTATGTCGCCTGGCCGACTCCTCCCGAAGGCGACGTCGACGATGCGCCGTTGGAGATCTATCAGGCAATCATGTCCGACGGGCTGACCTCCCGGTTGCACCGGTCTTTGGTCTATGAAAAGCAGATCGCCCAGAGCGCCGTCATGCGCTACCATCCGTCGGAGATATCCGGCCAGTGCGTGCTCCAAGTGACCGCCGCCGAAGGCCATGAACTGGCCAAAGTAGAGGCCGCCGCCGACGCCGAGATTGTCCGGTTGCTCAAGGAACCGCCCACCGACGAGGAGATTACGCGGGTCAAGAACCGCATCGAGTCCAACCACTTCCGGCAATTGGCCCGCATCGGCGGGTTTGGCGGCCGGGCTGACCAACTTAATCACTTCAGCGTTTTCGCGTCCAATCCTGAGTTGATCAACACTAGCTTGGACCGGTACATGGCCGTGACCAGAGAAGATATCCTGCGGGTGGCCGAGACAGTCTTGGGCGGGAACCAAGTCCGGCTCAGGGTATTGCCGGAGCCTTCCCTGTCGGCAGCCACCACTACACTCGACAGGACGGTTATGCCGCCGCCGAAGAGCGAGCCGGTCTTCAATCCTCCCACGCCAACCCGCACCACGCTATCCAACGGCATGGGCATCTCGGTCGTGGAACAGCGGGGGCTACCCATAGTGGCCTTCGGGCTGTTGATGGACGCCGGCGCCTCCCAGGACCCGGTAAACCTGCCGGGGTTGGCCGGGTTCACTGCCCAGATGCTGCCCGAGGGCACCACCGGCAAGTCCAGCCTGGAGATTGCTCAAGCCTTCGAGTTCATCGGCTCCCGGCTTTCAGCGGACGGACGCCGGGAATACACCCTGCTTTCCGCGGAGACCCTTACCAAACACTGGCCAACGGCGTTGGAACTCACCGCCGATCTGGTGCTCAACCCCAACTTCCCCGAACACGAGTTGGAGCGGGTCCGCAGGGAGCATTTGACCGAGCTACGCCGAGGCAAAGATGATCCCAACGCGGTGGCCGACCAGTTGATGGCGGGCTTGGTATTTAACGCAGACTCGGGCTACGGCCATCCACTGTCCGGCACCGAGAAATCGATCGGGGCGTTGACCCGCGACGACTTGGTGCATCAATTCACCCGCGACTACGGACCGGCCTCCGCCAACCTGATCGTGGTGGGCGACATCAGCATCGACGAGGTAATGCAACGGGCGGAAGCCGTTTTTGGCGGCTGGGTAGCCGGGAACCCATCGGCCAACGGCCGCGCCCAAGTGGAGCCCTCCAACGGCGCCGCCACCATCTATCTGGTGGACCGGCCAGGAGCGTCGCAATCGGTCATTCGCGCCCTAAATACCACCATCCCCCGGCGTCACCCCGACTATCTAGGGCTCACGCTGATGAACTACTCCTTCGGAGGGCAATTCTCCGCCCGGCTGAATCAGAACCTGCGCCAGGACAAGGGCTATAGCTACGGTTATCAGTCCCACATCCAGTGGCACCGCGGTCCTTCTCTGATGCTGGCTGGCGGTGCGGTGCAGACCGAGGTCACCAAGGAAGCGGTGGTGGAGACCCTGAAGGAATTCAACGAGGTACGGGGCTCCCGGCCCATCAGTGAGGAAGAACTGGCGAATGCCAAAGCCGCGATTTTGCGGAGCTTCCCGGCCAACTTCGAGCGCCCGGGCGCCATCATGGGCCAGGTCCTCCAGATGGTCCAGTTCGACCTGCCCGACGACTACCTGCAAACTGTGAGGGCGAGCGTGGAGGCCGTGACCCTGGAGGACGTGCACCGAATCACCCAGGAACTGGTGCGCCCCGACCAACTGAAGATCCTGGTGGTGGGCGACCGGCAGCAGATAGAGGCCGGGCTCCGGGAATTGGACATCCCCACCGTGATCCTCGACATCGACGGAGTAGAGACCACTTAGCCAAGGTTCTTGAGCAATAAAGAGGGCACGCCTCAACAGCGTGCCCTCTTTTATTATCGTCTGTTTCCTCCCCGGATCTGGTGATTACTGCCGAGGCCGTTCTCCCAATTTCAGGGTCAGAGTCTTCCTTTCCCGCGCTCCGCCGGCCGTCCTGAACAATTCTACTTCCACCTCTTGACCGGCGGTGAATTCCTGCTTCAGCAAGCGAGTCAGGTCGGACACGGTGGCAACGTCGTGACCGCCGATGCTCAACACGATGTCGCCCGCTAGGATACCGGCCTGGTCTGAGGGACCATCAATCACCGTGGTCCGGATGATGACACCTTCGCGGATGGGCAGACCAACCTCCGCAGCAACCTCGGGCACCAGGTCGGCTAGGAAGACCCCCATCCAGGCCCAGCGGACCCGTCCCAGCTCGATGAGTTGCTGGGACACCTGTTGCGCCGTCTCAGCATCGATGGCAAAGCCGATCCCTTGCACGGAGATACTCGCACCTTGTTCAGCGCCTCGCAATACAGCGGTGTTGATTCCCACCAGTTTTCCAGATAGGTCGATCAACGGGCCGCCGCTGTTACCAGGGTTGATTGAGGTATCGGTCTGGATAAGGTCGTAAAGGGTGACATTTGGCGATGATTCGATGGACCGGCCAAGCGCCGAAACGACGCCCACCGTGACCGTCGGTCCTCCGGGCAACGCCAGGGCGTTTCCGATGGCAATCACCCAGTCGCCGGCGCGCAGGTCACCGCTCTCTCGGAAAAGCAGCGACGGGTAACCGTCCCCCGGCAACCGTAAAACCGCCAGGTCAGACAGCCGGTCTGCGCCCACTACTTCGGCAACCAACTGGGTGCCGTCGTCCAACGTTACGGTAATCTCGACCCCACCTTCAATCACATGGTTGTTGGTCAACACCAAGCCCGATTCGTCGATAATCACTCCGGTGCCGCTGCTAAAGCTGGACTGCCGCCGGCCCCGGATGATGACCTCGGTGAGGATCGAGACCACGGCCGGGCGCACCCGCTCCACCGTATCGGCGATATTGGGCAGTTGCAGCACCGTGCTGCCACCGCTTGAATTCCCGGTTGTCGATGCCGGTCCGGGCACCGTGGCCGTTGGGCTTGGGTTGTCACTGGAGCAGGCAGCCGCAGCCAAAACCGCCATTGCCGCAATAATCAGCAAGGCCATTATTCCGGTCTTTGGCCTACGGGGCACGAAGGCCGCAAGAAGATTCCGCAGCATCACTGGAAGCTCTTTGCCGCCTCGCGTTGGATACGGAACAGAGGTTCCACGCCTCGGGAGGCCAAGGACAGCACCTCCTCCACCAGGTGGCGCGGAAATGGCCGTGACTCCG
>SMVB01161646.1_pt1 | contig 13765 bp, 12 predicted proteins | sample 2456461 | NCBI WGS metagenome assembly SMVB01 (sample SAMN11095934, study PRJNA526329) | marine sediment metagenome | biome: Marine sediment; feature: Surficial sediment; material: Deep marine sediment; isolation source: Hadal surficial sediment | place: Pacific Ocean | collected 2014-05 | depth...
GCCATGTTTGAAACCACGTTTGGGAGGATACAATGTTTCGAAGGTACAATATCGCCGCGCCGGCCTTGATGGTGGCTCTGCCCGCCGCCGTTGCGTTCACCACGTCCACCGCGCCGGCATCGGCGGAAACGTTCAATTACGATCCGGGGGACAACGTCTACTTCACCTATTGCTACTCGCATCCCGTGGCGTTGCGCATCAAGCCGGGCGACACGGTCATCACGAGCACCCGGGACGCGTCGAACGACGTCTACACGACGTCGGACAAAACCATTTTCCCCAAGCTCGACCTGACCGCGGTGAATCCGCAAACCGGCCCGTTCTACATCGAGGGCGCGGAGCCGGGCGACACCCTGGTGGTTCACATCGACAAAATCGGCCTGAACCGCGACTGGGGTTGGGGCGGATCGATTCCGGGCTTCGGCACGCTGGCGCCCGAGTACAAGACCGCCATGGTCACCGACCCGGTGCCCGACATTCTGTTCGTCTGGCGTCTCGATAGGGACCGCATGATCGGCACGCTTGATTTGCCGAAAAGCAAGATCGGTTCGATCGAGGTTCCGCTGCGCCCGTTCCTGGGCACCATCGGCGTGGCGCTCGGCGGCAAGGAATGTTGGAGCTCGCTGACCCCGGGTCCGCACGGCGCCAACATGGACTTCAACGAGGTGATCGAGGGCGTGACCATGCACTTCCCCGTTTTCGTGCCCGGCGCGCTGTTGATGATGGGTGACGGGCACGCCGCCCAGGGCGACGGCGAGGTCGGCGGCGCCGCCATCGAAACCTCGTTCGACGTCACGTTCACGGTGGACCTGATCAAGGGCAAGTCGATCGGCTGGCCGCGCCTGATTACCGACGACGTCATCATGACGATCGGCAGCACCCGTCCGCTGATCGACGCGGTGCGTCTGGCCTGCGTCAGCATGGTCAATTGGCTGGTCGACGACTACGGCTACGACAAGCTGGAGGCCGTGCATCTGCTCGGCCAGACCGCTTCGATCGAAATCGCCAACGCGGTCGACCCGCAATACTCGGTGGCCTGCATTTTGGACAAGAAGTATCTGCCGTAGGAACCGGAAACCAATCCGGACGGCATGAGCGGCCGGAGACCGGCGCGCGCGCGCCGGTCTTCGCGCCGTCTCGCATCGGAGTAATACAGTGGTCGATTTCCTTCTTCAGGTGCTTCTTGAGACCTGGAATATCCTGCGGGAGGCGTCCGTCTTTCTGTTGTTCGGCTTTCTCATCGCCGGCATGATCGCCGTGCTGCTGCCCGGCAAGACGCTGATGCGCTTCTTCGGCGCCGGCAAGGTAAAATCCGTTCTGTGGGCCGCGACCTTGGGCGTGCCGCTGCCGCTGTGTTCATGCGGCGTGCTGCCCACCGCGCTCGGCCTCAGGCGCCAGGGCGCGACCAAGGGCGCCACCGTGGCGTTCCTGATTTCGACGCCCGAAACCGGGATCGACTCGATCGCCGTCAGTTACGCGCTGATGGACCCGGTGATCACCTTTTTCCGCCCCTTCGCGGCGCTGGTCACGGCCATTTTCGCCGGTCTGGCGACCAACTGGTGGGGCGAGCCGAAGCCCACGGCGAAAGCGATCGAAGGGGGCGACGCGGCGCCGGCCGAGGCCGCGCCCGCCGCCCTGCCGCATGATCCGCGCGATCACGGCCCCGGACACGACCACGACCACGACCACGACCACGACCACCATTCCTATGTTCCCGACGACCTCGCGGCCGCGCCGCCGCCGCCCAAGGGCGCCGCCGAGGTGAGCCGCGAAGTGATGCGCTATGCGTTCCTCGAACTGTTCGACGAGACCAGCTATTGGCTGATGCTGGGTTTCATCCTGTCGGGCGTGGTCGGCGCCGTGCTGCCGCCGGCCGTGTTCGAGGGCTTTCTCAGCGGCGAGTTCACCTCGATGCTGGCCATGCTGGTGATCGGCATTCCGATCTATACCTGCGCCTCGGCCTCGACGCCGATCGCCGCGGCGCTGGTGCTCAAGGGCCTCAACCCGGGCGCCGCGCTGGTGTTTCTGCTGGCCGGGCCGGCCACCAATATCGGCTCGCTCACCGTTCTGTTAAAATTCCTTGGGCCGCGGGTCGTCGCCATCTATTTGGCGTCCATTGTCGTGTTCACCCTGCTCGCCGGGCTGACCTTGAACTGGATCTACCGGCATTGGGACATGAACCCGTTGGTGACTTTCGGCACCGCCACCGAGTTCATTCCCGAATCCGTCAAGATCGCCAGCGCGGTGCTGCTCCTGGCGCTGCTGTTCCTGAGCATGGCGCGGACCCATATTCCGGTGGAATGGCTCGGTCTGCGCGACCGCTTGGTGACGCTGAGCGGCATGCCGATCACCGGCCGCGGCGCGCGCATCGCGGTGGTCGCGCTGGCCGTGTTTTACTATGTCACCAGCGGTTTCTTCACGGTCCAACCCGGCGAGATCGGCGTCAAGTCGCGCTTCGGGCGGATCGTCGCGCCGGACCTGGGGCCGGGCTATCACGTGCGCGCGCCGTGGCCGTTCGAAAGCCACCGCGTGGTGCCGCGCGATATCATCCGCCGCGTCGAGTTCGGGTTCCGTACCACCGTGTCGAAGGAATTGGCGCCGCGCGCGCTGGCGCGCGCGTCGCTGACCATCGGCGGGCCGTCGAACGCGATGCCCAGGTCCATCAAATCGACCGGTTTCTTGTTCCAGAAGTCCAAGGTGGCGGAGGAGTCTTTTCTGCTGACCGGCGACGGCAATTTGATCGACGTCTCCTTCACCGTGCATTTCCGGGTCAAGGACGCGATTGCCTACGCCTTCAATCTGGCCGAGCCGGAACAACTGGTGCGCAGCCTGACCCTGGCCGCGCTGCGCGAGATCGTCGGCACCAGCAAGGTCGACGCCCTTTTCACCACCGAGCGCGGCGCGGTGGAAGGCCGGGTCATCGACACGGTGCAGGGGCAGCTCGACGACTATCGCGCCGGCGTCGAGTTGATTTCGGTGCGCCTGCTATACGTCCACCCGCCCGAGGAAATCCACAACGCGTTCCGCGACGTGGCCAGCGCCCAGGAAGACAAGATTCACATCATCAATCGCGCCGGCACCTTCGCCGTCGAAAAGGTCAACCTGGCGCAAGGCGACGCCGCCGCGCTGGTCGAGGAAGCACTGGCGTTTCGCGAGGAAAAGATCCTCCACGCCGAAGGCGACGCCGCGGCGTTCGCCTTTCAGGTCGACGAATATAACCGGGCGCCGGAACTGACCCGTTTCCGCCTTCATCTGGAGACGGCGGAAGAGGTTCTGCCCAGGGCGAAGAAAATCCTCAGGCCCGGCGCCGATGACGTGGGCGAGGTCGACCTGTGGCTGTTCGAGCCTTTCGCGCGGGTCAAGGAGCGCTAGGCGGCGGGCATGAGCGGCGCAGCTTCAAAAGCGCGGCGGCGCGCGATCCTTGCCGTATTCGGCGTGGCCCTGGTCGGTTGGCTGGTGGCGGCCAGCCTGTTCACCGTGGACGTGGCGGAATACGGCGTGGTGTCCCGGTTCGGCCACATCCTGCGCATCATCGACGAGCCCGGTCTCGGCGCCAAGCTCCCCTACGACCAAGTGGTTCGCATCGACAAGCGTCTGCTGCAGACGTGGCTGGAAGAGGCGGAATATCTGACTTTGGACAAGAAGAACCTGGTGGTGAGCAGCCTGATCACCTGGCGCGTCGCCGACCCGCGCCGCTTCATCGAGACCGTGGTCTCGCGCGCGCGCGCCGACACCCAGCTTAGCGACCTGGTGCTGGCCGAGATCGGCACCGTGCTGGGGCGCTACCCGTTCGCCGCGCTGATATCGACGCGGACCGAGCAAAGCCAGTTCGCCGCCGTGATCGACGCGATCCGCGACAACGTGGACGCCATCGCGCGGCCGGCCTACGGCATCGACGTGGTCGCCATCCGCTTTCGCCAGCTCGCGCTGCCCGAACAGAACAAGCGCTATGTGTTCGAGCGCATGCAGGCCGAGCGCGGCAAGATCGCCATGGGGTACCGCTCGGAAGGCGAACGGGAATTCAAGAAGATCGTGGCGGCCGCCAACCGCGAACGCACCCGCATTCTGGCCGAAGCCTACCGCGAGGCGGCGCAAACCAAGGGCGAGGGCGAGGGCGAGGCGACTCGTATCTATGCCGAACGGTTCGGGAAAAATCCGCAATTCTACAAGTTTCTGCGCACGCTCAAGGCCTACGAGAAGATCCTCGACGCCAACACCACCCTCTTCCTTCCCGCCGATTCCGACGCCTTTCGCATGTTGCGAAACGAGAGCGGCGCCGCGCCAACGCGCGAGGCGCGGGACTAGTGCCGCGCCCGCGTCTGGTCTCTGGGCGAGTGCTGATCGCGCTGTCCGGGCTGGCCCTGCTGGCCGCCTATCTGGGCAGCGGCGTATTCGTGGTCGATACCGACGAGCAGGCGGTGGTGCGCCGCTTCGGTGAAATCGTGTCGCGGGTCGGCCCGGGCATCAATTATCGCCTGCCGTGGCCGGTCGACCAGGTCGACTCGCTGCGCACCACTACGGTGAAAAAGACCGGCGTCGGTTTCGTCGCGCCCGAGGACGACGGGGAGACGGTGGTCGGCATGGAGCTGGTCACCGGCGACACCAACATCATCAGCATCGGCCTGGTGCTGCAATATATCATCACCAACCCGGCCGATTTCCTGTTCCAGACCGAGGCGCCGGAGACCCTGGTCGGCGGGCTGGCGCAATCGGTGCTCACCGAGGCGGTGATCGCCATGCCGGTGGACGAGGTGCTGACGGTGGGCCGCCTGGCGATCCAGGAGCGGGTCAAGAGCCGCACCCAGGCGGTGCTCGACGAATACCGCGCCGGCATCCAGATCACCTCGGCCAGCATCATGACCATCACCCTGGACCGGTCGGTGGCCGAAGCGTTCCAGAACGTGGCCAACGCCCTGGCCGACCGCGAAAAGAAGAGCAACGAGGCCAGGGCCTACGCCAACAACACCATCCCGAAGGCGCGCGGCGCGGCGCGCAAGGTGGTGCTCGAGGCGCGCAGCTACCGCGAGCGCCGCGTCGCCGAGGCCATCGGCACCACCGACGCCTTCCTGGCGCTGCTCGTGGAATATGAGAAGGCGCCCGACATCACGCGCACCCGCCTCTACCTGGAGGCGATGGAAAAAATCCTGCCCAAGGTGAAGAAATATATCATCGACTCCGAGGACGGCCGCGTGCCGTTCAATCTCAGGATAACCAGACCTTAAGGCGCGGCGCTTGTTGCGCGTTCGCGCGGTGGTTAGTTTGCTGCGTCCTGGCGCGACGCGCGCGCGGTTGGAGCGGAAAAATAAAAAGGCGAGCCTGGATGTTGGGATCGTTATGGGGAAGAACTCCGAGGGAACTCATGCGGATCGGCGGCCTGGCGTGCTTGGCCGCCTTCGTGGCGCTGGCGCCGGCGCCCGCGTGGGCGCAGACCGACAAGGTATACGGCCCCATCGTGGACCAGGGCGAATTCGAGATCGAGGCGCGCGGCTTCCTCGACTTCGACGACGACCCGGACAAGGACGGCAAGCAGAAATACAAATTCAACATCGGCTACGCGGTGACCGATTTCTGGTGGACCGAGCTTGTCAACGAGCTCGAGAAGGAAGGCGGCGACGGCGCCAACCTGATCTACGAGGCCGCCGAATGGGAGAACATTTTCGAGTTTCGCGCGGAAGACAACGGCTGGCCCGCGCTCGGCCTCTACACCGCCTTCGTGATCCCGAACAAGGACGGCAAGCCGTTCGAGCTGGAATGGAAGGGCCTGATCCAGAAATCCCTCGGCCCCACCCGCCACCGTTTCAACCTCGCCTTCGAATGGGAACTGGGCCGCGACGCCGACGAGGACATCCAACTGGGCTACGCCTGGCAGAGCAAATGGAAATTATGGGACCTGTTCTCGCCCGGCTTCGAGGCTTATGGCGATTTCGGCGAGATCAGCGATTTCAAGTCTGGCGGCCAACAGAAGCATCAGATCGGCCCGGTGGTGTGGATCGAGCACGAACTGGCCGAGAACACCAAGATCGAGTTGCTGACCGGCTATTTCTTCGGCCTCACCCCGGCCTCGGCCGACGGCACCTACAAGTTCCAACTGGAATTCAAGACCCATTTCTGAGGCCGGCCCCCCGCCCTGACCGTCACCCCGGATTTGATCCGGGGTCCATCTCGCCGCCCGCCACGCAGGGACCGGCTCTCCGCAAAGCCTGTCCTCGCGAAAGCGGGGGCTCCGGCCGGGGTGACGGGGAGGGGGCCGGCGAGGGGGAGAGAGCAACAAATCCGCGGCGCGCGCGAGGCGTTGCGCCCGAGGCATTGCGCGAAGCCGCCGCGATGGGCGATCATGGGCGGACGTTTTCGGTTCAGGGAGGATTAGCGATGCAAGGCGCCGTGTTCGTGGGCGACCGCAAGGTCGAGCTGCAAAATTTCCCCGACCCCACGCCGGGGCCGCGCGACGTGGTGCTCGAGATCAAGGCCTCGGGCATGTGCGGCAGCGACCTCAAGTTCTACCGCGCCTCGGCCGACGGCGGCACCGCGGCGCTGGGCCTGGGCGATATCGAGGGGCCGATTATCGGCGGGCACGAGCCCTGCGGCGTGGTCGCGGAAGTGGGCTCGGGCGTGACCGAGGCCGAAGCCCATATCGGCCAGCGCGTCATGGTGCACCACTACCACGGCTGCGGCGTGTGCGGCCATTGCCGCACCGGCTGGTCGCAACTGTGCCGGGACGGCTTCGAGGTGTACGGCGTCACCGCCAATGGCGCGCACGCCACGCACATGCGCGCGCCCGTGGAAACCCTGGTGCCCTTGCCCGAGACGCTGTCGTTCGAGACCGGCGCGGCGATTTCCTGCGGCACCGGCACCGCGTTCGGCGCGCTGCGGCGCTGCGCGCTGTCGGGTCGCGACACGGTGGCGATCTTCGGCCAAGGCCCGGTCGGGCTCAGCGCCACGCAACTGGCCCACGCCATGGGCGCGCGCGTGTTGGCGTTGGACATTTCGCCGGAGCGGCGCGCGCTGGCGGAGCAATTCGGCGCCGACGCGGTGATCGACCCCGCCAGTGACGCAAAAGGCGGCGCGGTCGAGGCGCTCAAAGAGCTGACCCACGGCGAGGGCGTGGACCTGGCCATCGACTGCTCCGGCGTGCCGGCGGCGCGCCTGGCCGCCGTGCAAGCCACGCGCACCTGGGGCACCACCTGCTTCGTCGGCGAGGGCGACACGGTGACCCTCGACGTGAGCCCCGACATGCTGCGCAAGCAACTCACGATTATCGCCTCGTGGACCTTCTCCAGCGTCGGCCAGCGCGACTGCGCCCGCTTCATCGCCGACCGCGCCATCGACATCGACGCCCTGTTCAGCCACCGCTACCGCCTCGACCAGGTCACCGAGGCGTACGAACTGTTCGACACCCAGACGACGGGGAAGGGCGTGTTCTTGTTTTAGGGAGGCTGGAGCGGCCGACCCTTTCGGGAAGATGTTGTATGCCATTTATTATGACGAAATTTGAGAACTCCATCGCGTCTTTGGTCGTGCGCCACGGGACCGAAAACGGATGGGAGTACGCGGCTTCCCTGGAAGGTCCTAATGGTCCGCTGCTGGAAATCATCACTGAGAAGCGGGATGACAGAGCCAAACCAGGATTGCACGTGATGGATCGGGCAAAAGCTGGCGCCCGTATCGTCATTCACCACAACCATTTATCCAAAGAATCGCTGAGTCAGGCTGATTGGTTGGGGCTAATCGACGCCCCCTTCGACGAGATGCATGCGCATACCGCTGATGGCACGCACTATTGGGCGCGGATCTTGAATTGTAAGGCGGTCCGGGCCACCGCTGAGCGTTGGGAAACGTTGGAGTTGGATGCCATGGACGCGTTCAGTAATTCGGCGCTCCAGCGCTATTCGGGAAATTCTGATCTCTCTGGATGCTCGCAGTTCTACCGCAGGCACGTCATTGCTAAGGCGATGGAGCAAATGAACTACGTCGAGTACGAATTTAGTTGGGGTACAACGCTGTCAGGTCGGAGCGCCAACTTCCAGGCCGAGACCAATGAAGCCGTTCAAGCCATCGCGGACCAGATTTAGGCCGTAATCTCACGGCACCGAAGGGCTCCTTTTGACTAACAACGCACATTTCCGACCCCCTATTTCAAAATCCGGGCCTTGATCTGGACCGGACTTCTAGATTGGGTACGATGGCCTATTCGACCCCCTCGCTCCCAGCGCCGCTTCGGTCCGGGTCATCGATGGCCACCCGCGCGCCGCGTATCAGGAATCGTAAAGTCGGCTATAGAGTGAACCGCTTGGCCGGGGTGCTAAACACGGTGCCAGCGGCCGACCCACGCCATCGATCACGAGCGCGGCGCGGCCAGTGCGATAGTGCAGAGCAGGAGGAACGCGACAATGACGAGTCTTCGAATTCGTTCGCTCATGGCCGCCGGACTGGCGGGCCTGGCCTGGTTGGCGTTTGCCGCCGGCGCCCAAGCGGGCGATCCGTATCACATACGCGGCAAGCTGGCCGCGATCGACGGCCAGACCCTGACCGTCGATACCCGCGAGGGCGACACCAAGACGGTCGTGCTGAACGACGGGGCCGGCTTGTTTATCGTTGGCGCCGCCGACATCGGCGACATCAAGGCGGGCCAATTCGTCGGCATCACTTCGGTCATGAAGGGCGACGAGCGCACCGCCATCGAGCTGCATATATTCGCGCCCGAACTCTACGGCCTGGCGGAAGGCCACTATGCCTGGGATCTGCTCGACGAGCCCAACATGATGACCAATGCCGCCGTCGGGTGGATCGAGGACGTCGAGGGCGGACGCAAGCTGCGCGCGCGTTACACCAACAAGGATAAAACGGATGGCGCGCAAACCATTACCGTGGCTAATGACGCGACCATCGTCTCCTTCGGTGTCACCACGGTCGACAAGTTTATGGTGGGACTCAGCGTGTGGGTGATGGCCATCGACAACGAAGACGGCTCCATCGGAAGCCCGGCCGCGGCGATCGGCACGGCGGAGATCGATCCGCCGTTCTAGAGCAGATCGTGGTTGATGGGAATCGCCAAGGGCGATCCCATCAACCACGTGAATCTGCTCACCTCTATAAGCTAGACCGGATTCACAGGATTGATCGAACCCCAAAAGTGGGTTCGATCGATCCTGATCCGGTCTAGAGCTCTCTCGTTCGGTTCGAATCAGCTCCACCCCTCACCCTGTCCCTCTCCCGATGGGAGAGGGAACCCACCGGCGGCGACCTTGGCGCTCCGGCGCGCGCGGTGAAGGGTGGAAAGACTGGCGCGAGAGCGTCCCCTCTCCCACGGGGAGAGGGACAGCGCGAGGGGACCGGCCGGGTCTAACCTCGCCCGCCCCTCACCCCGGCACCGCCTGGGCTAGGCTGTCGATGGCCGCCTGGGCGCCGCCGTGGCCGTGTGGGATGGCGAGGGCGCTCAGCGCCATTTCGACGACGCTTAGCGCGCCCAGGATCATCGGCGCGTTGACATGGCCCATGTGGGCGATGCGGAACGCGCGCCCGCCCAATTCGCCGATGCCGATGCCCAGCACCACGCCGCATTTGTCGCGGCAATAGGCCAGCAGGGCGTCGGGCGCGTGGCCGTCGGCCATCAGCACGGTGGTGACGGAATCAGCCCGCTGCGCGGGCGCCAGGATGTTGAAGGCGAGCGCGCCGCCCTCGGCCCAGCGCGCCACCGCCGCGCGGGTGGCGTCGGCCAGCAAGGCGTGGCGGTGTTGGGCGGCTTCCAGGCCTTCGTCGAACAACAAATCCAGCGCGGCGCGCAGCGCGAACAGCAGGTGCTCGGGCGGCGTGCCGCAATATTTCATGTAATGTTCCTCGCCGTCGCGCGCGGTCCAGTCCCAGTAACGCGTGCGCAGCCCGGCGCCTTGGTGAACCGCCATGGCCTTCGGCCCGGCGGCGATGAAGCTCAGCCCCGGCATGGTCATCAGGCCCTTCTGCGAGCCCGCCACCGCGACATCGACGCCCCAGGCGTCCATTTCGAACGGCATCACCGCCAGCGAGGCCACGGTATCGACCATCAGCAGCGCCTCGTGCCCGGCGGCGTCGATGGCGCGCCGCAGCGCCGCGATGTCGTTGACCACGCCCGAGGCGGTGTCGATCTGGACCACGAGGATGGCCGTGATACGCCCGTCGCCGTCGGCCTTGAGAGTGGCTTCCAGGGCCGCCGGGTCGACCGCGCGGCGCCCGTCATTGGCGATCGCCTCGACCTCGATACCCAGCATCTTCGCCATCTCGCCCCAGCCGGTGGCGAAGCGTCCGCTTTCCAGCACCAGCACCGTGTCGCCGCGCGACAACACGTTGCTCAGCGCCGCTTCCCACGCGCCGTGGCCGTTGGCGGCGTAGATGTAGCTGTGCCCGTCGGTGCGGAAGACGCGCTTGAGGTCGGCCAGGCAGCTATCGGTCACCGCCACCAGCTCGCCCGAATAGATGTCGATGGCCGGGCGGTGCGCGGCGGCCAGAACGGCGTCGGGGACCGTGGTCGGCCCCGGTATGCACAGGAATTCGCGGCCGTGTCGCACGGTCATCTCTCACCCTCCGGTCTAGTGGATAGAATCTAACATTTGGTACCCTTACGACGGCTTCCCGAGCTCGCCGGCCAGGCGCGCGATGCGCCGCGATGCGGGTCCATCGCAAGCGTCGCGCAACGCCGCCGGTGAGCTCGGGAAGCCGCCGTCCGGATCCCCTATCGCGGCCGCTCGGTGCGTCGAGCACCCTTAAACGATGCGAAGGCATCGCCGGCGGGCGCTCTCCTACCGAGAGGCCGCGATAGGGGATCGTAAGGGCACCATATGTTAGATTTTATCCACTGGCGTTGTCGGCTTCCATTACGGCGGCCGAGACGCGGCCGCGTGGCCACTCTATCGCCGCCATCGACAACCCGACACCCGTATCGACGGTGCGGCCCCCACCGACGATCCTCAGCGCGCGGTCAACATAACCCTTCGTGCCGGCGGCCATTCGCGGCTGATGAACGGCGACGGTCTCGATGTCCGAAAACGCCACGCGATGCCGTGGCCGAAAGCCGAGCCAGGGCGGATGGGCGCCCAACTCCACATGGCTTCGGGTCAAGAGTAACGCCCGCTCGCGCGTCTCGCCGACGATCTGGATCGTGGACATCAACAGGCCGCCGCCCAGCCCAAAGGCCAGAAACACCACGCCGGCCGTCAACAGGTCCGCCGCCGCTTCCGCTGGGACCCACCATGGACACCAGTTCGCGGTAACGCACCGCCCGGTACGCGCTCAAGGGCTGCAGGACCGTATCGGCGCGATGGGAACGCGGCGGGTCGGCGTGGGCGACCATGACCCAGTGGGCATCGAACGCGATCACGCCCTTCCCGCGCGGGTCCGCCACGCACAACGGCACGGTGATGGCGGCGCCGAGAATGGCCGGCGGGCCGAGCCAGGCGCCGTACTCCAGCCACAAGGCAATCCCCATCGACCGGCGATCTGCCCCAGGGTCCGGCCCGCGCGCGAACGAATCCTCAGCCGGGCGCGTTGGCCTCGTGCACCACCGCGACCGCCCGAGGCGGCGCGCCCGGCGGTGGCATGGCGCCGCGCGGCTCGACGGACCGGCGGGTCATCGAGGCGCGCAGCTTGTGCAGCGCCTTGTGCTCGATCTGGCGCACGCGCTCCTTGCTGATGCCCAGCACCTTGCCCAATTTCTCGAGGGTCAGGCTGTCTTCGCGCAGGCGCCGTTCGCTGATGATGGTGCGTTCGCGCGGCGACAGTTCCGCCATCGCGCTGACCAGCCAGCCGCGCCGCGTCTGATGCTCGCGCGCCTCCACCACCACCTCTTCGGGCGTCGGCGCCTCGTCGGGCAGGAGATCCTGCCACTGGTCTTCGCCGTGGTCGCCGATGGGGACGTTGAGGGACTGGTCGCCGGCGGCAAGGCGCGTTTCCATCATGGTGACGTCGCGGCATTTGACCTTCAGTTCCTTGGCGATCTTGGCCTTGGCCTCGGGGTCCAGCCAGCCGTCGACCTCGCGCCCGTACTTGGCGCGCATGCGGCGCAGGTTGAAGAACAAGGCTTTCTGGGCGGCGGTGGTTCCGGTGCGCACGATCGACCAGTTGCGCATCACGAAGCTTTGCATGGCCGAGCGGATCCACCACGAGGCGTAGGTCGAAAAACACACCCCCCGTTCGGGGTCGAAGCGGGCCGCGGCCTGCAGCAGTCCGATATTGCCCTCCTGCATCAGATCGCTCATCGGCAGGCCGTAGCCGCGGTACCGGGCCGCGATCTTGATCACCAGCCGGGCGAAGGCGGTGATCAACTCGTCAAGCGCCGCCTCGTCCTCGTTGTCGCGCCACCGGACCGTCAATTCGTATTCGCGTTCGCGCGTAAGCAGCGGCATGTTCATGGAGCGGTCGATATATCGGCGCTCCGCCCGCCGCGTGGCGGGGATGTCCGTATATGTCATTGTGGAGCCGCGCCTTTCTCGATCACCTTTTGACAACCTCGGTACTCTCGCCGTCCCTTGGCCGCCGTTCCGCAGTCGCCGCCTGGCGGATTTTTTCCTCGGTCGGCCGCAACGGTGGACAACCGGGCCAGGCCTTGCCGTCGGGAGGCGACGGCGCGGCGGGGGCGGGAAGGGAACGACGGGCCGAGTAGTCGACCGGCCGTGCGTCATCGATGTCTTTACATGCAAGTCTCTCCCGCGTGACGTCGTCGGGTTCGATTCGCGCTGATCGCGCGGCGCGAAACGACAACCATACGCGCGATGCTAGAGTATGTTATTAGCATCGGTTCGTAAACCATTGATTCATTGAATTATATTCCGTGTCATATTTGCCACCGCCGGCTGGCCCCGACACGGCCGGAATAAGCGGCCGAGCTCATGCGCGCCGCGCGTTGAATATAAATATATTACTAATGATTAGTGCGCGTGTAATTATTACGCGATGAATTTATCGCCACGCACCGACCTGCGTCAACCGGTTTCTGTCGCGCCGTCGCCGGGGGATCGTCGGGCGCCCGGTCGCGCGAAGCGATCGTTCGCGCGCGGAGCGGGCGGCGGCGACCGCCCGCCGCGCCTCGGGATCACTCGATGACGCCGAGCTGCTTGAACAGGCCGTAGATGTCCATGACGTCCCAATGCTCCGCCAGCTTGCCGTCCTCGAGCCGGAAGATGTCGACCGCGTCGATGGCGAAGGCGCGCCCGGTCGCCGGGATGCCGAGCCATTCGCCGGTCTGGGTTCCCGAATAGGTTCCGTGCACCCAGACGAAATCGCCCTCGGCGATACTATGCTTCAACGCGTATGACCAGTCCGGCACGCCTTCGAACGTGGCCTCGAAAAACTGCCGGAATCCGGCGCGGCCCTGGGGCACCAGCGGATTGTGCTGGATGTAGTCCGCCTTCATGTAGGCGTCGAGCACGGAGAAGTCGTGCTTGTTGAACACCGCGTCGCCGACCAGTCCGACGATCTCTTGGTTGGATAAAGTATCCTCTGCTTGCGCGAGAGCCGGAAGGGCCACGGCCAGCGACCACAGGGCGGCGGCGGCCAGCGCCGGGCGCCAGTTCATTGGATTCACAACATCGTCCTTTCTTGTCGGGATTCGAAACTGGTTGACGAACCGACATTCCGACGCTTACTCTTTTTTCGCAAGAAGGCACTTTTTCGTTCCGTAAGTACCTGAAGGTAACCTATGCCCGATTGGAACCCCTACAGCGCCGCCTGCCCGACCCGCATGGTGCTCGACCAGATCGCCAACAAATGGGCGGTCCTCATTCTCGGGCTGCTCGGCGAC
>SMVB01086607.1_pt1 | contig 13762 bp, 8 predicted proteins | sample 2456461 | NCBI WGS metagenome assembly SMVB01 (sample SAMN11095934, study PRJNA526329) | marine sediment metagenome | biome: Marine sediment; feature: Surficial sediment; material: Deep marine sediment; isolation source: Hadal surficial sediment | place: Pacific Ocean | collected 2014-05 | depth 0-1...
CAGCCACACCCCGTTCTGGAACAGCAGCGGCATCAGGCCGACCGCGAAGGGCAGGTCGAACGAGCTGTATTCGCCGGTCAGGCCGGCCTTGATGGCGCCCAGATCGCCCTCGAAGAACAAGGCGTCCAGATTGCCGTCGATGACGGCCTTGCAGCCGCGCGCGTTGACCCCGGCGTCATCGCCGCCGATCTCGCAGCGGGTGAACTGGCCGTTCCTGTCGAGCGGGCCGATGAAGGCGTGAATGCGCTCGGTCGCGGTGAACTTGAAATCGATGTCCAGGTTGAGCCGCGTGGCGACCTGGGCCAGCTCGAAGGCGCCGTTGTCGTTGAACGCCACCGCCGTGCGCCAGTCGCCATAGACATAAAGCGAGCTCAGCACCGGGTTCAACTCGCCCAGGAAGGTCGATGATTCCTGGAACGGGCCGCCGCGATAGATTTCGCGGCCCAATTCGATCAGCGGGCGCGGCGTCTGGACCGTGAACTTGCCGCCATAGATTTCAAGCTGCTGGTCGAAATCGTAAATCTGATCCGCGTAGGACGGGTCGGGTCCGAAGGCGTCCGGGTCATGTTCGACCTCGCCGGCGCGCGGGTCGATGGTAGGCTTGTCGGCGGCCGCCGCCGGCGCGCTCAGCGCCGCCACGATGACCGCCGTGGCCGCGATGCGCGCCGTCGGCGGGTAGCTAAAATATATCGACATCGATCTAATTCACCTGGAATTCGACGGTGTAGGGATGAATGTCGAGCATCCCCTCGTTCATCGCGCGGATCATTTCTTCCGTGGCGCCGATGAAACGCATGAAATAGATCGGCTCGGCCCGGCTGCGCATGCGAACCGCCAGGCGCCAGGTTCCAGGTCTGTTTATCAGCTCGCCCGGCACGACATAGTTGGCGTCGCGCGAGCCCAACGGCGGGATACTGCGTCCCTCCATGCGCACGAAGGGCGGATGGTTCATCACCGAGACCGGTTGCGCCGCCGGGCGCAGCATCGGCAACTGGTCGATGTCGAACTGCACCGGCAGGTACATTTCGCGGTCGGTGCCCTTGACGTTCATGGTCAGGAACTTGCTCTGCAGGTTGAACAGCTGGTCGTCATGGGCAAGCGTGCCCGCGCGCACGTCAGCCGAATGCAGGTCCGCCATGTCGCCGTGACTGTCCACGTAACCCGACTCCCACACGCGTTCGCCGTCCGGGTCGATCAGCGCCACGTTGAGCCAAAGCTCGGGCTGGGCACCCAGCGAACCCGACGGCAGGTTGTGGCCCGGGTTAATGTTGGTCACCGTGTAATGGAACTTGAGGTCGCGGCCGGCGACCGACGCGCCGTCGAAGAACGGTCCGTCGGTCTTGGAGCCGGCTTCCATGACCTGGCGCCTGTGTTCGCGCTTCTCCTCGTTCTTGGCGATATTGTCCTCGACGACCACGCGCGCTTCCTCGCGGTCGAAGGAGTCTTCCCAGACCTCGGGGAACTCGATCTCCTCTCGCTCACCCGCATCCACCGCCTCTTCGTATTCCGCTTCCCAGTCCTCCTCGCCCCAGCCGGAGCGATAATCGAAGCGCAGCCATTCCTCCGGCGTCCAGTTCTCCGCGTCGGCGTTATGCGGGAAAATGCCGGGATGGGCGATCGGGTAACCGGGTCCCACGAAGCCGTGGTTGTGATGCGGCCGGCCCGGGCCGATCTCCTCGCCCGATACAATGGCGGCCGGGGTTTGCGACGGCGGGCTCACCACGCCCGGGGTGTCGCTCATGTGGCATTGCTGGCAGGTCACGCCGTCGCGGAAGGCCGGCGAATTGCGGAACTGGTCCCACACCACTTCCAGCTTGATACCCAGGTTGATCGCGACCTGATGGCAGGTCGCGCAGAACTCCGACTTGTTGATCTGGGGGAACTTGATCGCCTTGGTGTGGATCTTGATGCCGCGATCCTCTTCGCTGGTCGCCACCTTGTAGGCCGAGGCGTTGTCGACCACCTCGGCCAAGTCGGGCCCGCCCTCGTTGCCGAACATCGGCTGGTGGATGTCGCCCGGCACGATGCGGCGTTCGCCGTTGACCTTGCCGAAGGATTCCTCGACGCGGTGGCAGGTGATGCAGGTCACGCCCTCGCGCGACACCTGGGAGCGCTCCCAGATCGGCATTTCGCGGGGCTCGCCCATCGCCGTGCCGGTGCTGATGTGACACCGCACGCAGAACGCGTCGATGGTCGGCGCCAACGTGTTGATCGCCTGTTCGAACTTGTGGAACACGGGCGATATCGCCGCGTAGGCGTGCGACGAGCCGCGCCATTCGTCGTAAATCTGGCGATGGCACGCGGCGCACTGGGACGCTCTGGGATAGGCTGATTCCGAGAACGCGTCGAAATGCGGATCGTCCGCGCCCTCTTCTTGCGCGCGGGCCGTCCCGGCCGCGAGCAGCGCCGCCACGGCAAGCGCCATGGCGCCGCGCCGCGAGAGACTCTTAAGGTTCATCGTCATGGGCCAACATCTGTTTCCTGAAACTCGGTTCAAGATGATAGTCATGGCACAGCATGCAATCCTGCCGGACCTGACCGGTGGCGTGGCATTCGGCGCATGTCTCTCGCTTGATCGCGGCGAAGTTGCTCACGAAACTGTTTCGATTGTAGTCCGAGAACGATGCCGCGTAATCCGCTTTTTCCGCCATCACGTGGCATTGCTTGCAGCCGAAGTCGCGGCCCAGCATGTTGAGATGCGGGGCGTGGTTGAACTTTCCGTAAGGCCGGTTCTGCGGCGGCGCCAGAGCCCAGCTGATCTCCAGGTCCAGGCCGTCGCCCTCGGCCTCTGCGTCGGTGGCGTCGCGATCGTTGATCCCGTGGCATTTGGTGCAGGCGCCGACGCCCGATTTGCGGTCCAACAAGGTGTCGCGGAAGGCGACGGCGCGCTCCCTGGCGTCTTCGTCGCCTTCGTCGTCCGCGGCGCGCGCCGCCGCGATGGAGAATTCGATCCAGGCGCGCGCCACCGGGTCGCCATGGCCCAGCGGCTTGTAACGGATTTCGGTCGCCTCGCCGTACCAGCCGCCGAAATCGGGATCCGCCGGCGCCTCGTATTCAAGATTGGCGGCCCAGGCGCAGGCCACCCGCTTGACCAGTTCCGCCCCCAGCCCGGCCAGCGCCGCCGAGGCATGGGCCTCGTCGGTCGCGTCAGTGATCCGTTCGGCCAGGGGATCGGCGCCGTTCTCGGCCATCTCGCCGATCAGGGTCTGCAAGGGCTCGCCGTAAGATTCCATGTCGTCGGCGTCGAAACCCAGCAGGAACGCGGCCAGGGGATCGGGTTCGTCGACGGACACGGCCTCGTATTCGTCGTCCTCTTCGTCCTCGGCTTGCTCGGGCTCCTCGTCGGCTTCCAGTGCCTGGAGGCGCGCGGCGAGCGCCTCGTTGCGCTCTTCCAACGCCTCGACCTGCTCGGCCGTGGGTCCGCAGGCCGCCAACACGTCGTCCGCGTCGATCAGGTTTTCGTCGAATTCGGGCAGGCGCAGAAGCACCATTTCGCGCCCCGCCATCTGGTCGCCGTGGCACGCCGCGCAGGACTTGTCGAAACCGGCCGGCGCCACCCGCCGCCGCGCCTCATCGACCTGGTGGCAGCCGGCGCACGACTTGGGCGCCTTGTCGGCCACCTTGGCGTCCTCGAAATGGATGTTCATGTGGCGCACGTGGTCGAACAGCACCGCGGTGCGCTGGCGATGCGGGAAGGTCTTGGAGAAGGCCGGGTGGCCGGTCGAAAAGGCGCCGAACTTGGTTTCGTGGCAGACGTTGCACTGGGTGTCGCTCAACCCGGCGATTTGGGCCATGGCGCCCTTGTGTTCGGTATGGCAGGACGTGCAGCCCAGCGCCGCGCCCGTGGCCTCGGCGCGCGCGAATGTCGCGTTATGGGCGGCGCGCTCGGGACCGGCGAAGCTGTGGCAGGACAAACATTTGGCGGTCGGATCGCTGGGCGTGAAAGCGGCCAGAAACCACGCGCCCGCGTCCAGAGAGTGCGCCTCGTGGCAGGCGGCGCATCCCTGTTCCTCGGTAAATTCGGCGTGCGCGCCCGACAACGGCCCGGGGTCGAGGGAACTGAACCACGCCGCGCTGTCGGGCGCAAAAGACAGGAACGCGCCGATCAGCGCCACCGCCGCGGCGGCGGCGACGACCGACAGGCGGTTGCGTACCGCGCGCGTGGTCAGGTTGGGCACGCAGGGCGGGTGGGTCCGACAACACGTCCCGTCCGGCATTGGCCCGTCCGCGCATGGCCCACCGGCCCATTTGGGCAGGCGGCATTCGTAGCGTCCGTCCTTCAGATGCGGCGCGCATTCGCTGGTGCCGCCGCATTTGCCGCCCACGGAGGGACCGTTCGGGCAGGGTTTCGCCCAGCGCCGTTCGCGGCCGCAGCGATACGCCATGTTGGGCCGCTCGTAATCGTCGTCCAGCGGCGTGATCGACGAGAACATCCGCCAGGGGTCGAACCCCATGCCGAAGCCCTTGCGCCCTGTTCCGCCGTTGCTCATGACGCGTACGCGTTCACGGCCAGGAAGTGCCAGATCGCCAGCACGATCAGCGCCATCGACGCCGGCACGTGGCCCCACAGCCAGGTCTTCATGATGCGTTGCGCGGCGTAATGGGTATCGATCACCACCTTCGCGGCCAACAGGTCCACCAGTTTATCGAGATAGGGTTCCTCGGCCGACGACAGGTATCGCCCGACCGTGCCGCAGTGGTGGCGCGTCCAGTGCGCGCCGCGCGCCGCGCCCACGGCGTTGCTGGCGAAGAACCTGGGCTGGTGGAAGAACCATTCGAAGGTCTCGACATAGTACTTCGCCAGGGTGTCGCTGCCGGTCTTTTCGCCGCATTCCAGAATCACGTCCTCGGCGGCGGCGCGCAGCTCGGCGATGGCGGCGGGGATGCGCTCGTAAATGATCTCGTGTCCCGTCTGCGTCAGGCGCGACGGATAGGCGCGTTGCACGAGATAGCCGAAAATGCCGCTGGCGCTGACGAAATAGAACAGCCCCGCGAGCACCTGTTCGTAACGACCCATGGGCCACAAGGCGCCGGTGTGCAGCCAGAAAACGACCACCGCCAGGAAGCCGCCGACCACGTGCAGGCGCAGCCAGAACGCGGCCCGGCCCAGCGGCACCATCGATAGCACCTTGCGCCCGCGCAACAACACCAGACCCAGCATCAGGCCCAGCAACACGTAGCCGGTCAGGAAATGGGGATCGCCAAGATCCCGCGCCGAGCGGTAGGCGTAGCCGCCCAAGGCCACGGCGACGACCAGCGCCCCCGCCGGCAGGGCGAGCCGTTCCACGCGGAAACCGCTGGCCGTCACCGCGGCGCCTCGCCAAACAGGTTTTCCGCGTGGAAGTCGACCCGCCGCAGCGCGTCGTGCGGACAGGCGCGCACGCAGGCGGGACCGCCCGGCTGACTGTCGCACAGGTCGCACTTGGTCGCCTTCTGGATCGGCCGGAGATCGTCGTCGCGCAGTGTATTGCCGGCCGGGTCGCGGATCTCGACCATGCGGATATTGCCATAGGGACACGAATTGGCGCAGGTGCCGCAGCCGATGCAGGTGTCGTCGTTGATCACCACCGTGCCGCCCTGCGCGGTGCGGTGGATCGCGCCGGTGGGACAGCCGATCATGCACACCGGGTCGATGCAATGCATGCAGGCATTGGCCACCATCCAGTGGTCGAAGGTCTTGCCCTGGCGCGTGAAGCGCGGGTTGCCGTCATGGGCGGCGGCGCAGGCGCGCACGCAGTCGTCGCAGCGGACACATTTGTCGAGGTCGATCAACATCGCCTGGGTGGCGTTCATGAAACGCTGTTCCAGGGTCCACTCGGTCAAGGCATCGTCTTCCAGGGCGCGCGATTCCAGCAACGACAGGCGTGCCGTCGGCGGGTCGATATTGGGGAACACGTACCGCTCCAGCACCGGCGCCGGAACGCGCAGGACGTCGACATAACCCAGCGCGGTCAGCATTGTGCTGAGCACGCGGTCCTTGTCGCCCTTCCAGATGGCATACAGCGACTCGATCCCGAAATAGTCGCCGGCGCCCAGATAGGTGATCGTGCGATGGCCTTTGCCGATCGGCGCCGAGACCCGGGCGAAACCGGCGCGAACCATCAACAAGCCGTCGGGATAATCGCCGACATGGGCGATCACCGGCTCGTGCTCGGCGCCGACCGCGCCGCGCTCGCGCAGCTTCTGATAGGACACGTGCCAGTCGAACTGGCCGTAGGTCTCGAACAGGGTGGCGTCGATCACCTGTTGCAGCGAATCGGGGTCGAGCCCGGCGAACAACGGACTTTCCGTCAAGTGCACCGCCAAGGCGTTGCGGCGGTAGTTCTCGTCGATGCGCCGGCGCCAGCCCTCGTCGTAGCGGCGAAATTCGCGCAGTCCCTGCCAGCGGATTTCCAGCAACCGGCCCTCGGTCTCGGCGAACACGGTGGCGGTGCGGGGCACGCGGCCCAGCGCCGCCAGTTCGCCGAACAAGGCGCCCTCGTCCAGCTTCGCGGTCTGATATTCGTCAAGCACGGCCGGCACGTCCTGCAGGAACACCCGGGTGGCGGCGGCGTCGGCGCTATCGCCGCGCCGCGCCGTCGCCGTGGCGCGGGTGTCGCGCGGCGCGCGCGCCTCGGCCACGCGGTGGTTGCTCCAAAGCTGTGACAGGGCGGAAAAGAACCCGCGCCGATGCGCCGCCTGGCGGCCCAGCATGGCTTCGGGCAGGTCGGGCGCCAACACCACGCGCAGCGACCCCTCGACGATGAGGAACGCCGAGTTGCCGTAATCGCCCTCGCGGACCACGATGTCGCCCGGCGATACCCGGACCAACCGGGTGTCGTTGGCCAAAATTCCCGCCAAGGGCGTGTGCGCCGGGAAGGCGTCCGCGTCGATCGCGGCGATCTCGGGACGTTGCAGCAGCCACTCAACGTCCTCGTCGGTCATGTCGGGACCGAACGGCTCGTCCCAACGTTGTGGCCGCGCCATGGTCGCCATCAGACCGATGCTCCCCCCGTGTTCAACGCGCCGTGGCTCGCCCGCCGGACACGCGAATCATGCCGGCCAGCTATTTGTAGCTCGACGGATCGGGTAACAGGCCGCCAACGCTTCCCGACAGGTCCTTATCGGCGATCGCCGCGGCTAGCGCTTGGCCGTTGGCGTGGGTCGGGTCGGCGAGAAAGGCCGCCGCCTCGGCCACGCCGGACAACGCTTGCGTCGCGCCGTCGCGGCGCTTCTGCTGCGCCGCCTGGTAGGTCGCGTCATCCGACTTCGACGCCGCCTCGATGGCCGAGACCAGCCTGGCCGCCTGGCCGATGACGAACATGCGCGCCAGTTCGGCGGGTGTCATTTCCTGGTTGGTGTTCACATCGGGCGGATAGAAACGGTGGCGCACCACGCCCTGCGAATAGCGTACCAACTCGAAGTCCGGGTTGAGCGGATGTTCGCCGGCCAGCATGGTCGACAAGGTCTCGCCGTCGAGATCGGGATTGGCCAGGCCATGGCAGCTCATGCAGTTGCTGGCCACGCCGTACAGGTTGGACGGCCAGACCATGCCGGCGGCCGCGGCCTGTTCCTTGCGTTGCGCCTTGTGCTCCGGCGTTTCGTCGTCGCGCTTGACGCTCTTGCCACCGTAATCGTTGTGGATCTCGAGCCACTCCGACGAGGCGCCGTGGCAGCTTTCGCAGGACGGGCCGGCCTTGGGCCTGGCCTTGGCATCGGCGTCCTTCTGCACGGCGGTGTAATGGCACAGCCCGCAGGTCGCCTCCTTTTTCATGCTCTTGGCGCCGATCGCCTTGAGAATGGCCTTGGCCTTGTCGGTCTTGTGCACCGTCTTGAACGACTTGGCGTGCTTGGTGTCTTTCCAGACATCGACTTCGGATTTGTGACATTCCTGGCAGGTCTTGGGACCCTGATTGAACGGCGCCGCCAAACTCGCTCCAGCGGACAAACACAGCGTCGCGGCGACGCCCGCCGCCACGGCGAAAGAAAGGATTCGTATCCGAGACATACCGTTCTTTTCCCCCTATCCCAAGGTCAGGTGAATGGTGAAAACCCAGGATTCCCGAACCGGCTGCCCCCAGCGTTCGGGTCGAGATCATTCCGCCGACGCTATTGTTCCATCAGAACCGACTTTCGACAACCCTGATTTACATAACCTTTTCCACCGCGACGCGCTTATCGAGGATATGGCGCCGGACCATGGTCCGCGGCAAGCGGGACTGAAACAAAAAAACCGGCGGCCTTTCCCAACCCCGCGGCGCCGGCGCCGACGGCTACACGTATCGGTGGATGTGGGAGGATTCCGAGAAAAATTACACGCTCGGGACGATTCCCATGGCCGCCGATCGAACTATTTTATGTTCCGTATACGACGTCGAACCAATTGATTCATGGCGCGCCCATACGGCCGCGGAGACATTATGCAAGGGATATCGCGGGGCCACGGGACGGCTGAATCGGACGGCCGCTGGCGGTTCCTGTTACTGGCCGTGATCATGGCGTGCGCCGCCGTGGCGGCGGCCAGCACCTCGACCTACATGTTGTACCGCGCGGCGCTGGACCGGGAGGGCGCGCGCCTCGGCGCGCTGGCGGACGCCCAGGCGCGGCTGATCGACGGGCTGGCGGGCGAAGGGTCGATGGATCCCGCGCGCGTTGCCGCGATGTTCGGCGGCCCGGCGGCGTCCTCGTCCCCGGTCGATCTCCAACTGGTCTGGCGCCAGGCGGACGCTTTCGTTTTTCAGGGTGGCGCGTCGGAAGGCGGCGCGCCCGTGTTTGCGCCGCCGGCATCCCTCGCCGCCGAGATCGCGCGCGTGGCGCTCGAAGGCACCCGCGGCATCACGCGCGGGCCCGACAGGGGTGGCGTCGATTCGTTGTTCGGATACGCGCCGATCGCCGGCGCGCGGGCCGCGGTGGTGGCCCGGCTCGGCGTCTCCGAGATCAGGGCGCCGTATATCCGATTTGGCGCGTTGGGCGCGTTCGGCGCCTTTCTGATCATGGCGGCGGGCGCGATGCTGATCCGGCGCGTCGACCTGCCGCTGGTGGCGCGCCTGGAACGATCGGTAGCGGAACTGAGCGAGTCGGAGCGGGTCGGCCGCATGGGTGGCTGGCGGTTGCGGCGGACGGAAAAAGCCATCGAATGGTCGAACGAGACGTTTCGCATTTTCGGGCGTTCGCCGGACTCGTTTACGCCGACCATCGAGTCTGTCCTGGAATGCATCCACCCGGACGACCGCGAAACCGCCCGCCAACGGTTCACCCAGGCCATCGCCAACGCCAAGCCGGCCCGGTTCAGCCACCGCATCGTCAGGCCCGACGGCACCGTGCGCACGGTGCGCGAACTGTTCGACGTGGTCGCCGACGAACGGGGCCAGGCAATCGGCTTGCGCGGCACGGTGCAGGACATCACGGACCTGGTGCGCGCCGAGCAGGCGCTGAAGGACAGCGAGGAACGGTTCCGCGATTTTGCCGGGGCGGCCTCCGATTGGTTGTGGGAAACCGACGCGGGACACCGGTTCACGTTCCTGTCCGACCCGCCAAGCTCGCCACTGGTCGAAACCGTCGGCGCGATGATCGGAAAGACGCGCTTCGACTTGCGCGCGCCGGGCGACGACGACGCGGCGTGGCGGGCGCACCAAGCCGACCTCGACGCGCGCCGTCCGTTCCGAAACTTCGAATATGAACTCGCCGCCGCCGATGGGGCCCGCCATCGCACGCGAATCAGTGGACGGGCGCTGTTTTCGCCGGACGGCGAATTCCTCGGCTACCGCGGCGTCGCCAGCGACATCACCGCCGAGGTCGAGGCCAGGGACGCCGCCGCCACGGCGCGGGCGCGTCTGATGGACGCGTTGGAATCGATTCCGGAAGGCTTCGCGCTATTCGACGCCGACGACCGCCTGGTGCTGACCAACCGGCGGTTCGAGGAACTTTACGGCGATCACGCGCGCCCCTTCGCGCCGGGCACCCCGTTCGAGGACATCGCCCGTATGTCGGCCGAACTGGGTGCGATCCCCGAAGCCCGGGGGCGCGAGGCGGCATGGTTGCGCGAACGTCTCGCCCAACACCGCGACCCGCCCAGCCGGACCGAACGCCAATTGGATGACGGACGCTGGATCGTCATCACGGAATATCGCTCAAGCGATGGCGGCACTCTGATGCTGCATACGGACATCACCGAAATCAAGCGGCGCGAGGCGCAAATCCGCGCCTTGAACGCCGACCTCGAGCACCGTGTCGCGGAGCGCACCGAACGGCTGGCCGAAGAACTGGCGGAACGCGAACGCGCGGAGGCGGCGTCGCGGCAAAGCGAGAAGCGCCTCGGTTCGGTGATGGAAAGCGTGGTCGACGGTATCATCGTGATCGACCAGGACGGCATCATCGAATCCTTCAACCCGGCGGCCGAGCGGATTTTCGGCATCGCCGCGGCCGAGGCGATCGGCGCCAATGTCAGCCTGCTGATGCCGCCGCCCGACCGCGACCGGCACGACGGCTACGTCGCGGCTTACCGCGCCACCGGCAAGGCCAACATCATCGGCTACGGGCGCGAGGTCACGGGCCGGCGCAAGGACGGCTCCGTGTTTCCCCTCGAGCTTGCCATCAGCAAGGTCGATATCGAGGGCAAGGTTTGCTTTACCGGCATCGTCCGCGACATCTCCACCCGCAAGCGGGAAGAGCGGGAGTTGGTGCGGGCCAGGGACGACGCCGACGCGGCGAACCGCGCCAAGACGGAATTTCTGTCGCGCATGAGCCACGAACTGCGCACCCCCTTGAACGCCGTGCTCGGTTTCGGCCAGGTTCTGGAGTCCGATTCGGACGAGCCGCTTAGCGAGTCTCAGGCCATGGCGGTGTCGCAGATCCTGACCAGCGGGGAACATCTGCTGTTTCTGATCAACGAGATACTGGATCTGACGCAGCTGGAAAGCGGCGGCATCGCCCTGTCGCCCACGCCGATCGAGCCGCGCGAGGTCATCGACCAATGTCTGGCCATGATCGAGGCCCCGCGCGCCGACCGGGGTATCGGCCTGGACGACCGTTCGGCGGCGCGCGCGCTGCCCCCCGTGATGGCCGATTTCACGCGGCTCAAACAGGTCCTGCTCGTGCTCCTGTCGAACGCGGTCAAGTATAACCGCGACGGCGGGCGGATCACGCTCGACGGCGTGGTCACGGGTGACGGACGCTTGCGGATCAGCGTCGCGGACACCGGTCCCGGCATCGCCGCGGACCAACGAGCCGCGTTGTTCAGACCCTTCTCTCGGTTGTCCCACTCGCGCGACGGCGCCGGAGTCGGCCTGGCGCTGGCCAAGCGGTTGATCGAGCTGATGGGGGGAGATATCGGTTGCGACAGCGTCGTCGGCGCCGGGAGCACCTTCTGGATCGAGGCGCCGCTGGCCGAACCCGTGGCAACGTCGACGGCCGATCCCGCGCAAGGCGCGGCGGCGCCGGTGGACCGGCGCATCCTTTATGTCGAGGATAACCCGGCCAACCGCCGGCTGGTGGAGCGCGTGGTCGCGCGCGTGCCGCATTTGGACCTGATTACGGCCGATACCGCCGAGCGCGGTTTGGCGATGATCGAGGCCGAGCGCCCCGACCTGATCCTGATGGACATTTCGCTACCCGGCATGGACGGTTTCGAGGCCCTGCGGCGATTGCGCCAGTCGCCCGCGACGGCGCGTCTTCCCGTGGTCGCGCTCAGCGCCAAGGCCATGCCGAGCGACATCGAGGCCGGTTTGGCCGCCGGTTTCGACGGCTATATCACCAAGCCGGTCCAGATCGACCAGTTGCTCGGCACCATCGACACCGTGCTCGCGCGCCGCGCCGCCGAGGCGCGCCCGCCCACACCCTCCTGACAAGCAAAACCCCTCGCCCCAAAAAGGGCGAGGGGATGCGGGATGGCGCGCGGTCGTCGTCAGACGGTCGTGTCGTCGTCGTCGTCGTTGGCCAGATCTTCGATGAGTTGTTCCAGCAGCGCGAGGTCGGGGTCGGCCACGTTGCCGGCGCCAAGATCGATCGCCAAATCGCCGTCCGCGACGGGCACTTCCTCGGTCGGCGGGGCGCTTGTCTCGGCCGTCTCGCCCGTCGTCTCCCCGGTGGTCTCGCCCGTGGTCTCGTCCGTGGTCTCGTCCGTCGGGGGCGCGACCGCCTCGGTCGGTTCGCCCTCGCCCTCTGCCTCGGCGGCGGCCGCGGCCGCGGCCGCGGCGAAGTCGTGGCCCTGCGCGATCTGACGCACGATATGACCGAAGGGAACGCCGCTATCGCCGGCGATGTTGGCGGCCAGCGCCGCGCGCGCCTGGTGGGCCACGGAATTGCCGGGACCGCTGAATTGCTGGGCGGTCTCGCTCAGCTCAACCTCGACGGCGTCGTCGAAGCCGCCCAATCCGGCGCCGCCCGCGCCGTCGGTATCGCCGGTCCGGGCCGGGCCGTCGTTGGTGGCCGTGTTGTTGGGCGCGATCCCGCGCGCGTGCTGGGGCACCTGGCCCGGTAGGTGGTCGATCTTCATGGTTCCGCTCCTGAAAGAAATTCGTCTGGGTCGCGCGATGCGAGAATCGTGCCGCGCGCGGGCCGCGCTAACCATTTGATAACCATAATTGAATAATCGAAGGCCGCGCGCGGCGGTGGGGCAACGGCAAGATCTGCCTAGCCGGCGGCAAGAGTGAACCGGGCCGGCCAGGACCGGGCGACTTTACCGGTCGCTGGGGCGGCCGCCGGGCCAGACCGGGTCTTGCGCGAGTTCCGGCCAGCCGATCGGGGCGCCGCATCGGGCGGCGGCCTCGGCGTCGGGCAGGGCCGGATCCCATTGCGCGGCGACATAGCGCATGCCGGTGACCGCGGCCGCGGCGTCGGAGGCGAGCCAGATCATCGGCGGCGCCATGGCCTGGGGTGGGATCAGGGCGGCGCGGTCGTAGCCGCTTTCGACCGGCACCATCGCCGTATCGGCCGGGCCGCCGGGAACCACGATGTTGACGGTGGTCCCGGCGTCGGCGAATTCCTTGGCCCAGCCGGCCGAGGCCGCCTCGACGCCGGCCTTGATCGCGCCGTAGGGAAAGAAGCCCCGGCGCAACATGGTGAAGAAGCTGGTGGTCACGGTGATCACGCGCCCCGCCCCGCGCTCTTGGCCACCCTGGCGCATGAGGGGCACGGCGGCGCGGGTCATGGCGTAGACGCCGCCGAAATTCACGTCGACAAAGCGCCGCCAGATGTCCGGCGTCACTTCGTCGAGCCCGACCGGCGCGGTCATGTGGTCGGCGCGCACCACGCCCATGCCAAGCGCGGCGTTATTGATCAGGATATCGACCTGGCCGAAGGTGTCCGCCGCGCGCGCCACCGCGTCCTCGCAGGCCGCCGCGTCCGATACGTCGGCGACAATCGCCAGCCAGCGTTCCGCCGCGACCCCGGCCAGGGCGTCATTGGTGAAAGCATCCAGGCCGTCGCCGTCGATATCCATCAGCGCCACGCGCGCGCCCGCGTCGAGCAGCGCCAGCGCCAAAACGCGCCCAATTCCGCCGGCCGCCCCGGTCAACACCGCCACGCGGCCGTCCAAGCGTTGTTCGGTCAATTCGCGCACCCCTCTTGTCGCGTTGCCATGTCCGGGCTCGCCGCGACGTTAACCAAATATTCGCAAAATTTTATATTAGTTTTCGATAAATAGTCCGTTTGGATCATGACCGCCGGATCGGCGGGGGGTAACGTGCTTTTGAGACAACGGGAATGGGAGGCACCGGCCGCGGCACTCACGAGTGACCGTGAATCATAAAAAAAGAATCATTTCAGTGCTTGGTTTCCACGAGCA
>SMVB01144424.1_pt1 | contig 13759 bp, 15 predicted proteins | sample 2456461 | NCBI WGS metagenome assembly SMVB01 (sample SAMN11095934, study PRJNA526329) | marine sediment metagenome | biome: Marine sediment; feature: Surficial sediment; material: Deep marine sediment; isolation source: Hadal surficial sediment | place: Pacific Ocean | collected 2014-05 | depth...
CTTCCTTCGGGCGGGTGATGGGTTTCGTGATGCTGAGCTTCATCTTCAGCGCCGTTGGGCCGCTGATCGCGGGATGGGCTTACGATCTGACCGGCAGCTACGATTCAGCTTTTATGATATTTCTGGCGATGTTGCTGCCCGCGGGGATAGCCATGCGATGGTTACCAGACGCTGCGGTGATGACACCCCATCAAGATGGATGACGCAAACAAACCGACCACAAAACCGCTCAAGCGCTCGCAGCTGATGCTGTTCGGGCTGCCCGAATTCGCCGTGTACCTTGCGGTCATCCCCGTATCGCTCTACTTGCCGTTGTTCTACTCGCGCGATCTGGGCTTGAGCATTACCGACATCGGGCTACTGTTGATGGTTGCTCGGATCACCGACGTGATTACCGATCCACTGATCGGAGCGCTGAGCGATCGTACCAAAACCCGCTGGGGAAGACGCAAACCCTGGATGGTGGTCGGCACCCCACTTATGATGATTTCTGCGTACCAGTTGTTCTCCCCCTCGAGCGTCGTCACCAACAGCTATCTGTTGATCTGGTCGATGTTGCTGTGGTTCGGTTGGACGATGATCAACATTCCTTACTACGCCTGGGGTGCGGAGCTATCGGATGATTTCGACGAACGCACCCGGATCACCGGGTGGCGTCAGGCCTTCGGGTTCACGGGCAACATCAGCGTACTGCTCGTACCCGTGGCTGCCTCGCAGTTGTTTGGTTATGGGGGCGTGGCCAAAGAATCGCTGGTGATCATCGGCGGCATGGCGCTGGTTTTACTACCGCTGCTTATCGGTCTGACCGTATGGAAGTTGCCGGAGCGAGATGCCGCTCCACGCAAACCGCAACCCATCATCAGTAACCTGCGCTTCATGCTGTCCAACGGCTCCTTTCTGGTGCTGTTCTTCGGATTTACGCTGATGTCGTTGGGTACCACCATGATCGGTACCCTGTTTATGCTGTTCACCACCTTCGCCATGCATTTAGAACAACAGGCGCAGCCCATTCTGCTCGCCTATTTTGCGATCAATATCGTGGGACTGCCCTTCTGGGTGTGGCTGTCTCACAAAATCGGTAAGCGCGAAGCCTGGCTTACGGGCACGCTGGTGATGGCGATCGCCACCCCCACCTACCTGTTGCTGTCCCCAGGCGACCTCGTGCCGTTTGTATTGATCACCGCGGTTATCGGGTTCGCCGGCGGTAACTTCCTGGCACTTTCGATGTCCATGAAAGCTGATGTGATCGAGATCGCCACCCGTCGCAGAAGCGACAACGTCGCTGGTGCTTATGTAGCCATCTGGTCGCTGGGCGCAAAAATGACCCAGGCGCTCGCGGTGGGCATCTCTCTACCGTTGCTTGGCTTGTTTGGCTTTGATCCACGAACCGATAACGGTCCCGATGAAATCAACGCGCTTCGCTTTACTATTGCGTTGCTACCACCGGCTCTCTATCTAACCGCCATGTTAACCATCGTTCGATACCCTATTAACAAAACCCGACTTGAGCGCCTGCGGCGTGCCTATGATCGGCGTGACAACCGCCGGATCAAGATCCGCTAACTACGCTACGATTCCGTCGTGACGAAGTATGCGCCTACTCACTTTTGATAACCTAACGAGTGAAACCCGGCGCGACCATACGCGAGCGGCATCTCCAAAAGTGCTGGTTGAACAACCCGGCAGCAGGGTCAGTCCGTTGGGCAAACTCGCGCCACGGGCCAAGCGCAATACCATGCGGCGATGTTGGAACTGCCGCCGAGCGAATCGGTCGGCCAGGATGGGCAACGGGTCTACAGGCAGCGAGGATCAATAACCTGTGGATTGCCAGGCGAGCATTTCGAACGAGGTGCCTGATTTTTCCCATACGCTGAGAAACCTGTTGCGTAGATTCTTCACATTCCCGTCAACTATGGCGCTGCCAATCAAGCTGCCGCAATAGATCATCACGTCTCCATGCCGGGAGATTGTATGGTTCTCGACTTCAAGGGATTGGTAGATGACCGTCTTGGACTCAATTGTTTTCAGGAAAGACTCTTTGCCATCCGTTTTGCCTGACGAGTGGGTCCACACCAGATCGTCACTCAACATGCCCGCCAACCGATCCAAATTCCCCGACACCATCGCTTCCCGTCTTACGCGATCGGCTTCCAACAGCCCTTCTACATCGCTCATCGTCCCTCTCGTTTTCTGCTCAGTTTAAGTTTGTAGCAACTATTCCGAAGCGCCGCGCCGCTCCAGCGTCTTCACCAATCCCGTAAGCGTCATATTCACCGGAGCCGACACCCCCACCCTCGCTCCTTCGCGCGGAATCGCCCCGTTTATCACGTCCACTTCAGTGATCCTCCCCGCTTCGATATCCAGCAGAACCGAGGGTTTGGCATCCGGCATACGGGCGGCAAAGTCACGAACGTGTGTAACGGGATCGTCGACACCAGGCGCAACACCGCGTGCGCGAGCTACGGTCCAGGCTTCCGTGGCTGCGGCTCGACTGATTGGACCGACTTCCGCATCGTCCATGGTTTCGCCAATCGTCATGCCAGTGAGCGCACAAAGTGCGCTATAAGCGACATTGCATATCAGTTTTTCCCACTGCATCGCGACGATATCTGGCACTGCTTGCGCATCGAATCCGGCTGCCTGCCAAACCGCTGCCACCTGCTCAACCGTGTTGGAGGACAGATCTGCATACGCGCCCATTCGGATAGCTTTCATGTCGTTATGATGGGCGTGCCCAGCGCTCGGTAGCGTCGCTCCGAACCCTTGCGCAACTCCGACGATCAGGCGTTCACCACCAAGAGCCTCTGCTACCACATCTGCACTGCCAAGACCGTTCTGAATGGTCAACGCCACGGTATCCGGCCCGAAAAGGTTTCGGGAGGCGGATGCGGCCGTGGCTGCATGAACTGCCTTGACCGAGATGACCACCAGATCGACAACGGTATCCGGTGCCCCCATGAACGCCTGTATGGAAACGGTGCGGTCGCCGCTGGCACCGGATACGCGAAGACCAACCTCGTTGATCGCGCGCACGTGGTCCTTGTTCGTATCTATGGCCAGAACGGTATTTCCGCCCGAAGCCAGCAAGCCGGCATAAACAGACCCCATGGCTCCGCAGCCAACTATCGCAATACGCATGTGTTACTCCTTTGCTGCCATGGCGAACTCACCGTCGTGCGATCAGTGCAGCAAGATGGGGCCGCAGCTCGCGTTTCTGTTCGAGGCCAAACCCTGGCGCATCCGTGGGCCGGACACGTCCTTCGCTTATCATGCATTCGGGAGGATAACCCCCGAACGGCTGAAAGACGCCGGGGTAAGCTTCGCAGCCGCCAAGCCCAAGACCTGCGGCGATGTGCAGGTTGATCAGGTGCCCACCATGGGGAAAGCACTGAGCGCGATTGAAGCCACTTTCCTCCAGTAACGCAATCATCCGGGCGTATTCGGTCAGACCGTAACTTAAGCCCGGATCCATCTGAAAAATGTCCTTACCCGGCCGCATACCGCCGAATTGCAGGAGATTTCTGGTATCGCTCGCGCTGAACAGGTTTTCGCCCGTTGCGACCGACCCGTCATAGACCGCCGTAAGCCCTTGATTGAGCGCATAATCAAGCGGATCTCCGGGTTCCTCGTACCAGCGCAGCCCGAAGGCGGAGATGGCGCGGCCATATTCGAGCGCCTGGGCAAACGCGAACCTCCCATTGGCGTCCACGGCCAACTGAGAACCGCCGCCCGCCACGCTGAGCGCGGCTTCTATTCGACGTAGATCTTCCTCGAGCGGTGCGCCGCCAACTTTCATTTTGAACGCATCGAATCCCAGAGCACGGTAACCTTCGAACTCTTCTTTCAGGCGCGTGGTGGAATCACCCGCGTAGTAGTAGCCACCGGCCGCATAAACAGAGGTCGACTTTGGCCGTTGACAACAGCCAAAGTGCCGGGCGATCGTGACGTAAGCGGGTTCATCGGCCAACTTGGCATTCAGATCCCAGACAGCCAACTCCAGCGCGCCCAATGCACCAGCGCGGTCACCGTGCCCGCCCGGTTTTTCGTTGCGCATCGCCGTGGCTGCAATCGCCGCAGCATCAAAGCAACGGCCATCGTCGCTGAGCAAACTGTCCCGATCAGCTGCGCGCACCCGCGGAAACATGCGCTCGCGCAGTATTCCGGACTGGCCGTACCGGCCGATCGAGTTGAAGCCGAAGCCGATAACGGGCTGACCATTACGTACCTGGTCGGAAACGAGTGCTACCAGCGAGACTGTGTGATCAGAAAAGTTGACCACCGCGTTAGCGATTTCTCCATCCAGAGAAACCGTTCGCTCCCTTGTTTCCATGATCCGCATCTTTCAGAAATCTTGTTTCGAGTCCCTTGCCGCTCGATTCTACCGCGCTTTCTCCAGACCCGTTGACTCAGAAAAGCGATTTACATGCCCTTCTCGGGGAGCGACACCCGTATTCAGGGCGTGCCAATCCAGGGCACGGAGCCGTCACTGGGCTCTATATGATTTTCACTGGCAAACTCTCGAGGCGTGGCAGAGAATTGATCAGAGGCTTCCTAAACAAACCGGCAACCTATTCCCCCCAGCTTGCCGTAGTCAACGTGAATCGTGTCCCCGGGACTCACGGTGACGGGGCGGGTGAATGAACCGGCAAGCAGTATTTGTCCGGGTTCCAGCGCAATATCATGGAGAGCAAAACGTCTGGCGATCCACGAAATGCCATTGGCAGGATGATTAAGAACACCTGCTGCTAACCCGGTTTCCTCGATCACGCCATTTCGATACAGCATGGCCCCTATCCAGCGTAAATCCGTTTCCATCGGTTTGACCCGTTTACCACCAATGATAATTCCGGCGTTTGCCGCATTGTCAGCGATCGTGTCATAGATTTTTCGAACATAACCTGTGTCCGGATCGACTCGATAAGATCTTGCGGCAATCAGCTCAAGCGCCGGAACTACATAGTCGGTTGCACTGAGAACGTCAAAGATGGTGACATCTTCCCCCTGAAGCCTGTCCTTCAATACGAAGGCAAGCTCTACCTCAATCTTCGGATCAGTAAAATTCGACGTTTGAATATCTGATCCGTCATCAAAAACCATATCGTCCAGCAGGGTGCCATAGTCAGGCTCATCTATCTGCATGCTGGTCTGCATAGCCCGCGAAGTCAGACCGACCTTGTAACCAACCACCTTGCGGCCTTCCGCCAGTTTTATATCCATCCAGGCACTTTGCACAGCATAGGCATCTTGCAGGGACATTTCAGGATGCTCCAGCGTAATCGCGGTGATCTGCTCTCTGTTTTTTTCAGCCTTGTGTAAATCGGACGCGGCTTTTCGGATATCTTCACGCGTTAACATCTCAGTCTTCCCGAGTTATGAATTGCATGTCATGCAGGTCAGGACGCTAGGTGAACTCAGCTGCTTTCCGCTAGCCTCACGCCGACAACCGCCCAGTCGCGAGTTGGCAATCCCGCAAAAGCGGTCCGCCCCACCCTTCCTGCTGAACCAGAATCGTTCAACCAGTCATGTTGACCGGACGTTGTTCAAAACAGCAACATCCATACGAATGACATCAAATCTTCGAGTGCATTACCATCCGCTGTTCAAAACTATGATGCCAACCAGGAACACATTGGTTTGCTGAAGGATAGACCCGTTCAACTCGTACTCGGCCGTTCCAGTTCATTTCCGGAGGGAATCGATGATGACTTTCAATTGCCCTATCTCAAGTATGTGCTTTCTTTCATTGGTCTTGAGAGCATAAAGGCTCTTGTTTTGGAAGGAACCACGCTCCCCCAGGTCGAAAGAGAAACCCTCATTGCAAAGCATTGCGAACTGGCACGGATGGCAGGGGCCGATTTCTGATTCAGGCCATGGGCCGCCACCTGTGGGATCCTGGGAGACGATAGCGCAGAATGACGACGAACGATTCCAGGCGTTCGAATCGAAGTTAGCCTCTCCGAAACATACCATTTCGGCAGCTGGCCGATGCGCTCGTGGAGTAGCAATGCCCCACTACCGATATCGTGGCTAGAGCGGATAAACGATCGTATTCGGCACCAACACCGAGTCGTAGACCACGCGTTTCTCTTTGAAGCGCAGCTCACCGACGGAGTTCCGGCTGACGAGATCGAGGTAGCGTCCAACACTGAGAATCTTCGGCAGCTCGTCGTGCAGCACCTCGATTACGGAGTAGTGCGCGGTCACCGGCATAGCGTCGTCGTCCTCGTTCTCTAAGGCCATGGCCCGGATGTTGGTGATGTGGTGCCGCAAATAGCGAGGTTCGTGCATGATGGTTTCCTTCACTGCATGTACGCGGTCCATGAGCATGCCGCGGCTTTCGCAGCGCATGATGGCCAGCGGCAACCCCTGATCGTAGTTGTCCCGCGGTATCACCAGGTACAAGCACTCTTCGGTGAAGCAATCGGGCCAGGCCTCCAGCGGGCCGTCGTCTAGCGCGGCCGCATAGCGCGCGTAAAGGTCTTCGAGCTCGAAACGCAGGTCGGCGTCGAGCCTCATAGCTCCATGACCTCCCTGTAGTGCGAATAAAAAGCCCGGATAGCTGACTCGGTCACCATGTGCTCTTCGTCGGCCGTGCCACGACCACCCAGGAGCAAGACGCTGGCATCGTCCCGATACTGGGCGACGCCTTCCTGTGCAAGCTTGATCACCTCGCTGTCGTCGGCAGATACCAGCCCCGCCGGGCTCATGAGGTTAGCCTGACGCAACCGGCGCCGCACCATCGAAGCGTCATCGTCGGCGTAACCGAAAAAGGTCCAATGCAGCTCGAACGTACCCGGGTCGCGGGGTCGGATCTGGCGCAGTGCGAGCGTATTCGATTGCTGCTGCACGATGAGATTGGGCCATATGGTCTGCATCACCACCGTGGCGTCGTCCGCGAATTCCTTCACCGGATCGAGTAGCCGCTGATCGGCCAACGTGAAGTCTTCTTTAAGGTTGATGATGTCCCGAGTTGCCTCAGTCGCCTTCTGCTTCCCGCGGCGCGAGATCAGAAGGCCGTGGCGGCCGGTTTCATCCATACGCACCTGGGATTTCTGGTCGGCCCGGAACAGCCCGAAGGTGACCAGGAATACGTGCAGCAGAGAGGCATGGTAGGGATCCTTGATGTTCTCGAACATGAGCTTCCAGTTGGCGGGAATCAGCTGCCGTGAGTAGCCGAGCACGACAAGCTCACGGCCATCGAACACACGATCGAAATACGCACAGTTGGTTTTCCCAAGGTAGTCTTCCAGCGCCGGCAGATCTTGCCCAAACGATGCAAAGATCACCCCACCGCGGGTGGTGATGGCGAGCGCTGGCAGGTTGTGATCTTCGCGGGAGAAGTCCTCCGGCATGCCGCCCTGTTTATTCACGCCTTTGATGAACGGCACACCGCGCAAGCGCCCACGGATATCGTAAGTCCACTGGTGATAGGGACACACGAAAAACCGATTGTTGCCGCGATGTTGTCGACACACCTTCACGCCCCGGTGAGCGCAACGATTAGCAAAACCGTGAATCGAGCCATCCTCATCGCGGGCGATCACCACCGACCGATCACCGATCCGCGTAACCAGATAGTCGCCGGAGGCGGGAATCTCTACCTCGAGCCCCGCGTAGGCCCAGCTTGCGCCGCAGAAGATCCGCTCCATCTCGCGTCGGAAGATCTCCGGATCCGTGTAGATTCTATAGGGCACCCGAGTGACGCCGCCTTCCGGCCACACGATGGTCTGGCCTTTCGAGGAGACCGGGATGGCCATGAAAAAATGCCCCACAAGGTTGACGCAGAGCATAATACTTTGATATCAAAGTATTTCAAATGTAGCCCGGACGATTTTCGTAAGGACGATTGGCCATGCGGTCATCGTCAACAGCATGAATATCGGTCCCCCGGTTTCTTCTATTTTTGCAGAATCCTGGGACGGCACCGGCAGCAACCAGGAGACACCAGCATGAGTGATCCAGCACCAGTAATCGTCGATCGCAGCGATCAACCAATTACCGCCATGGATCCGGCCACAGCGAAGCCCGGTAAAGACTGGCCGCCAATCACCATCTCAAAGGAGACGTTCGACCTGGAGATCGAGCGTCTAGCGGATATCCCTCGGCCTGCGAACGGCTGGCGCCAGGTGATGTTCGTCCATCCCGCCGCGCCCGATCCGGGGCGTGGGCTCACCCCGGGCGTGCAGGTCACCCTCAACGTACTGAAGCCTGGAGAGGAAACCGTACCCATACGACACAACTCGACCCAGGTAAATTTCTGCATCCGCGGGGGCGGTTCGGTGGTGGTCGGCGATCGGCGCATCTCCTACGAACAGTACGACGCCTGGAATCATCCTTCGTATGCGACGTACCGCCACATCAACGACAGCAACGAGCTTCATGCACGCCTGACCTACTCAAACGCAGCGCTGCTGGAAATGATGCGGGTCCACTTGGTGGAAGAGAACCCCCAGGATGACCTCGCGCCACCACCAGTGTCCGCGCAGGCGGCCGCGACGGAGCGCCTGCCGACATTCACCATCGGTGAGGATGGCGCGGCGCTCATGCCGTACGAGATGCTCATCAATCCACCATCAGTGCAATCCAATACCCTGCACTGGCCCTGGCAGACGGTCAAAGAGAACCTCGACAAGCTCGAGGCCCTCGGCAAGGAGTACGTCGGGCGGCGGCTCTATCTGTTGTTCAATCCTTTAACCGAACGTTTCAACGGTACCACCCCGAATTTCTTTGCGACCATCACCATCCGGCCGCCAGGCATGGTAGACAAACCCCACCGTCACGTTTCTTCGGCGATCAACTACTACTTCAACGGCTCGGGGTACAGCCGGGTGGAGGGCAAGCGCTACGACTGGAAAGCGGGGGATCTGATGGTGTCGGCCCCAGGCTGGGCCGTACACCATCACGCCTCCAATGAAGGGGATCCGGTCTATGAACTCACCATTCAGGATCAACCACTGAACATCTACATGGAATCGCTGCTGTGGCAGGAGGATCTATCCGAACCTGCAAAGATTCTCGGCTCTCGTCAGGGATTCACCACCAATCGTGCGGCGCTTTAACGCGCTGGTCACGCCAAGCGGCTGCTGGACCGAATGTTCTACGACCCGAGGAAAAATCTGAGGCCGCGACCGCTGACGCACAATCCGCTGAATGCGTTGGTGGCTCCGCGACCCATCGGCTGGATCGGCTCGCTGTCCGCCGCGGGCGAGGAGAACCTGGCGCCTTTTTCCTATTTCAACGCATTTTCTGCCGATCCGCCGGTGGTGGCGTTCGCACCGAATTCCAAACAGGGCGACGGCGGCCCCAAAGACACCCTGGCCAACGTCCGAGCGGTGCCTGAGTTTACCGCCAGCATCGTCTCGGAGCCGCTGGCGCAACGAATGAACGAAACGTCCAGGGTGCTGGCGCATGGGGTAAGCGAATTCGCCGCCGCCGGACTCACCGCAGCGCCTTCTACGAGCGTACGCCCGCCCCACGTGGGCGAGGCTCTGGCGGTGTTGGAATGCCAGGTATTCGACATCATTGCACTTCCGTCCCCGGCGCGTGGCCGCGGCAGCCATCTGGTGATCGGCGAGGTCGTCGGCATTCACATCGACGATGGGCTCATCGTCGATGGCAAGGTCAACACCCTGGGTCTGCGGCAGGTGGCAAGGCTCGGCTACTTCGACTACACGGTGGTTCGCGAGCTCATTGTAATTCCACGCCCGGGCGGCGCGATTGAAAGACAGTGATCCCAACCTCAGCTACGGCTATCAGTCACGGGCAACCCACCGTGCGTTCGATCGTTTGTTGCAACAGAAACTCAGAAAGCACAATCTGGCCAACGGCTTCTGGTACGTGCTGCGGGTACTGTGGGAAAGTGAAGGAATGTCACAACGTGAGCTCGCGGACGCGGCCAACCTCACCGAATCATCCACAGTAATCATGTTGGAGAACATGAAGAAGGCTGGCCTCGTGAGGCGCCAGAAAGATCCCGCGGACGGGCGACGACAACGCGTTTACCTCACGCCCAAAGCCAAGCATTTAAAGGCGAAGCTGCTGCCCCTGGCGTTCGAGCTGAACGCCATCGGCGCACGGGATATCGACGATGCGGATCTGACCATCTATCTGCGGGTAGCGCACAAGATGCGCGCAAACCTCAAGGCCGCGCGCGAATCCAATTAGCCGATCTACACCGGGCATTTCCTGGCAACCCCAGTAACATTCTACCGTAGAACTCCCCGCCTACATCCAGATCGAATACGGCGTGACAAGACAACGTGTGTGCATCTCGCAAGATACGCTGTAAGGGGTCGACCAGAAAATACGCGTGGGAGCGCCACTGGCTTCAACGACGAGCTTGCGCGCTGTGACGATGATCTATTCGAGTTCCGCTGCATATGAGGGCGAGATAGCGATCGCGGCGCCTACACATGCAATCACCAGGGCTGTCGCGTAGCCCCGCAAACAAAATGGTTAAATCGAATAGATGGGTTATGCGCATAGCTAACTCTCCCCTGTTAGTTTGCCTCAAATCGTTTTACGCGGATTCGTTTTCGGTTCAAGATACTTTGAACACTAAGTAATGTTCGCTCGAGGTCTGAGCTAACAACAAGGAAGGGGATGCACATGGCCGACTGGCAACGCGAATTCGTTTCGATGGCTTCTGCGACGGGCGTGCGCAACGGCGCGGGCTTCTATCCGTGTCAGGGTCTGTACCATGCACCAACCCAGGGGCGTCCGAAAACGGCTCTCATCGCCACCCATTACAACGTAGATTTCAGCGAGCATTATCTCGGTGAGTACATGGCGGCGCGCGGCTATGGCTTTCTCGGCTGGAACACCCGCTTTCGCGGCAATGAAGCCTTTTTCATCCTCGAGCATGCCCTCATCGACATCGGCGCAGGGGTGCGCTGGCTGAAAGAAGAAGCCGGCGTCGAGCGGGTGGTAATCCTCGGCAACTCCGGCGGCGGCTCCCTGATGGGCGCCTACCAGTCCCAGGCTCTGGGCGTCACCATGACCCCTACGCCCGGCCTGAAACTGCCGGATGCGTTGAACGACCTCATTGCCGCGGATCTCTACATCTCGCTTTGCGCCCACCTGGGGCGCCCCGAGGTGCTAACGGCCTGGATCGACGCGTCGATTACCGACGAGACGGATCCCACCAGCATCGATCCCGCGGTCAATATGTATGACCCAGCCAACGGACCGCCATACTCGGAGGAGTTCATCAAGCTTTACCGGGCGGCTCAGGAAGCGCGCAACCACCGCATCACCGACTGGTGCCACAGCGAGCTTGCTCGATTGGAGGACCACGACATGGTCGATCGCGCTTTCAACGTCTATCGTACCTGGGCAGATCTACGGCTTATGGACGGCGCTATCGATCCCTCCGAGCGTGAGGTTGGCCGCTGTTACGCGGGCGATCCGAAGGCCGCCAACTTCGGACCGCGCGGCATTGGGCTCACCAACACCCTGCGCACCTGGCTGTCGATGTGGAGCCTGAAGGATTCCCACTGCAGCGGCACGCCGCACCTGAACCGGATTACCCAGCCAGCCCTCGTACTGCAGAGCACTGGTGACACGGGGGTGTTTCCCAGCGATGCACAAGCCATCTTCGATGAGCTGGCGTCGGCGGACAAAAGCATGGAAATGGTTACCGGCGATCACTATCTGCAGACCCCGGGCAATGCCCGAGACGGCGTCGCCGACCTGATCGCCGACTGGCTCAGGGCACACGGCGCCTGATCCACGAAAGACCAGCAAACGTGAGCGATCGCCCGGGTAACGCGCTTCGCGTGTGTCGCTCACGACACTTGTGCCGCCTCGCCTACATCATCCCGGTCGCTGTCACGCCGTAGGTACGTAGAGGCGGCCACAACACAGTTCTTGGCCGAATGGCGGGAATGCGACCGAATTGAACCGGTACAACTCATCACCCAGGTTCTTGCCCCACGCGGCAATCTCCCACCGTTCGTCCATGGTCCTAAACGCGATTCGCGCGTCCCACAGGGAGTAGGCCCCTGAATTTCAGTGGTGTTGCTAGCCTCTAGGAATGTTTTCGACTGTCGTGTCCAATCCACGCGCACGCTCAACGTTCCGGCTTCGGATAGTGCAACGTCATACTGCGCGGAGAGGTTCACCTTGTGCTCCGGTGCCATGGGCAACGTGTTACCGGTATTGTCAGTGGTGGCACCTTCCGTGAATTCACTGAACTTAGCATCCAGATAGGCATAGCCGGCGGCGAGCTGCAGATTCGGGTCGGGCAAAGCCAGGAATTCCATCTCTACACCTTTCACTTCCGCTTTGGCCGCGTTACCGATCACAACCCGATCGCCGTCGATGAGCTCGGCAATCTGCAGATCTTTGTGATCGATAAAAACGCCGTCGCGTTCAGACGCAGCCGATTATCAAACCATTGAGTTTTCGCCCCGCCCTCGTAGTTCCATACAAACTCAGGATCGAACGGCGTGGCCGCAGCAACCGGATCCGGCGGAATGCCCTGATATCCGCCGCTGTTGAAACCGCGCGAGACAGATACAATACCCTTAGCCATGCAAGTAGAAGCTCCGGGGTATAATCTCCCGGACCGAGTGGAGGCACCCATGCGACCAGCCAGAACGTACGCAACGACGACAAGCCATCGGCTGCGCCCGACCGTCGTTATTGCGTGTCTGCTTTGGGCGGCAAGCGCATCGGCGGTGATCTGCGAAAATGCCGTAGATGGCACCAGGCAGTTGTACTGGGGCGACCTGCACGCCCACACCGCTTACTCGCTGGACGCCTACGCATTCGGTTCCATCGCAACCCCCAAAGAAGCCTACGCGTTCGCCAGGGGACAATCCCTGCGCCGACGCCAGCCAATGGCGCCGCACTCAGTTTGCCGCCAATGATGCCAACGAACCCTGCGTGTTTACCGCTTTGATCGGCTATGAGTGGACCGCATCACCGGGCGGCCGGCACTGGCACCGCAACGTCATTTTCCGCAGCGCCAAGGTTCCGGACCGGGCCGTCGACTACATCCACTATCCGCAAGTTACTTCCTTGTGGCGTGAGCTGGCGGCTCACTGTCACCTAGACGACGGCTGCGATGTGATCACCATTCCGCATAACATCAACTGGGCCGATGGTGGCCCCACCTTTGACGTGGAGAATGCCAGCGACATCCATTTAGAGGCGCGAGCGCGATACGAACGGCTCGCTGAAATCCACCAGGAAAAAGGCAACAGCGAATGTCTTCCCGAAGACCGCGAAGATTCCAATCCGGATTGCGGGTTCGAACGCCTAACGGGCAACGCGGCCAAAAGTCGCCTGACAGGACCCGAAGACATCAACCCGGAAGATGCCTGGAAACGGATGCGTTCGACCTATTACCGCGGCCTGCTGGCTCGCGGTCTCAAGGCCTATGAACGCAGCGATAACAAACTCAATCCCATGATGCTTGGCGCCATCGCCTCCACCGACAGCCACTTTGGAACCCCGGGGAACGTCAGCAAGGCAGATTTCGGCGGCGGCATCTCATCGCTATGGTTGAACGATGAAGAGCGATTGGCCGCGCCGGGCTACAACCCTGGAGGGCTGGTCGCCGTGTGGGCGAAAGAGAACACCCGGGCAGCGATCTTCGACGCCCTGCAGACGCGCTCTGCCTACGCGACCAGCGGCCCGCGGATCAAGTTACGGTTCGGCGTGACAGCGGCAAACGCCTGCGAGCAGAACGAAGTGGAGTATCTGACGAACATGGGCGAGACGCTGACCGCCACAGCCGCCGTACCCACGTTTA
>SMVB01302177.1_pt1 | contig 13759 bp, 8 predicted proteins | sample 2456461 | NCBI WGS metagenome assembly SMVB01 (sample SAMN11095934, study PRJNA526329) | marine sediment metagenome | biome: Marine sediment; feature: Surficial sediment; material: Deep marine sediment; isolation source: Hadal surficial sediment | place: Pacific Ocean | collected 2014-05 | depth 0-1...
GAGGAGCGCAGCGACGAAGGATCTTAGATTCTTCGCCGCCACTTCGTTTCGGCTCAGAATGACATTTCAGTCGTTTTGTTGGGCTCATGTGCCTGGTTACAAAGTAGTAGTAGGCCGGTGTCCAGAAAAGTACATTTTGGACTGCTCCCTGGATTTCGGCCTTCGCCGGAACGACGGTGTTGGCCGTGCTGACCAATCCAGCGACCCAATCCAGTTTTAATGCAGATTCCACTTTGGCTTTGTTTAGTCTCGGCTGTTCCCGGTGGCTAAAGAAAACCTTCCAGCCCTTCCAGCTATGATATTCCCAAACCTGCTACACTAGCAGCCGACTACAGGTAGTAGAACTGTCAGGCTCACGGCATAAGGAGGGGTTATGGCTGACAAAAAGGGAACCGGCCTGATGATGGTCTGGATGGACGTACCCGCCGATAAGGAAGAGGAGTTCAACCACTGGTACAACGAAGAGCACCTTCGGGAGTTGCTGGCTATACCCGGGGTGCTCAATGCGGCGCGTTATGAGGCGGTGAGCAGTGGGCCCAAGCATTTGGCCTGCTACGAACTGGAAAGCACGGCCGTGGTGGAAACTAATGCCTTCACCCGCCGCCAGCCTACCGAATGGGCCCAGCGGATCGGCCCACGGGTTATCGCCACCAACCGGATCAACAATGTTTACCAGATGATCTACCCCAAAGAGCTAAGCCCGTCGATAGCATCCGCCGAAATGGCCCCCGCGCTTCAGATTGGCCGCATGGACATCGCTCCCGAAAACGCCGAGGCGTGGAACCAGTGGTACAGCGGCGTGTACGTGCCCAACTACGAGAAGGTTCCCGGTTGCATTCGCGGGCGGCGCTGGAGCACCTTCCGGGGGGAGCCCAGCTACGCCGTGGTCTACGAGTTTGAACATGAGAAGGTGTCAGAATCCGCAGAATGGCTGGCCCAGCGGGATATTAACCCCGACAACCCCAAGATGCGGGATCTGATGACCCACGCTGCCGGTTCTCCCGGAATTTGGAAGAAGACTTTTCAGCTTTAGGCCCGGCCAGCTTTAGGCCCGGCCGGATTAGATGGACTACCGATCCTGGAAATCAATCCGAAACACGGTCAGTGGGGCCACTGTTAGGGAAAGTCCTACTCGCTCCCCCTTTGCAAAGGGGGATCTAGGGGGATTTGGAACCCCCAAGTTTAGCAATTTCATCGAGGATCAGTAATTAACCGGCAATACACGGTCAGCTTGCACTAATCCAGGCCGGTAATTCAGTCCGGGAATCCGGACCGGCTTTCGCCGAGGGGTTAGAAACATCTTTGGTTGAACCGCAGCGGCAGGTAGCAGACTCCAGTCATGCGCACCAGCACGGCGGCGGGGAACTGCACGGCCACGCCAACCGCTCTGCCAGCCGCCGGACTTTGGGCATCGCCCTGGCGTTGACTCTGGGCTACATGGTTGCCGAGGTCATTGGGGCGATGGTTTCCGGAAGCCTGGCCCTGCTGGCCGATGCGGGTCACATGATCGCCGACGGAGCGGCCCTTACCCTGGCGCTGCTGGCAATTTGGGTGGCGGGTCGCCCGGCGTCCATCAAGCGCACCTTTGGCTTTCAACGTGTCGAGGTTTTGGCGGCGTTACTCAACGCCCTGGGACTTTGGCTGATAGTAACCTGGATTCTGATTGAGGCCTTCCGGCGTTTCATGGACCCACCGGAAGTCCAGGCTCCTGTTGTTTTGGCGGTGGGAGCCGGAGGGCTGGTCATAAATCTGCTGATCGCGCTGGTGCTGCGGCGGTCCGCTGAGAATAACCTGAACATTCAGGGTGCGCTGGTTCACGTCATGGGAGACCTTCTGGGCTCGGTGGCGGTGGTGGCCGGTGGAGTGCTGATTCTGGCCTTCGGCTGGCACTTGGTGGACCCCATATTCAGCGTGGTAATCGCGCTCTTAATCCTGGCCAGTTCCGGTCGGCTGCTGTGGAAGGTTTCTCACGTCCTGATGGAAGGAACGCCCGCTCATCTGGACCTGCACAGTTTGTGCCTGCGCCTGGAGCAGGTGGAAGGGGTGACAGGAGTGCACGATATCCACGCCTGGTCCATAACCACCGGGTACGAGGCTCTCAGCGCCCACGTAACCCACGTTACCCCAGTTTCCGGTGAGGCCAACAACCCGAACCCGCAGCAGATATTACAGCAGCTACGGAAGATAGCAGCCCAGGAATTCGGGATTTCTCACGTGACAATCCAGCTGGAAGACTCCCCGGACCAATGCCCGGAAGATCACCATATCGAACATCCGCAGGAGCCAATGAATAGCTCCGCCGCCAAACCAGTTGAAGGCTAAAATTCTCCCAATGCAATCGGATGCCCAGAGGTTGAATGCTCATACTGAGTACCCACACCCAGCAAAGACGCCCTGATGCCATTGGTTCGCACATGACTGCCTTTTTTCCTCAAAGAAAGCCTTTGAAAAGAAATCCTCTGAAGCATCGGGCCGCACTGGGTGTGCTGGCACTCCTGTCGCTCCTGCTGCCAGTCTTTTTGTGGGGGTTGCCTGGTGCCGCCTTGGCCCAGAAGGATGGTGCGCAGGAAATCCAGGTTCAGGCCGGGGCCTATTTGATTACCGTCATCGCCGACCCCTCTCGCCTTTCCCTGGGCACCGTACTCTATACCATAACCGTGGTGAACTCGGAAACTGATCAGCGAGTATCCGACGCCCGGGTGATCATAAACACCAGGCATGAGGTTGAGGACATCGCGGGCTGGGCTACTGCTTTGAACCAGGCGTCCAATCCCGGCGTCTATGAAGCGACGGTGCAATTGGATAGCGCCGGCATCTGGCATACCAGCGTGGAGGTCTCCAGCTCTCTGGGGCGGGTTGAAGTGGAAGTACCACCCCTAACCATTCCCAAGCCCCGGCAAACCAGGGTGGGAAGCGTGATCTTCCTAGGGATTTTTCTGGCCATATTGTTGGGAGTGGCCTACCAGGTTCGGAGCAGCCGCAAGGCGATTAAAGCCCGCGAAACGGCCCGCGAATCTGCCCGCGAAATGGCCCGCGAAATATCCAATGACAATTAGAATCTGGCTGATGGCCCTTCCGGTCTTGCTTGGGCTGCTTCTCTGGTGGTCTGGAGCGCCAATAGTCAGCGCCCATGGCGGAATAGAGTCCGGCGAGAGCCTATTTACCGCCTGGAACAGCAACCTCTTGCCCAGCCTGGGACTCTTCGTGGCTGCCTTTCTTTACGTCAACGGGTTGAACCGCTGGGACCGCCCCAGCCACCCATTAAGCATTTGGCAGCGTCTCTCCTTCTTCGCCGGATTGGGGGTGATTTTCCTGGCGCTGCAATCGCCCATCGACACTCTGGCCGAGCACCAATTCTCGGTTCATCAGGTCCAACACCTGCTGCTCCGGATGGTCGGCCCCCTGCTGGTGCTGGCCGGAGCCCCGCTCACGCCCATGCTCAGGGGTTTGCCCATCTGGGCGCTGCAAGGACTGGTCAAGCCCCTGGTCGGCAGTTCAATGGGCCGCAAAGCCTACGACGCCCTGACCAACCCGGTGCTGACCACCCTGGCGTTCCTGGCTGTGTTGTATCTTTGGCAGGAGCCCACACTTCATAACATGGCGTTGCGTGACGACTGGGTCCACGTTGTGATGCACTCCACCATGCTTACCTCCGGGTTCCTCTTTTGGTGGCTGGTTGTAGACCCCAAACCGCATCGCTCCCGCATTCACTACGGACTGCGAGTGCTTTATCTGGGGTTGATTGTCATCCCCAACACTGTTCTGGGCGCCGCCATCACCTTTCAAAGCGAGCCGATTTACGACGCTTACCGGGATTATCCCCAGCCCTATAGCATGTCTCCCCTGGTCGACCAGCAGCTCGGAGGATTATTTCTTTGGGTAGTCGGTGACATGATGAGCGTCCTGATTGCCGGAGTGGTAATGGCTATGTGGTACCAAAAAGAGCGGGAACATGATATAGACGCCGCCTCTTTTCTTAGTTGAAACCCGAGACTGAAACCCGAGGCTGAAACCCGAGGCTGAAACCCCATGTTGAACCTGCGTGTAGCGGGCTTGGGCAGAATTTCCTTGACCGATGCGCGGCGGCGACCTAGGATATAGCCGATTCACAGGCCGTTCCTCGATAAATAAGGTTTTGTAACAGTTTTTAGGAGGCCACCCGGTGGTTTCGTCCCAAGCCCGTCCCGAGGTCAAAATTGACTGGTTCATTCCCATAGACGGCGACGGCGTCCATGCCGGAACCCGTAAGGCGGAGCGACCTCCTACCTTTGAATACCTGAGCCAGGTGGCGCAGACGGCGGAGGATTTGGGATTCTACTCGTTGCTGATTCCCACCCGGTTCGCCAACGGCCTGTTCTCGGAAGAGCAGCCCCTGGCCGAGACCTGGACCACGGCCACTGCCCTGGCAGCGGTGACCAAGCGTATTCGCTTTCTGGTGGCGGTGCGGCCGGGTTTTATATCCCTGGGTCTTTTTGCTCAAATGGCGGCGGCCCTGCACCAGATTTCCGGCGGGCGCCTCGACATCAACATCGTTCCCGGGGGCATCCAAGGCGACTTTGAGCGGTTGGGGGAGGTAAGCGACCACGCCACCCGCTATCAGCGAGCCGAAGAGTTCATCGAAGCCTGCCGCAGACTGTGGCAAGAACCCGGTCCGGTTTCTTACAAGGGAGAGTTCTACCGATTGGACGGCGCGTTTTGCTCGCCGTCTCCGGGGTCCAACAGTCCCAAGTTTTACCTGGGCGGCGTATCGGAGCGAGCAATGGGACTTTCCGCCCGCCAGGCCGATGTGCATCTGGGTTGGATTGAACCCTTGGAGGATACCGCGGCGCGGCTGAAGTCCCTCAGAGCAGAGTTCCAGCAAACCGGTCGGCCTCAAGTTTACGGCCTGCGCACCCACCTGGTCGTTAGGGACACCGAGGCGGAAGCCTGGCAAGCGGCCGAGGAGCTAATTTCCAGCGCCGACCCGGAGGTCAAGGCCCAGCGGCGGGCCGCAATTGAGGGTACAGCGATGGTTGGACAGCAGGCCCAGGCCCGGCAGGCGGCAAACCACCGGCTGGGGCCTCATCTGTGGAACGGGCTGTCCGAGGTTCGGGTCAACTGCGGAAGCGCGCTGGTGGGCACGCCGGAGCAGGTGGCGGATGAACTGCTGTCCTACTGGCAGCTGGGCATAGACGAATTCATTCTCTCCGGCTTCCCTCATGTGGAGGAGTGCCATCGGGTTGCCGATCAGGTGTTACCGCTGCTGCGGGAGCGTATTGCGGCTTCCCCGGCCGTGCCTGCCCAGTGAAGAGAGTAGACCACCGGCCGTTGGATTGGCGGGGCATCCCAATTGCGGGTAGGCTTTGGGACTCTTCCGATAAGCCCATATCAGCAGATGAAACCGGCCGCCGCGCCGACGTCCAGCAAGGGACCGCTTCGGCCCAATGGCGAACTGGGTCCGGCAAATGCTGAACTGGATCCGGGTGCTGCTCTGGCTTTTGCCTCTACGACTTCGCTCTATCTGGGTTTTATTGACCGTTGCCTCCTTCGGAGTGCTGGCGTCAGTCACATTGATGTCCATTAGCGTCATCTACTCCACGGCCCTGGCTGAAAGCGGGTTGCAACACACTCTAGCGATTACTCCGGCCAACGTCCTGAATGGTCAGATACTGGTCGACAACCGCCCTCTTGGTCCCGCTGATTACCAATCCTTAAACTCCGCGGTCAGCGAGTTGATTCAGGACCGGTTGGGATTCCTGTTGCGGCAGATAAACCGCCGGGGGCAAACCCAGTCGAATTTGGCCTTTACCTATTCTTCCGAACCCAGCCGAGCCGAATTGAACAGTCTGGTGGGCCGTCCTTTCTTCCTCGAGAATTTCGAAAAACATTCTCAACTCGTTGCCGGGGATTGGCCCCGGCCCACAGTTAAGGTAAGCGAATCCGGCGTGGTCTTGGATGCCGTGGTCGGAGAACCCACCGCCAAAACCATGGCCCTTAATGTTGGGGACCAGGTTTTCCTCTTTCCTTTCCGAAGCGACATCTCTCAGCGCATAACTTTGAACATCAGTGGCATCGCCATTCCCACCGATCCCTTCGACGAGTACTGGCTGGGAGTGCCCTTGTACTTCAGGGTTCAGGAGACCGACGGCCCGCCGCTGCTTCCTTTTTACGTCAAGGAAGAAGCCTTCTTCGATGGCATTGGGACAAGGTTTAGCTCGCTGGTGGGGAACTTCGCCTGGCTGCTTTACATGGATACCAGCGTGCTTGATGCTGGATCCGTGCAGGCCACCCGAGACGCCTTCAGCGGGCTGGAAGTTGCCATCAACAAGCGGGTTCCCCGGTCCTACCTTCTAACCCTATTGGAGAACAATCGTGGGACCGGATTGCTGGCCACCTATCAGCGTGATCTGATGCTGGCCCGGGTACCCCTGTTCCTGTTCATTGCCCTGGTGCTGGTGGTCATTCTTTACTTTTTGGGCCTGATAATGGGACTACTGGCCCGCTCTCGCAGCGATGAGGCCAGTATCTTCCGCAGCCGGGGGGCCAGCCTGACTCAGGTGAGCTGTCTCCTGACGATTACCGAAGCCTTCATGGTCCTCCTGGCCACCGTGCTGGGACCATTTTTGGCGTTGCTATTGGCCCGAGTCTGGTTGCTGGACACCATCCAGCCCGCCGGGGATTGGAACGCCTCATCCATTGGGCTGTCTTGGGATGTCTTTCTGTGGGGCGCCCTGGGCGGCTTGCTCAGCTTTGTCATCCTGCTGATTTCGGGGGCCAACCTGTCCCGGCTGGAGGTGTTGGAATTCTTGCGTTCGCGGGCTCGTCCCCCCAGCGTGCCCGCGCTGCAACGGTACTACCTGGACCTGTTGGCGGTGGCCGTGCTGGCCGTGCTCTGGTGGCAGATTGAGCAGCGTGGTGGTTTTGTAGATCAAGCCGGCGGCCTGGGGTCGCTGGAGGTGGACCCCACGCTGCTTCTCGGTCCGGCCCTGGCCTTGCTGGCGGCGGCCTTTCTCATGCTGCGATTATTGCCGGCGCTGGTGCGCGTTCTGGCCCGAGTAGGGGGCCGGGCTGCTCCGGCCTGGGTCAACTTCAGCCTTTCCCGGATTTCTCGAGACCCTCTTCCCTATAGCTCCCTGACTGTAATTGTGATGATGGCCGCCGCCTTGGGCGTCTTTGGGGCGGCCTTTCAGACGACCCTTTCCCGAAGCCAAGAGGAGCAAGCCCTTTATGATATTGGCGGGGACTTGGTCCTGACTAAGGTTGCCTACCCGGCCTCCACGGAGCGAGAGCGTCTTGAGGAGTTGGCGGCGATTCCCGGAATAAAAACGGTTAGCCCACTGCTACGGGATAGAGGGAACCTGCTTGGCGACCTTCCCGGCAGCCGCACCACAGTGCTGGCGGTAGATCCGTTTACCCTGCCGGATGTGGCCTGGTTCAGGGAGGACTTTACCACTCCCCACAAAAGCCTCAACGAGCTGCTGAATCCCTTGCGTTTGGGGGGCTCCAGCTCGCTCGATTTGCAGAGTAATCCTGCCTCCGGAATAGCCGTCCCTCCGTATGCGGAATACATGGGGATTTGGGTCAACACCGATAAACTGGATATTGGCCTCTCCGGTCAAGCCCTGAAGCTGTATGTACGCCTGCAAGACGCCGGCGGCCGTTACCGCAACCTGACTATGGGAGACTTTGACGCGCAAAGCATAGCCGAAAGCGTTGATGGCTGGAGGTTCCTGGAGGTCCAGATACCAACTGAGCGGGTTTTGCTGCAACTTCCTCTGAGTGTGGTTTCCATATACTTCTCCGGTACCGGCTTCTCCAGAATGCCACCGGGAACCATTGACCTGGATGATCTCACTGTCAGGGGAGCCGGAGACGCCGATGGCAGGGTAATTCAGAATGTAATCGAGGGCTTCGAACAACCGGGACGTTGGACGCTCTTGCCCCACAACAGAGAAACGCCGGACGGCCTGGAGTTCACCCCCGCAGCCGCTAAAAGCGGAAGATTTGGCCTATCCTTTTCCTGGGTTAATGCCCTGGAGGCTCTTCCCCGAGGAGTGCTGATACCCCCCGGTCCCTTTCCCATACCCGCCATTGGCGGCGCCCAGTTCCAGAAGGGGCAGCAGATCCGAATCAAGATTGGGCCGCGGGTGGTACCCATGGTCATCCGCGAGACAACTCAGCTTTTCCCCACCATTCAATACCCTTCGGATCCATTTCTTGTGGTGCCGTTGAAAGCATACCGGCAATACATCCAGCGGCTTTCCGGAGGGGTAGTGGAACGCCCCGAGGAGTTTTGGCTGTCGGTGGAAGAGACAGCCGACCGGGATCAAGCCATCGCCGGTCTGCGAGAGATTCTGCCCTCCCGCGCCCGCATTCAAGACAGAAAGGCTGAGGTAGATCTGGCGCGCCGCAACCCGTTGGCCGGTGGGGGCTGGAACGGACTGACTCTGCTGAGCATAACGGCCTTGACCATGGCCGTGCTGATAGCCTTGGCCACCCATGCGGTGGTTTCAATTCGCGCCGGACGGGTGGAACTGACGGTTGTCCGGACGCTGGGCTTTTCCCGAATCCAAATCTTTTTGGCCTTGGCCATGGAACGGGTGGTGGTGAGCCTGCTGGGACTGCTGACGGGAGGCGCGGTTGGCTATTTGCTGGCGCGTTGGGTTCTTGGCTTGCTGGCTCAGAACGCTGGCGGCCGGGCCCTTATACCACCGGTAATCTTCGCCACCCAGGGCTGGATCATTGCACTGTCGATTCTTTGCTTGGTGCTGGCTTCCCTGGCCGCCATCGTTCTTGCCGTCTGGTCCGCCGCCAGGCTCAAGCCTGCTGATGTGCTGCGCTCCGGTGAATAGAAAAATCTCGCCCGCTGCTACCGCCGGCGTGGGCCGCGCAGCGGAGGCTTCATGTCGCTGCTCCACCTAGCCTACATCATTGCCCGGCGCCGGATCGTTACCAGTTGGCGGCTGGAGCTGGTGCTTTTTCTGGGAATATTGCTGGCGGTGGCTCTGCTGTCCAGCGGAGTGGTTTTCTCCGACCTGCTGGCGGAAACGGCCCTGCGCAGGGTTCTAACCCAGGCCTCCAAGGAGGAAGCCAACATTCTGGTAAGGGTATTTAACAGCCTGGACCATCCCGACCTGACCGGTAGAACATCCCGTTACCAAAACAGCGTTGACTTTGTGGACCAGCGGGTGACCAGCCGATTCCAGCCTTATATGGAAGGCCAAGCCCGGCATTTGCAAACGGCCACCTTCTTCTTTTCGGGTCATTCTCAGCTGGAGTTGGAGAACGACATCCGGCCCCGCGGTCAGATCCAATACATGACCGACCTTCAGTTTGATTCCAGGACCAGGCTGGAGGAGGGTAGCTGGCCCTACTCCAACCCTGACTCCGCCCGGCTAGATTCCAGCCAGCCCCTGGAGGTGGTGCTGGACCGGAAGGGAGCCGAGTTGCTGCAATTGCGCGTTGGCGAAGAGATGCTGATCTTTCCCGCTACCGGCCCCCAGGAGTCAAAAACCCTTCCGGTGCAAATAGTGGGCATTTTTAGCCGTTTGAACCCAGAGGACGACATTTGGTACGGCCGGGAAAAAGACTTCAGCTTTCAGGACCAGCGTTGGACCCTGATTCCGCTGTTTACGACCGAGGCGGGAATCCTGCAAAGGGTGGGTGGGGCCTATCCGGGCATTTACACCAGTGTTACCTGGGTTTACAAGCTGGACCGCCAAGGTGTGGGCGCTGGGGATATAAGAGGCATCCAGAAGGCCATTCGAGAGGTCAAGTTTCAAATAGCGGCCAAGCTGGAGCACGGCAGCAGCACCATTAAGCTCAACCGGGTTTTGGACGACTACTCAGAGCGGCTCTTACTGGCCCGCATACCCCTGTTTCTCATGGTTTTCCTGGTAACGGGCATCTTGGCTTACTATCTTGCCCTGGTGGCCAACCTAACCATCAGGTCTCGTCACGCCGAGATAGCTATGCTCAAGAGCCGGGGGGCCACCACCTGGCAAATCGGCTTGCTGGTGCTGGTAGAGGGTCTGCTCCTGGCGGTCCCGGCGCTGATAGTAGGCTCCCTGATGGCTCCGGTGGTAGGACGGATACTGGGAGGGCTCTTCTTCCCGGTATCCGGCGAGCCGGTGCCGGTGGTGCTCTCCTCGCAAGCCTTCCTGCTGGGCGCAGCCGGTGCGGCGCTGGCAGTGATAGTGCTGGCGGCATCCACCCTGGTGGCGGCCCGACGAGGGATAGTCGAGTACCGGCAGTCCGGAGCCAGACCTCCACAGGCGCCTTTCATCCACCGCTACTACCTGGATTTTGTGTTTCTGGCCTTAATTGGCCTGATCTGGCTGCAAATTCAAACCCGTGGGAACTTCCTGGTAACAGACGCTCAATCTGGCGAGCAAGCCATAGACCCCACCCTGCTGCTGGGGCCGATTTTGGGCCTTCTTGCCCTGGGCCTCCTGGTGTTGCGCTTCTTCCCGCTGGTAGTAGTATTACTAGCCAGGCTGCTGGAACCGGTGGGTCCGGTCTGGTTGGTTCAGGGTTTGCGCAGAGTAGCTCGAGACCCAATTCTTCCCGGCTGCCTGGTAGTCTTGCTAATGCTGGCCACCGCTCTGGGTGTCATCGGCAGCGCCTTCAGCTCAACCCTGGACCAGAGCCAGCGCGACCGGGCCCGCTACGAAGTCGGCGCTGATTTGAGAATGGAACACACCGGAGACCACGAGCCCGTATTCACTCTGGGTTTGTCTGAGTTGGCGGAAGGGACTTCAAACGTTACCGCCGCATCCGAGGCACTCCGGGTTAGCGGTCACCTGCTGACCCGGGGCTTTGGCTCCGGCCGCATTTCCATTTTGGGCGTGGATACCGAGAAATTCGCCCGGGTGGCCTGGTACCGTCCTGATTTCGCAGATGCTCAGCCACTAGAAGATCTGATCAATGTCATCGGGCCTGATGCCGCTGGGAATCCCGCCCTGGTGAGGCCTGATGACGGCCTGGTGCTGCCTTTGGAAGCTACCCACCTGGCAGTGTGGGCCCAGCCGGGGAAGGCCGACGCCCGGCTGGGGCTGGCCGCCCGCCTGATCGATGATGCCGGCACCTACTTTGATATCAACTTTGGCGATCTGGAGCTAGTGGGCTGGCAACGGCTGGAAACCGAGTTGTCGCCGATAGTCAACCAGGGTCGAACCGGCCTCAACAGCCCCAAACTTGAAATCCAGCCTCCCCTGACCCTCCTGAGCTTGCGGATAACCAGGCTGTCGGGATTTAACGAACCCGGAGTGCTGTTTCTGGACCAAGTTTTAGCCATCGGCCCCAGCGGGGTGCGGGTGGTAGCCGGGCCCCGGGATTTGCTGGATTGGCATGTCATTGAAGACTTCAACACACCCGGGCTCAATGCCCTGGAACCAAGCCGCTCGGTAACCAGAAATGGGAGCCGGCAATCCGCAGTCTTCAGTTGGGCGGCAGCAGGCGTGGGAATCAGAAGCCTTCGGCCGGGACCGCCGGAAGAACCCATACCGGCCATTGTCAGTCCTTCCCTTTTGGAAGAGGCTGAATTGGCAATCGGCGATACCTTTCCCCTCGGTCTATCCAGCTACTCCGTACCCTTGAGAGTCGTTGCCCTAGCCGACTATTTCCCCACCTTAGACCCCAGGAAGCAGCCCTTCGTGGTGTTGGATCAAGCCTCCTTTATCCACTACTCCAATTTGCATAGTCCTCGGATTATTGGAGGTCCCAACGAGCTTTGGGCACGGCTCGGCGCTGGCGCACCGGAACTGTCAGACCTGCCCGGCCCTGCCGACCTTACTGACCTGGAGGCGGGACTGGAAGGCCAGGGACTGCGAATCAAAACCACTCACCAGGCATCCCTGCTGATAGAAGAAAGGACGGAGCTGCCGCTGACCAGCGCGGGCTGGGGTGGACTGCTGGTACTTATGTTTCTGACCCTGGTACTGGCCAGTAGCTCCGGCATGGTACTATTTTCTTACATGGATACGCGAGAGCGTCAAATGGAATTCGCCCTGCTGCGCACTTTGGGCTCGACGCGAAGCCAGGTGAACGGAGTGGTTTGGTTTAACCTGCTGCTGGTGGCGGCGGCCGGCATCGGCCTGGGCACCTGGGCAGGACAGCTAATTGGAATAACCTTGCTTCCCATCTTGGAGGTGTCGGAAGGCGGATTGCGGGTCACGCCGCCGATGGTATTCGAGACCAATTGGAAAACCTTGCTTGTTGCCTATTCGGTTCTGGCCAGCGTGTTCGCCGGTACGGTGCTCTGGCTCGCCTGGTTGATGGGTAAACTTGAAGTTCAGCGGGTGCTGCGGGCCGGTGAGGCCGGAGCCTAATTTATGATTTGCATTAGAGGGTGTTTAAAAAATTATCTGACATCTAGACTCAGGCTGTCATCCCGTTTTGGGCTTCCTCTCCCCTTGTGGGAGAGGATTGAGGTGAGGGGTATCACCCTCATCCCAACCTTCTCCCATCAAGGGAGAAGGGGCTCTTATCCGGCCATACCAGGATGCGTAGTCTTTGATTCTAACCTGGACTATAAGCCAGGCTTTTAAACACACTTTAGGTATGGAGGCAACAGAGTCGCCCATGTCCGATAACCCTTACCGGCCGCGCACTGAGGAACACATCTCGACTGGCCTGGAAGGCAACAGGCGCAACCCACCCGACCCTGATGGGAAGCCTTACATTTCGTGTCGAGACCTCTTCAAAATCTTCAAGCCCGCCGACCTGGAAGTGGTCGCGCTGCGGGGGCTGGACCTGGATGTGCAGCCCGGCGAGCTGATGGCCATTGTAGGCGCCAGCGGCAGCGGCAAGACCACCCTGCTCAACATATTGGCCGGCTTGGAAAGACCATCGGCCGGGCAGGTCAACGTGGGAGAGCGGGACCTGCTTAATATTTCCAACCGCGAGCTGGTGTTGTATCGCCGGTCCGATGTTGGGTTCGTTTGGCAGACCACGGCCAGGAATCTGGTGCCCTATCTATCGGTGCGAGACAACATCGAATTGCCCATGGCCATCGCCGGGGTCTCCTCCAGGGAAAGGCGCGGGCGAAGCATGGAGTTGCTGGCGGCGCTGGATATGGAGGATAAGGTAAACCGGGCGCCCGGCCAGCTATCCGGCGGAGAGCAGCAGAGAGTAGCCATAGCCGTGGCGCTGGCCAACCGTCCCCCTTTGCTGCTGGCGGACGAACCCACCGGCGAGCTGGATACTCAAATGGCGGAAGATGTTTTTCGCATGCTGGGCGAGATGAACCGGGTCTTCGGTGTCACCGTGGTGATCGTCACCCACTTCGCCGGTGTGGCCCACTTTGTAGACCGGGTGGTTCACATAAGAGACGGGCGAATCAGCGCGGAAAGCTACTTGCAATCCTCCTTCCAGCGCTCCGGCTCCGCCACCGAGCAAGAATACCTGGTCGTTGACCGGGTGGGTAGACTGCAACTGCCGAGAGAATACCTGGATCAGCTAGACATGGGGGGGTTGGCGACGGTGAGCCTGGAGGACGGCCAAATTATCCTCAAGCCCGCCCGGCGTCAGGCCGCCGACCACCGGGAAGAGGACTAAGGCCGCCAGGCTGACCGGTAACCAGGGGCGAGTTTTTGCCCGCCAGGTCGCTGCCCTGAGCCAAATCAGGGGTTCTTCCAAATCGGGATTACTGACTCTTGACGAAATAGCTAAACTTGGGTGTGCCAAATCCTCCTATATCCCCCTTTGCAAAGGGGGACTGAGTAGGAATCCCACAAACAGTGGCTCCAGTGGCCGTGTTTAGTTTTATATTCAAGGATCA
>SMVB01068628.1_pt1 | contig 13758 bp, 11 predicted proteins | sample 2456461 | NCBI WGS metagenome assembly SMVB01 (sample SAMN11095934, study PRJNA526329) | marine sediment metagenome | biome: Marine sediment; feature: Surficial sediment; material: Deep marine sediment; isolation source: Hadal surficial sediment | place: Pacific Ocean | collected 2014-05 | depth...
AGACGGTTGCGCGCGGGATGCTTCGGGCTGTGCAGCTGCGAGGTATTGAATAAAGGAATCCCCGGTTAGGGTCGATCAAGGTAGGGTGACCTCCCCGGGCCTTAAATCCAGACGTTCGCGCAATTTCGCCGCAGCGCTGATCCTCGCCTGCACAGCGGTGGGAATCGATGCGTCCGGCGTGATCGGCTCGTTGGAGCTGCGCGTTCGCGATGCGCTGCTTCGCGTCGCGGTACGCCACGCGCCGCTCGGGCCGGCCATCGGACTTCCAGACGCGGTCGTGGTCGCCCTCGATGCTCGGAGTCTGCGCGCTCGCCCAGACTGGCCCTGGCCCCGCAGGCTTCACGCAGCGGCGATCGAGCGACTTGACGCGGCCGGCGCCCGAGTGATCGCCGTCGACATCGATTTTTCCACGCCTACGAACGACGCGGACGACGCCAGGCTGGTCGCGGCGACTCGAGAATCGGGTCGCGTGATCTTTGCATCGTTTCGGCAGACGGAAACCATCGAAGGAGTCGGTGAAATCGAGATCACCAGCGTTCCCTTTCCCGGTCTGGTGGAGGCGTCCGCTGGAGTCGGCAGCGTGCTCGTCCCGGTTGACCCCGATGGCGTCGTGCGCCGGGCACCCGCTGTTTCTTCGATCGCCGCCCGCGACGTTTCGTCCCTCGCGATTCGCGCACTCGAATTGGCGGTAGGGGAGCATGAGCGCGCGGTCGAGCCCGCGACGGGTTCGAGTGGCTACTTCGCGATCGACTACCGCCGGGCGGATCCTCCGATCCGACGCATTTCGATCATCGATGTCATCGAGGACCGTTTCGATCCCCGAGAGATTGCGGGTCGGGTGATCTTCATCGGCGCGACTTCCGCCGAGGTTCAGGACCTCTGGACGACACCGCTGGGACCGGCGATTCCAGGGGTTGAAATCCAGGCCATGGCCTATCGGACAGCCGCCGCCGAGTTCGCGGGAGAAAGCCCGATTGCCGCACCCTCGGTCTTTGCTCACGGCAGCTTCTTGTTTGCGATCTCGCTGTTCCTCTCGGGATTCGCCAGCGCCCCCCAACGCCGACGAATGGCAGTAACCTGCGCGTCGGTGGCCGTCGTCATCGGATCGGCGGTGTTCGCCTCGATCTGGTTGTCGTTGCTCTTCTCGCCGTTGCTCTCGCTAGTCCTGGTTGCGTGCCACTACGTGCTGGGAATCGAAAGCGTACAGCGATCGATGGTCCGCACGGTGCGGGCCCAGGAGTCGTCTCTCCAAACCCTCGCCTCGGTCGGAGAGATCAATACCGGAAGACCCGGAACCGCCGACGCCCTCGAACTCACCTTGGGCATGCTCGGTGATGTCGTCGGAGCGACGCGCGTCTCGCTGTTGCGCGCCGATGCGTCGGGAAGCCTCGACGGAACCCGCATCGACTGGAGCCCCGGAAAGCAAGCTTCGGATTCTGACTCGCCGCTCGACGAGGGCGAACCCTGGGATCTGGAGATCGCCCAACAAGCACTCATCGATCAGCGCCCCTCGACCCAGACCCTTGGCCGAGACGGACAAAAGCTGCCCGGGATCGTGAGCTACACGCCGCTCCGATCCTGCAACTCGGATATCGGAGTGTTGGTCGTCGAGTGCCGCGGTTGTGAAGAACTCGACCTCACTCAGCGTCGCACGGTCGCGTCGGTCGGGGCCCAGTTGGCACTGTCGGCCCAGAACCTGCGCCTGCTCGAAGAACTGCGCGAGACCTTCGATTCGTCGATGGCCGCCATGGCGTCCGCCGTCGAGGCCCGTGATGGATATACGAACCTGCACTGCCGCAGGCTCGCGGCGTTCAGCGCAATCATGGCCCAACGCCTCGGCCTGGGAGCAGAAGAAATTCGCGCCATCACCCTCGGCGCGCTGCTCCACGACGTCGGCAAGATCGGGATCTGCGACGCCGTGTTGAATAAACCGGGTCGCTTCTCGCCCGAAGAGCGCGCGCTCATGATGGAACATCCGCAAATCGGCGTGAACATTGTCGGCCCGGTTCGAGGGCTCTCCGAGACGACCCTGCACTGCGTGCTCCACCACCACGAGCGCTGGGACGGTCAGGGGTACCCCAAAGGTCTCGCGGGAAACGAAATCCCGCTGGCGGCTCGCATCGTTTCGGTCGTCGATGTCTGGGACGCGCTCTCGAGCGAGAGACCCTACAAGAAAGCGTTTCCCCAGGAGAAGGTGCTCGAGCTGCTGCAAAAGGGGCGCGGCGTCGAGTTCGACCCGGAGATCGTCGACCTCTTTCTCGAAGTTCTCGATGAGCAAGGCGAGGAAATGCTCGATCTGATTCAACGCGACCAGGTGGAGTTGGGCGAATGATGCTGATGGGGCGAAATACGTTTCTCGAGACGGGAGCGAGATGCTTCTCGCTGCATTCTGTCTCGCGGGCGCCTTTGGTGTCGATCGTGTTGCTGGCGTTGTTCGTGTTGAAGCCGACCAGCGGGACAGCGTCTGCCACCGACCCCCCAGAGATCGAGGCGGCGATCGCACGCCTCGAAATTGCAACGACCTCCTATCCCGACGACCCGGCTCTCGCATGGGCGTACGCCCAGGCGCTGGCGCGCGGGGGGCAGTTCGAACCCGCGGTTGCGCGCATGGAGCGCTACGCAAAGCGCTGGCCCACCCGGCGCCAGGATGTTCATCTCGCTCTCGGACGTCTGCTGTTCGAAGCCGGTAGACATGAAGCTGCCCGCAAGCGACTCGAGACCGCGGTACGCCTGGCCCCTCGCTCGGGGATCGCTCGCTTTTACCACGCGCTGACGCTCCGCGCCCTGGGTCTTCGCAGTGAGGCCCGGGCCGAACTAGTCCGCAGCGGGAAAATGGAAACAGGGCTGCTCGCCGACTCTACGTTGCTGCTCTCGATTGACGCATTCGCCGCCGGGGAGGAGGAGGAGGGCATCGAACTCGCCCGGCGCGTGATCGACTTGGATCCGACGAGCGATGCCGCTGCCCGAGCGCGGATGCTTTTGTGGGACAAGGATCTCGCACCTGCTTCACATCCCCTGCGCGTCGACGCCTACGTGGGCATGAGCTACGACGACAACGTCACCTTGACGGCGAACAAGGACGACGCAGAGGCCAGCGGCAAAGACGACATCCGAGGCGTCTGGGGCCTGGGTCTGGCCTGGCGGCAGAAATTTGGCGACCGCACCCAGTTCATGTCGGGCTATCGCTTCGATCAAGCGGAGTACGAAGACCGGGACGAGTTCAATTTCATTAACAATGCTCTCTACACCAGCGCTTTGCTTCGGGTGCACCCCCGGGTATCCCTGCGACTCGATCTGATTGGTTGGAACACCCTTCAAGAGGGTCAACAGTTCCTCTGGGCAGGCACCGCCCGGCCTTCTTTGCTGTTTGCTCTGCCAAAGGGCTACGGATTCTTGCGCGGGTTTGCAAATTTCGAGTTCAGGAACTTCGACGCCAAGGCAGGTGATCCCTCACTGGAACAGGACGGCTGGACCTTTGGGGCCGGACTCGAGTGGACGGTGCCGATTCCCGTCGTGGGTGGCACCTGTTCCCTGTCCGGTTCGTTCCATGAAACGCTCACCGAGTCGAAAACCAGCCCGTTCAGCGCGGCCGAGTTTTCGGGCGATTACGATCGAACCAATTTTCGCCTCCTGACACGAGTGCGCGTTCCCATCGGGTGGGAGTTCAATCTCGGGGGAGATCTCAGTTATTCGAGAAGCTGGTACCGGCACAACAGCCTGCTCGATTTCTTGAACGAGTTCATCACGACTCCCAGCATTGATATCGATGTTTTGAAACGACGCGATCACCTGGTCGAGGGTCGTGTGTTCCTGGCGCGACCGCTGCATCGGCTGGTGACGCTCGAGGTCGAGTGGAAGCGAAGTCACCGCATGTCGAACTCGAAAATTTACGACTTCAAGCGCCACATCGCAGGCATGGTGCTGAGGGTTCAATCCAGATGACAGCCGGAAAGATTGCAATGAGAAAGGATGGAAAGATGTCGAATATTGAGATGCGTAGTGCGAAGCGGGCGGTGCTGGGGCGCAGTCATTTTGTCATGGCCTTGATTCTGAGTGTCGTGCTGGGGATCGTGGGGAAAGCCGCAGCGGAGCAGGGCATGATTTCCGAAGTGGCCGGCCAGGTCGAGATCGGGCGCGGAAATCCGCCCGCGTTTACAAAAGCAGTCGCGGGCGACCGGGTGAATCCCGGCGATACGGTTCGCACGGGTAAGCAGGGGCGGGTAGAACTGCGCCTGGCCGCGGGAACCGTGCGCCTCTACGAGAATTCGCTTCTTCGAATTCCAGCGAATCCGGCTGCCGGCCACCAACTCGAGATGGAGAGAGGGCGCTCGATCTTCGACATCATCAAGGCGTCCGTGCGGGATCGCTTCGAGGTTCGCACGCCAGAGGTCGTGGTGAGCGTCAAGGGAACCCGCTTCGAGGTCAACCTCGTCGGAGAACTGGCAGAGGTGGCAGTCTTTCGCGGCATCGTCGGCGTGCGGGCACCAGACGCCGCGCTGGAATTCGAGACCCTGGTTCGCGAAGGATTCGCCGCCATCGGGTCCGCGGACGTGCCCTTCGACCTCGACTTGACCCCCAGAGTCGATCCGTGGGATTCATGGGCCAAACTCGAAAGTTCCCGCGAGACCGCGATGAACATGCGACATTCCGAGCGCAAGCTTCGGATGCGCGAGGCCGCTCAGTCGTCGGCACGTCGGTCTTCGGCAAAGCAGCTCGTGGGCATTGCGAGCGAACGCAATCCAAAACTCGCGCGCAAGATCGAACAGATGCGCAAGGATCGTCTCGCGCAGGCCCGCCGGGATCAGCGGGCGCCGGGATCCGATATGCGATCGCAGGACGTGCCGGCTTCAGTTGGCAATCTACCCAGCGATCTGGATCCGCAAGAGTACAAGCACAAGTACACCGCAATGGCACTCAGGGACAAAAACCTCGTGCAGCGACATATGGAAGTGGATGTCGGCGTTCCGAATATCGTTGCGGAAATCGGAGCCAGCCAGGAAAACTTCCAACTCATTGAAACTCTGGCCGAGGGCGGTTCCAGTGCTGATCTCGTTCCGGGCATGGAAGATCCCGGGAGCACGATACCGAACACGAGCTTTGATCCGACTCCCGATGTCAGCATGATGGAAGTCGCATCGATCCTGGACACCATGTCGTATGAAGGCCTGATCACCGTCTGGTACCAGGCGGTCGAGGAACTCCAGGTCGCGGATCCCTCGCTCTTCATGCAATCGGATCCAGCCGCCTATCAGGCCGCATTGAGAAACAAGTTCATGCTGATCGGTTTCAGCGTCGAGGACGCAGACTTGGTTTCGAAACTGATCGCCTCGAAGATCCAGCCCTGAGGTCGCGAGCGCCAGAGAGGTTCTGATTCGCGGCTCTCGGTCAGGCGTTGCGCCCGGGCTCGAGACCGACGCGTCGCGAGAAGTCGCTGCTCAGGATCCGCCCGGGGTCTACCTCGCGGCGGATCTCCTGAAAGCGCCGCACTGCGTCTTCTCCGAAGCCTCGCGTAAAATCTTCCGGGCGCATCACTGCATCTTTTGCGGGATAGAATTTACCCCCCGCTTCGAGGACGAGATCGGATAGCTCGCCGAGAAGTGCGATCAACGCCCCGCGGCTCGCGCGGGTAAACGGGAAATCCATCGCCAGCGCGTACCCGTCGAGGGCGTGGGAGAGCAGGAACTCGTCCGGTCGGTATCGCTTGAGTACACCGAGGTAGCTGACGAGACCGGCGCGCTGGGTTCTGCGCAAAATCTCCTCGAGCACGGGGAGTGCGTGTTCTCTGGGAATGAAGGGCTGGTATTGGATGAGTCCGTCCGGACGGTACGCGTCGCGAAAGCCCGGGGCGTAGTCGAGCAAGAAGTGAAACGCCACGTGCGACTGGCTATAGGGTCGACTGCTGTCAACTTTCGAAACCAGATACTTTGCCCAGTTCGCCATGCGCATGGCCTGGTTGTGCTGGAACAGGCCCAGCAACAAACCGACGAGTCCCAGCGGGACCCCCATCATCGATTCTGGAAACGTCTGCTCGGTCGGATCCAACCCGAGGGTGTCCGGCCCTTCGTCTGCGTAGTGGGCGACGTGTATCTGTCCCCGCCCCAGGTTTCTACCTCCGCCAATGCAGTCGACCCAGCCGACGATGTAGTCGCTCTGCTCGGCGTGTTCCTCGAAGAACTCGAGTTGTTCGCGCAGGTTCGAGGCCGCGCGCTGCTTCACGCGAAGGCTGCCGGATTTGACGCGTTTGGTGCGCAGCTTGATGCGGGTCAACGTACCCAGCATCCCGAAGCCCGACACTGCCGCGCGAAACAGTTCTTTGTTTTCGTCCGGTGAGATTCGAATCAACTCGCCCTTTGGCGTCAGCAAGTCGGCGTCGACGATCGAGTCGCCGAAGCCGCCTTGTCGGGTGTGGTTCTTGCCGTGGATGTTCATCGCAGCACAGCCGCCCAGGGTGGGGAACATCGTGCCCGGTACAACCGCCGGCCAATAGCCATGGGGCAGGGTGGTCTTCCACTGGCTTTCGATCGTGAAGCCCGGCTCGGCTTCGATGATTCCGTCGTCGGGGTCGAAGTCGAGCAGGCGATTCATGCGACGCATGTCCAAAATCAAGCCACCTGCGTTCATGGCCGCGTCGCCATAAGACTTGCCGCTGCCGCGGTGATGGACCTGGATTCCCTCTTCGCTCGCGCGAGTATAAATTTCGCTCAGTTCCTCGACGGACTCGGGCTCCGCATACACCGACTCCGAGCGAGTCGAGTATCCAAAGCCTTCGAACACCCTGCGAGGCAAGCTGCGGAGCGATCCCGCCATCAGATATTGGTTCTCCGAAACACCGCCGACGGAATCAGTCGAATGATGGTCATGATCGCCCGCCAAACACCGGGGATATAGGTCGTCATTGGACGCTCCCGGTCAACCGCAGCCAAGATTCCCGATACACAGCGATCCACCTGAATCATCAAGGGTTGGGCGGTGCCCCGGGTCATATCGGTCTCTACGGGACCCGGCTTGACAGTCACGACATGGACTCCGTAGCGGCTCATTCTGTTCCGCAGCGCTTCGAGGTAGGCGCTGAGGCCGGCCTTTGCCGCGGTGTAGACGGGATTGCCCCGCCGTCCGCGATCTCCGGCGACGCTGGAGATGCCCACCAGAGTGCCCGCTGCCCGGGCCTCCATGTGCGCCGCCGCCGGGTTGAGCCATGCGATTGCACCCAGGAGATTCACAGCGACGATGTTGCGGTCCTTGCCCGTGTTGTATTCGCCTTCCTCGATCTCGGGCATGACCCCTGCGGAGTAAATTACGAGATCGACTGATCCTCCGAGCGCCTCGACCAACTCGTCGAAGACGATCGCCGCGTCGTCGACATCGAGCACATCATGCTCGCGCACGATGACGTTGCCAACGTCGCCAACCCCACCCCCGCTGCCTTCGCAAGACGTGGCGAGCGTCCGAAGAGAACTAATGCGTCTCGCGACTGCGGCGACCCGGGTTCCCCGCGCGGCCAGCGCCGTCACCAGGCCCGCGCCAATACCCGACGATGCCCCCACGACAATTGCAGTTCGAATGTTCATGACTTCCTCGCGTCCCGACGGGCTGCCCGCTCAGGGTGTAATGGCGCCGACTGCCAAGCTGCGTTCGGCCAGGGTTCCCATGGTGAAGAAGGGATAGGTTCCACCGAACAGCGCGCGGCACTTTTCCGAGTGCTCGAGCGCGCGGGTGCTGCCGGTGCGGCGCATCTCCTGGCGAAAGCTGCCGTCGTCAAAAAGTCGGTAGTGGGCATAGCCGCCGGGAAAATCTTTGCTGTTGTGAGTCTCGATGAATGGGGTCGGTCCCGCCGCGGCGTAGGTTCTCACGCGGTTGCGATGGGTATGCCCGATCAGGACCGCCCGCACCTGCGGGCATTCGCCCAGCAGGTCGAACAGAGCCACGGAGTCGTCGGGATCCAGTCCGATTCTGTTCGGATAGGATTCGCGATGTTCCGGGGGTACCGGTTGATGGTGCATGATCAACAGCGTCGGGGTGTTGCTCTGCCGGCTGTCGGCCAGGGTGTCGGCTAGCCAGTCGCGACGCTCTTTGCCGAAGACCCCGTGGTGCTCACCCGGCAAAGCGGTTTCGAGTAGCACGAGCCGCCAACCGCTGTGTTCGATGACCTTGGGTGCGGGTTCCTGATTCAGCAGTGCGTACCCGTCGACATCGAGGCCTCGCCTGCGCGCCAGGTAGTCGTGATTGCCCATCAGCACATGGTGAGGAACCTGAAAGCCCGCAAATGTCTTTGCGGCGATCTCGAATTGTTCGGGCAGTCCGCCGTCGGCGATGTCTCCCTTGACGATGGCGAAATCGACTTCGAGGTCGTTGATCTCGGAAACCGCATCCTGATTCATGAAGGTCGCGTAGGGTGTCTCGGTGTCATTTCCGTCGACCACCGGAAAGCCCGGCGCCGCAGGGCCGTACTCGTGGTCCTCGGTGAGCCGGCCGCCCATTTGGGCTTCGCCAAAGTGCAGGTCGTTGATACTGGCGAATTGTGCGACGAGCCGGCCGGTCGGCTCCGGAAGCGTCGTAACCCGATCGGGAAAGTATTGGCTCTGCGTTGGGGGCTCGGCCCCGTCGGCAACGATCTCGACTTGGTAGGGGGTCGCCGGCGAAAGGCCTTCGATTCGGATCAGTCGGCCGCCAGCCACCGCATGGGCGAAGTGGCGGATCGTTTCTCCGTCTTCTGTACGGAGCAAAACTACTGCGGGAGCGTCGCTCGGGTTTTCTCCCTGCTCGAGCGAGAAGGAAACGGTCAGGGAAGACTCGGTGATCCCGATGACTTCCGGGTGATGAATGACGACGTCGTGATTGGGCATTCGCTGAGCATAGCGACCGCCCGGCATTCAATCACGGGCATCAATCACGGGCGTCTATTACATGCACCGCCCACATGCACCGCCCACATGCACCGGCCGCGCACATCGATCACCAACGCCGCAGAAGCTCAGGCCTCGCCCGTGATGCTCGAAAGGCTCGGGCCGATCTTGTCGGCGACCGCTCCCACCACCTTCTCATCGAACCCGTACGCGGAAAGCGCATTCTTGCCGAGGATCGCGCGTAGCTCTGCCTCGGGATACTCGGCGAAAGTTTCTCGCAGGTATTCACGCGTGTTGGGCCAGGTCCCTTCCATGTGGGGATAGTCCGAACCCCACATGATCCGCTCGAGACCGATCTCGTGTCGATACTCGCCCTCGTGCTTGGGCATGAAGGACGCGCCGATGTAGCACTGGCTCTGGAAGAATTCGGTCGGCGTCTTCGACAATTTTGCAGTGAAGTGGCTAAAGAAGGGAAGATTCGCCTTGAACTCCAACACCCGCAGTCGTTCGAGGATCCAGGCCGTGCCGGTTTCCGTGAGAATCAATTTGAGGCCAGGGTGCCGCTCGAAAGCGCCGGACCACAGCAGGGCGGTAAACGACCGCTGGGCCCACATGTCGACCTCGCTGATGTACATCGCCGTGGCGCTTTCGCTGTCGCCATAGTCGGGCGACCAACCGGAATGCGCCTGGAGCGGCATGTTGAGTTTTTCGCAGACTTCCCATAGCGGCTCGTAGCGCGAGTCGTGATAGAACGGAAAGTTGCCGGTACTGGTCGGAAGCAAGATCCCGCCGAACAAACCCATCTCGTGGACGTTGCGCACTTCTTGGCAAGTGACTTCGATGTCGTCGACATTGATCAGAGCGACACCGGCGTGTCGACCCGGGTGGGTGTTGCAAAAGTCGGCGAGCCAACGGTTGTAGGCGCGGATGCCCTCGAGGTTCTGCTCGGGAGGAACGTCGTTGCGGTACTGCATCAGGCCCGCACCAAACGGTGCCATCTGCGGAAAAATCACTTCTCCGGCGACGCCGTCATCCTCGAGCTCCTTGCTCCGGGCTTGCATGTCCCACTCACCGGCCCGAGGTGAAAACGGACTGGTCCCGTCGTTCAACAAGTCCATCAGGGCTGAATCTTCAATTTCCCCCTTGGACTGTTGGAAGGTCTGGAACTGTCCCACGTCGCCCGCTTTTTCGGCGTAGTCGTCTACGGCTTCCTGGTCGAAGAAGGTGCCGGCCCGGGCCATCATCTCTTTCACGTAGGACAGCCACCAGGCTTCCGCGGCCTTATGGTGCTTAGCCGGAAGGTATTGGTTGTAAGTCGCAGGAAGCGCGCCGGCGTGACAGTCTGCGCTGATGAGGAGTACGTTTGACATGCGAGATTCTCCGAGCCAGAGCAAAGCATTTGGGCGCGTGACAGGCAACTCGCTTTCGATGGCTATGCTGGTTTCTGCGAAGATCCGGCTGTGGGGCAGAAGAAACGCGACTGGGTGCCGGACCCTCGAGCAGTTAATCTCCGACGCCGAGCCGAATTCTCGTCGGACACGCGCAAGGGAGAACATGCATGAAGGACCTGGCCGGAAAGGTTGCAGTCGTCACAGGGGGTGGAAGTGGCATCGGACGCGGAATTTCGCTCGGACTCGCCGCCGAGAAGATGACGGTTGCGGTGGCGGACGTGCGCGCCGAAAGCGCCGAAGCGGTGGCGGCGGAAATCACCGAACGCGGCGGGCGGGGGTTTGCCGTCCAGGTTGACGTAACGTCCGTGGAATCGCTTGCGACGGCAGCCAAGCAAATCGTCGCCGAGGCCGGCGGGGTCAACTTGCTGTGTGCAAACGCCGGGGTGTTGGCACGGATCGCATCGCTTGACGACCACACGATCGAAGACTGGGAATACACCCTGTCGGTCAACGTGCTCGGGGTGGTGAAGACCGTCAAGGCCTTTTTGCCGGCGCTGCGCGCCAGCGCGCCAGATGCCCATATCGTGAACACGGCCTCCCTCGGCGGTCTGATGTCGACCGAGGGTATTCCGATCGGTGCCTACATCGCGAGCAAATACGCATGCGTGGGCTACAGCGAAATGTTGCGCACTGAACTCGGGGCGGAGGGCATCGGGGTTTCGGTGTTGTGCCCGGGCGTGGTTGCGTCGGATCTGATGAACACGTCCAGCCAAAACCGACCCGAAGGATTCGGCCAACAACCGGCCCCCGCTTTCGCAGCCGGCGGAGGAAACAGCGACGCTCCACCCGGGGCTATCAGCATGATGCCCGCCGAAGAGGTCGGCCCGATCATCGTGACCGCGGTGCGGGAGAATCGACTCCACGTGCTGACCCACCCCGAATCACGCCCCGCCGTCGAAAGACGGTTCCGCGCGGTGTTCGACGACTTCGACTTCGCCGCGAAAGAAAAGGCGAAGCGGTAGTCTCGAACCTGCGGAACTCGACTTTTCAGTTTTTCAACTTTAGGGAGGTTTCGTGCTTTCCGATCGACGGCCCAGGTCGAAACCCTCGGCTCAACCGCTGCTTCGAAGTTTTGGTTTGATGAATTCGTAAACGGCGGTGGCGAGAGGCAACTTCTTCTGCTTCGCGAGGCCCTTCAGGATCTGCAGTTCCTTGTCGGAGAGCATCACGGCGATCCGGTTGCGCCGAGAATCTGGAGACGGTCCCGTACCAGAGCCCACCGGGCGTCCTGCGCCAACTCGGCGGCCACCCCAGCCCGATTTGGGTGCTGCCTTCCTGGCCCTTTTGCGGGTGGCGGTTCGTCTCTTCGCGGTTTTTTTCGTTGTACGTGACGTTCGTTTTCTTTTGGCTGCCATGGCACCCCCTCTTCGATTTGTACAGCTTGAATTGTAGTTGGTCTGAAGTCCCGACTGCAAGTACTCTCGTCATTGAGCCGAATTTTGCCCAGTGATCGAGGTCGCGCAGCACACGATCGGTGTTCGAATGTGTCGTTGATTTCAACTGGGGGGCAGCTTCAGTGATCTTTGATGACTCAGAGTCTCCTCGGTCACGACAACGCGGTAAGCCCCGAAAATGAGACAATTTCGACTAAGGCCCCGTCAGAGTGTCGAAATCCACCAAACCGAGCGAAGTTCAGCTCACGCCGAAAACTTGGGCGGGATTCCCCTCCACCTTTCACCCGACACGCGTTCAGTTCGACCTCGACGGGCTGCTAGCGCGGGACATAGCGCACCGGCAGGCGCTGGATGGCGGGGACGTGGAGGTGGGGAACGCGCTCCTCGGGGCCGGCCAGCTCCATCTCCGGCAGGATCGGCAGCAGTGAACGCAGCATGACCCGCAGTTCCGAACGCGCCAGATTTGCACCCAGACAGAAATGCGAACCGTAGCCGCCGAAAGCTAGATGGAGGTTGGGCGAGCGTTCGATGTCGAAGTCGTAGGGGTTTTCAAAGACGTCCTCGTCGCGGTTCGCGGACGGGTAGAACATGCCGATGTCTTCGCCGGCGCAAATCTTTTGCCCGCGGATCTCGAAATCTACAACCGCCGTGCGCGCGAATTGCACCACCGGAGACGTCCAGCGCAGGATCTCCTCGACGGCCGAGTTGAGCAGGTCGGGATTCGCGCACAGCTTCGCACACTGATCGGGATGCTCGAGCAGCGCCTGTACGCCGCCGCTGGTGGCGTTGCGTGTCGTTTCGTTGCCGGCGCCCAGCAGCACCGTCAAATAGCCCTGCAGCTGCTGGTCGGTGAGGGGCGCGCCATCGATCTGTGCGCGCACGAGTATGCTGGCGAGATCGTCGCCGGTGGCCCCGGCGGTCCGCCGCTGCTCGATCACATCGGCCATGTAGCAGCGCATCTCTTCTGCCGCCCGGGTAATGGCCTGGACTACGTTTTCACCCGGCAGGTAATAGTCCGGTTCGTGTGCGTTGAGCATCACGTTGGTGAGCACTTTGAGGTGGCGCCAATCGTCTTCGGGCAGACCCAGCATTTCGCCGATCGTCGCCAACGGCAATTTCACCGCAAAGGCGTCGACGAAGTCGCATGCGCCATGGGCTTCGGTGTCCGCGCGCAAGCGCTGCTGGAACTCGTCCGCAAACTTCTTGGACAAGATTTCGAGGTGCACTTCCAGCTTGCGCAGCGCCGCCGGGGTGAATTGCCGGGCGGTCAGCAGCCGAAACTTCTTGTGCCGGGGATCGTCCATGAAGATCATGTCGTGGGGCTCGTCGGGATCCCAGTCGAGTTTCGCAGCCCTCGAGCGCAGGTTGCTGGACATGAACTCGTCTTCGACGATGGTGGCCAGCCGCAGTCGGCGGCTGTTGACGAAGACGTTGGAGTTTCTCGAAATCGTCAGCACGTCGGCGTGCTTGGTGATTGCCCAGAAGGGTTTGAAGCCCGGACGCTCATACCAGAAGACCGGCGCTTCTTTGCGCATCAGGTCCCATTCACGAAAGGGATATCCGCGGCTTACGTAAAGCGCTGCGTCGGTGACGTCGAGGGTGTCTAGAGAGAGTGCGGCACTCATGCGGGTTCACTCCTACTGGGTTGGTCTGGCGCGAAATTCGGCGAAATCGACCAAAATCGCGGCGACCTCAAAATCGCCCCGCGAGACCTGGTTGTCAACCGAGCTAGTATGAACGCGAACTGTCGCCATTTACAACCTGTGCGAAATCGCCGGAGATCAACATGTCCCCCCAGAAACCTCGTTCGAACCACCGCGTGGACGAGATCCGCGCGGGCCTCGATCACCCGATCATTGATTCTGACGGCCACGTCATTGAGTTTCTGCCCGCGGTTTGCGACCACCTGAAGGAACTCGCGGGCCAGGACGTCGTCGACCGCTTCAACGTCGTGATCGGCTCGGCCGAGCTGACCCGGGGGATGGACCCGGGGAAGAAACGCGAGCTTGGCATCATGCGCATGCCGTGGTGGGGCCTGCCGACCCGCAACACCCTGGATCGCGCGACCGC
>SMVB01004169.1_pt1 | contig 13756 bp, 10 predicted proteins | sample 2456461 | NCBI WGS metagenome assembly SMVB01 (sample SAMN11095934, study PRJNA526329) | marine sediment metagenome | biome: Marine sediment; feature: Surficial sediment; material: Deep marine sediment; isolation source: Hadal surficial sediment | place: Pacific Ocean | collected 2014-05 | depth...
AACGCCCCGAAAAGAAGAAGGATTGATGGTAGTAAGAAAAACAAAAGACGCTGCGGGAAACTTTTCGATCATGCTGTTCGACGGGGTTTGTAACTTTTGCTCGGGCTCGGTTTTATTCAGCCTCAAACGCCTGGATAACCCTGGGGTGCGTTTTTGCCCGATGCAAAGTCCGGCGGGTCAGGCGGTGCTGAAAAAACTGGGGTTTTCCTTAACCGACTACGAGACTTTCATCTTTATTGAAGAGGGTAAGGTTTATACCAAATCAGAAGCGGTTATCCGGCTTGGCAAAAACCTGAAGCGGCCATGGCCGGTGATGGCGGGTTTAGTGGAATTATTTCCTAAAAATTTACTCGACTGGTTTTATATCCGGGTGGCTCGACACCGGTACAAAATTATGGGCAGGAAAAAGGAATGCCTTGTTCCTGACCCCGAAATTATGAAATTTTTTATCCTAAAATAAAAAGAAGGTCAGACGGCCTGTAAGCCGGGTTCTGTCCGCATGCAAGCATGGGGATGGCTATTCATCTGGGACTGTTGTTACCAACAGCCTCGAGCAACCTACCCGGATGCGCGCCGGAGACGGCACATATACATCCCTATTTGGTCTTGCTCCCGGTGGGGTTTACCGTGCCGCTTCTGTTGCCAGAAGCGCGGTGCGCTCTTACCGCACCATTTCACCCTTACCTATTGCTAGGCGGTATATTTTCTGTGGCACTTTCCCTCAGGTTGCCCTGGCCGGGGGTTACCCGGCACCGTGTCTCCGTGGAGCCCGGACTTTCCTCTGCGTATAAGCAGCAGCCATCCGGCCGTCTGACCTCGGGCCTATGTAGGGTTATCCGCCTTTCCAGTCAAGTTTTCCGCTTGCCTAAGGGCCTAGGATGCGGCACATACTGGGGCCGGAAAATCTTACCCGCAACACTTTGGAACCAAAAAATGAAGCCACTTGTTTTTATAACCGGATTAACCTTAAGCGCATTTCTGTTAGCGGCTTGTGGCAAGGACAAAGCAGAACCTCTTGCCTTAGAAGAGGCGGCGCTGGGGCCGATAAGCAAGGACTTGCTTAAAGACCTTCCCGATGATCTGTCCGGTGACAAGGCAAAAGCCCGGTACACCTCTGAAACCTTGCGGGGTGAAGACGAGGACGAAAAGTAAATCTAATAAATAATTGTCGTTTTTCCTGCCTCACACGATGTTTCCTTTCATTTCCTGCTAGACCGACTTAAAAGTAATGTTTCTGTTTGACACCTAAGGTTTTGGGCCGGGGTTATAATTTATGGTCAAGGCGAAATTTATCGAAGGCTCATTGATGCGTCATATCCTTGTCATGACGCTGTCTTCAAGCGTGGGTCTGATTGCCCTCTTTATGGTTGATCTGGTCGATATTTATTTCCTCAGCTTGTTGCAAAACACATCAATTACCGCGGCCGTAGGGTTTGCCGGGAATGTCATGATGCTGACCATTTCGGTTAACATCGGCCTGATGATCACGATGGGGGCGCTGGTGTCACGCAGCATCGGCGGACGCCAGGTCTTGAAGGCGAAGCGGGTGGCAACCAATGTTTTTGTTTTCGGGTTTTTACTGGCGCTGGTTCTGGCCAGCGTTTTACTGATTTTCATTGATCCCTTTTTGGGTTTGATGGGGGCTGAGGGCGAAACCAAGGTCCAGGCGTTGCGCTATCTCTATATTCTGTTGCCCTCGGTGCCGTTTTTTGCCCTTTCGATGTGCGGCAATGGCGTGCTCAGGGGCTTGGGAGATGCTCGGCGTGCGATGTACGTGACCCTTTCCGGGGCCGTGGTAAACGCTATTCTTGACCCGATTTTTATCTTCGGGCTGGGGCTTGAAATCAGGGGGGCTGCCATCGCCACATTGATCGCCCGCCTGACCATGGTTGGCGTGGCGCTGTATGGCGCGATTTATGTCCACCGCATGATCACACCTTTCAATTTCCAGCGTTTCAAAAATTTCCTGAAACCCATCCTGAATATTGCCGTTCCGAGCATTTTGACCAACATCGTTACCCCGGTGGGTGCAATTTACATTATTGCCTTGATCGCAAATTATGGCGATGCCGCGGTGGCCGGCGCCTCAATTATCAACCGGTTGTCGCCGGTTGTTTTCAGTGTTTTATTTTCACTTTCAGGCGCTGTCGGACCAATTTTTGGACAAAACCTGGGGGCGTTGAATTTCCACCGCATCCGCGCAACCTTCCTGAACAGCCTTCAGTTTGCCAGTATTTACGTTCTCGGCGCCGCGGTTCTTTTATTCTTTGCCCAGGATTTTATTGTCTGGGCATTCAAGGTCAGTGGCGAGAGCGCAGATCTGATCAAGTTTTTCTGCACCTGGCTGGCACTTCCGTTTGTGTTTCAGGCCGCCCAGTTTGTTGTCAATGCCGGTTTCAACAACCTCGGCAAACCGATCTATGCCACCTGGTTAAATTTCGGCAAGATCTTTATCGGCACGATTCCTTTTGCCTATTTTGGCGGGGTTTGGTTCGGGGTTTACGGGGTGCTGACCGGGCCCGCGATTGGGGCGGCTATTTTCGGGATTATTGCCAGTATCTTCCTGCTGCTTTACACCCGCAATCTGGAAGCCAACCTGACCGGCAAAAAGAAAGCCGCCTAAAGCAGGGCGCGAAGCCGCCCCCAGGTCACCTCATCCGCCACGCCATCAACCTTTTCCGGCTGCCAGTGGCGCTGGAATGCCTTGATGATTTTCTCTAGGGGCGCACCCGGGTCATAACCGAATTGCGTCATCAAGTCCCGCAAGATCATCTGGTCTGCCGGTTTTGACGGCCCTGACTTGTTTGGCCAACGTCCGATCCCCTCCCGCGCCAACCGCTTCCAGGGGAATAATTCTCCCGGGTCATCCTTGCGCGCCGGGGCGATATCGGAATGGCCCAGAACCCGATCGGCGGGAATCTCATGCCGCCCTAAAATATCCTTCACCAGGGTAATCAGACTGTCAATCTGGGGTTCGGGAAAGGGCACATATCCAAAGCCATGGCCGGGGTTGTGGATTTCAATCCCAATCGCCACGGAATTGATATCGGTTTCACCCTGCCAATACGCCAAACCGGCGTGCCAGGCACGTTTGCCCTCTTCCACTAAAACTGTGATGGCGCCATTGGTATCTATCAGGTAGTGGGCGCTGACCTTGGTTTTTGGATCGCACATGCGCGCAAGTGCAGCTTCGGCAGCCTCCATCCCGGTATAGTGCAACACCAGCATGTTGGGCACGCCTTCACCAAAGCGGTTATCAAAATTGGGGCTTGGGCGGTGCTGCATTATTCAGTCTCCGGTAGCGCTGGATTGGCGTCAACGGTTTTTCTTCTTTTCCGGAAAACTATGACACCAACACCAATAAACGTCAAAAGTCCGCCAATCCACATTTTCAATGTTAGAATCTCACCCAAAAGAATCACACTGGCAATCACGGCAAAAACCTGGGACATCAGGGTTAGGGGGGCAATCGTCGTCACCGGGTAACGTTTCAACAAATAGTAAACCCCGCCATGCCCAACGATCGAAGACGCGACCGCGCTGAAAATAACACTCCCTTTGGCGCGCCATGACGCCGCTTCAATCGCAGCCAATTGGCCATTTTCAACAAAATAGGAAAGCGAGAGTACAGAAATCATTCCCAGCAACCCGATCCAGCACTGCAGGTTCAGCACATGAACCCCAGCCAGTCTTCTCAGCATAATAGCACCGACAGCATAAATAAAAGCCGCCAGCATCACCAGCAACAGGTCTTCCATATGCTCAAGCGCCCCCGGATCGAACCCCAGGATCATCACCCCGGCAAAAGCCAGCACCAGGCCCGCGATGGAAAAAATTCCGATCCGCTCGCCCAGAAATATAACCGCCAGCAAAGTGGCGAAGGGAACATTGGTCAAGGTGACAATCGCCACTGATGAAATATTATCGGCAACACTGATGGCATAATAAAGTATACTGAAATGAAGCGCCCCGATGATCAGCGCCGCGGAAATCAAATGTTTCATCTTGCCCTTGACGATTTTCAGAAACGGCAACAGCAAAACGAAAACCAGAACAAAGCGAAGCCCGGTGGCAAACAACGGGGGCATTTCATCGATAGCATATTTGGCGGCAATGAAATTCAGGCCCCAGGCCAGGTTAATAACAACCATGAGCAACAAATGAGACGAGCGCATAAGAATTCCTAAACCTGCAATTAGATCCAACCGCGCTCCTTTTCGATGCGGTCATAAGCGGCATTGATGGCCGCCAGTTTATCATTGGCGATATCAATAAATTCTTCCGGCAAACCCTTGGCAATTAATTTGTCTGGATGATGTTCCTTAATCAGGGTCCGGTAGGCTTTTTTCAACTCAGCGTCAGAGATATCCGGAGAGACGCCAAGGACTGTGTAGGGATCTTCGGCCCCGCCGCGCAAATACTGGGCCTTGATATGATCATAGCGGGCACCGCCATACCCAAAAATTCGAGCAACGTTTTTCAGGAATTCTTCTTCGGCGGGGTGAAACACACCATCGGCCAAGGCGATATGAAACAGCGCTCCCATCAGGTCTTCGAGAACCGCCGGGCTGTCTTTGAAAAGGGCGGCAATCTGGCGCGCATAGGCTTCATATCCGGCGCTGTCTTTTTTAGCCATGTCGAATATGCGGCCGACATTTTTTACCTCATGTGGGGGAATCCGGAAAATTTTCTTGAAGGCTTCAACCTCATCCCGGGTGACATGGCCATCGGCCTTGGCCATCTTGGCGGAAAGGGCAATGACGCCGATTGTAAAGGTAATCTGTTTGGTGGCCTGGGGCGCGATCCCTTCAACCCCGCGGTCAAAAGCATGCCCGGCGCCAACGCCCAAAAGCGCCCCCAACGGGCCGCCGACGGCAAAGCCCGCAACCCCGCCGATTATTTTACCCCAGATTGACATCGGATGGGTTTAGCATAGACTTTTCCCGAAAACTATAATCGTGTATGACAATGTTGAAATTTAAATTCCCGGGAAAAACCTGGAACATCAAATCAAATTGAGACGGACAAATATGCCAAAGGTTTCCATAGTTACGCTGACCAAAGATCGCAGAAAATTTATCCCCCCCCTGATAAAAAATGTTGCGGCCCAAAGCTGGCCCAAAGATGACCTTGAATGGATCATCGTCGATGATGGCGAGGATAAAATTGAGGATCTGGTCAAGGATATTCCTTATGTAAACTATCGCTATTACAAGACCCACCTACCTATTGGCCACAAACGCAATATCGCCAATTCCCTGGCCAGTGGCGAGTATATATTTTATTTCGATGATGATGATTATTCTTTTCCAAACCGGATTGCAGTGGGGGTTAAAGCCCTTGACCAAAACCCGCAGGCGATGATTATCGGTTCGTCGGGAATGTATATCTATGACAGCGATTTGAAAAAAATTTACGTCGCCGGCCCGTTTGGCCCCCGCCATGCCACCGAAGGCACCTGGGGGTTGCGGCGGACGCTTTTGCGCCAAACAAAATATGAAGAAAGCCTGATGCGGGCAACCGAAAGCAACTTCACAAAAAACTGGGCCATAGGCGTTATGCAGGTCGGCCGTAACAACACCATCGTCGCCACCGATCACGGCGGTAATTCGGTCTCGAAAAAACATTTGATAAAAAAAACCAAGGAATTTTTCGAGGTCGAACAAATTATCCCCGATAAAGCAGCCTGTGAATTTTTGAAAAGTTTATGACCTTGAGGGCTGGCAAATTTTAAAAAAAAACAAAACCGGCGATTGGCAGTTCTGGGTTGACCGGGGCGGGACTTTTACCGACATCGTCGGCCGCGCGCCGGATGGAAACCTGGTCACCCGCAAATACCTTTCCGAAAACCCGGATCAATACCAAGACGCCGCGCTCTTTGGCATTCGTGATATTCTTGGCTTAAAAGATAGTGATCCCCTGCCGGGAACAATCGACAGCCTGAAGCTGGGCACGACGGTCGCAACCAACGCGCTTTTGGAGCGCCAAGGCGAGCGTACCGCCCTGGTCACCACCAAGGGATTTGCCGATGCCCTGGTCATTGGCGATCAACGCCGCCCGGACTTGTTCGCCCTGAATGTCGCAGCGCCAATAGTTTTGTTTGAAAAGGTTGTCGAGGTGGCCGAGCGCATCGGCGCCCGGGGCGAGGTTCTGAGGTGCCCTGATATGGCCGCGGTCAAATCCGACTTAACTGTCTTAAAGCAGGCCGGCATCAAATCAATCGCCATTGTTTTTATGCACGGCGACCGCTACCCGGACCATGAGACCAGGGTTGCCGCGCTGGCCCGCAAAATGGGATTTCCCTATGTGGTTACCAGTCATGGCACTATTTCGGTGATGAAATTCAACATCCGCGGCAGCACTACGGTGGTTGATGCTTATCTTTCCCCCAAGCTCAAGGATTATGTCAGCGGTATTGAAAACAACACCGGCAATATCCCGCTTTATTTCATGCAATCTTCCGGCGGGCTTGCCGGGGCCAAACATTTCCGTGGCAAGGACGCGATTCTTTCCGGACCGGCGGGGGGTATAGTTGGTGCGGTTAAGGCCGCAGCTCTGGATGGGTTCGAGAAGATTATCGGCTTTGACATGGGCGGCACATCCACCGATGTCGCGCATTATAACGGGGTGTTTGAGCGCAGCGAAGAACAAGACCTGGGCGGGATAAAATTGAAAGTGCCTTCGCTGAAAATTCACACCGTCGCCGCCGGCGGCGGGTCTATTTGTAGCTTTCACCAGGGCCGGTTTCAGGTTGGCCCGGCCTCGGCGGGCGCCAACCCGGGCCCGGCGTGTTACCGGGGCGGCGGGCCGCTAACCGTAACCGATTGCAATCTGATTTTAGGCAAACTGAAACCCGACCTGTTCCCCCATGTCTTCGGCACCGGCCACAACCAGCCGCTGGATCCGGAGGCCGCGTTGAAAAAAATGGCAGACGTTGTGGCGGATATTAAAAAACAGGCTGGAAAAACAATAAGCGCCAAAGACGCCGCTAAAGGTTTCATTGCCGTCGCGGTCGAACATATGGCCCGGGCGGTGAAAAAAATATCAGTACAAAAGGGCCATAATATTACCAAATACACCCTGGTGTCATTCGGCGGTGCCGGTGGCCAGCACGCCTGCCTGGTGGCAGATGCCTTGGGGGTTGAAACGATACTAATTCACCCTTTGGCGGGAGTTTTGTCGGCGTTGGGAATTGGCCAGAGCGGTCTGATCAAGGTGGTGGAAAAGACAATAGAAAAACCGCTTGGGGCCAAGTCCCTTAAAGCAACCGCCGCGGTTTTGAATAATCTGAAGGGTGAAGCCATCCAGTCACTTAAGGTCCAGGGAGCCGAACCAGGCGCAATCACCGCACAATTTTTCTTAAAAGTAAGGTTCGATGGCAGCGATACCCCGTTGACGGTTGGATTTGGGAAAATGGATTCCATAACCGCTACCTTCAGGGAAGCCCATGAAAGCTTGTTCGGGTTTTATGAGGAAAACAAAAAATTGATCATTCAGTCCGCGGTGGTTGAGACGACGACCCCAGGTGAGGATGCCATTGCCCTTCCCGCACCCGGCAAAAACGCCAAGACCCAAAAGGGACCAGTATTTATCAGGGATGACCTATCCCCGGGGCAGGTTGTCAGCGGCCCGGCGGTAATCGTCGAAAATCATGGCACAAATATTATTGAGGCCGGGTGGCAGGCCGAGGTTTCAACAACCGGCAACCTGATCCTGAAGCGGGTTGAAGCTCGCCAACACCACCAATTGGCAACCGCCAAGCCGGACCCGATTATGCTGGAAATTTTCAACAACCGGTTCATGACCATCGCCGAAGAGATGGGGGCGGTTCTGGAAAACACCGCTCATTCGGTCAATATCAAAGAGCGGCTGGACTTTTCCTGTGCGCTGTTCGACAGCACTGGCGACCTGGTCGCCAATGCCCCGCATATGCCGGTGCATTTAGGGAGCATGAGCGAGAGCATCAAAACCATCGCCGGTGAAAATAAAGGTAAAATGAAGCCCGGCAATACCTATCTTTTAAACGACCCGTATCATGGCGGCACCCATTTGCCCGACCTGACGGTGGTGCTTCCGGTGTTCCTGAATAGGAAAGACAGCGACCCGGATTTTTTTGTCGCCGCCCGCGGCCACCACGCCGACATTGGCGGTATTACCCCGGGTTCGATGCCGCCAAATTCCACAACCATAGAAGAAGAAGGGGTGCTGTTCACCAACTTCCCGCTGATCAGTGAGGGGCGATTTCGGGAAGACGCGCTTCGCCGGCAATTGTTGGGCGCGGCTTTTCCGGCGCGAAACCCGGACCAGAACGTTGCCGACATCAAGGCCATGGTTGCGGCCTGCCGCAGGGGGATTACCAGCCTGATGGTGATGTGCGCCGAATTTGGTTTGGGCGCGGTAAAAAACTACATGGCCTTTATCCAGGAAAATGCCGAAAGCGCGGTGCGCGAGGTAATCGATGTTTTGGAAAACGGCAGCTGCAGCTACCCGTTTGATAACGGCCTTGAGATTAAACTGGCGATCCGCGTGGATAAAAAAGCCCGCAGCGCCGAGATTGATTTCACCGGCACCAGTGCCCAAACAGCGGGCAATTTCAACGCGCCCAAGGCGGTTACAGTGGCGGCTGTTTTATATGTGTTCAGGTGTTTGGTCGGCCAAGACATCCCCTTGAATGCCGGTTGCCTGAAACCCCTGAAATTGATTGTGCCCAAGGGGTGTTTTCTCAATCCTGAATTTCCCGCAGCCGTAGTGGCGGGAAATGTCGAAACGTCTCAAGGCACCACAAACGCCTTATTGCTGGCGCTTGGCAAACTGGCGGCGGCCCAGGGGACCATGAACAACCTGACCTTCGGCAATCAAAAATATCAGTATTATGAAACCATCGCGGGCGGCTATGGCGCAGGGGAAGGGTTTGATGGCGCCAGTGCCCGCCAGGTTCATATGACCAATTCCAGATTAACCGATCCGGAAATCCTGGAATGGCGTTTTCCGGTTCTGGTTGAGGAATTCAAGATCCGCCGTGGTTCCGGGGGAAGCGGCAAATGGCGCGGCGGCGATGGCACCATCCGCACCATCAAGGTTCTGGAAGCGATGGAAATGTCGATCCTGTCATCCCATCGGAATATTCCACCTCCGGGCCTGGCAGGCGGAAATCCCGGCGCTCAAGGAGTGAACCGGATCATTCGCCAAGACGGGACTTCGCTTGTCCTGGAGGGTTGCGATCACCGAGATTTAAAAGCAGGAGATATCATCCGGATTGAAACCCCCGGCGGCGGCGGATATGGTAAGGAAACAGTATAATGATTGAATTCGCCAAGGCTCCAGACCCGCCTTATTACGCCGTCATTTTTACTTCAGTGCTCAGGGACGATGCTGCCCCGGCTACGAGGCTATGGCGGATGCAATGGTGGCGCTGGCACAAACGCAGCCCGGTTATTTAGGTTTTGAAACCGCACGGGATGAAAATGGTTTAGGGTTTACGGTTTCTTTCTGGCAGGATGAAGCCTCAATCAAAGCCTGGAAAGCCGTGGCGGATCATCGGGTGGCACAGACAAAAGGGAAACGAGACTGGTATGCCTGGTTTCATGTCCGCGTAGCCAAGGTGGAACGCGGCTACAGTTTTAACCGGGATGAAGATTAAATTTTTATTTGAACTCGATCTTTTTGACTTCGTAATATTTTTCGCCGGAAGGGGTATGAACTTCGACGTCATCCCCCTTGATTTTGCCGATCAGGGCCGCGCCCAGCGGTGACGAATAGGAAATTTTCCCCGCTTTTACATCGGTTTCATATACACCGACAATTTGATAAACTTTTTTTTTGTCATCTTCGTCAAGCATGGTCACGGTGGCGCCAAAAGTGACAATATTCCCGGACAATTTTAAAGGATCGATAACCTCTGCCCGGCCAATGGCATCATCCAGCACAGCAATTCGTGCCTCGATTTGTCCCTGGCGATCCTTGGCGGCATGGTATTCGGCGTTTTCAGAAAGATCACCATGTCCGCGGGCTTCTTCGATCGCGGCAATGATGCTAGGGCGCTCATTCAGTTTGAGGTGATGCAATTCCTCGCGGATTGCGTCATAGCCCGTCTGCAGCATTGGTGATTTGGCTAGTGCCATCTTTATTACGTTCCTTATTTCAAAACCTAAGCACTAAATGTGTATTCAACCTAGTCAAAAAAGCCCTCCCCTGCCAAATTTGGCAGGTAAACATCCCAAAATTTAAGGGAGCAGCTTTAGCCGTTATTTAGAATAGGACTGAAGCGTCCGGACTTCAAGCCCCCCTGTGGCCAAAGCCTTCAAAGCCTGGACCGCTACCAATGACCCGGATAGGGTCGTGAAATAGGGAATTTTCTCCATTAGCGCGGTTCGGCGCAGTTCATAACTGTCGGCGATCGATTGTTTGCCCTCGGTGGTATTGAACATTAAATCGATCTCGCCATTTTTCATGGCATCGACAATATGGGGGCGGCCTTCGGCCACTTTGTTGACAACGTTGACATCCAAACCCTTGCCTTTCAGAAAAAATGCCGTCCCGCGGGTGGCTATAATCGAATAGTCCATGTCCAAAAGCTGTTTGACAGAGGTGACTATTTGCTCTTTGTCGCTGTCCTTGAGCGAGACAAAAACCTGGCCTTTGGAGGGAAGATTGATGCCTGCTGCAATTTGGGCCTTGGCGAACGCCATTTCAAAATTATAATCGATCCCCATCACCTCACCGGTAGATTTCATCTCCGGCCCCAAGAGGATATCAACCCCGGGAAAACGCGCGAACGGAAACACCGGCACCTTGACCGCAATATGGCTATTGGCCTTGAGCTTTAATTTAAAGTCCTTCAGTTTTTCCCCGGTCATCAGGCGGGCGGCGATTTTAGCCAGCGGAATGCCTATGGCCTTGGCGACAAACGGCACCGTGCGGCTGGCTCTTGGGTTGACTTCGATCAGGTAAATCACCTCATCCTTGACCGCAAATTGGGCATTCATCAGGCCTTTGACCTGCAAAGCCAGCGCCAGCGCCCGGGTTTGGCGATCCAATTCGGCCAGAACTTTTTTGGAAAGCGAATGGGGCGGCAGCGAACAGGCGCTATCACCGGAATGGATGCCGGCCTCTTCGATGTGCTGCATGATGCCGGCAACAAAAACATCTTTGCCATCACACAGGGCATCAACATCAATTTCGATAGCGTCCCTCAGGTAGCTATCGATCAAGACCGGACTGGAGCCGGAAACCACTACGGCTTCATTGATATATTTATCAAGCCCTTCCATATCGTAAACAATTTCCATTGCCCGGCCGCCCAGGACGTATGAGGGACGGATCAGCACTGGAAAGCCGATTTTTTCAGCGACGGCGCGGGCTTCTTTATGGTTTCGAGCGATACCGTTTTCGGGCTGTTTTAATTTCAACTTGTTGACCAAAACCTGAAAACGCTCGCGGTCTTCGGCAAGGTCAATGGCATCCGGGGTGGTGCCCAGAATGGGGATCCCGGCGGCCTCCAGATCATGCGCGAGATTCAGCGGGGTCTGGCCGCCGAACTGGACAATAACCCCTTTAACCGAACCCTTTTGTTGCTCGGCGCGGATAAGCTCAATCACATCTTCCGGGGTTAAAGGTTCAAAGTAAAGCCGGTCAGAGGTGTCATAATCGGTTGAAACCGTTTCCGGATTACAGTTGACCATGATGGTCTCATACCCTGCTTCAGACAATGCAAAGGCGGCATGACAGCAGCAGTAATCAAACTCAATCCCCTGGCCGATGCGATTGGGGCCGCCGCCCAGGATGATAACTTTTTCTTTTTGCTCGGGCGCACTTTCATTTTCCAGATATTCGCCATCATCTTCAGCAAAGTATGACCCGCTTTCATAGGTCGAATACATGTAGGGGGTTTTGGCTTCAAATTCTCCGGCACAGGTATCGATGCGCTTGAACACCGGACGAACCCCAAGCCTGGTCCGGGCGCCATGAACCTGAGCAACTTTTTTTCCCGTCAGTTCGGCCAGACGGGCATCGGAAAACCCGAGTGACTTCAGGCTTTGCCATCCCTCTTTATCCTTGGGCAGGCCATTGTTTTTGACGGCTGCCTCAGCCTCGATGATGGTCTCGATCTGGCGAACAAACCAAGGATCGTATTTGGTTCTGGCGGCAACATCCTCGACCGCCATGCCGGCCCGCAACGCTTCGGCAATCACCAAAATGCGGTCGGGGACCGGCCGCGCCAAAAGGGCTTTGAGGGCGGACAAATCTTCTGAGCCCGGCTCATAGCCCTTGATTTTAATACTGTTGAGGCCGGTGAGCCCGGTTTCCATCGACCGCAGGGCCTTTTGCAGCGATTCGGAGAAGGTGCGGCCGATCGCCATCGCCTCGCCGACCGATTTCATCGAAGTGGTCAATATCGGCTCGGTCCCGGGAAATTTCTCAAAGGTAAAGCGCGGGATTTTGGTGACGATATAATCGATCGTCGGCTCGAACGAGGCCGGGGTTACGCCGGTGATGTCATTATCAAGTTCATCGAGGGTGTAGCCAACAGCCAGCTTGGCGGCAATTTTGGCTATGGGAAATCCGGTCGCTTTTGAGGCCAGAGCCGAAGACCGCGAAACCCTGGGGTTCATTTCGATAACAAGCAAGCGGCCATCCTCGGGGTTGACCGCGAACTGGACGTTTGACCCGCCGGTTTCGACCCCGATCTTGCGTAATACCGCGATCGAGGCGTTGCGCATGATCTGGTATTCCTTGTCGGTCAAGGTCAGCGCCGGGGCGACTGTGATGGAATCGCCGGTGTGGATACCCATCGGATCAATATTTTCGATCGAACAAACGATGATGCAGTTATCGGCTTTGTCGCGCACCACCTCCATCTCGTATTCTTTCCAGCCCAGCACCGATTCCTCAACCAAAACTTCGGAGACCGGTGAGGCGTCGAGACCGCCGAGGATAATATCTTCAAATTCCTCGCGGTTATAGGCAATCCCGCCGCCGGTGCCGCCCAGGGTATAGGACGGCCGGATGATCGCCGGCAGGCCAATGTCGTCAAGAATTTTCAGGGCATCTTCAAGCGAATGACAGAGATGACTTTTCGGGCATTCAAGCCCTATTTCCGCCATCGCCTTTCGGAATTGACCACGGTCTTCCGCTTTATCAATAGCTTTTTTGTCAGCCCCGATAAGCTCAACCCGATACTTTTCAAGCACCCCGGAGTGGGCCAGCGACAGCGCCGTATTCAGGCCGGTTTGCCCGCCCATGGTCGGCAACAACGCATCGGGGCGCTCAACCGCAATTATTTTTTCAACCACTTCAGGCGTCACCGGCTCGATGTAGGTGGCATCGGCCAGCTCCGGGTCGGTCATGATTGTCGCCGGGTTGGAATTGACCAGGATTACCCGGTAGCCTTCTTCCTTCAGGGCCTTGCACGCCTGGGTCCCGGAATAATCAAACTCGCAGGCCTGACCGATAATGATTGGCCCGGCGCCAATGATCAGGATGCTTTTTATATCGGTGCGCTTGGGCATCTACTTCGCCCCCTCGATCATTTTGGCAAAGTCGTCAAAAAGGTAGTGGCTGTCTTGTGGGCCGGGCGAAGCTTCGGGATGGTACTGGACCGAATAAATCGGTTTGCCCTTAACCGTCAGACCGCAAATGGTTTTATCGAACAGCGAAATATGGCTGACCTCAAGGCCCTCCGGCATTCCTTCCGCGGAGACCGTAAAGCCGTGGTTCATCGAGGTAATCTCAACCTTGCCGGTGCGCAAATCCTTGA
>SMVB01072388.1_pt1 | contig 13755 bp, 9 predicted proteins | sample 2456461 | NCBI WGS metagenome assembly SMVB01 (sample SAMN11095934, study PRJNA526329) | marine sediment metagenome | biome: Marine sediment; feature: Surficial sediment; material: Deep marine sediment; isolation source: Hadal surficial sediment | place: Pacific Ocean | collected 2014-05 | depth 0-1...
ACGGTAATGAGCGAACGCCTTGTTGGCTTCGGCCATACGATGCACATCTTCTTTTTTACGAATGGCACCACCGGTATTATTAAAAGCATCGACAATCTCAAGGGTCAGTTTTTCCGCCATGGTCCGTCCCGCGCGGGATTTAGCGTTGGCAATCATCCAGCGGATGCCCAAAGCAGTGCGCCGGGTGAAACTGACTTCCACCGGCACCTGATACGTGGCGCCTCCCACGCGGCGCGAACGCACTTCCAGTACCGGCGCGATATTTTCCACAGCCTTTTTGAAAACCGCCAGCGGCTTTTCTTCCTTCAGTTTTTCACCAACATTATCGAGCGCGGTATAAAACAATTTCTCCGCCAGGCTCTTCTTGCCTTTTTTCAAAAGGTTGTTGATGAACCGAGCCACCAGAATGTCGTTGTACTTGGGGTCCGGTAAAATCTCCCGTTTTTCTGCTTGCCGCCTTCTTGCCATGGGTTCCTTCTTAACTAGGGTTAAAAATTAGCCTTTTTTCTGTTTCTTCGTGCCGTATTTGGAACGGCTCTTCATGCGGCCGTCCACACCCAAAGTGTCGAGACTGCCGCGGACCACGTGGTAACGCACTCCCGGAAGATCTTTCACGCGCCCCCCCCGGATCAAAACAATCGAATGCTCCTGTAAATTGTGACCCACACCGGGGATATAGGTCGTCACTTCCATGCCATTGGTCAACCGGACCCGGGCCACCTTCCGCAATGCCGAGTTGGGCTTTTTGGGCGTGGAGGTGTACACCCGGACGCACACCCCTCGCTTTTGCGGGCAGGCCTTTAAGGCCGGACTGTCCGTTTTATCTTCAGGCCGCTGTCGGCCAACTTTGACCAGTTGATTGATGGTCGGCAAAATAAACCTCTCTTAATCAGGCAATCCTAATAAAATCAGACGGATGCCCCTGATTAACTTGTTGAGTTAAAAAACGTTAGGTTTTATTTCCAGCAGAGGAAAAGACTTGAATCTTAACATCGAAAAGGCCGGAGTCAAGGGTAAAATGACCTTTATATATCATAAATTTACCTGACGGCCACTGGCGCCTCCTCCTCCGACTTGACGGGTGGAGATTCTTCAGTTTCAGGCTCTTCGATGCGAATTCCACTGTAAGCCCGGCAACCTGTTCCCGCAGGGATCAAGCGGCCCATAATGACGTTTTCCTTCAATCCTCGCAAACGATCTTCCTTGCCGCTGACACTGACTTCCGTCAATACCCGGGTGGTTTCCTGGAAAGACGCGGCGGAAATAAAACTTTCAGTGCTCAAGGAAGATTTCGTGATTCCCAGCAAAACCGGCAGTCCCTGCGCGGGTTTCCCCTTGCCCTTGATGGCCGCCTGGTTTTTCAGGTTGAACACTTTTTTGGTGACCTGATCGCCCACTAAAAGATCGGTATCGCCGGCGCTTTCCACCTGCAAATGACGCAACATCTGGCGCACGATGACCTCAATGTGCTTGTCATTAATCTGCACTCCCTGCAACCGATAAACTTCCTGCACTTCGTTGACCAGGTACTTCTGCAATTCATTTTCACCGAGCACTCTCAGAATATCGTGTGGATTCGACGCACCATCCATCAGCGGTTCGCCGGCCACCACTTGATCGCCCTCGTGCACGTTGATGTGCTTGCCGCGGGGAATGAGATATTCCCGCTCCTCGCCACTCTCACTAACAACGATCACTTTTCTCATTCCTTTGACAAACCCGCCCAGCTTTACGGTGCCGTCGATTTCGGTAATGGTGGCCTGCTCGTGCGGCTTGCGCGCCTCGAACAACTCGGCCACCCGCGGCAAACCGCCGGTAATATCCTTCGTTTTAGCCGATTCCCGGGGGATTTTGACGATGACCTCACCAGCAAAAACCGAATCGCCCTCGCTCACGTTGATATGCGCTCCGGCCGGCAATATATAGCGCCGGATGGTTTCGCCTTTATCATCTTTGATCGAAATTCTCGGCTGTTTCTTTTCATCGCGATGGCTGATGATGATTTTGGTGGACAACCCGGTGATTTCATCGAAGTCCTCCTTCATGGTCACGCCTTCCACGATGTCGCCGAACTTAACGGTGCCCGTCACCTCGGTAAGAATCGAGTTGGTGTAGGGATCCCATTCCACCAGCGTCTGGCTTTCATGGACTTCCTGGCCATCGTGTACTTTCAGTTTGGCGGCGTAGACGACGGAGTATTTTTCTTTTTCGCGGCCGTTTTCATCTTGAACGATCAGAAACCCGTTGCGGTTCATCACGATGATTTCGCCGTGCTGGTTTTTGAGGATCCGCAACCCGGAGTATTTAACGATCCCGCCTTTTTTGGTGCTGAGGGTGGTTTGTTCCACGACGCGGCTCGCCGTGCCACCGATGTGGAAGGTCCGCATGGTGAGCTGAGTGCCCGGCTCGCCAATGGATTGCGCGGCGATGACCCCCACCGCCTCACCCACTTCCACCCATTCGTTGGTCGCCAAATTGCGCCCATAGCATTTAACGCAAAGCCCCTGCTGTGATTCGCAGGTCAAGCAAGACCGCATCCTGATTTTCTCAATACCCGCGTTCTCGATCACCTCAACCGCTTCCTCATCGATTAACGAGTTGGAAACCACCAGAACTTTGTTGGTGAAAGGGTCGATAACGTCTTCCAGTGTCGTGCGGCCCAGAATTCTTTCGCCCAGAGGCTGGATGATTTCACCGGCTTCCACCAGCGAAGTGATCTCTATGCCGCGCAGAGTTCCGCAGTCCTCTTCCAGAATGATGATGTCCTGCGCCACATCGACCAGGCGCCGGGTCAGGTAACCGGAGTTGGCCGTTTTAAGAGCGGTATCGGCCAAACCTTTGCGCGCCCCGTGGGTGGAAATGAAATACTGGATCACGGAAAGCCCTTCGCGGAAATTTGCGGTGATGGGCGTTTCGATGATTTCCCCGGAGGGTTTCGCCATCAACCCGCGCATGCCGGCCAACTGCCGCAACTGCTGGGAACTGCCGCGGGCACCGGAATCCGCCATAACGAACAGGGAGTTGAAATCTTTTTTATCCAACCCGGCCACCACGCGATCGTCTTGCTCTTCCAATTCACGGAACATTTCCTCGGAAACCTTTTCGGTCACATGCGCCCAGATGTCGATCACCTTGTTGTACCTCTCGCCGTTGGTGATGAGGCCGTCGCGGTACTGGTTGTATACCTTGAGGACTTCGTCGTGGGCCTTTTTTACGATAGCGTCTTTGGCTTCGGGAATCTTCATGTGGTCGATGGCGATGGACAAGCCCGCCACCGTGGCGTATTTGAATCCCAACTCCTTGATATTGTCCAACAAGGCAACGGTTTTCTCGCGGCCCGCTACCTTGAACGATCTGCCAACCAACTCCGACAGAATTTTCTTGCTCATCTCCTGATTGACCAGGGAAAACGGCAACTCCTCAGGCAAAATTTCATACATGAGCATCCGTCCCGTAGTGGTGACTTCCAACGAATCGCCCAATTTCACCATGATCCGCGCCTGCAGATGCAGTTCGTCATGATCGAAGGCGCTCCGCACTTCCTGAATTCCGGAAAACACCTTGCCTTCCCCCTTGACGCCGCCGCGAATTTTGGTCATGTAGTAACAGCCGAGCACAATGTCCTGGCTGGGCACGGCAATGGGTTTGCCGTTGGCCGGGGACAGAATATTATTGGGCGACATCATCAGCAGTTTGGATTCCACCTGCGCTTCCATCGACAACGGCACGTGAACCGCCATCTGGTCGCCGTCAAAATCGGCATTGAATGCGGTACAAACCAAGGGATGAATCCGAATCGCCTTGCCTTCGATCAGCACCGGCTCAAACGCCTGGATCCCCAGGCGATGCAGGGTGGGCGCACGGTTCAACAGGATGGGATGTTTTTGAATCAACTCTTCCAGCACTTCCCAGACCTCGGCCCGTTCCTGTTCCACCATTTTTTTAGCGGTCTTGATGGTCGTCGCATAGCCTTTTTGTTCGAGCCGGTGAAAGATGAAAGGCTTGAACAATTCGAGCGCCATTTTCTTGGGCAAGCCACACTGGTGCAATTTCAAATCCGGGCCCACCACAATGACGGAACGACCGGAATAGTCGACGCGTTTGCCCAACAGGTTCTGCCGGAACCGCCCTTGCTTGCCTTTCAGCATATCGCTCAGCGATTTCAAAGGACGTTTGTTGGTGCCCCGCAGGGTGCGGCCACGCCGGCCATTATCAAACAGCGCCGAAACCGCCTCCTGCAACATTCGCCGTTCGTTACGAATGATGATTTGCGGAGCTTTCAATTCCTGCAAACGCTTCAACCGGTTATTGCGGTTGATCACGCGGCGGTACAAATCGTTCAAATCCGAGGTCGCAAAACGGCCCCCATCCAGCGGCACCAGGGGACGCAACTCCGGCGGGATCACCGGCACCGCATGCAGGATCATCCATTCCGGCTTATTGCCGGACTTGCGGAACGCTTCAATAATTTTCAATCGCTTGGAAAACTTTCTTTTGTTCAGCACCGAAGACGTTTCGACCAGATCCACCTTGAGCTTTGCCGACAATTCATCCAGATTCAAATTGGACAACAGTTCGTAAACCGCTTCCGCCCCAACCATGGTCTTGAGACCGTGCGGAAATTCCAGTTCGGTTTCACGGTATTCCGCCTCGGTCAGCAATTGACCGATCTTGAAATCCGTTTCACCGGGATCGATCACCACATAGTTTTCAAAATAGATGATCCGTTCCAGCTCCTTGAGAGTCAAATCAAGGACATGGCCGATACGACTGGGCAGGCCTTTGAAAAACCAGATATGGGCTACCGGACTGGCCAGCTCGATATGCCCCAGCCGCTCGCGCCGCACTTTGGACAGGATCACCTCGACCCCGCACTTCTCACAAATAATTCCCTTGTGCTTCATGCGCTTATATTTTCCGCAGTTGCACTCCCAATCTTTCACCGGGCCGAATATTTTGGCGCAAAACAAGCCATCGCGCTCCGGCTTGAAGGTTCGATAGTTGATGGTCTCCGGTTTCTTGACTTCGCCATAAGACCAGGACCGGATTTTTTCCGGCGAGGCCAAGCGCACGCGGATCGCGTCAAACATGATCGGATTTTTGGGTTTTTCAAAAATATTCAGGTTGTCCACCAGTGTGGTCTCCTAAAAGAAGTTTTAAAAAAGCATACCCAATAAAAAACAGTTACGGTTTTCTCAGGCTTTTGAGGTCCCTAATATTTATTTTGCGGCCTCGATCAATTCCACATCGATCGCAAGACTCTGCAATTCTTTAACCAACACATTGAAGGATTCCGGCAGACCGGTCACCAAGTTGGTGTCGCCTTTGACGATGGCCTCGTACATGCGTTTGCGGCCTTCGACGTCATCGGATTTGACAGTCAACATTTCCTGCAAGGTGTAAGCGCCGCCATAGGCTTCGATCGCCCAGACCTCCATTTCCCCGAGACGCTGGCCGCCAAACTGGGCCTTGCCGCCCAAAGGCTGTTGCGTGACGAGGGAGTAAGGCCCCGTGGAGCGCGCGTGAATTTTATCATCGACCAAATGATGCAGTTTGAGCAAATAGATGTAACCCACCATGACTTTCTGATGGAAGGGTTCGCCATTGCGCCCGTCATACAGCGTCACCTCGCCGGAAGGGGGGCAACCGGCCTCGATGAGCAGTCGCCGCACATCCGCTTCCCGGGCGCCGTCGAACACCGGCGTCGCCATGAATTGACCGCTGACTTTGGCGGCCATGCCGAGATTGGTTTCCAGGATCTGCCCGACATTCATGCGCGAGGGAACCCCCAGGGGATTCAGGACGAGCTCCACCGGCTCGCCGTCCTCCATGTATGGCATATCTTCCTCAGGCACGATGTTGGAGACCACGCCCTTGTTGCCGTGACGTCCGGCCATTTTGTCACCCACCTGAAGCTTGCGCTTCATCGCCACAAATACTTTCACCATTTTGATGACGCCGGGCGCCAGTTCATCGCCTTTTTTCAATTTAGCGATTTTCTCATTCATCATGGCTTTGAGAATACGCACTTGATCCTTACCGCTCTCCTCGATTGCCAGCAGGTCATTGGCATCCAAGCCTTTGACGGGAATTTTCACCAGGTCCTTGGCGGGCATCTTCGCCATATCTTCCGCTGCAATATTTTGACCCTTGCTAAAACTTTTGCGTCCGATCGCAGTGGCCTTGGAGACTTCCTTGCCCAAGAGGAGAGAGTGCAGTTTCTTCTCCGTTTCACTTTTTACGATTAGGATCTCGTCCCCGAAATCCTTCTCTACTTTAGTAATTTCCTCTTCTTCGATGGCCAGAGTCCGGGCGTCCTTATCAATGCCCTTACGGGAAAACACTTTGACATCGATCACGGTTCCCTGAATCCCCGGCGGCACCCGCATGGAGGTGTCTCGAACATCGCCCGCCTTTTCGCCGAAGATGGCCTTCAAAAGTTTTTCTTCCGGACTCAACTGGGTTTCCCCTTTCGGCGTGATCTTGCCAATCAGAATATCGTTCGGCTTGACGCTGGCCCCGATGCGAATGATGCCACTGTCATCAAGATTTTTCAGGGCCTCCTCCCCGACATTGGAGATATCGCGGGTGATCTCCTCTTTGCCCTGTTTCGTGTCACGGGCTTCGACTTCAAATTCCTCAATATGAATGGAGGTAAAAATATCCTCCTTCACCACTTTTTCACTGATCACGATGGCATCTTCAAAGTTGTAGCCGTCCCAGGGCATGAAAGCCACCAACACGTTCCGCCCCAACGCCAATTCCCCGCGGTCCGTGGAAGGTCCGTCGGCGATCACGTCTCCGGCCTTCAACTTTTGGCCGGTTTTAACCAGCGTCCGCTGGTTGATGCAGGTGTTTTGATTGGATCGCTGATACTTGGAAAGATTGTAAATATCGACGGTGGAGTTCACCAGACGGTGGCTGAGATGTTTCCCCGAAGAACGAACCACGATGCGGGAAGCGTCGGCACTGATCACCTCGCCGTCGTTTTCAGATATGATCACCGCTCCCGAATCGCGGGCCACGATGCCTTCCATACCGGTGCCCACAAACGGCGCCTCCGAAACCAACAGCGGCACCGCCTGCCTCTGCATGTTGGATCCCATCAAAGCCCGGTTGGCGTCATCGTTCTCCAGAAAGGGGATGAGAGAAGCCGCTATACTGATCAACTGCTTGGGCGAAACGTCCATCAAATTGACTTTGTCGCTGGGCGTTAAAATAAAATCTCCGCCTTTTCGGGCATCCACGATTTCATCGACGAATTTCTTCTTTTCATCCAGCTTGGCATTGGCCTGGGCAATGATGAATTTATCCTCCACGATGGCGTTGTAAAATCCTACGCTGTCGCTCACCTGCCCATTGGAGACTTTGCGGTACGGCGTTTCGACGAAACCAAATTCGTTGACCCGGGCGTAGGTGCTGAGCGAAGCGATGAGACCGATATTGGGTCCTTCCGGTGTCTCAATAGGACAAATGCGCCCGTAATGCGTGGGATGCACATCCCGGACTTCAAATCCGGCACGCTCGCGGGTCAATCCACCCGGTCCTAAAGCACTCAATCTTCTTTTATGGGTGATCTCGGATAACGGGTTGGTCTGATCCATGAACTGCGACAACTGACTGCTGCCAAAAAATTCCTTGATGGCGGCGGTGACGGGTTTGGAATTGATCAGATCGTGCGGCATGGAGACTTCCAAATCCTGAATCGACATGCGCTCAATGATGGCGCGCTCCATGCGCACCAGACCGACCCGAAACTGGTTTTCCAGGGATTCGCCAACGGCGCGCACCCGCCGGTTGCCCAAATGGTCAATGTCGTCTATGGCACCCACTCCGTTTCTGAGTCCCAGCAGGTATTTCATCACCGCCAGAATATCTTCCAGGGTCAGCAACCTGTTTTCCAGAGAGATGTCCAGGTTGAACTTCTGGTTCAACTTCATTCGCCCAACCACCGACAGGTTGTACCGTTTGGTGTTGAAGAACAGATTCCAGAACAGGGTTCGAGCAATTTCACTGGTGGGCGGGTCACCGGGGCGCAAGCGCTTGTAAATTTCCTGGATCGCGTCGTCGGCGGTTCTGATTTTAGCGACCGCCAGGGTATCGCGGATGGTGGTGTCCGCGTTTTCGTCGTCAATACGGAGAATACCAAATTCGGAAACCTCGTTTTTGGCCAGGAGCTCCAACACTTCCGGTGTCACTTCCTGATTCGATTCCGCCACCACCTCGCCGGTCTCCTTTTCGATCAGATCCTCAGCCAGAAACGCCCCTAAAAGGCTATCACGGTCGATTTCCACCTTGCCGCTCCGGCCTATCTTGGCCAGCTTTTTGAATATTGCCGGGGTTACTTTTTTGCCAGACTTGATCACCACCTCGTCGGTCTTCGAGTCGACCACATCCTCCAACACCTTCGCTCCGACCAGAAGGTTCTTGTTGTTCATGGAAATCCGACCGTCCTTGAGGTTCTGAAACACTTTCTCGATGGGATAAAATGCCGCCAGGATCTCCTCCCGGCTCATCCCGAACGCGTAGAGCAAAACCGTGGCGGGCAATTTCCTGCGACGATCAATCTTGACGTGCAGGATGTCCTTGATGTCGTATTCAAAGTCCAGCCAGGACCCGCGGTCGGGAATCACGCGACAGGAATAGAGCAACTTGCCGCTGATGTGGGATTTGCCCTTGTCATGGGTGAAGAACGCACCCGGGGAACGGTGCATCTGGCTCACGATCACGCGTTCGACGCCATTGATCATGAAGGTGCCGGTATTGCTCATGAGCGGCATTTCGCCCAGAAAAATTTTCTGTTCTTTCACTTCCCGCACGGAATTAATCACCACCTGGGTGACCTTTTCCTTCTGCAGTTTTTCCACCACCGCCTGATCGATGGGGGTGCGGGCAGGAAACAGGGTCTTGCTGGTATTCGGCCGTTTCACTTCCTCCACGAGGTACTTGCCCGGAAGGTCTTTCAGCACCCGCGCATTCAAGTCAATCCGCTCCCGATCAAACAAAATCATACGCACCATGATTTTGATGGGGTCTGAGTAAGTGAGCCCTTTTTGACGGCACTCATTCTGCTTGTATTTTTCTTTAAAGACTACGGGCTGTTCGCAGGACTGACAAACCACCCCCGGCCCACCCAATTCTGAATACTCACCACAACCACACTCCCAAATTCCGACTTCAAACCCGACATACTCCAGGCGCGCATTGATATTCAAGTCGGAAATGGGAAACACATCCTGAAACACTTCCTCCAGCCCCTGAATTTTACGGTCCTTCGGCGCCGTCCCCGTTTGAATAAAACTCTCGAAGGATTTTATCTGGATTTCAATCAGGTTGGGTATCTCTATCACCGTCGGGATCTTGGAAAAGTTCAACCTTTCCCGCGGGCTGTTCAGCAATTCATCGGTCTTTGGATTAAGCATAAAGCGTTGGTATCTCCTGTTAAAATTAAACGATTATCCGAAAATCATAAGACGGATTACTTAATTTCAACGGTGCCGCCAGCCTCCTCAATCCTCTTTTGAATTTCTTCCGCCTCCTCTTTCTTGATGCCTTCCTTGATCGCTTTCGGAGCGGCTTCCACCAGATCCTTAGCGTCTTTAAGCCCGAGACTGGTGATTGAGCGCACTTCTTTGATCACCTGAATCTTCTTCTCGCCAGACGAAGTGAGAATGACATCAAACTCTGTTTTTTCCTCTGCCGCGGCTTCGTCACCCGCCCCAGGAGCCATCATCATAGCCGGCGCGGCGGCAGTGACACCATATTTGTCTTCCAGTTCCTTAACGAATCCCGACATCTCTAACACACTCATGTTGTCAATGAAGGAGATAACATCTTCCTTGGTTGCAGCCATTAGAATGTTCCTTTCATGAATTTTTGCACTTTAATTTTCGAAGTAATAGACAATTTCGTATTGAACCCCCGCCGGGCCATCAGCCCTGGGCTTTTTTCTCTTTGACGGCTTCCAGAGTCCCAACCAGTTTCCGCAACAGACTGCTGAACACACCCGCGAATTGCGTGGTGGGTCCCTGAAAAACGGACAACATCTGTGAAAGCAAGACCTCCCTCGAGGGCAAATTGGATAAAACCTTGACTTCCTCCGCACTGATCGCTTTACCATCGACCAGCCCACAGAGGACTTTCGGGTTATTCTTAGCACCCGACTTGGCATAATCCAACAATGCCTTAGCGGGAGCGACCAGATCATCAAAACTGACCAATAAAGACACCGGCCCTTTGAATTCCGATTTGAGAGCCTCAAAAGGCGTGCCCTTGACGGCGATCTGCGCCAACGTATTCTTCGTCACCCTGAACTCGAGCGACCGGCTTTTCATTTCAGCCCGGAACGCCGTCAGCTCATCCGCCGGAATGCCCTGATAATTGGTCAGCACCGCTGACTTGGCCCGGCTGAACACCTCGTTCAACTCATCGATCGCTTGTTGTTTGGCTGGTGTTGGCACAACGCAAATCCTTTCCCAAAAACCGTCAATTTATTTTTTTCAAATCGCCCGAGAACTTCCCTCAGAAAGCGGCAGAAGCCACCTTGATTCCCGGCCCCATAGTCGTCGACAGGGTGATCGTCTGCACGTAATGGCCCTTCGCTGTGGGCGGCTTCATTTTTACGAGGACTGACATCAGCTCTTTAAAATTTTCAGCAAGGTCTTCCACTGAAAAGCTCACCTTGCCGACCGAGGCGTGAATGATGCCGGATTTGTCCACCCGAAAATCCACTTTGCCCGCTTGAATCAGCTGAACGGCCTCCTTCACCTCAAAAGTCACGGTGCCGGTTTTGGGATTGGGCATCAAGCCGCGCGGGCCCAGAATTTTACCCAGCTTGCCGACCGTGCCCATCATGTCGGGAGTCGCCACCACTCGGTCGAAATCCACCCATCCACCCTGTATTTTTTTGGCCAGATCTTCGCCACCGGCAAACTCAGCGCCGGCATCGAGGGCCTCTTTTTCCTTATCCCCCTTGGCGAACACCAGAATTCTGAATTTTTTGCCGGTGCCCTTGGGCAAAACCACACTGCCGCGGATATTCTGATCGGCCTTTCGGGGGTCCACTCCCAACCGCACCGCCACGTCCACCGACTGGTCGAATTTAGCGGACACGCCATCTTTCGCCAGTTGCAACGCATCGGACAATTCATACTTTTTCACCGGGTCGATTTTTTCCGCCGCCGCCCGGTAATGCTTCCCACGCTTAGCCATAATCAATACCTTCGTTCAGAATCAACCTTCAACCTGGATCCCCATACTTTTGGCGGACCCCTCGATAATCCTCACTGCCTGATCCACGTCATAAGCATTCAGGTCTTCTTTTTTCAAACTCGCAATCTCTTCCAACTGCGCCCGGGTGACTTTGCCCACAAACTCCTTACTGGGGTTGGACGATCCCTTGGCGATTCCCGCCGCCTGCTTCAGCAACACGGCCGCCGGCGGCGATTTGGTGATGAACGTAAACGATCGGTCCTCGTAGACAGTGATGACGACCGGAATGATCATGCCCTCCTGCCCTTGAGTCTTGGAGTTGAAGGCTTTACAAAACTCCATGATGTTGACGCCGTTTTGTCCAAGAGCCGGTCCCACCGGCGGAGACGGTGTGGCCTGACCCGCCGCGATCTGCAATTTAACCAGCCCTATAACTTTCTTTGCCATGTCTCAGAATCCTTTGGTAAAAATCTCGTCAAACTCTTTCAATCTGGGGAAACTCCAGTTCCACCGGCGTCGCCCGCCCGAAAATGGAGACCATAACCTTGACCTTGCCTTTATCTGGATTGACTTCCTCCACGGTGCCATTGAAATTATTGAAGGGACCGTCAATGACTCGCACACTCTCTCCTCTTTCAAAGGAAAATTTCGGTTTGGGCCGGTCCGACTCACCTTTGATCTGAGCCATCACCAACTTCACTTCCTCCACGGTCAACGGAGCGGGAGTGGCCCCGCCGGGAAACCCGGTGACCTTCGGGGTATTTTTTATCAAATACCAGATATCCCGATCCATCTCGACATTGACCAAAATGTATCCGGGGAAAAATTTCCTGGAACTGACCTTTTTCTTGCCCTTGCGGATCTCCACCACTTCTTCGGTGGGAATGACCACCTCGCCCAACTTTTCCTGCACACCCGAGTTGGCGAACCGATCCTCCAGGCTGACCTTCACCTTGTTTTCATAGCCGGAATAGGTGTGCACCACATACCACTCTTTACCCACGCTGGCTTCCATTTCAGTTCCCATAGCTCAACCGGAAATCACACTTTCAACGATTTTAGACAAGATGGTGTCGATCACCCCTAGATACACCGCGATGATGAACACCACCACCAGGACCACCATGGTTCCGCCGATGGCTTCCTTACGCGAAGGCCAAGTCACTTTATTGACTTCCACCTTCACGTCCGTTAAAAATTCCTTGACTTTAACTAGCATAAGCAGGTCACCTAAAAAAAACGACAGGCCAGGAGGGAGTCGAACCCCCAACATCTAGATTTGGAGTCTAGCGCTCTAACCAATTAGAGCTACTGGCCTATTTAATCTCACTCCAGGCCATCGAAGGGGTTGGAACATCCTATCCGCACTCCACGGTAATAAGGAGCCCGGGCCGACCGGTATCAAGGTTGATGAAAATTACTTAGTTTCTTTGTGAGGAGTGTGCTTCCTGCAGAACCTACAATACTTCTTGAATTCAAGCCGTGCTGTGGTTAGTTTTTTATTTTTTGTAGTGGAGTAATTTCTCCGCTTGCACTCGCCGCATGCCAAAAGAACGATGTCTCTCATTGCCTTAATTTCAGTTTCAGTCAGTAAATAATAACGGTTCCAACACGCTTCAGCAGACACCCAATCCGCCGACTCCTCTTCACCCAATCCATACTGGAGCCCACGATCGGGATTGAACCGATGGCCTCTTCCTTACCAAGGAAGTGCTCCACCACTGAGCTACGTGGGCGTTAAATCATCCTCTATGCAGTGCCTCAGCTCCCGGCCACTCAACCCTGGAGCGGGAAACGGGACTCGAACCCGCGACCCTCAGCTTGGAAGGCTGACGCTCTAGCCAACTGAGCTATTCCCGCAAAAAAAATTTTATTAAAAAAGAAATGGTGGGGAGAGGAGGATTCGAACCTCCGAAGGCGGAGCCGACAGATTTACAGTCTGTTCCCTTTGGCCACTCGGGAATCTCCCCAGCTTCAGAGGCAATCACGCCCCCCTAATTAACTCACTTTAAACAGGAAATCCCCTTGAAAAATATACCTATCAGCCCGGCGCCCCGCACAATTAAATGGAGCTGGCAAAGGGAATTGAACCCCCGACCTGCTGATTACAAATCAGCTGCTCTACCAACTGAGCTACGCCAGCACGCAATCTCGAAAAAACGGCTATATTACTTTTTTATTTAGGATTATGTCAACAAAAAAGAAACCTGGCAACCTGTAAAAGGGCCGGAACAGCGTTCTCAGCCCCTAATGAATCTCGCACTTTACCACGGACGGCCCTCAAAAACCAAACTTTTTTGGTGAGATTATAAAAATTTCCGCTTTTTATAAAGATTTTAGATAAACCCTATAAAAATAAAAAATTGAACGGCTTACCGTGGGTTGAGGAACTCAGCCGGGTATTGCACAAATTTCCCCCTGAATCATCGAAAAATCGACCGCCTCGCGCTCGGGAGCAAAAGGGATATCCGCCCAGGAACCACCTGGTTTTGTCAGGCGGAACCCGATTAAATCGGCTGGACGCCCCGGTGCCAGCACGCCGCA
>SMVB01201868.1_pt1 | contig 13750 bp, 17 predicted proteins | sample 2456461 | NCBI WGS metagenome assembly SMVB01 (sample SAMN11095934, study PRJNA526329) | marine sediment metagenome | biome: Marine sediment; feature: Surficial sediment; material: Deep marine sediment; isolation source: Hadal surficial sediment | place: Pacific Ocean | collected 2014-05 | depth...
CGATTCGGGATCGCTGCAAACGTGAGCGTGAACGTCGCCCCGACACCCCCTCCACCCGAGACCGTATCAGGTGACGAGGCATCAACAGAATAGCCGCCGCCATCGGTCAGCGTAGAGGTCAGAATCTCACCGCTTCCACCCACGGTATCCACCCGGATCGTTGCAGCAGTGTTACCAGCAACAACCGTGCCTGTAGAGACGGTTAACACTTCCAGCGCGGCATACCCAGTCCCTGCCGCTGCGATAACTGCGGTCGCCACATCGCGCAGTGCGTCACCCAGCACCATCGAGAGACCCGCCGGGTCAGCCTCGACCGATGGAGCGCCCGACTTCTGCCAGCCGAACACCGTGCGGTCGGTGTAGTCCTCCGATGTGATCGTATGGAACACCTCGTAGCTTTCTTCCGAGGCCTGATCCTGCAACGCGATCCCACCTTCTCGGGCCGCAGCAGTCACCGTGTTCAAGCCGCCCATCGAAGAAGTCCAGCCCGTCGTTGCGTCACCCGCGTCGATCAGCACAAGGTTGGTGGCATCGATGGTGACGGTCACTGGAGCTTGGCCTCGCGGTCGGCCAGGACAATAGCGGCAGCGGTGACGCCGAACAGTGAAATGGGATGAGGGGTGTCAATGCAGACCGAGAAGTCGTGCGGAACCTCCTCCATCAGGTGGTTCATCCCAGTGCGGCCAAACACGTAGCAGCAAGCAGCTGGGTGTACGAAACCATTGAGTGGCCTGGTGCCCTCTTGATCGAGGAGAACAACAGGCAGACCCCCGGCTATAGAGTCGTCCCATTCGGTGATCATCTGCAGATCGGTATTTTCATGACCGAAGGCTCGAATCAGTTGCCTCCACTGGGCACGATCTGCCTTCGCGTCCAGCCACGTATGTTCACGATAGGCAACGAACCGACTCATGAGTAAGCCAGCCCGAGACGATCGTCCCAGATGTTGTCGAAGTTCGAGTCGCCGTCAGCCCACTGGATCTCGAGATCATCCTGACCAGGGGTGATGAAGGTGATGCGTTGAATCTGCCAGAACTCCGCAGCGTTCAACGTACCCACCTTAGCCAGACCTAAATAGAGGACAGTCCCCTGCACGGTCTCGTCGAGACGTGATGCCCCTGGGGTAGGACGAGTGTCAGTAACTCCGGTCGCAGTAAGCGCCATAAACGACCTACCCTAGAACTTCACCGATCTGCTCGCGAACTGTTGCGAGCGCAGACTTCTCCTTCAGAAGTTGGGTTGAAAGCGCCTCCAGCTCATCATTGCGCTCCGCAAGTCTGAGCCTTTCTCGTTCCTGATTAATCTCTCGTGCCGTGACAATTGCTGTAGCTGCCTGAGCTTCATTCATCTTCAGCTGCGCACTCTCTTCAATGCGCCGTGCTGATTCGAGCTTGCTCTCAGCGGCTAGAACCTTTTCATCGTGCTCTCGACAAGCCGCGACCAGCGTGTCCTTTGCTTTAAATTCCGCCGCTGCAAGTACCCGAACACTCTCCTCTCGAGCGACTGCACTAGCAGCATCCGCTGCGTCACGCTCGACCTTGGCCTGCTCAAGGAGATCTTGGATCTCATCCGCAGCGCCGATAAGTGCGATCGCCTCCTGCGCACGTACCTGAGCATCGTCGAACTCCTTCAACTTCCTTGCCAGGGCAGGAGACTCATCAAGAAGATACTTGGGCAGGGATACCATCTCTCCATCGGCTCGAGGTGCTGACAAGCTCATGCGACTGCCCCCGCTTGAACGACGGTCAAGGTTGCTATCCCAGTCCCTGAGTTCGTCAGAAGACGAATCATTCTGGGTGGGAAAGCAAAGTTGCCGTCTTGGTTGGCTGAGGCGTTCACCAGATCCGATGAGTCACTGTCGAACCAGGTAGGAATAGCGTCAGGGTCTGGATCGAAGGGATCATCGAACGAGTGCTGCACTGTGACATCCACTGTCCCAGAGACCACAACCCCCAATCCGATGTTGGTCGGCGCGAGATACTGATCAATGGGAATAGGGGCAGAAGCTCCGACACCACTTGTACCAGCAAGTCCCCCTTGCAACCCACCCAATAATGTAGCCGTGTCCCAGTCACCATCGCCCATAGCTTCGAGAGTGGCGGTGGCGTTTCCAGCAGTACCCCCAATGAGAGAAGTGACGTCCATGGTGTCACCACCACCCGCTACTGCCGAGACAAAGGTACTCTGCGCTGTGCCTGTTCCGTAGAGGGTTCCCTCTCCCGCAGCGTTATTGATCGCGGCGATCAGGTTGTCGATAGAAGCATCAGCATCCGCCCCAACCAATACTTCATCAGGCGCTCCGGGCGCAGCATCCCAAAGGTAGACCTGCGTCCCAATGGTCACTGTCTCCCCACCAACTGCATTGCCCAAGAGCGTGAGAGTATTGGTCGCGTTGACCCCCCACGTAGCGTCCACTGCAATCTGGGTGATCGTCAGGTAATCCCGTACGGTGCTCACGGTTCCTGCGTTTGGACCCGCCAAGCTCTCGCTGATGATCTGACCCTGATCGTTAGTCCCAGTGATCGTGATGGTCAACGTAGACAAGTTAATGCCCGACGTAAACAACACCTTCCGTTGAGAATCAAGCGTAGCCACACCACCCGAAGCAAGCACACCATCGATTGCAAGATCATCTGCTTCAGCAGTAGCTTGATCTACGCTAATCCCGTTCGGATCTGCTGTGGAAAGCTCATTCGTGATTGATATGGGTCTCATGGATTACCTCTCCTGTGAGGCAAACAGGTAATCAACGACGACTGTCTTGGCCGCAGTTGCCCCCGTTATCGCACCCACTGTCGGAGCGAGCAGTCCTGTAGGCACTGTTGGAACTGTCAGGAAACCCAAAGGAACCCCATCAATCCCGTAGTAGACCCGATCAATGCCATCCCAGTAGAACTCGAAGGTCATCTGAACATCGTCGACCATCGTGGTGATAGCGGCATGAGTGGCAATCTCTACAGCCCCTGAACGGACGATGATGTCTACCAGCCCTGCATCATCATCTGGCTTCAAGAAGAAGATCCCATCAGCGGGAGCAATGCTTCCAACAGCATCCATCAGACCGACAAGGATATCCGCTTCAACGACATCAGCCGTCTCCAGCTTACCTCGGAAGTAGAGGGGTCTGGATGCAACGCAGGAAAAGCCCAGCGACTCAGTTTGAATGACCCCAACATTGGTATCCGTTGCCCCGGTGGTAATCAGGATGCCACCACCCTCGAGATCCGCCGTTGCTACGGTCCCCGTAGTAATGTCGTTGAACCCGTCGAGTTCGTCCGACACGATGTTGGGCGCATGGAAGTCTTCCATGTACGTGCTGAACTTGGTCGGGTCAAGATGACCCATCGAGCCGAAGAGAGCGGCAGCATTCCTGTTGGTGATGCCGTTCTCAAAATTGGTGTTCTGAATGTTAACTAGACCCATTGCGGTCTCCTTAAATTATGGATTCTCCGTTTCACGTCCGGAGAAATTGGGGGGGTGTTTACGTCCACCCCCCACCATTCCTGCTAGGGCTCTCTAACTAGAGCCCTGGAGTGCCGTACAACGTGCGCGGATCGGTCCAGTTCGGAATATAGCGTTCCGTGGACTTGTAGCGCATGGAGTCGGTCTCGAAGTCACCTTCCATCGACTTCTCGAGGCCCCGGCGCATCATCATCTGCAGACCACGCGGAGCGTCAGTCTGAATCCACCAAGCCGTGGTGGAGGTGATACGCGACAGGTTGGCTTGCCCTTGGTTGAGCAGACCCATCGAGAGGATCGGGTTGATGTCGTTGTTCGCCGTGCCAGCGCGCAGCACTGACTTCAGCAAAACCTCAGCCTGGAAGACCTGGCTCGGACCCGTGACAACCTTGAGCGGAGACAGCCGGATGCGCTTGCCGTTGTTGTCGACAGCATTGCGGATCTGGATGAGCATCTGCTCAAGTGACGTTTGCGACAGAGCCGCAGCAGTCGTCAGGAGGTTCGAGAACACGCCCCCAGCTGCACTTCCCGGTGCAATCGGGTGGTTCGTCACGTTCAACGCAACACCGTCACCCCCGACAAACGCACCGTTGAAGGCACGGTTGAGGATGTTGGCGCAGAGCGTTTCCTTCGTCTCGATCATCGACTGAGCAAGGTGCTCAGAGTAGATCGTCCCGATACGGATGTGGTCCCCGTCCTCGACCAGTACCTTGGTCAGCGCGAACGCCAGGCCAAAGACACGGTAGACGTAGCGCTGAATGAACAGCACGCCGCCAGCGTCGAAGGTGACCGGGGTGCCATCCGGCATCTCGGGTGCAGCATTGAAACCGAACAGAACCGGTTCTTCATGGTACGAACGAGGGGTACCCGTGCGCTCCGTGAAGACACCTTTCCATTCGTCAGCACGCTGCGTATAGATCCCATCGAACGTCTCGTTGAGGATGGGCTCGACTATTGACCGAAAATCGGTCGATCGCATTGGAACAGCCATGATCTACCTCCTAGGTCAATGTGCCGACAGCTGACTGGAATACGTGCTCAGCTATCTGTACTTGGACGATGGTGAAGTCATCACCAATTATGTTATCGGGGCCAGGGTTGACTCCGGTAACGCGCAGTTGGGCAGCAGCGGCGCTCAGGTCAGCCGCTTCAAGCGCGACGGCTGAGAGTCCCGTTATCGTATTTCCGATGAGGGAAATGATGTCTGCCATATCACCGATGTTGGATTGCACCACAGACCCGTCTGCTTGGATCTCATAGGTGAGGTAGGGATCGGACGTGTAGTAGGCGACGATCTCTGTCCCTACCTCGTTAGCAATCCATCGATTACCAACGCGTCTCCGACCGTCAGTCGCGGTCCATTCGACCCCCATGAAAGCGCCCATGATGGGGCCTCCGATGATCGCCAGATCGATGACGCCGTCGTCATCAAGCCGGATCGGAGCATACTGAAAAATGTTCGAAGCAAAGCCAGACGCAATCGTCCCCACAGACTGGCGAATCGTGCCAGAAGGCGAAAAGGCGGGCTTCAATCCGAACGGAGATGCTGCTGAACTCATTAGAGTTCCTCCGAATCGAGTTAAAAGTTATCCGGTACTTTCCCCCGTCTGCTCAGCAAACGGTGGGGGTTCCGGTGCCACACCCAATGCAGCTGTGCCGTCCTCCAACTCCAGTTCCACTGCGCCCTTCGACGCTTGATTCATCTCAGCTTCCATCGCACGAATCGCTGCATTGAGTTTCTCTTCCTCAGACAGCGGGGCTTCATGGTGATTGAAGTGCATGTACTGTTCGTACAGCTCGAGAGGCAGCTTGAACGCTAGCATCTCATTCACACCAATGCAGCCCGCCCACTCGCCCGTCTTGATCGCAGAATGCTCCCAGCCGGGGATGTCCGAATCACGTATCGGTTCGTATCCCAGCCGAATCCGCGAATGGATCGGGTCGCGTGGGTTCTCCGTGGTCAGCCAGCAAACGTGGTAACCAGGAATGTGGGGTAAATCAGGCAATGCTGATTGGAAAAATTGTTGGCGAAACTCAGCCACCCGTTCATCGTCTGACAGTGCGCGGTCCTGCGTCACAGGTCGATCTTCCATGCGACGATCCGCACGCGCTCCAGAGTGATCGGAATTCAGTCTTGCGTCGGTCTTTCGCTTAGCGGGCATATCTATGCACTCCCCTGTTCTTGTGCGTCGTAAGTTGCGTACGCTTTCAAGTACTTATTTCGGAGCGCTGGATCTTCCCAAACACCTGCCTCGATCATCGCGTCCTTGCGTTCGGGGCTGATGTAAACCTCGTTCTTTCCAAGGGGACGTTCCCGCCCACCTGTTCTGAACTCTGGTCCACGGCTTCGACGTTTGGGGTCCTTACCGTTGCCGGTATCTTTCCCATCTCCTGCGTCGTCGTCGTCCGCATCACCCCCAGCGTCGGCGTGTTGCGGTAGATCTGCTTGGACGCGCTGTCTCAGCTCGTCCCAATATTCTTTGGTGACCGGGTTAAAGCCCTCTTTGGCGAGGTCCCGGTCAATCTGCAAAACGGATCGCGACTGAGCGTCCCCTCCTCGAGGGTCCCACCAGTCATGATCAACCATGAATGATTGCGCATGGGCAACATGGCGTGGGTCCAGCTGCATAGGAGGTTGCTGGCTTGGAACCTTTTCCTGACTGAGGTACTCCCGCGCCTGCTCAAGATCACGCAGGTTGTCGCGAATGGTATCCCTGTGATCCATAGCCTCAGCAAGGTTCTTACCGTCCTGCTGTTCGACGGATTGCTGAATGACTTGGTTGGCAAGCTGCATATCAGATCTTGCCTTGTTGATGCTTGTGTCGACCGTAGATATCTCACTACCGGTGACTCGAGCATCGACCTCGGTCTCGAGGCTGCTGAACCGCCGTTCTAACTGCTCATTGCGGTCCCGTAGAAATTTCAGTTCGCGGTCGGTCCTATCCCTGGCGACCTTCTGACGTTGGCGGCGAGTCTTGTTCTCCTCACGACGACGCGACTTTTTGTCGTCTTCACTATCTTCCTCACGACCCCCACCGAGGCGAGACTCTTCCTTGTTGCCCCTAGCATCACCTTCATCATCGACATCCTTGCCTGCCTGGTCATCGACAGCGTCACCTTCCGGCGCACCCTCGACGGCTACGTACTGCTCTTCCTTGTCTTCATCTGTTTTGTCCTTATTGTCGACGTCATATTCGACTTGGGACATGCGTGCTTACCTCCTACAGATATGCGACAACCTCAAGTGGATCACAGGTAATTTCACCCATGAGATCAAGATCGTTGAAGAGCATGAAGCAAGCTCTATCAATACCAACGCGTGCGGAACTAGCGCCAGGAAGGGCTACGAACCACTTATCGCCGCCATACTTCGGCACGCGTACAAACGCACCCTTCTGGCACCAATCCCCTTCAGGCCAACCATCCAGAGTTTCGCGGTTCTTAAAAGCGACGGGTCCAAGCTGAATGACTTTAGCTACTTGAGTGTTCCAGAACTCAGTCTCCTGGGTATCCTCTGGAACGAGAATCCCACCCGCAGTGACCGTCCGAGGAGCCCGAAGCTGACAAAGCACCCGCGAGCCGAATGGGATCAAACCCGGATCGACCGTCGGAAACGCATCATCGATATCCGCAAAAGCGAACCTCGGTCTACTCAGTGCTGCTTCAGCCACTAGGTCCTGTCCTCTGCTTCCCCGATCACTTCTTCGAACAGCTGCTCGGCGCGAACCAGCCCTGCATACAGGCCGCATACATGCCCAAACCCAAATTCGGATTTATCGGGCGGTCGTGTAAGCGCTGCCACTGCATGCTTTAGCTGTTCCTCCTTCAGTGCCCTCAGGAACTGTTGCAAAACCATATGTTCAACGGCGGGCATTCTAAGCCTATCCTTAGGCGGGTGTGAAGGTACTCTTTGGCACAGCCTTCCCACCACCCTTGCCCGTTGATCCGGACGAAATGTTCGTTCGGCCCGCTGCCGCGCCTTTACCGTCGCCCCATGGACTTGGCACCGTCTCCTTATTGGACGTGTTGGCCTTCGGCAGGCTAGCGCCTGTCGCCAGTGCCTTGTGCTGGTTGATCGGACCTTTCGGGTAGTTCTTCATATCTGTCTCCTAAAAGAATATGGAGTCCTTTCGGAACAGCCTCCGAGAAAACGTAGCGTCTGCTTCTCAGGGCCAATTTTCAATTCCCTGTGCGAGGCCGGGGGTTTGTTACACCCTCTCCGGTCGTGATACCCGTTTTCGTCTTCGCAGCTGCCTGGACCCCCGCAATCTCTAACGCCGTGGCATTATCGTCAGCGTTTATCAGCTCGCGGGATTCTGTCTCGATAACCGTCCGTTCATCCTCAGCACGCTCTTTCTCTATAAGCTCTTCGAGCCGAGCAGCATACTCCATGGCTTGGCGAGCATCTTCACGCGCTTCCTGGAGGAGGTTCTCCCGAGACTCTTGGTCCAACTCCATAAGCTTGATTTCTTTCGCATCCGCACGAGCTGACTGCTTGTCGACCAGCGTTAGCTCTGTCTTCTCACGCTCTCGAGCATCACGCATCTCATCCGACTGCTGTTCTTGCTCGATCGCGGCCATAGCGTTCGGATCTGCCGGGGGTTGCTCGGGTTCGGGCTGCATCGACTGCAGTACCTGCATGACCTGATCGATGATGGGTATCAAGCCACCGAAGACCTTATCTATCGCTGGGACGACCTGCTGTGACTGAACTGCAAGATTCCGGTCTAGCTCCTTACGAACATCCGGATCTCGTAGCTTCATCATCGACGCCAGCTCGTCATCTTCCATACCCGTAGAAGCCTGCAACAACTCGTAGTTGTACTGAACATAGTAGAGCGCAATGTGCTCTTTGATGTGATCGAGCACCATGGGCAGATACTGCTGTGCGATCAGGACGAACTGCCCCAACACAGGTGACTGCATATAGTCGAGGTGCACCTGAAGGTGAGCCAGGTGGTCCTGCTGGGGAAATGCTGCCACCGGTCTGCCCAGTGACATCGAGGCATTCTCATTAACCGCATTCTGCTCTTCCGGTGTGTCGTCAGGTAGCAACAGCTCGTCAGGGTTGGGGATCTTGGTACGCTCGAGAATCCTCCGCTCAACCTCCTTGACGTTGTAGACCTCGGGCATCGCAGCAGCCCGATCAGCAACCACCTGCAACTGAGCCATGCGCTGAATGTCAGAGAAGATCTCAGGATCAGCTACGGGCATGATGTCGAAAGGAGGATCGAAGTCTGACCGTTTGGCCAGGACCACTCCCGAATCATTCTTAGCATCCCCATCATCGAGATACATACGGTTGATCCGATGCAGGATCTTCAACGTCTGATTCATTGCCTGGAACAGGCGGAGGTGGATCGCACTGAAGACAGTCATGCCTTCTTCGATCAGTGCCAGAGTCGTACCTACCGGCATCTGCGAACTTTGATCGCCCATTTTATCGAACGTGGTCTGAACCATGCCGCGACCGGCTTCGGTCAAGAAGGCCAACAGTTCCATCAGCACCGTGGAGGGCTGGTTGAACGGGATCGGCATGATCAGCTTGCGGATGTCATCCCCAGCGATGCCGCCTTCGATCTCGGTCACCTGGGTAATGTTCAGCTCTTTCGACTGCCCGCTGAAGTTCGACCCCTTGAGCCTCAGCAAGGTAGGTAGGTTGTTCATGTGAGCTGAGTCGAGCAGTGCACGTAGCGCACCTGTTGCCGCTCCACTCAAGCTGCCGATCATTTGACCTAAGCCGATCGTGTAGGCACCCCGCCAGGGAACAAATGGGAACTCAACCGCCCAGTACAAGGGCTGCTTGGTCTCATCGTCTTCATCCCAGTTCCGGTTGACGGCAGCGATCTTCTTATGCGCGCCGTCGATGGTGACTCGATAAGGTGCGTACTTGTGATCGTCCTCGATCTCACACCAGCACATCACTTCGTAGACGTTGCGCAGTCCGTCCTCGTTGTAGGGCTGGACCGCTTCCTTGCCTTCAACTGCATCCGTGGCTTTTTCAGCGCTGGACTTATCCTCTGGCTGAGATGTGACTGCAGGACCAAGGTCCAGGTACATCTCGCTCTTCACGCGCATCTCGAACTCATGCTCCGTGATGTGCTCCACGAAGGTCACGCGCTCAGCGCTGTAGAAGTTGGATGCGGAGTAGGGGAGGTAGACGTCGTCACTCGGCCAATAGGTAGGAACCGGGCGTTTCTTCTGGGTGTCCTGTACGAGCTTGAGGTACTGCGAGCCGCCTAAGGGGAGCTGTGTCAGCAGCTGCTCCAGCTCGCTCCGGAAGTCAGGCATCTGTATCAGGAACTGCCAGTTCATGTACTCCTTGACGCGCTGCCCTTTGGCGAAGCGCTCGGGCTCAGGGTCGTCCCCAGGAACATAGACCTTCACAGGTCCATTGGGAGGCATCAGCTCCTTGATAGCCCTCGAAGCGAAATCGACCACGGCTTCTGTGAGCATCGGGTGGACTGCTTTTGAAGCCCCCTCAAAGTCGGCTCCTCCAGGAGTCTCCTTACCCAGCCCTGTTCGTTTGATCGCCTCTTCGTAGTCCTTGTCCCGTTTCTCTCGAGATTTCCGATCCCGTTCAATGTCTTGCAGCAGGCGGGTAGTGATCTTCGATAAGACCGCATTATCAATATCACCGGCAATGTTCTCGTAGAACTCACGGTTAGGCCGAGCAGGGACGTCAGGGCCTATCTTGACGATGGCTCCCCCATCATCGGTATCTACGACGTCTGTCGGTGTTTCTTCGACGTCGAGGATTTCGCCTTCAACTTCCGACATCTAGTGAGCCTCTCCGTGCTTCATGGCCATAAGATCAGCCATATGTTGAATAATATTGGCAAAGGTACACACAGGGCATCCTGCATTCTCCCCAACGATCTTGTCAGGACCAAACATGTTCAGTGCCGCGAAGTTAAGCATGTTGTGAGCCTCCCAGCAGGGGTCGACCTCACCCTTCATGAACTTCTCGTCCAGTGCATCCGAGTCCGGAGAAATCTTGTCCCCTAAACCTCGATCCCTCAGTGCGAACATCAGTTCAGCCCAATGTCCATCACACCACTTAATCAGACGACGATTTTGAGGGATCTCCTGGGTGTTTATTCCCAGTGTGGCGGCAAGATCATCATCCATAGGGACCACCATCTTTCTTCTTCACCCGCCGTTCCGCAATTTCTCGAGCACGAGCCTGTTCCCGCGCTTCAATGTTGTCTACGATGGTGAATGGACCGAAGAATTTGTCCATCAAAAGGCGGAGAGCTTGAGTCGCAGTATCGAGGAGATCGTCCCGCTCGACAGAGCCAGGACCCACGTAGGAACAGACTTGAGCAATGAGAGGATCGGCCCAAGTTTTAAATTCTCCAGGGTTGATATCCGATTCAACAGCCCAGACTCGACTCGCTGCAAACATAGGCGACACGTAATGTAGTCGCGTTAGCTTGTCTTCATTACCCGGATTGTAGCCATGCGTCAAGACGTTCTCTTCCGCCAGCTGCTGTCTAAGGCTGATTCCAGAGGCCTTCTCCTCGATCAAAATGATGTCAGGTTTGCGTCCCTGATGCCGTGCCCGCTGCATCTTCGAGACGATCTGAGGCCTGAGCAGAGGCTCATCTGTATCGCCATAGGTGTAGGTCTGCTCTTTCTTGATCCGTCGAACCAGGTTGGGAAATCCAAGCCAATCCTCCCAAGCATCAAGCAGCATGACATGGGGCAGCGGGGGTTTGCCTTGCCGAGGAATCATGAATACACCCCAAGCGCTGCACGCAGTTGGGTCATTCTCCTGCCGACGTTTGTCGTAGTTCTTTTCCGTGAATGCGGGGTCGATGGAGAGCACAACGTAGCTGAACCGGGGTAGTGCCTTTTTATGTGGCCAGACCCTCCATTGGCTCCGCTTGACGAACCCCTCTTCCTCGGGGTCCAGCACCTCACCCCAGATCTCTTGCCGACCAACTCGAGTACCTTCGTATTTGGCGATCGACTCGAAGAAGTAATCGGTCAGGTTTGCCCTGTTCTCATAGGTCGCCCCAACGACGTCAATCGTGCGTTTGTCCTTCTGGAGCCTGCGAATGAAGGGGGTCGGCTTCGGTGTACCTGTCACACAGATCTGGGGCTCATTCCCCAGCCGTAGACCGAAACTCAGGTTGTCCCAGGCCTCCTGAGGGTACTTCCACGAAGCAATCTCATCGCACCAGATCTTGGCATGCTGTGGACCCCGAAGACGTTCGGGTGTGTCCCCGGCGAAGCCCCGGATGATCGAGCCATTCTTCAGAGTGATCGAAGGAAGCGCTAAGTTGCGATCGGCAACGAGAGGTGGAGGGATACACGCCAGCAGGCCCGTGGGGCCTTCAAAGCAGGTGTACCGAACATCGTCGTGCGTCGGGGAGACTACCGCATAGAATGAGGGGTAAACCGCCGCCTCAATGCCGATCCAGTTAGCTCCCGTGAGAGTCTTTCCAAACCCCCGACCGGAACGAATCAGCCAGATCGACTTCTCCATCGATGTGAATTCATAGGGGGGAATCTGCTTCTTGCGTGCCATCTGCTTCCAACAGATCTGCCAGCGCAGAAGGTGCAGGTCCTCCTCAGAGAACAGCTGAATAACATCTGCTGTGTCCGCAGGAAGCTCGGCCTTGATCTCATCAGCAAGGTCGTCAAAGGAGAAGTCGTAGTTGAACTCAGGGGGGTGGTGGACCAGTCCAAAATTGAGGCTGACTACCTGGACCATTTAAAGGAGCACCAAACAGGCGATTGCGAAACCAACGGTGAACCAAAACTCAGCACGAATCAGCCTTCTTACCACCAAGCCCACCAGTCACTCAGCGCAAGGAGGATGAGGATAGCGATGAAGATTGAGTCGTACCACCGCCACCGCAGTCCGTTGTGTGCCATCGGCGCGGAGCTTAGCTCAAAAAAAAGGGACTCGCTAGGAGTCCCCAATTCTTGGGAGGAAGAAGCCCTCGTGGGCCAAGGGCGCAGTTATCTTACACCTTGGTGCGCATGAAATGCTGGAATTCCATCTCAGCTGTGAGTAGGAAGAGTACTGCGGTCGTCCAACCGCCGGTCTCGGGGTAGACCAAGAAAATGAGGATCAGTGCCTCGAAGAGACCTCTCCCAAGCGTCTGGAATAGCAACAGTCGGTTCAACCAGCTCCCCCCGCCAAGATGACCATCGACCGACGGATGCTGTTGAGGTCACCGCGTATCTCCGTGCGGAACAGCTCATGGCCCTCGAGCTTCGTGTTGATCGTCCCCAGACCGAGGTTGATGTCCTGCAATGCCTTGCCATACGACGTGCCATCAGGGGTGACGAGCATCGTTGCAACTACGGTTCGTATCTGCTGCTCCGTCAATGCATCTGCACCCTCGTCGATGGCCGTCAGCTGCGAAGTTATGAACCACGTCACAATGGCAGTGACCGCAGCAGCTATCACAAGCCCGATGATCGTTTTCTTATCCATCAGCTTTCTCCGTCCCCTTTAATATTTCAAGTGCTCGAGAACGTCGGTACGCCCCTTCATCATATTGTTGTTGTTGGGCTTGTTGTATCTGCTGGCTGGATGAGCGTTCCAGCTGGAGGTTATCCTCCACCTGTTGAACACGTTCCTCAAGGACCTCATAGTCCTCCTTCTGCGACTCGATAACCGCATTGGCATCAGCCAACAAAATGAGAGTCTGGGTTAGTTCTTTCCCGTATCAGAGCCACCCCCAAGACTCGTTTCACAGTCACCTTCTGTGTAGAGATCCTTCATGATGGACGTAGTGCAGAGTACTTTGGTGGCCGCGACCCCATTGCCTCGAAGAATCAGCCGGTCGTAGATCGCAAGCTTCTTCTTGTCCTTAGGTGACCACGGAAGGTCCATACCGAACCCGAAGCCAGGGAAAGCTATTCGGAATCCCGCGTTGCCAGGAGCTGCCCCGCCGCCGAGACCCGGAGTGTTCCTGAAGGTGATGTCGTCGGGATTGTCTTCTGTAATGGTAATATCCCCAACGCTACCGCCCGAACCACCACCTCCACCGACACCGCCCGATCCTCCCTCAGCAGTAGCCAGAGCACTAGATTCGCTATGAGACTCACTAACAGAGCCAACGTCAACGATAGTATCACCGTGATCATGTCCCCCGTTACAGTGATGTGGGTCCCCCCTGCAATCATCATCGCGGTCAGCCCAGGCAGGCAGAATCATCAGGGACAGGGCGAGCAGAATTAGACGTGTCATAGCAACCCTCCTCGGAGCTATCCAAACATCATACCTACCCTGTCCGGTGTTCTACGAGAAGAATTCGCGCTGGAGGAA
>SMVB01120539.1_pt1 | contig 13743 bp, 8 predicted proteins | sample 2456461 | NCBI WGS metagenome assembly SMVB01 (sample SAMN11095934, study PRJNA526329) | marine sediment metagenome | biome: Marine sediment; feature: Surficial sediment; material: Deep marine sediment; isolation source: Hadal surficial sediment | place: Pacific Ocean | collected 2014-05 | depth 0-1...
AGATCCTGGAGAGCGAGGTCCGAGGGTTCGAGGATGTCGTACATCGCGAACGCCCGGGCCTGAGTATCTGTGTAGATGAGCGTCGCTCGCACGTCTCCCATGCGGTTGGCGACCGCGGACTTGTCGCTTCCATACCTGGTGCCCGGAGCATCCGTAAGGTGGTAGCGGAGGATCTCCCGGGCGCGCGCCATCTGTAGATCGCTCACCCGCGACTGGCCGAAGATATGAATCGGCTTGCCGTTGGGGGCGACGTGCTTCGTGTACTTGGTAAACAGACCCGTCAGCGTCCTGCCGACGTTGTCTGGCAACGGCACCACGCCAAACTCGGAAGACGAAGTGTCGATGTTGTCCAGCACCTCATAGTCGATGTCGACCTGGTCCGGAACGTCGTACTCGATCACCTCCCTCGCCCCCGGGCGATTCGGATCGGGCCTTTGCTGAGCGAAGGCGACCGCGGCGACGAGCACTATGGGAACCAGCAGCATCTGCTTTCGCTTCAATTCGAACTCTCTTCCCGGCGCCCTCGCGCCTTGTTACCTGCCGGCCCTGGCGGACGAAAGATTAGTATCCTTCGGCGCATCCCAGTCTCCTGGGGTCGGAGGCCCGCGCACTAATCGCGGGACCAGGCGGGGTTTCGGTTGAACACTCGGCGTTGGCTACCCGGAGCTCCGCTCCCCGTGGTCGTCAACCGGACCTGGTTCGTCCCATCGATGTTCATCACGTAGATCTCCGTAGCGCCGTCGCGGGATGAGTCGAAGACGATCCGCGTACCGTCCCCGGAAACGGAAGGATTCGAATCGGCCCCCGGGACGTTCGTCAAGCGGCGCTTGTCGGACCCGTCCGCGTTCATGATGTAGATCTCGTAGTTACCGTTTTGCGGCTCGCCGTCGCGGTCCGTCGAATACACGATCTGCTTGCTGTCGGGCGTCCACTCGGGAACCTCATCCAGTGCTCGGGTGAATGTCAGGCGTTGCTGGTTGGTGCCATCGACCGCATTGGCCAGGTAGATTTCCGGGTCGTCGCGGTCCCGATCTGCTTCGAAGGCGATCCACAGGCCGTTGGGCGACCAGGCAAGGAAATTGTTCACTCGTCCCAGAGGATGGTCGTTCGTCAGCTGGGTCAGATTGGAGCCCCAGTTGCCTGCGTCGACGTTCGCGCGCCAGACTTGCGAGCTGCCGCTGCGGTTTGATTCGAAGGCGATCATCGACCCGTCCGGCGACCAAGAGGGTTGGCCGTCATTCGCTTCATGGGTCGTCAAACGGACCTGGCGGGAGCCATCGGCGTTCATGATGTAGATGTCCCGGTTGCCGTCACGCGACGAAGCGAACGCAATCTGCGTGCCGTCGGGAGACCACGTCGGGGCGCCGTCAGAGGCCCGGTTGTTCGTCAATCGCGTCACGTTGGCCCCGTCGGCATCCATGACATAGATCTCAGGGTTGCCGTCTCGGCTCGACACGAACGCGATCTTGGAGCCCAGGCCCTGCGCCGGCGGCGGGCTCAGGGCATTGCCCGGACCCAGCGCCAGGTAGGTCACGAGGACGGCGAGAGTCAGTGACGCTCGGGGCATGCGCTTCTCCGTTCTCTATGCGGTGGGGAAAGCATACGCATCTCCTCAGGATGTTCCGGCGACGATGTAGATCCCGTAATTCGGGACCTGAATCCACTCGACGCCGTTGGGCCCGACGACTTGAGGATTCACGGGGACGCGCCCTGCCGACGGCTCACGTCGAGATCCTTGCATCACGCGCAGGAATGTATACAAAAAACAGTAAGCGCGCCAGGGTTGTCTACACAACCGCAACCATGGTACCCGTCTATCAGGATTGGTAGCGTGTTCCCCAGAGATTGCATGCAAAAAACAGGGCACCTACCGCGTCGGAGTCAGAGCCGACGGGAGGCGGAACGATGCGCGTGATACCCGCAATGACCGCGATGGTTCTACTGCTCCCCGCCGGATCACCCCAGCGCGCCAACCGACCGACGCTGCCCGATATCGACATCTTGTTGAATCTCGAGTTGCTGCGCTTCGCCGATCGGACGATCGAGCTGCGATGGAGGTTTCGAGGGGCACCGCAGGCGGAGTGCCTCGTTCGACAACAGAGGAGATTCACATGACGACTCGACGCGCGTGCCTGCTGACTCTGTCAGCGATCCTGCTGACGAGTGGGGCAGGAGCGGCACCTTCCGATTCCATACCGACGGCGGTTGCCGCCTCGGAGGCGAGGGAGTTAGTCCGTGGCGCGACGCAGAGGAGCGGTGACTACGACGATCTCGTCGCGCTGTTCTTCGAGTTCCGCGCCGCCCAGGATTCGACCAACGATGCCGGCGTGCCCGACTACTCCGCCGCCGCGATCGCCGGACGCTATCAGGAGTTACAGACCTTCCACGAGCGGCTGGCCGCATACGAGATCGATGCCTGGCCGCTGTGGCAACAGGTCGATTACCATCTGGTGCGCGCCGAGATGAACGCCGTGGAATTCCACCACCGGGTGCACAAGCCGTGGGCCCGCGACCCAGGGTTCTATTCAATCCGTGGCGGCGACGCCGGAGCGTCGATCGAAGCCGAGTCGTTCACGCGTCCGCTCTTCGAGCTGGAGCCGCCCTTTTCGGCAGAAGAAAAGGCGCGCTACCAGGCCACCCTCAGAGCGATCCCGGGGATCTACGAGCAGGCGCGCAACAACCTCACCGAAGCGGCGGGCGACCTTGCCGATCTGGCGATTCGCAATCTCGCGGGCGAAGCGAGGATCTACGAACGGATCGAGCAACGGCTGCAGGAGGATCACCCGGACCTCGTGGCCGATGCTCAGGCCGCCGCGCAAGCGGTGCGCGACTATGCCGACTGGCTGGTAGCAAACCGCGATCAGATGACCGCCCCGGCCGGCATCGGCAAGGACAACTACAGCTGGTGGATGCGCAATGTCCAGCTCTCGCCCTGGGGCTGGGAAGAAAGCAACGCCATCATCGAGCGCGAATACGACCGCATCATCACGTTCCTGAAGCTCGAGGAGCAGCGCAATCGCGACCTGGAGCCGCTCGAGGTCGACATGACCATGCGCGACTACCAGGCCAGCGTGTTCCAAGCGCTCCACGCCGTCGTGGAGTTTCTCCGCGACGAGGAGATCATGACGATCGACGACTGGGTAAACCCGGCCGACTACACGGGCTTCGCGAGCCTGGCGGAGCTCGACGAGCAGATTGCCCGCGAGGGGAGCCGCGGCGACGAACGTCTCCTGCCCGAGAACTCCAGCGTCGACACGAAGTACCGCCAGCGCGAGATGCTGCCCGGCGAGACGCACGAGTTCATCGGCCACATGCTCGACTTTCAGCGCCAGGAACGGCAGACGTTCAGCCCGATCCGCAGCGCCGGGCGACGCTACAACATGGACTCGATGCGCACCGAAGGTTGGGCGGTGGCGCTCGAAGAGCTGCTCATGCAGGCGGGCGTACTCGATGACCGGCCCCGCAAAGGCCGCGAGATGGAGTACCTGATGAACGCCTCGCACATCAGCCTGTCGATACCCGACATGAAGATGCACGCCAACGAGATCAACCTCGAAGAGGCGCGCCATCTCTTGGCCGAGATCATGCCGCGCGGTTGGTCGAGCCCCGACGAAAACATGGTCTGGTTCGAGATGCAGTCCAACATCCGCAACCCGGGCGGCTTTCACAGCAACGTCGTTACCGGCAAGGCCTACTTCATGAAGCTGTTTCGGGAGCGGGCCCAGGAGCTCGGCGACGCTTTCGTGCTGCGCGATTTCATCGACGAGTTTCTCGCCTCGGGCATCATCCCGATACCGCTCATTCGCTGGGAGATGACCGGCAATAGCGACGACATCGCCCTGGTGACGGAGCCGATCCCGACCAGCGGCGCCGGCGCCGTAGGACAACGAGGCTTGTCGGGATCAACAGCTCCCGCCGGAATGGTGTCGATCCCCGCGGGCGCTTTCATGATGGGCGACGCCGACGGTCAGGACATGGAAAAGCCTGTACACCGGGTGGAGCTCGATGCGTTTTACATGGACGCTCACGAAGTCACGTTGCAGGAGTTCGGCGCCTTCGTGGGGGCAACGGACTACGTTACCGATGCCGAGAAGAATGACGGCTCGATCATCTTCAACGGTGAAGACTACGAGAAAACCGAAGGTATCAATTGGCGGTTCGACGCGGCCGGCACCCGGCACCCCGCGGAGCACCAGAGCCAACCGGTGACCCACACGAGCTGGAACGACGCCAACGCGTTCTGCGAGTGGGCCGGCAAGCGTCTACCCACCGAGGCCGAGTGGGAATATGCGGCTCGGGGCGGCGGCACGGGCTACAAGTTCGCGTGGGGCGGCGAGCCCTTGGGAAGCGAAGTTGTGGCCAACGTCTCGGACGAGAACTTCGTGAAGGTCGTCACCACGTGGCCTTACACCGAGGGCTACGACGACGGCTATACGTTCGCGGCGCCGGTAGGCTCGTTTCCACCCAACTCGCTCGGTCTCTACGACATGTCCGGCAATGCATGGGAGTGGTGTGCCGACTATTTCGATCCCGAGTTTTACAGCCGTAGCCCGGGGAAAAACCCACGCAACGATGTTCCGAACGAACGCCGCTCGATGCGCGGTAACTCATGGGACGGCAGGCCGGGCTTGATGCGCGCCTCGCGACGCACCAGCGACCTGCAGTCCAACAGCTACGCCGACACCGGTTTCCGCTGCGCCAAGGACCACCAGTAGGGCGGAGTCGACGGTTTCCGCAGCGCCAGCCGGCCCGGTTCAACGAGGGGGCCGTTGTCTGGCCTTCGATCCATTACCACGGCCGCGGCAGGGCGCGCGGCAGCATCTCGTCGCGCATGGCGGCGTGGTACACGAACGTCGCCAGGATCACCGAGTTGGCCATCAAGTCCTCGGGGATCAGCCGGTCATAGACATCCATGTTGGAGTGGTAACGGCGATCGTCGCGCCGATCCTGGCGAAAATAGAAACCGTTCAGGCCGACCTCCTCGTAGGCTTCGTGCGCCATGCCGGTGCTGAACAGGTGGCGCATCCCCAGGCCGTGCAGCGGCTTGATCCACTCCGCGAATATGCCGCGGATCTCCTCGCTTCCCAGCACCGAGAGTCCGACGATGCGGGCCGCGCCGTTGTCGACGTTGAAGTAGGCCGACAGCTTGTCGTAGTCGGGTAGGTAGCGGCGGTTCTCGAGGTCGGCGTAGTTGTTCGCCACATGCGACCGGTTACCGAACAGCCCCATCTCGTGACCGCCGAACAGGCCGATGCGCACGGTGCGGCGCGGTCGGATGCCGAGCGCTTGGAAGATGCGCACCACCTCCATCGAGATCACCACGCCGGCGGCGTCATCGGTGGCGCCGGTGCCGATCGGCTCCGACTGCAGATGGCCGCCCAGCAGCACGATCTCGTCGGCGAGGTCGGTGCCGGGGATCTCGGCGATGACGTTGAAGTCGATGGTGTCGTCGGCCGGGAAATCGACGCGCACCTCGGCCTCCATCTCGACCGGGACGTCGTGTTGGAGGAGGCGCAGCATCCGGTTGTAGTGCTCGGCCGCCAGGATCCACTCGGTGATCGGCGGCTTGTTCCCTTCCCACATGCGGCGGCGTAGACCGTAACCGTTTACCGCGCCGTCGACGGTGCCGTAGGCGTGTGTGCCGTCGGTGCGGGCGATGGCGGCGGCGCCCGCCTCGAACAACAGATCGACCCGCTCATCGTCGGTCAGTCCCGGTTGCGAAGGTCGGCGCCGGCGGGGCTCGGTCGGGCCGATCGGGATCCGCGCCATCGCCTCGAGCTCCTCTTCGGTATAGGGGGCCGTCGATGGCCAGTACTGTTCGCTCAGATCGCGCAGCGGCTCGATGAGAACCACCTTGCCGGGAATGTCGTTGCGGTAGGCATCGAGGTCGGCCGCGGTTTCGATCTCGTCGAGATTCACGTACACGGCCTGCAGCCGGATCTTGCCGTCGGTGCCCGCCGACCACGCCGCCGGGTAACCGATGATCGGCATGTAGGCCGGCTCCATCATGTGGAACGACGTGTATGTGTTCTCCCAACCTCGGCCGAACTCGAACGGCTCCAGCCGGGCGTTGGAGAGCCCGTACTCCTCGAGCCGTTGCCGGGCCCACTCGGCCGATGCGACATAGCCGCTCGACTTGGAGTTGCGCGGCCCGAACACGTCGGTGAGCCAGAAGGCGTTCTCCATGACCGCGGAGTTGTCGAACGCTTCGTCGATTATCCGGTCGACGACGTCCCAGTGAACCGGTTCTTGGGCCGGCACCAAGGCCGCGATGAGGAAGGGAACCAAACCACCGATCGTCACGATTCTTGCTGCGCTCATGTCGAGCCTCCGATCCGTCATATTCACCGATGCTCGTACGGTTCGATACTCAGCTGGGTCCCCTCGTAGTTGCCGTCGGGAGCCACGCTCGGGAATCGGTACTCGGGGTTGCTCAAGAGCGCGTAGACGGCCGGATCGCCACTGCGGAGTAGCTCCGGCGTTGTCAGCTTCCACTCGTGGCCGACCTGCTCGAAGCGTCCCGGCATGTCCTGGGCGCCGAGGAGTGAGGTGAAAGCCCAGTAGATGTACTCCGACGTCATGCAATCGTAGTCGCACGTTTCGTCGTCGTAGGAATACCAGGCGCCGGCAGGATACTCGTCGGGAATCTCCATGAATTGCCCGCCCCTGGCCAAATCCATGGCGTTGGCGATCTCCGTTCCGGGCACGCGGCCGAACACCTCGGGATAGGCGCCGCCCCAGCCGACGTCGGAAACCATATGGAGGATCTCTTCCAGGGCGCCGTCGAAAACACCCTGCTCCCGGGCATTGGGGTGCGTTTCTTCGCCATAGAGGCCCTGGCCGCGCGGCCTTGATTCGCGCGGCACCTGGCGGCTCTCGCCCTGCGCTCCGGTCATGGCGATCGCTCCCCGGCCCTCGAGGAGCGCCGCGATGATCAACGGATTGTCGGGCTCGCCGTCCTCGTCGTTGTCGATGTACTGAGCCAAGACGCCGGCGGCGTGCAACAGCTTGTCGTCGCCGGTGGTGTTGGTGGCGTAGATGGGCACCCCGAACACACGAACGACCTTGGTGAACGCCACTGTCGCCTCTGCCTCCTGCTCGGGCACCTCAGACGAATCGGCGGCGGTGCATCCAGCCGTCGCAAGAACCGCCACCGCCAACATGTGCATCGACTTTCGAGCTGTTGCTCTCATCGCGCCTCCCAGCCGCCAAGAATACCGGCCCGTTGTTCGTTGATCCGGTCGCGCATAGAGTTGCGAGGCGTCGCACATTTATCAAGGAGGCGTGTTGATGAAAACGTTGAGGCGGTCGGCCCTGAGCGTGGGGTTGCTGGCGGTTTTGGTTGTCGCTGATGTGTCCGGGCAATCGGTTTCCAGCGACGTTCTCGACTGGGTGCATTACCGGGAGATCGGTCCGACGCGGCCGGGGGGCAGGGTGGTTGCGTTTGCCGTGTCGCAACAGAATCCGTATGTGTTCTACGTCGGCGCCGGCCCCGGAGGACTGTGGAAGACAGTCAACAACGGGACGACATTCGAATCGATCTTCGACAACGAGCAGACATCGTCGATCGGCGACGTCGTTGTCGCCCCGTCCGACGACGACATCGTCTACGTCGGTACCGGCGAGGGAAACCTCAGAAACAGCGCGTATTACGGCGACGGCGTCTATCGATCGAACGACGGCGGTGCGACCTGGTCGAATATCGGCCTGAGGGAATCGGGACAGATCGGCAGACTGGTCGTTGATCCGACCAACCCCGAAGTCGTCTACGTCGCTGCGCAGGGCTACTACTACGCCGATAACCCCGAGCGCGGTGTGTACAAGACCACCAACGGGGGCCGGACGTGGACGAAGTCGCTCGGCGTCGTCGTCGACGGTGTGGCGGTTGGTGCCACCGACATCGTCATGGACCCGCGCGACCCCGACGTTCTCTATGCGGCGACCTACCAGCGGATTCGCAGACCGTGGGGCTTTTCCGGCTCCGGCCCCGGCAGCGGCATCCACAAGACCACCGACGGCGGCGCAACATGGACGAGGCTATCGAACGGTCTGCCCGACGGATTGATCGGCAGGATCGGCCTGGCGATCTATCCGCGGGACCCGGACATTCTCTATGCGGTCATCGGCAACGACAATTCTCCCGGTGTTGCCTACGAAGACAGGTGGCGCGAGGTCCAAGCGGGTCAGCCGGGGGCCGTGGACCCGGTTGGAAATCTGGTCTACCGGACCGACGACGGGGGGGATTCGTGGCGCCGGACCACCGAGAATACGGTCGGCGAGCGCGACAACTATTACGGTCGGATCGTCGTCGATCCCGGCGACGAGAACACCGTCTACGTGATGGCGTCGATGGTCCACAAGTCGACCGACGGCGGACGAAGCTGGTCGCGCGCTTTCGAGTATGGCGGCGACAATCACGCTCTCTGGATCGACCCGGACAACCGCGACCACATGTTGTTGGGATACGACTATGGCTTTGCGATGAGCTTCGATTCGGGGGCGAACTGGCAACATCTCGACAACCTGTCGATGGCGCAGATCTACGCCATTGGCGTCGACATGGAGTATCCGTACAACGTCTACGGAGGTCTACAGGATTTCGGCTCTTGGAAGGGCCCGAGCACCAAGAAGGGCAGGTTCCCGATCAGGTTCGAGGATTGGGAACACGTCCAGGGCGGCGACGGTTTCTACAACCAGGTCGATCCGACCAACGGTCGCTGGCTCTATACCGAATCGCAATTCGGTGGTCTGTCGCGCAACGACCAGAAGACGGGCGTGCGGAGAAGGATCCGGTACCGTGGCAATCGGGGTCTTCGCTTCAATTGGAACGCCCCGCTGCTGATATCGCCACACAATCCGGATGTGATCTACCACGGGGCGAACATCCTCCTGAAGTCTCCGTTCCGCGGCGAGCGCTGGGAAGAGGTCAGCCCCGACCTCACCAAGAATGACGCGTCGAAGTTCGGCGGCCGCGAGGTCAGTCAATACGGCACGCTGACAGCGATCGACGAATCACCGGTCGAGCAGGGCGTGCTGTGGGTCGGAACCGACGACGGCAACGTGCAGGTAAGCCGTGACGGCGGCGACACCTGGACGCTCCTCAACGCCAATATTCCCTCCAACCCCGAGTACTGGGTGTCGAGGATCATCGCCTCGCACCACGCCGCGGGCACCGCCTATGTGACGTTTACCGGCCGCCACATGACGGATTACCGGCCGTTCGTCTACAAGACGACGGACTACGGCGAAACCTGGACATCCATCGCCGCCAACTTGCCTGACGAGAGCATCAACGTGATCCGGGAAGATCACCGAAACCCGAATCTGCTCTTCGTGGGAACCGACCGAACCGTGCACGTATCGCTCGATGGCGGGCGCTCTTGGAACGAGCTGAAGAACAACCTGCCGACGATTCCGGTCCACGATCTCGTGATCCATCCGCGCGAAAACGATCTCGTGGTCGGCACCTTCGGCCGCGGCTTCTATATCGCCGACATCTCGCCGCTCCAGGAGCTGACCCGGGAGGTCATGGACAGCGATGTCCACTTCTTCGACATCGAGACCAAGGTCCAGTGGGTCATGCCGCGGCAGACCGCGGTCGCCGATCAGAACTTCGAAGGGGAGAACGAACCGCACGGCGCCATGCTCAACTACTACTTGAAGAGCGGTATTCCCGCAGGCGTGACGCTGTCGGTCTATGACGGGGCGATTCTTATCAACGAGTTCGAGGGCCCGGGAGACGCCGGCCTCAACAGCGTCATGTGGGGGATGACGCGGCGCGGCAGGAAGAGGACTCCCGAAGAGGTCGCCCGCTGGGATGAAGAGATGAGAACCGGCGAGCCGGAACCGTTCTACGACTACTACGACACCAACGAGTTCTTCGGGGCCCCCGACCAAGAAGTCGGCAGGACCGGTCTCTCACTGCGAACCAGGGTGCAGGGGAGGCCCGGGATGGAGGGGAGAGAGTACGAGCTACACCGCGTCCAGCCCGGCGAATACCGAGTGGAGCTGAGGGCGGGCGGAACGCTCCTCACCCGGACAGCGCTCATCCTTCAGGACTTCTGGTACGACAAGACGTTCCAATAGGATCGTGAGGTCACGCGTGCAGGAAAATGAACACCGTCATCTCATCTGGTCACTGCGAGGAGGATCCCCGTGAATAGCAGACGAAAGCTCGCCGTATGCGGCGCCCTCCTTGTTGTTGCGACCGGGATGGGCGCCGCCGCGCAACAATCGAAACAAGCCTACGAGATCATGCGGCTTATCCGTCACGAAAAAATGGATCTCATCCTCCCGGGCGCCCTGCGCGACAACGATGTCGACATGTGGATCCACGTGGTGCAGAGCGGGAACATGGATCCTCTCGCCCTGGACCTCGGGGGCTGGTTCGAATACCGCGCCTGGGATCCCATCGGCTACCACATCTTCACCGATCGGGGCGGCGACAGGATCGAGCGCATACTCCTGGGCGGCGAGGATCAAGAAGGCTTGTATGACATCGTCGGCTCGGGAGCGGACCTGCCGAGATTGGTCGAGGAGCGCGATCCGGAGGTGATCGCGGTCAACATGTCGACGCTGCTTCCCATCGCCAACGGTCTTTCGCACACGGCATATTTGAGTCTGACCGACGCTTTGGGGGAGAAATACTCCGAGAGGATTGTCTCCGCGGAAGGGGTAATCACCGATTTCCGCGTGCGCCGGGTTCAACGCGAGATCGTCGCCTTCGCCAACGCGCTCGAGATCCAACGGCAGATCATGGAAGCGGGTCTGCGGCGGATCGAGCCTGGCGTCACCACCCCCGAAGACATCGGCTGGTGGGCCGCCGACCGGCTGTTGGAGCGGGGGATCGGCCCGTCCTACCAGGCGGCGACGCTGTTTCTTCCGTACATGCCGTCGGGAGCGACAGACGGTGTCTATCGGCGGGGCGCGTTCCTGTCGTGGGACATGGGCATCGGCTACTTGAACTTCGGTACCGACATCAAGCGGCATGCCTACATCCTGGGTGAAGGTGAAACCGATATTCCTGAAGGGCTGAAGCTCGCCTGGGAGCGGGGCCAGATAGCCCGCGAGATTCTTCGCAAGACGTTCAAGGTGGGCAGAAGCGCCGGAGAGTCTCTCGAGGCGATTGTCGACGCCCTCGAAGCGGCGGACTACGTCTACACCCCTTCCGACGATCGAACCTCCCAATACCGAGACCTGGTGCGAGCGCTCGGTGACGACGAGCGGTCGGGCTTCTCGATCGATTTCCACGCCACCGGCAACACCAGCGTCGGCGACGCAACCGCGGGGCCGTCGATGGCACCGTGGCGCTCGACGACGGCCCATATCATCGTGCAGCCGAACTACATCTTTGCGCTGGAGTTCGAGCTCAATACGTGGATTCCGGAGTGGAACCGGCGGATCGGCATCAACTTCGAGGACAACGCGATCGTCACGAACCTCGGCGTCGAGTACCTGAGTCCCATCGACGAAGAGATCATCATCATCCGATAGCCCTTTGCAGTCGCCGGCTGATCAGCGGATGAGCCGTATTCCCGGGTCCGGCGGATAAGGAAACTCGACGCCGTCTTCCGTCACTACTGCACCGTCATGGAAGGCGATGTAGATGTGCTTGCCTGTTCCCCACGCCGGAACGGGCATGTGAATCATGTACTCGAAGGTGAAGGTGTGCAGCACCGGGATCGTCATCTCGCGCTCCCAGTCGGCGCCGAGCGGAGAAATCCTGGGAGCGACCAGGCCGCTTCTTCCCACGGCGTGCAGATCGAGATGGACCTGGGTCTTGCTCGGGTCGGCACTCGTGTCGTATTGGTCGACGGGGTTGTAGTAGTAGCCGGCCGCTTCGATCTTCCGGATCAGCAGATCGAGGGTCTCTCCCGCGGTGCGCCCGGCGACGATGTTGTCGAGTAGCATCCGGCGGATCTCGAGTGCAACTCGCCAGACCTCTTCGATCTCCGGCGGCGCTTCCGTCTCGCCCCGGCGCAGCAAATAGGCGTTGCCCCCGAGGTCCGACGAGAAGATCCGGTTGCCGGCGCCGTGAAGAATCGTGAAGACGTCGCCCGGCTGCAGGACATACGGTTGTGGATCTTCAGCGTGGAACTCGACGCCGTCAGGATCGCGGCGGAAAACGTTGCCTTCCAGCTCACTGAGCTCGGTTACTCCTGGCACCACCTTGCCGAACTCGCGGTCGAGGTTGTCGGCGGCGATTAACCCGAACTGGCGATAGAGCTCGATCTCCTCGGCAACACGACCCGCCAGGTAATCGATGATCAGGTGCTCGGCGGAGACCACGCGCCCGGCGTAGGTGTCGCCTAGCGCGTCCATCAAGAGGCTGTAGTCGGTATGGGAGAGCCCGTCGGTCAGCGGGGCGCGTTCCGACGCGGCGGAAAGCCCCAAGGCGACCGAGTAGTTCACCGCGATGCGGCGTGGGTCGCGTGCGGCCACGAATTCCCCCACACCGTCGAAGCGAAACTCCAGATAGTCGGTCTCATCGCCGCCGGGCTGCTCGGTGATGATGCCGTCGACGAAGGTGGGTCGCTCGACCAGTGGCCGAGTGACGATGTCATAGGCGTCCGCGTCGTCGGCATTCCCGGCGAACAGGGCCCGCTCTATTCGATCTGCCCCGCGGTCGGTAAAGATGAAGATCCCCGCATCGGCACCGAGCTCGAAGCTCAGAGGGTCGGGAGTCCACGGCCGCATGACATGGATCCACATGTCGATCTCGTTGTCGCGCATGACGCGCGGCAGAACCTGATCGAACTTGCTGTGGCGGACCTGGTTTTCCAGCGCCACCGAGTCATCGGGCAGCACGGTGCCGGGATCAACCGTCTCGGATTGCTGCGCCCCCAACGGCAGTGCGAGGAGAACGAAACAGCAAGCGACAAGCTTCGCGAGTCGGGTCATGAATATGTCCGGTATCAGTGCGCCGTCCCGTTGCGGGCCAGCATCTACTGGTTGCCCCGTGGTATCACGGGGAGGATGAGGCGGGAAGGGTATAGCGCGGAATGATGGATGGTGTTCTCGGCGATCACCCACTCCGTCTCGTCGTAGTTGTTGCCGCCGGTATTCAGGTTGCGCTCGTACAGCGGGAAATTGCTGCTCGAGATCTGCAGGCGGATCCTGTGTCCCGCGGCGAAGTAGTTGCTGGTGGCGTCCAGGTCGATCCGAATCTCGTAGACCTCGCCTTCCTCCATCCACACCTTGTCGGTGAATCCCTCGCGATAGCGGGCGCGAAGGATCGAGCCTTGGATGTTGTAAGCGGTTCCGTCCGGATACACGTCGACGAGCTTGGCGGTGAAGTCCGTGTCCTTCGCCGATGACCCCACATAGAACACCGCGGTGATCGGGCCGGTTACCTCGACGCCCTCTTCGAGCGGTGGCGTGGTGTAGACCAGCACATCGTTGCGGATCTCGACGTCGCCTTGATCGATGGCGCCGGAGGAGGTGCCCCAGGAGGTCCCTCGCGGACCACCCGTCGACGGCACCGGATGGGCGGGGTCGTAGACGAACGTGTCCGGGGGCTCGTCGCCGGGACCCTCGGTCGACAGCCTACCGTCGCCGTAGCGGCTGTTCGCATCGCCGCCGCTGTGCAGGAAGTACTCGGTGTATTCGGTCTCGGGCAACGGCCATGCTTCCGCCGATCGCCACTCGTTGCTGCCCATCGTGTAGTACTGGACCTTCGGCATCTCCGTGATGCCGTTTTCCTCGCCCTTCAGCCAGTACTCGAACCACTTGATGTAGATCGAG
>SMVB01289999.1_pt1 | contig 13743 bp, 8 predicted proteins | sample 2456461 | NCBI WGS metagenome assembly SMVB01 (sample SAMN11095934, study PRJNA526329) | marine sediment metagenome | biome: Marine sediment; feature: Surficial sediment; material: Deep marine sediment; isolation source: Hadal surficial sediment | place: Pacific Ocean | collected 2014-05 | depth 0-1...
CCACACCGTGCACAGAACGACCACCGCCAAACCCAGCGCCACGGCCATCGCGTGATCGGAGCCTCTCCGGTCCAGGCGTGTCACAAGCTACTCCTCCTCCAGTGCCAGATACAGCCGTTCGAGCGTCGCGCGCTGCTCTTCCAGACGGCTCCGGACCGACAGCAGCGCCAGACAGAGCACGATGAAGCCGGCGAACGACCACCAGAGCGGGATCCCGAACTCCACCGGCAGGGTCGGCACGACCGACGTCCGGGGATGCACGGTGCGCCACATCTCGGTCGAAACGTAGAGAAACGGCACGTTCGCCATAGCGAAGATCCCGAGACCGGCCGCAAGCCGCTCCGAACCGGCACCGCCGTATTGCCGCAGGAGCAGATAGGCGACGAGAATCAGCTCGAGGATCACCGCCATCGTCAATCGTGCATCCCACTGCCACCACACGCCCCAGGCCTTGACACCCCAGAGCGGCCCTGTGATCAGCCCCATCAACCCGAAAATCACCGCCAACTCGGCGGCGGCCACCGCCAGCCGGTCGGCCGCGGGCGTGCGACGAAACAGGTAGATGCCGCTGGCGACGCCCAGGATGAAGATCGCCAGGAACATCGCCATCCAGGACGGAAAATGGAAGTAGAAGATCTTCTGCACGAGCCCCATCGTCGACTCGTAGGGGGCGCGCACGATGATGATCGGCGCGGTCACGAACAGGAACAGCGACACAACGGTCAGCACCGGAAACAGGCGTTTACTCATCGACGACTGTCCCCTGCCTTCTGAGTTCTCGGGCATGTTTTCGCTCGTCTCGATCGCCCTCATTCTGTCATGACGGGCTCGAATGTCCAGAACGCCAGCGTCAGGAAGACCGCGTCGAAGGAGAACAGCAGACCGATCCAGAGGCGTGCCATTGCCAGATCGGGCTCCGGCTGCAGCAGCGCGGCGGTGCCGCTGACCCCCATGATGAGCACCGGGATCGTCACCGGATACAGCAGGACTGGCAACAGCACCGCCCGGTTGGTGGTCCGCACGAGCATCGCCGAGAACAGGGTACCGACACTGGCGAACCCGATGGTCCCGAGCGTCAGCAACGTCAGGAGCCGCCACACATACTGGAACAGTGGTGCCCGGAACAGAAACGCCACCAGCACCACGACCACGGCCTCGACGACCGCCAGCAGCAACAAGATCCCGAGCAGCTTGCCGAGATAGATCGCCGGGCGATCGACCGGGGCAAGCAACAGCCCGCGCAGCGCGTCGTGGTTCCGCTCCCGCTCGAAGGCGCGTCCGAGCGCCAGCGTCCCCGAAAACGCGATCGTGATCCAGAGGATGCCGGACGCCGCTCCCTCAACCGCCTGCCCGCCGCGCACGAAGCCGAACGAGAAGACGAGGACACACGACACCGCGAAGAAGAGCGTCGTGAACAGCATCTCCCGGTTGCGTGACTCGACGCGAAGGTCCTTGCGGAGCACCAGCCAGGCAACCTTCAGAAAACCGCTCATGCGGTGTGGCTCCTCGGCAGCCTTGACGGGCCTGGCGACCGTGACTCCACCGCCGTCCGGCCCCGCCGGGCGGCGTCCTCCCCCGCGATCGACGATCGCCGCGCGATACCGCTCCCTCAACGACCCGCCGTCACCGAGCTCGCGTATCCGTCCTCGACGCAGCATCACGGCGTGATCCAGCAAACCGTCCACCACATCCAGATCGTGGGTGGCAAGCACGATGATCCGGCGCGCAGTCCGCAACGCCCGCAAACGCATGACCAGCGCCGCACACGCCGCCTCGTCCAGACCGGTGAACGGCTCGTCGAACAGCACGAGCCGCGGCGAGTGCAGCAGCGCACGCTCCAACGCCAGTCGCTGGCGCATTCCACGTGAGAACCCCTCGACGACGTCATCCGCCCGATCGGCCAGTCCGGCACTAGTCAGCGCCTCGCCGACCTGCTCGGCCGGTCGATCCAGGCCATACATCCCCGCGAAGAACTCGAGGTTCTCTCGGGCCGACAGTTCGGGATACAGCTGAAGGTCGTGGGAGAGAAAGCCAACCTGCGCCCGGAGCGCGGCGCCGGCCTCACGCGCCGTCCGGTCCCCGTAGCGCACCTCACCTGTCGACGGCTCGGTCAGCGTCGAGAGCAGCCCGAGCAAGGTGGACTTCCCGGCGCCGTTCGGTCCGAGCAATCCGATAATCTGCCCGGCCGAGCAGGTCAGCGACACGTGGGCCAACGCCCGCCGACGCCCGTAGACACGGGAGACGTCGGAGACGGTGACCTGCTCGAAATCGGCTGTGTCGGGGTGTGGCACGTGACTAGAACGCATGCTCGAGGAGTCAGAAGGCAGTCGTGAGAAGGCAATCTGAGGGCCCGCGCCAGCTTCTCAGTATCTCGACCGCGGGCAAGCCTGACTTGACACCGTCAACGCCGACGAAGCCTGCGTCTCTTCCGACCGCTGACTTCTGCTTGCTGACGTCTGGAACGTGCCGCACTCTACGCCTGCGCCTGACGCGATGTCGCGTCGACTGCGTCCACCGCCGCCGGCACCAGCCCTTCGTCCAGATCCCGGAGCACGCGCTCCAGCTGGGCGACCAGCTGGGCGCGTCGGGTCCCGTAGCGCGTCGGCCCGATCATGCCGTGGCGATGTTGTTGCTCGGTCTTCACGAGATCGTCGAACAGTTTCTCACGCCGGGTCTGCAGCACCTCGACCCGCCGGGCGTCGATGTCGCCGCCACCCGGCCCACGCCCTCCCCAGACACTGACGGCGACGATGAGCCCGGACAGCGACAACGCGATGATCCGAGGCCAGCCACTGTGATGCGGGAGACCGCTGAGCTCGAGCACGACCGGCTGGCCTGCCGGCACCCGCACCCCGCCCCCCCACAGCAACGGGAACCCACCGGTCGCGTCAGCCGCCATCTCCCCGCGTCGGTCGATCAGCGCGGACGCCACATCCATCGCGCCCCACTTCTCGACGAACACGAGCAGCTGGTCGAAATCGGCCGGGAACGTCTGCGACAGGACCAGACTGCCGCTCGAGTACGGCAGGATGTACGCGACCCGCACCGGGGTGACGCCGGGCGCGAACGCGCCCGAGACCGACACCCGTGCCCCATCGACGATCGTCCGCGGGGTCGACCCCTGCAGGACGGTCCCGGCCTGGGCCCCGGACGGCAGCGTGAGCTCGAACGGCCTCTGCGGCTCCACCGGCCCATCAGCCACGTTGAGCACATCGAGGAGGTAGTACACCTCAAGGGTCTCCTCGCCGAGCTCGATCAGAATCCGCGAGTCCTGCCCGAGTGTCACGCGGCCCGGTCTGGCGACCACCGTCGCTCTCGGGTCGCCACCACCCCCGCCGGTCACACCCACCAGCAGCACCGCGACGCCGCCCCTGCCCGGTGTCGCGAACGGCTGCGACACGAGACGCTCGCCGTCCAAGGTGGTGGCAACCCGTACCTGCGACCCTGGGCTCAGACTCGTGAAGGCGGCACGCCCCTCGCGGTCGGTCTCGGCCGTCGACACCGTGTCGCCGGCCAGCAGCTCCACCGGGTGGTCCGGCACATTGTTCGCGAAGGTACCGCGGATGACGCGCACGGTGATCAACCCGTCCGCCAGATTGGGGTCGGGCCGGGGAATCCCGGACATCTGCCGGGGATCCGGTTGCGCCCACAGGACGGCTCCGGCAACGCACACGAGCAGCGCGCTCGCCCTCGCCCACACGGTCCCTCCGCGTCGCACGGTCTGACGTCTGACGTCTGACGTCTCGAGTACCCTCACAGCGGTGTCCCGCACCCCTTGCAGAAGCGGGCGTCCTCGTCGTTCACGGTGCGACAGCTCCCGCACACCCCCTTGTCAGCCGTTGCCGGTGCCGCCGACGTCTCAGCCGACGCACTCAGTCGCCCCTGGAGCTCGCGCCCGATGCGCGCCGGATAGTCGACCGCGTCGACATCCAGCTGCTTCATCAGCCGGATGGCCAGCACGCGCAGCCGCCGGCCCATCTCCTCGAAGTCACCGTCCGACACCTTCCCCATCGCCCGGTCGAACTCGAGCTCCTTGATGGAGCGCAGCACCAGCGTCTTCTCGCGCTCCACCGCCGCGCGGCTGCGCGATCCGACCATGACGGTCGTCTCCACGAACTCCTTCTGGGTCAGGGGGAGGATCGCGCGATAGGCCGCCAGTCCGACGAGGCCCGCCGCGCCGACTGCCAGCATCAGCAGGACCATGCCAACCGGGTCGGACGGTCTGGCCACCAGGATGGCGATCGTCGCTGCGACGAGCGCGGCCAGGACGAACAGGTGCCAGGGACGGAACGCGGCGCTGTCAGTCGAGGTTCCGGAGCTCATCATCCAGACGGGCCTCGAGCTGCGCGGTGTCGCTGCCTGGCTCCGCCGGGCTGGTCGCGCGCTCCGGCTCCTGGCCAGCCCGCGTCCACCGAACGAGCGCGCCCAGCGCCACCACGCCGAGCGCATACGGGAAGAACCAGGCCAGCCGGTTGAAGCCTTCGTTGAGCGGCGCCGCGAGTGGCTCCTGGCTGCCGTGCGTGTCGATGTAGAACCGCAGCACCTCGTCGCGGGTCAACCCCTCGGCGACCAGGCCCCTGATCTCTCCGCGCAGCCTGACAGCCTCGACACACATGCACTCCGCCACGAGCTTCTTCCCACAGCCGGGGCCGTCGCACATACAGACCAGCGACCGGCGCAAGTCGAGCTCGAGCGGGGTCGCCTCGTTGGCCTCTTGCAGCGCGCCCTCGAGCGGCTGGGCGAACACCGCCACCGGCCCCAGGAGCGTCAGGGCCGCCGCCAGCAGCACGACGGACGCGGTCGCCGCCCCCTCCGGCGCGACGGCCCCGGCATAGGCGAACGCGCTCTCCGGCAACAGGGCGATCCCGGTGCCCAGCGCCAGCACCGCGAACCCGAACCAGATCCAGTTCACCAGCGGATTGACCGTCAGCTGAAAGCTCGCCGCCTGGTCGGACATCTCGTAGCCGGCGAGCACGATGTAGAGATCCTCGGCGACGGTGCGCCGCAGGGCGACCTCCGTCGTCGGCTCCGTCTCGTGTTTGAAGAAGAACCAGCGCGCCGGATACAGCTGGGCGACCACCTCGCCCTCGACCAGCACGGTCATGTGCGCCGTGATCATCTGCTTCCGCGCGTCGGAGTTCTCGCTCAGCCGGTCGTACCGCACCGTGTACCGGCCGATCTCGGTCGCCTCCCCCGGGCGCAGCAATACCTGCGCGTCGCGCTTGTAGCCGGACCCGGCGAACCCGAGAAACATCAGGACGATCCCGACGTGCACGATGTAGCCGCCATAGCGCCGGCGTGACCGCGCCACCAGGCCGATGAGCGCGGTGAAGATGTCGGTGCCGGTCGCCTCACGCCGGACGAAGGCGCCGCGCACGAACTCCTGCCCGATGGTGCCGCACACGAACGCGCACAACCCGAAGCACAGCCCGGACACCCAGACCCGGAACCCCGCCGCGTACAGGCCGCCCATCGTCGCCGCGGCCAGCACGACCGGCCAGGTGAACTGATAGCGGAGGTTCGACGGCGTCGACTTACGCCACGCCAGCAACGGGCCGACCCCGGTCAGGGTCAGCAGGATGAGCCCGATCGGCAACATCCATGTGGTGTAGAACGGCGGCCCGACCGTGAGCCGCGCGCCGGTCACCGCCTCGCTCAGCGTGGGGAACATCGTGGCGAACAGCACGAACACCGCGGAGAACAGCAGAATCCAGTTGTTCACCAGAAAGGCCGCTTCACGCGATACCCACGACTCCAGCTCGTTGCGCGCCCGCAGCAACGGCAGCCGGTAGATGAGCAGCCCGAAGCTGGCTACCAGCAGCACCACCATGAAGATCGTGAACATCCAGGCCAGCGCCATATCCTGCCCGAAGGCGTGTATCGACTGCACGATCCCGGAGCGGGTCATGAACGTCCCGAAGATCGTCAGGAAGAACGTCATGATCACGAGCGTCATGTTCCAGACCCGCAGCATGCTCCGGCGTTCCTGCACCATCACCGAGTGCAGAAACGCGGTCGCCGTGAACCAGGGCAGCAGTGCGGCATTCTCCACCGGGTCCCAGCCCCAGTAGCCGCCCCAGCCCAGCTCTTCGTAGGCCCACATCATGCCGAGCGTCAACCCGAGCGTCAGAAACAGCCACGACATCATGGTCCAGCGGCGGACGGCCCGCAGCCACGAGTCGTCCAGGTGCCCCGTGATCAACGCCGCCATCCCGAACGCGAACGGGATCGTCATGCCCACGAACCCGATGTAGAGCGACGGCGGGTGAATCGCCATGTAAAAGTTCTGGAGCAGCGGGTTCAGCCCCCGCCCGTCGACCGGCGCCTCGATGAGATAGGTGGCAAAGGGATTCTTGTGCACGATCATCAGGAACAAGAAGAACATCTGCACGACCGCGATGACCGCGACGACATACGGAATCAGCTCGCGCTGGCGCTCCCGGTTCGAGTAGACCGCCGCGGCCCCGAAGATCGCCAGCAGGGTCACCCAGAACATGATGGAGCCGTCGAGTCCGCCCCAGTAGGAGGTGAGCTTGTAGAACAACGGCTGCGCCGAATCCGAGTAGTGGTCGATGTACCGGATGGAAAAGTCTTCGGTGACGAAGGCGTGGACGATGATCGCCGACGCCAGCAGCATGAGCGCCGTGACGAGGTAGAAGGCGCCGATACCGCTTTCGATCAACCGGGGGGAGCGCCGGCGCGCGCCCGCCACCGAGACGGCAGCGGCATAGCTGCACGCGACGAACGCCGCCAGCAGTGTGAGGTAACCCAGGGATGCCATCGTGTTCGACCTCGACGTAACGAGGCTCCGCCTCGTTACCAGTTACTGGACGCCGCGGAGCCCAGGGTGGGCTTGGGCTCATATTTCGATGGGCACTTGGCCATCACGCCGTTGGGCGCCACCGTGAACCCGTGGGGACCGAGCTGGCCCGAGATGACCACCTCCGAGCCGTCCAGGAACGTGTCGGGCACGATGCCGGTGTACTCGGCGTCGATCACGGCACCGTTGTGCTCGACCTGGAACCGGACTTCCAGCGTGTCCGGCTTCCACAGCCGCGATCCCTCGACTACGAACCCGTGCACCTGCAGCTTCTTGCCGTACCACGCGTCCGGCTCGGCCATCACTTCATCGACATGCATGTAGTACTCGGTGCCCTCGGCGAGGGTCCCCCAGAGCAGACCGCCGAACGCCGCGGTCAGGACCAGGGTCGTGATGAGCGTCTTCGCGGTCTTGGCTGTCATAAGGCCTTGAATCCTCGGGGCTTGAGTCTCTTTGTCTCGAACGTCCCAAGGATACCGCGGTGGGGCCTGGGGGTCAATCTAGTCCGCTTCATGCTGCCAGCCGTTACCGCGGGTCCGTCGCCGATCCGGCGTCGTCGGATTCGGGGTTCCAGTTGGCATCCGCGCCGAGGCCCAGCGACAGTCCTTCCGCGCGAGCGGCCTCGGGGACCGGTCCGGCCGCAGTGGGGTCACGCACGGCCACGAGCACCGAGTGGTCCCCCAGGGGCCTTGGCGGATCTGCCACCGCGGACGCCACCGCCTACCGCGCTCGCCGGGGTGGACCCCCGCAGCTCGATCATCTGCCCCTCTGCGGCGGCGAACACCTCGAGCGTGGATCCCGCTTGGTCAAGACGCTGCCGCGCGTCCGCGACGAGGCGGTCGATGGCATCGTCGTCGCGGTTCGGGTCGTGGTGGAAGAGCGCGAGTCGGCGCACACGCGCGGCCCGCGCGGCGTCGACCACGAACTCGACCGTGCTGTGGCCCCAGCCTTGCTTCTCCGGGTACTCTGCGGCGGTGTACTGGCAGTCGTGGATGACGAGGTCGGCGTCCTGCAAGAAGCTGACGTGATCGTCGTCCCTGCCGCCCGTTGGCGTGTAGCCCGTGAGGGCAAGCTCCGGCAGATGCGGCTCGTAGTCGGTGGCGTACACCAGCTCCGCGTCGTCGTGCAGGCGGTAGCCGAGCGTGAGGACCGTGTGGTTCAGATAGCGGGCCGTGATCCGCACGTCGCCGATATCGAGGCTGCCGTCAACGAGATCGTGGTAGCGGACTGTCGCGGCGAACCCGTCGACCGTCACTGGAAAGTAAGGGTGCTGCATCTGGCCCGCCAAGACCTCGCGGAGCGACTGCGAGAGACCGCGCGGACCATAGATGTCCCACTCGTGGTCCGGCATGAAGAGCGGGGCAAAGAAGGGCAGACCTTGAATGTGGTCCCAGTGCGTGTGGGTGATGAGCAAATGACCGCGCGTCGGCCCATTGCCGGAGGCGACGAGCGCCTGGCCCAGGGCGTGGGCCCCGGTTCCGCAGTCGAGCACGAGGAGCGTGCCGCCGGCAGACCGCACCTCGACGCACGAGGTATTGCCTCCATAGCGGACCGTGCCCGGTCCCGGCTTGGCGATCGAGCCCCGCGTGCCCCAGAAGCGAATCTGCATCGAGAAGTCAACCCGGCCGGCGAGGCGGTCGGAGTCGAGCCTCGGGTCCCTACCGCGGTTCCATCGCAGGACCGGGCGGCGCGTTGCTCACGGTCCAGACGTCGCCGTCGCGGACATAGAGCCGGCGCATCTCCTCGGCGTTGAAGGGGCGGCCGCCGCGACGGCCGAACACGGCGACCTGGTGTCCGGTCTCGTCCACCGCCCGGTCGCGGTCGAGCCCCTTCGAGACTGCCAGCGCCGGGCCGCCGGTGAGATGCGTGGCGATCAGTTGCGGGGTCGGACGCGGGCTGAACCCGAAGGCGCCCGGGGTGTCGTTCGCCGAGACCAGCTGCACCACCTGCAACCCGTTGACGCCGTCGGCGATGTAAGCGAACACGCTCGCGTTGGTCATCGCCACTTTCACGTCCCGCGAGTCGTTGATCGCGCCGCCTGCGTTGAACGTCTGGTCGAGCCGCGGCTGCTCGGGCCGCTCCACGTCGACGATGACGAGCCCCTCGGCGCCAGCGGCCACATACGCGTAGGTCCGCGCGACATACAGCCCCTGCGCGTCGGCGATCGAGACCGTGGCCGACTCGACGAGCCGCGGCCGCTCCGGGGTGGTGATGTCGACGACCTTCAGCCCGTCGGCGTCGGTGACGAACGCGTACCGGAACTGGATGGCGACCGCGCGCGGGTCGCGGATGCCGGTGACCTCTCCGGCGACCTGCGGGTGCAGCGGGTCGTCGATGTTCACGATGACCAGCCCGCGGTCGCACAGGATGTAGGCGTAGTGCCCGGCGATCTCCAGGTTCACGGCGCCGTCGAGGATGCCGTTCGGATTGAAGGTCGCGGCGCGTTCCAGGAAGTTGTTCTCCGGGTTGCCGTCGAGCAGCGTCGCGGCGGTCGACAGGACCAGCCCTTCTTCCCGGTCCGTGATGTAGATGTAGGCGTACATCATGTGGATCGGCTGCTCCTGGTTCTCTGGCAGCCGCACGCGTGCTGGGTCGACCGCCAGGGTGCTGGGTGACGCGACCGCCGTCGCGAACCGGGTCTTGACGTTGGTGTCCTGTCCAAATGGCGACACTGGCGCGGTGACGATCTTCTCCGAGAACCCCTTCTGGTAGATCTGCGCCACGTCGAAGACGCGGAACCCACCCTCGCCGTCGGCGATGTAGACATACTCACCGCGCATCTGTATGTCGAGCGCGTTGGTCGACCCGTGGTGCTCCGCCTCCTCGAGCGTGCGGCCACCCGCGAGATGCTCCGCGTACTCGTCCGGGTAGGCCAGGCGGTGCAGGTCGCTGCCGATCACCGCCTGCGGCTCGCTCTGCTCGGTCACCGAGACCGCCTCGACGCCGTGCTCACCGGTGGCCACCCAGATCCACCGCCCCATGAAGTTGACGAAGTTCGTCCCCTGCAGCAGGAGCTGCGCCATGATGGCGTTGTTGTCGCCCTCGGCCGAGACATGACAGTCGGTGCACCCCTTGGTTTCGGTGGTGCGCACGGTGTGCGGCACGTGGGTGTTGAACGCCTGGCCGGCGTAGCCCTCCGACGACACTGTCTGCTGCTGCGAGTAGACCCACTGCCGATTGGCATCCTGCGAGCTGACGACGACCGCGCTCGACGACCGGACCGGCGCGATCCGGTTGCCGGTCGTGGTGCTGTCGATGCCCAGCATGTAGACGTCGTCACGGATCACCTGGAAGTTGTATTCGGTCCAGTTCTTCGTGGTCGTGCCCTCGTAGTGGAGCATCGGCGTCTTTTCGTTGGCACGTTGCGACAGGTGACAGCCGAAACAGCTGGTCATCCAGGAGGAATGACACGCGTAGCAGGTCATCTTGTCGTTGCCGTGCGCGAGATCGTCCGGCGCGTCGGTGGTGCCCCAGGTCGATCCGTCCCGCTGGATCGTCTTGGCGAGGCGCGCCCGCTCGTTGTAGTTGGCGCTGCCCGGTGTGATCGAGTCGACCACCTGGGGGACGATCCACTGCAGGTCTTCGTCCATCATCGAACGCTGGGTGATGCGTCCTGCCCGGCTCTGGAATCGCGGTAACCCGAATGGTGTCGCGCCCTGCGTGAGGTCGGTGCCGCCGGCTGGCGCCGCCGGTCCGGTGGTCAGCAGCGTCGCGCGCGCCTCGGCCGTGCCGTGACAGTCCTCACACGCGATCTCGATTGCCGCCCGGGTCTCGCCATACAGGTTGCCGTCGCCATGCACGTCGATCGAGAAGTGGCAGTCGACGCAGTGCATCCCGCGTTCGAGATGGATGTCCTTCAGATGTACGGGCACGCCGGGTCGTCCGGTCTCCCGTTCCTCGTCGGTCGGGTTCCGTAGTGACTCCCAGAGCAGGTTGCCGTCCGCATTCGCGACGATGTCGCCGGCCGAGTCGAGCAGGTTGCCCTTACGGTCTCGCTTGAAGACCGCCTTGTAGAGCCACCCGTGCCCGTGGAAGTCGGCGATCTGGGTGTTGGTGAGCTGCCGATTGAACTGCTCGGAGCCGGCCTCGGCGAGGAACTCGGGGTCTGACCATAGCCCCCGGACCACGCTACCCTGCGGGTTGCGGAGCTGCACCTGGGCGCGCTCCGCGGCCGAGAGGTTCAGGGGTTCCTCCGGATAGAATTTGTCGCCGTCGGTCTCGTCGTCCCACCACGTGAAGCCGGTGTAGGTGGTGAGGACGTTGGTGCCCGGGTGCATGTGACAGACGATGCACTGGCTGGTCGGGATCGAACGTGTCAGGGTGTGACTGATCGGGTGACCCGATTCGTTCTTCGGGATCATCGGGTCGGTGGTCTGTGACCTACCGCGGTTGCCCGCCGAGGCGTACTGCGCCGCATTCACCGGTGACCGGTCGTTGGCATAGACCACGTGACAGGCGGTGCAGCCGCTCGACCGGTAGTCGCCCGCTTGGTCGTTGGTGCCGAACATGTTCAGCGTCGGGTCCATCAGCCGGGTCTTCTGGATCCCGATGACCACCGGATCGGTGCGATTCAACGTGCCGAACCCGCGGTCGCTGAACCGGTTGGCCGGCCGTCCCGGCTCCTCGAACGGGTCGGGGATGCCGATCTCGACCGGCAACCGGCCGCCACGCTCGAAGATCCGAAGTACGTTCCCAGGCTGCGACATCTCCCACCGCAGGAGCGGTTGCAGAAACGGCAGGATACCCCGCTGGCTCTGCAGACGCGGTGACGGGGGCGGGTCCGGCTGTACCATCGCCGGTTGACCATCCGGCGTGTAAAACTCGCCGAACTGGGGGGTCTTCGACGGCCAGGCGCCGTTGTTGTAGAGCGCCGCACCCCACAGCATCGCGCTGTGGGTCATCATGCTGGTCCAGACGGTGTCGGCCTCGGGGGCGTGACACCCCGCTGTGCCACAGGTCATCCCGACGGCTCGCAGGTCGCCCGGGTTCACGAACCGGATAAATTCGCGGCTTTCCTCCAGCGTCGCAGCCGCCGGGTTGATCGGATTGGCCGAGGTCTGCCAGATGTCGAGCCGCGGCTGGACGTGCGCCTCGCGCTTGGTGTCCTCGAACCCGCGGGTGCCGGGGTCGGCGCCGTCGGGACGACGCACCTGGCCGTTGCCGCCGTGACAGTCGACACACGCGATCCGGACGACGGTCGAGACGTGCATCGTCGGCGTGTCAGGCTCGTGACAGCTGACACAACCGACGTTCTTGCGGTCGACGTCCTCCTGACTCTGTCGCGTCCAGGGATTGACCGCGTCACCCTGCTCCTGCGCCTTGGTGCCGGCGGCCGGCCAGGTGCCCAGCACGACCACCGTGCACACGGCGGCCACACCACCGATCACGTTTCGCGGAGACCAACTCATAAGATGTCCTGTCTCTGATTGTCTCAATACGTGAGCGTCAGCACCACGAACGGTGTGTACAAGGTGTCGCTCGTCAGGATGTTCTCGAACCCTCGGGACGGGGTGAACACCGACACCCCGGTCTGGATGATGACGTTGTCGTTCAGCGACGGCCGATACTCGAACCCGATGCTGTAGTCGATGCCGATCGCCTTGTCGATCTCGCTCTGGAACAACACCGTCTGCAGCACCTCGGTCTTGTCGAACCGCAGATAGCTGCCGTTGGCGAACGCCCGGAGCTTCGGGGTGAGGGCAGCGTCCCATCCGACGTTGTAGATGAAGATGCCGGGATTCACGAAGTTCGCCTGACCCTCCGCCTTGCTCGTCCGCAGCGAGGGCAGGATGCTTTCCCGCCCGACAAGCCCCACAAAGGTCTGGCTCAACCGTAACCCCTCGCGGTTCCAGAAGCTGAACGGCCCCCCGATGATGTTGGGGTTATCGAAGATCGAGTCGAAGCCGCGGGCCTCGTCGTCGAGCGGGTCGTCGTCGCCCGACGCCCACACGAAGGTGCCCTTCAGCCGCCACCAGTCCTTGTCGACCGACACCTCGACCGCGGCGAACTGGGCGTTGATGTCCACCGCTTGACCGGCAATACCGTTGAGGTCGTCGCGGCCCCAGGCCTGGTAGAACTGGTGGCTGATGTTCAGCCGTCCCCAGTGTCCGTCTCCACCGAACCCGGCATAGAAGGACTCGACGTCGTGCGGCGCCACGACGCCGATCGGCGCCGGGCGCGCCAGGAAGCCGTTCTCGTCGAAGAACAGATCGGGGCTCTCGTCGCGGCTCCAGTGGAAGCTCGCCGTCACGGTGTAGCCCGGCACAAACGTATCCTGCCGATACCAGTTGACGATGAACACCTTCTGCTCGCGCCGCTCGAGGAGGTTCAGTTCGCTGTTGGTCTCTTTTTCGAGCTGGTCGAAGTAGGCGACGTTCCACTGGTTGCGGTTGCTGCCCCAGTTGCCGAACGTGCGGACACCGAGGTTGATGTCTCGATACAGGAAACCGCGGAAATCGCTGGTAAATGGCTGGATCCCGGCGCGGACCGACACGAAGTCGTAGTTCGAGCTGACGTCGAACAGCTTGATCTCGCCGAATGCTTCCTCGAGAGCGATGTCCTCGCGCCGCCGGGTCACCCCGTCCTCAGGGCTCGCGTTCAGGTTGTTTCGTTCGCGGAACACGTTGTAGTTGAGGTTGAACGCGGGGGTCACGCGGATCGCCCAGTCGCGCGGCTTGAACGACGTGTCGCCCTTGAACAGCTCGAAGGAGACCAGTGCAGTCGGTAGCACTGCCCACTGCTCGCCCTCGCCGAAGAACGCCTCGGTGTCGGGCCGGTCCGTGCTGACGCCGCCGATGGTCGGGACTTTGCGGAACTCGAACGGCGTCTCGACGATCGCCTTCAAGACGAAGAAGATATCGTCGCCGATGACCGGGAGGTCTCCCTTGAGCCGGCTTTGCCGATAGGGGTTCAGGGTGCCGGAG
>SMVB01371572.1_pt1 | contig 13739 bp, 13 predicted proteins | sample 2456461 | NCBI WGS metagenome assembly SMVB01 (sample SAMN11095934, study PRJNA526329) | marine sediment metagenome | biome: Marine sediment; feature: Surficial sediment; material: Deep marine sediment; isolation source: Hadal surficial sediment | place: Pacific Ocean | collected 2014-05 | depth...
GCATACCTTAGTTCCTCATTTTTATCTCGTATTAATCTATCATATCTAGGATACACACTTGTGGTTGTATAAAACAATCCAAAATTAAAATCCCAATTTTCAGAAGGCATATAGCGTATCTTTTGCATGGTATTTATCTGATCATAACCCGTAGGCACTTGAACTCTTGGGTCTGGGTTGATAACCACCACATCTTCGCCGTTTATAGTTTCTACATATTCATAACGCAGGTAGTCATCCAAACCATATTTCCCCATTTTTAAATCATCAAAATCAGTATATGAAACACTTGTTAAAAAGGACCATTCTTTCATACCAATATTAAAGTCGATATGCCCTGTTTTCTCGTTACTTGCTGAAGAATACCGTGCTACGGCATTACCAGAAAATGAAAATCCGTCTACAAATGAAAATTTAGGCTTTTTAGTGTAAAAATTCATTACCCCTCCAATGGCATCACTACCGTAAACAACTGAACCGGGGCCTAAAACAATTTCAGTGCGGTCTATAGTAAATGGATCAATAGAAATTACACTTTGTACATTTCCACCTCTAAAAATGGCACTATTAAAACGTACTCCATCTACGGCAATTAATAATCTATTAGTAGAAAAACCTCTTATTAATGGACTACCTCCTCCCAATTGACTTTTTTGAATGTACACCCGTCCACTACTTTTTAATAAATCTGCAGAAGTCTGAGGATTTTTAAAAAATATATCCTCACTGGTAACACTTACTATTTTTTGAGGTATCTCTTTTTTACGTAATTCAAATTTAACAATAGAAAGTACTACTTCATCTAATGTACTTGCATTGATAATTAAATACACTCTATTTCCAGTTATTAATATTTCTTTTTTAGTCAATGAAATATTAACGTGAGATATGTGCTGAAAAGTAATTTCTTCATTTTCTGAAAATTTAGATATGTCAACAATCCCATCAAAATCGGTGATTCCACTTTTCGTTTTTTCAGTATTATAAACAGCAACACCCGATACTGGTTTTTGACTTTCAATTTCCATAACTTGAATTTTCTGGGAAAATATAGAAGCAAAGGGGAAAATAAATAAAAGCAGTAATATTGGCAATTTCATGCTTACTGAAATATTTGATTTAGCACCAAAAGAGATTTAGGTTTTTGAAAGTTGTGCAAATGTAATTGATAATACATTATAAGTAAATTTAATGTGTTCAACCGTAATTTTTTAGTTAGATTAATGTATTGAACTGCATCAAAATCTATGCCGAAAAATTGCTTTAAAGCCTTTACTGCTTTACCTTTTTCACAGTAATTATTAGTAGAAGAAGATTGGAAATTACCTTCCAATAAATTAAAGTATTCTTTATCAATAGTTGAAGTATCAGGATAAAACCCTAGATAGGTGCTTAATTTTAATAAAAACAAAATATGAAAATTGGCTATGTCTTCGTGGTTATCCAGCCAATTTAGTGCGTTTTCTAAGTAGGAATACAAAACTTTATCAATAGCTTCTTCTTTAATAGAATTTTTAAGCATTTCGGCTATAAATATCACTAAAGTACCTTTTACTACTTGTGTATGTAGGTTTTGATAAGGATTTATGATTCTTGCTTCCTTAATGTGTTCCAAAGTCCCTTTGTCTCTATGTAATGTTATTAACTCTAACTGAGTTAGAGGCTGAAAGTATGATGTTTTTAAAGTATTTTTTTTTGACTTTAGTATGTTGCGGAGCATATAACTTCTTAAGCCCGAAGATTCAGTAAAACAAGTTACAATAAGGTCTGCTTCAGCATATTTTAGAGCAGAAAAAACAATAGCCTTAGTAGTAACAAGCATTAGCGAATAATCATAATTTTAGAGACTTTGGTTTCTAGGGCATCTTTGGTGGTCACTAAAACTAAATACACACCAGATGCTACTTTATAGTTTCCAAATGCTGTGGTATCCCATAATACACTTCCTCCCTCTGATGTTTTTTCAAAAACAAGATTCCCTAAAATATCGGTAATCTTTACATTAGCTCTGGCAGTTAGTCCATCTATGGTTACGTCTCCATTAAACCCGGGACGAACAGGATTTGGATATGCATATACGTTTTCAAGATCCTCCCGGGGGGCTGTTGAGGTACCATTAAAAGCAACCAAACCATCAATAGTAGCAAAATATACAACCCCGCTTAAATCGTCTATTGTTATATCCTGTACATTGTTTGAAGGTAAAGGCGAATTCTCGGTAGTAAATCTAAGTAAAGTCTCTTGTCCATTAGATGATAAATAAAACACTCCTGAAGAAGCTGTGGAAATCCATTTGTTATTAGAACCATCAACTTCAATATCGGTTATAGATTGTTCAAAAAGCAGTTCTTGTGGGACGCCATCCTCTAATATTATTATTGCTTGAGCATCTATGTTATTGCCTTCTACAAAAAACCCGCCAACATTAAAAAGCACACGTAAACCATTTAATGTGCCAATCCATAATCGATTTTGATTATCGAATGATAAAGCTCTAATATTGTTAGTTGGCAAATTACCATTGCCTATTTCTTTCCCTATTATATTAAACTTGTTATTATTGGGGTTGTAACCCACCAAACCACTTTGTAATGCTCCGAAAAAAACAAACCCCTCCCTGCTTATTTTAATTTCACTTAAATCTTGGGGATCAATAATACTTGTAATATCAATTAACTGAAATTGTCCATTTGGGTTAAGTTTTATAAGCCCTTTATCGATTCTGGATTGTACAAACCAAAGGTTACCATCCCTGTCAAAATCTGAACCATATAATCTAATATCAAGTTCCTCGGGTCTGTACGACTCTAATGGGCTGTTGGAATCATCAAATAAAATAAAAGGAGTTTGCTCTACAATTTTTAAAAGACCTTTATTGTAAGAAGACATATATATTTCATTTGGATTATTTGGATTAATAGTTGTATACACCAAATCATTGACATCTTCTACTCCCAATATTGCTGTAAGGTCATCATATGGAATATTCGTCCAAGTCTCTTCATTAAAATAACTTATCCCTATACGGGTTAAAGGAAATGGGTTAAAATTAACATCTACGCTCCCAAAATTTACCCACAATTGACCCGGAGTTGCATCTATTGAAAAAGGATGGTTGTTTAATGGACCATCTGGTAATATTTGCTGAACTTGATTGGTTCCAAATGGTACTACCAACATCCCAAATTCTGAAGTACCTAGATAAAAAGTATTATTAATAGAAAAACCAGATTGCAACTGAAAGTCAAAATCCGGAAGAGAATTAACCGATGATTGAAGTATAAACCCTTCTGCATAAGCTTGTATTGATGTTGTTGTTGTAATAGTCAATAAATCGTTTTTTACTCCAAAATCCACGACAGGTGCGTTAAAATTACCCACGGGTATAAATCCAATTCCAGGAGAAAAAACAAATATCATATCGTCATTATTAACTGTATATAATTCTGAATTCAAGGCTTGGACACCTTTAAACCCGCCTCCAAATACCGTTGTCCATTGTTCATAATCTATAAGGTTATCATTATCAATCAATGCACGCTTAATTCCATTTCCAAATGTAGACGTGTAGATATACTCTTCTAAAACTGTTGTTTGACTTATTCTTATTTGAGCCCCTAAGAACCCAATATAATAAGTGTCTCCAAATTCAAGAGATGCTAGATCATATACGGAAATACCAAAGTCTGTTGAAATATAAATGTTACCTTCATATTCATAAAAATGATTGATTCGTTTTTTGTTAGGCGGTATTGTTTGTTTATCGAGAATATCAACAATCGTCAATATATTTTCCTCGCCATCGATAACTATTTCCATCAAGCCATTTTCATAACCAATAACCATTAAATCAAAATTATCGCTGTAATAAATAGTAGAGATCGACCCTCCAGAAAGACCATTAATGGTAGATATCGTATTTATTTCTTGTGTACTTAAGTCTAAAGTGAAGATTGCATTTTCGGAAGCTGCATATATTTTATCGTTCCCCTGTGAAATACTTTTTACCGATACATACGAAAAAAATCCTTCCCAAGTATCTTCGAAGTTTTGTGAAATGATAAAATGCGATAATAAAAAAAGAATGACTGTTACCAAATGCTTCATAAAATGTATTATTTTTTTCAATTAATATAACAGACTAAAATACTATTTATTGCTGCATAAAAATGGAAAAGGTTGTCTTTTAAAGACAACCTTTTAATATTTTTAAATTGGTTTCACTATACGATTCCCTGTGCCAGCATAGCATCGGCAATTTTTACAAAAGCGGCAATATTAGCTCCTTTCACATAATCCACATAACCATCAGCATTTTTACCGTAATTTACACAAGCTGCATGAATATCATTCATAATTTTGTGTAATTTTTCATCAACCTCTTTAGAAGTCCAGCTTATGCGAAGTGAGTTTTGTGACATCTCAAGCCCCGATGTTGCTACACCCCCTGCATTAGAGGCTTTGCCCGGCGAAAATAAAATTTTATTTTTTTGAAACACCTCTATAGCATTAGGAGTACAAGGCATATTAGCTCCCTCTCCCACACACATACAATTATTATCTACAAGGGATTGGGCATTTTCTTTATTTAGTTCGTTTTGGGTTGCACATGGTAGTGCTATATCGCAATTAACATTCCAAGGACGTTTTCCTTCAATATATTTTGCCGAAGGATACTTTTTTACATATTCTTTTATACGTCCTCGTTTTACATTTTTAAGCTCCATTACAAATGCCAATTTTTCTTCATCTAGGCCCTCATCATCGTAAATGTAGCCTGAAGAATCTGAAAGAGTTACCACCTTTCCCCCAAATTGAATAGTTTTTTCTGCAGCATATTGAGCAACATTTCCAGAACCTGAAATCACTACAATTTTACCTTGAAAGCTTTCACCTTTTGTTTCTAGCATATTTTTGGCAAAATATACATTCCCATACCCTGTGGCTTCTGGACGTATCAGAGAACCCCCAAATGAAATGCCTTTTCCTGTAAGTACGCCGGTAAATTCATTTCTAAGCCGTTTATATTGCCCAAATAAGTAACCTATCTCTCTACTCCCAACACCTATATCTCCTGCAGGTACATCGGTATTAGGACCAATATGCCTTGATAATTCTGTCATAAAACTTTGACAAAAACGCATTACTTCGGCTTCACTTTTCCCCTTTGGGTTAAAATCTGAACCCCCTTTACCACCCCCCATGGGGAGTGTAGTTAGGCTGTTTTTAAATACCTGCTCAAAACCTAAAAACTTTAAAATACTTAGGTTCACAGAAGGGTGAAAACGCAATCCTCCCTTATAGGGCCCTATAGCTGAGTTAAATTGTACCCTATAGCCACGATTTACTTGAATTTCGCCGTTGTCATCGGTCCATGAAACTCTAAACATAATGGTGCGTTCCGGTTCCACCATACGTTCTAATAATTTCATGTTTTGGTATTTCTCATTTTCCTCTATAAAAGGGATAACAATTTCAGCAATTTCGGTAACGGCCTGAATAAATTCCGGCTCATTTGGGTTCATTTTTTCAACTGTTAAAATAAATTCTTTTATGCTTTCTTTCATCTAAAAATAATTTACTGAAAACCTATTAGTTAATAAGGGAACAAATATAAAACTTATATAAAAATTGTACGTTAATTTTTTACAAATAAGCTAAATAATTAGATTATATTTCACTGTTAGATATGTTTTTATATATTTGTTATGTCTCAATCTAAACCTAAATGAAAATTAATACCAGATTATTGCTATTGGTATTTTTATTTCTTGTTGTTTCAAAACAAGAAATTCATAGCCAATTTGGCTTCTCACACGAGGTGGGAATAATTACAGGACCTATAGTTTTCTATTCCGATTTTGGTCAGCGTTACGATTTTGAAACTAATTCTGGAAACGTTGGTTTTGGTGTTGGGTTAATACATTACATTAACTTTTCCTACCGAGCAGATTGTAACTGTTATACACGAGATCTTTTTTTTAACGATCACTTTAAAATTAGAAACGAAATTGATTTTCATAAAACTAATTTTGAACATTTTGGAAAATATGTAGATCCCTCACAAACCTCATTAACAGCGGATCAATTAAGGGCCATGAAGGGGTCTTCTACTGTTTTTGATATTGGTACACAACTGGAATATTTTCCAATGAGTATACGTGATTTTGCTGCCGGCGCTTATAGAATAGCGCCATTTATAAGTGTTGGTGTGCATTGGGTAAATTATGACCCTAAAGTATACTCAGAATTAGGCCCTATAAACACTCCTGCATCTACACCAGTAAAATATTTTAATTCTTTTCAACAAGAAGGTGATTCTGTCTGGTCTGTATTAGCCAGTGTAGGAATTAGATACAAATTAACACCATTAACTGACTTGATGCTTGACAGTCGTTGGCAGTATTACTTTTCTAACTGGGTAGATGGCCTAAATCCTAGTTTTGAAAATAACCAAATAGTAGAAGTTCCCGAAAACAAAGCAAATGAATGGATTTACTGGCTTAATATTGGATATATATTATATTTAGACTAAAAGATGTTTAGATTGCTCAAAAACACTACTAAGACAGTCTTGTGGGTTTTATATTCAGGTTTTAAATTATTTAACCAATAGCTTGACGTAAATCATCTATTAAATCATCCACATCTTCAATTCCTACACTTAAACGAATTAAAGAATCATTTACCCCTGTTTTTTCACGTTCTTCTTTAGGAATACTCGCATGAGTCATACTAGCAGGGTGACCCGAAAGACTTTCAACACCCCCTAAACTTTCAGCTAAAGTAAAAATCTTTAGATTTTCAACAATTTTTATTGCTTCATTAAAATCATTCCCTTTTGTACTAAAGGAAAGCATTCCTCCAAAATCATTCATTTGTGCCTTAGCTATGGTATGATTTGGATGATTTTCAAAGCCCGGCCAGTAAACTTTATCTATTTTAGGGTGGTTTTTTAAAAATAATGCGATCTTTTTAGCATTTTCACAATGTCTTTGCATTCGAATATGAAGTGTCTTTAATCCTCGAAGGACTAAAAAACTATCTTGGGGTCCACAAATAGCCCCACTTGCATTTTGTATAAAATATAATCGCTCCGCTAATTCTTTATCTTTCACAATTAGAGCCCCCATAACAACATCACTGTGTCCCCCTAAATATTTAGTGGCACTATGCATAACGATATCGGCTCCCAAATCCAAAGGTTTTTGTAAATAGGGAGTTGCAAATGTATTATCCACAGCCAATATTATATTTTTCTTCTTGGCTATGTTTGCTGCCATTTTAATGTCAACAATATTCATCATAGGATTTGTAGGTGTTTCAACCCAAATAAGCTTGGTATTTTCATTAATATAATCTTCAATACGAGCGGCATTTTCCATGCCAATAAAATGAAACTTAACTCCAAAATCTTCAAATATCTTTGTAAACAAACGGTAGGTCCCTCCATATAAATCATTTGTTGAAATTACTTCATCACCAGGATTAAGAAGTTTTAATATAGCGTCTATTGCTGCCATTCCACTTCCAAAAGCCAAACCAAATTTTCCATTTTCGAGACTTGCGAAAGCGCGTTCCAGGGCAGCTCTCGTTGGGTTATGTGTTCGAGAATATTCATACCCCTTATGCCCACCAGGAGTAGACTGAGCATAGGTCGAAGTTTGATAAATGGGCGGCATAACAGCTCCATAAGCTTTATCAGGTTCCTGCCCCCCGTGTATAGTTTTAGTATTAAATTTCATTTTTTCAGTTTTAAAAAACAAAAGTAACAGTTTAAAGTTTTATATTTTAATCTGTTGTATTTTTAACGTATGAATTACAAGATAGTCCTCTTTTTTCTTTTATTATTATTAAATATTAGTTGTAAAAAAGAGCTGTCACCTGATTTTATTTCTGTAAGTCTATCTGAAGAATACCATGGTAATTGCAACAACGAAGACTGCCCCAAAGTAACTATAGATTACATAATAGTAAAAGGAGATGACTTGGTTTCAAAAAAAATTAATTCAAAAATTAAAGACTTTATTATTGCTTCCTTATTTCTTGAAGTTGAGGTCAAGACTAATACTAATACGATTGCTTCAGCTGCCAACAATTTTATAAAAAATTACCAAACCGATAAAGTAGAATTTCCTGAATTAAGTACATATTTCGCGGAAATTTCTGTTTCTGAATCTTATTCATCTAGTGATCTACTATGTTACGAAACTGCACTGTATCTATTTACTGGCGGGGCACATGGTTATGGTTCTATTTCATTTTTAAATATAGATCCTAAGATTGGTGAAATTATTAAAAACAAAGATTTATTTATAAATGAAAAAGAGTTTATAGCTTATGCTGAAATAAAATTCCGTGAAGAGATGGAAATACCAGAAGATAAACCTATAAATTCTACCGGATTTTGGTTTGAAAATAATACGTTTTATCTTCCCGAATCTATAGGGTTTACTAAAGAAAATGTAATACTGCTTTATAACCAATACGAGATTGCCAGTTACTCAAGTGGTCCGGTTGAGTTAGAAATCTCATTAGAAAAGGTTTTGCCTTATCTAAAAATCAAATAAGTCTTTTAAGAGCTAATACATATCCCAAATGTATACCTTCATGAAAATTATTAAATTCTATTGCATCTTCAACATTTGTTAATGTGGTTTTGGTAGTTACCGTGTATTCTGTATAGTCTTTGAAGAGATGTTTTTTATAATCTTCCTTGGTTTGTTTCAAAGTTGAAAAAAGTTGTTTTTTTAGTAATACAAGATCTTTATCATTTATATCCCGATTGGGTCTTGTTCCTCTTTTGTATGAATTTACTTCAACCTCTGAAATATTTAGTGGCAGTTGTGATAATCCATATACCAATAACTGTTGAGTTATAACTATATGCTTAATATTCCAATATATATTGTTGCTATATCCTTTTGGAATTTTGTTGAGTTGGTTTAAAGTGTGGCTATTTAAAATTTGATAAAATATTTCTCTGGTTTTCAAATTAATTTCAAAACTAAAATCCATCTGTTGTATTTTCAAATAAAAATACCTTAATTAATTAAGAAAAGAGGTTATTTTGTATGAACAAATGAATGACTTAAAAATTAATGAAAAAAATATATTACCTCTCTACTTGCAATACTTGTAAACGAATTATACAAGAGATAAATCTCCCCCAAAGTTTCAAAAAACAGGATATAAAAAAAGAATCCATTACACTAGATGATCTAACAAGACTATATGGTTTTACTGGTAGTTACGAAGCACTTTTTAATAAACGTGCTCGTTTGTATAAAGAACAACTCTTGAAAAATAACATCTTACAGGAGGAAGATTATAAAAAATTATTATTAGATCATTATACTTTTTTAAAGCGTCCGGTCATTATTAACGATGATGAAATATTTATTGGCAACAGTAAAAAAATAGTTGAATTTGCAAAAATAGCTATTAACAAAAAACCATGAAACCACGTGACCTTGCATTATTAGCTGCTACTGCTGCTAGTGCCATTTATGCTGTAAACCACACTTTAGCGAAAGGATTAATGCCTGATGTAATTCAACCTTTTGGTTTTATTCTCCTTCGGGTTAGTGGTGCGGCTCTTTTGTTTTGGATTATAAGTTTATTTTATCCTTCAGAAAAAATTGATCGTAGTGACTGGTTTCGAATTATAGCTTGTGCCTTTTTTGGGATGGTTCTTAACATGCTATTGTTTTTTAAGGGTTTATCTCTTTCTACTCCAATAAATAGTTCTGTAGTAATTACACTTGTTCCTGTTTTGTTGCTTGTCATGTCTTTTTTCTTTTTAAAAGAAAAAATAACTTGGTTAAAAATCTTGGGTATAGGTTTGGGGTTAATTGGTGCTCTTTTATTGATTCTATTTGGAATTAAAACACAGACAAATGCCCCTAATATTTCGCTAGGAAATTTCTTTTTTATCATCAATGCCACTTCGTATTCGATATATCTCATCACGGTTAAACCTTTAGTATCAAAATATAGTTCGATTACTTTAATGAAGTGGTTTTTTATCTTTGCGGTAATTATTAATTTACCGATAGGTATTTCAGAATTCACTAAAGTTGATTGGCCAAATCTCACTTTTGATTCTACCTGGAAACTTATATTTGTGGTAATTGGAACTACTGTTCTTACTTATCTTTTTAATATTTATGCGCTAAAACAACTTAGACCTTCAACAATTGGGGCTTTTATTTATTTACAACCTGTATTAGCAACATTTTTTGCTGTGATTATGGGTGCCGACTCGCTAACAACTCTTCGTGTATTGGCTGCTGTTCTTATATTTACAGGAGTTTTTCTTTCCTCTCGAAAATCTAAAAATGGATAAGTAGATTTTATGTTATTTTTGTCAAATTATTAGAACCCTATGCCTCTCGTTAATAGCAATTATAACCCTCCCTGGGTATTTAAAAACTGTCACTTTTCTACAGTTTACTCAGCAAAAATAAGATCACTTCCATCACTATTGCAAAAAAGAGAACGATTAATGCTATTAGATGGAGATTTTATGGATATCGATTGGTCATTTGCTAAAACCCCTAATAATAGGGTCGCAATTTTACTACATGGTTTGGAAGGCAATGCACAACGAACTTATATAAAAGGGATGGGTTTTAAACTAATTAATAACGGCTGGGACGTAGCTGCAGTAAATTACCGGGGTTGTAGTGGTGAAATAAATATTTCATATTCCTCATATAATGCTGGTAAAACTGATGATTTGAAATCTGTGGTTAATTATATTCAGAAAAAAGACAAATATCAAGAAATAGTTCTTATTGGTTTCAGTTTAGGGGGTAATTTATTGTTGAAATATTTAGGAGAAAGTGAATCACTTCCGAAGATCATAAAAAGAGGAGTGTCTGTTTCTGCACCTCTTAGCTTAAAAGGCTCGTTAGAATCACTTACAAAATCTGAAAATTGGTTATATCGTACTTCATTTCTTATTAAATTAAAAAAGAAGTATAAAATTAAGATGTCACTTTTTCCCGATAAAATGAACACAACAGAACTAAAGAAAATTAAATCGCTACTTGATTTTGACAATATTTATACTGCTCCTGCACATGGTTTTAAAGATGCCTATGAGTATTACGAAAAAAACAGTAGCAAACAATTTTTACCTAATATTACGGTTCCCGTTTTGATACTAAATGCAAAAAATGATAGTTTCCTTTCACCGGAATGTTATCCTTATAAAATTGCTGAAAATTCTAATAATATCTATCTTGAGTCTCCTCTTTATGGTGGTCATGTTGGTTTTCATCAATCCAATAAATTGTACTATAGTGAACAGCGAGCATTTGACTTTATACAAGGTTAATTTCGTTTTATATAGTTTAACAAACACTTCTCTCATTACGTGAAACCTATTTTTAGTACCTTTGTCCACAAGTAAAAATCAATGTATGATTAAGTCTATGACGGGTTACGGTAAGTCGATCTTGCAGTTACCATCCAAAAATATTACAATAGAAATAAAATCGCTAAACAGTAAAAACCTTGACCTTCATTCCAGGGTACCCTCCTCTTATCGGGAAAAAGAATTAGAGATGCGTAAAAAAGTATCAATGTCACTGGTTAGGGGAAAAGTGGATTTTAATTTATATGTAGAAATTACAGGAGAAGAAACCAATACTAAAATTAATGAAACCATTGTTAATCAGTATATGAAACAACTTTCAAATGTTGTGAATGGTGATGATATAGAGCTTCTTAAAATGGCTGTACTGATGCCGGATTCCTTATTAACAGAACGAAAAGAAATAGAAGAAACAGAGTTTAAAAATATAAGTGAGACAATTGATCAGGCCTTAATATCTATTAATAATTACAGGGTTGATGAAGGAAAAATTTTGGAAGATGATTTTATAATGCGCTCGCAGACTATTTCAGAACTTTTAGAAAAGGTAATAACAATAGATTCAACAAGAATAGAAACTGTAAAAGAACGTCTTCGAAAAGCTATCACTGAATTAAAAGAGGCTGTAGATGAAAATAGATTTGAACAAGAATTGATTTACTACCTTGAAAAATATGACATCACCGAAGAAAAAATTAGGTTAGAAAATCATCTTAATTATTTTAATAAAGCCATTCGATCTGAGGATTCTAATGGAAAAAAATTAGGTTTTATCTGCCAAGAAATTGGACGTGAAATCAATACAATTGGCTCCAAGGCCAACGATGCTCCCATGCAACAATTAGTAGTACAAATGAAAGATGAACTTGAGAAAATCAAGGAACAAGCATTAAACGTTTTGTAATGAAGGGAGGAAAACTTATTGTTTTTTCGGCACCTTCAGGAAGTGGAAAAACCACCTTGGTACAATACCTTCTTAAGCAAAAAGATTTGAATTTGGATTTTTCTGTATCAGCTACATCCCGAAAACCGCGTGGAGATGAAAAGCACGGAGAAAATTACTATTTCATTAGTTTGAAAAACTTTAAAAAACATATTAAAAATGGAGATTTCTTAGAATGGGAGGAGGTATATCGTGACAATTTTTATGGCTCTCTTATAGCTGAAATAGAACGCATATGGAAGTTAGGAAAAAATGTGATCTTTGATATAGATGTTGTTGGTGGATTAAGAATTAAAAAGAAATTCCCGGAAGAAACTCTGGCGGTATTTGTTAAACCTCCAAGTGTTGATGAGCTCAAAATAAGATTGAAGAAACGGAAAACCGAAAGTGAAGAAAAAATAAATATGCGTATTGCAAAAGCTTCTATAGAGCTCGCAACAGCCCCACAATTCGATTATATAATTGTAAATAATAACCTGGATGATGCTCTTATTCAAGCACACAATTTGGTTGTGAAATTTATTGCTGAGGATGATACTTAAATCTACCATTTCTAAAAAAGTAGGTTTGTTTTTTGGAACTTTTAACCCAATACACATTGGTCATCTTATTATTGCTAACCATATGGTGGAATTTTCGGATCTTGACGAAGTTTGGTTAGTTGTAACTCCTCATAACCCTCATAAAAAGAAAAAGAATTTATTAGAAGATAATCATCGATTGTACATGGTTAGAATTGCTGTAGAGGATTATTCAAAACTAAAAGCAAGTGCCATAGAATTTGATTTGCCTCAACCTAATTATACGATTAACACTCTTGCACATTTAGAAGAAAGATTTCCCTCTCATTACTTTTCACTTATACTAGGAGAAGATAATTTGAAGTCTTTTCACAAATGGAAAAATTATGAAGTAATATTAGATAGACATTCTATTTATATATATCCAAGAATCACTGATGTTGCCTTAGAAACTAAATTCTCGAATCACCCAAAAATCACCAAGATCAATGCTCCTATCATGGAGATTTCATCTACTTTCATAAGAAACAGCATAAAAAATGGTAAAAATATTCAACCCCTGTTACCTGATAATGTATGGGTATATTTAGACGAAATGAATTTCTATAAATAAAAACCCGCTTTAATAACTATTGCCTACGAATTAAGCGGATTTCAACTGAATAACCAACCAAAATTGATTCGCATTATTTAACAAATCAACTACAAAGTATTTATTATGTATTTTTATAAATTAAAATTCATTTATGTCTAAAACACCAAAGTTTGCTGTTTTTGGAGGGGGAAGTTGGGCGACTGCCATTGTAAAAATGCTTTGTGAAAATCTAGATGAAGTAGGTTGGTATATGAGAAGTGTTTATGCTTTAGAGTATATTAAAAAAGAAGAACATAA